>Ga0154587_184_pt1 | contig 163240 bp, 141 predicted proteins | sample RifGroF2_FD_116016 | JGI IMG/M metagenome (GOLD analysis project Ga0154587, IMG submission 116016) | Elusimicrobia bacterium GWF2_62_30 | reverse complement strand
GCACAAAGAAGCCAGGCCGGCTTCGCCCCTGGAATACAACTTACGATAACATATATTATGTTAACTTAATCATATTGCCGTATACACCAGCCCAATCAACACACCGTATTAATGTTTTACAAATAGTGCTTATTATGTAAGCACTATTTTAAATAATCTAACACCATTTATAATATTTTATAAATAGCAAACTATTTCTCTCTCCGGACAGGCACATCTCAGTTTCTCCAAGAACAGAACTTGAGAATTTTGGCAAAGTTTGGGGAAATCAAAAACCGGCAAGTTTAAAAATCAGCCAGAAAACAGGCTGTTTTAGAATACCATGAAGAGCCTGGGAAACGCAGTTTCCTGGAAACGCAAAAGTTGGCAACTTAGGAGGGAGTTACAGATACCATTAAAAGCAGCACAGGGCCAAGGCCGCCAGGCCGCTATCGCCCCCCTCCAGACCTGGTCCGGGGCAAAACACGATCTCTCCCCCCGCTTCAAGGGTATACCACTATACCCCAAAAAGCTCCGAAAATAGCCAATTTATAAAATACCATGAAGAGCCGGAAAGGGCGGCAGCCCAAAGATCGGCCTGAATTTGCCCTGCAGCAAAAATACCAGCAAAGACATAAGAACAGGAACATGCCGGGGAACCCCGGCTTTCAGGCAGGAGCAGGAATACCATCGGGCGGGAAAAACAGCTGATTTTGGAGCCGCGAAAACCCGCGAAAGGGAACACGGCAAAACAGGAGGGGACAAAAAACAGCGAAGAACCGGCATCGGGCTCAGGACTTTCCGCATGAAGGTATGCCGGAAGGCGGGCAGCTGCGGATAAAGGCAAAAAACAGCCCTTGAACGGTCAATTTAAAAGCCGGCACGAGGGCACGGCCGCGTTATTTCCGGAATGAACGGGAAATGGCGGGGATGATGAGGAGGTAGCCGGTCAAAAGGCAGGCGGGGGAAAGTATAGCCCAGGCATTCTTCCCCCCCGCATCCGCTTTAACAAGGGAAAGGTAACCGATAACGATAAGGAGAAGAGCTGAAACCCAGAAAATACCGGCCCCGGGAGCCTTCCCCCCCGCCGTTTCGGCCTTAGCCGCGCCAGCGCCCGGCAAAGAGGGCTCCCGGCCCTCTTTAGACCCGGCTGCTCCCGCCTGCGGGACGCGCTGACGGCGCTTTTTAGACATTGTCGGGCCTATTTTTTGGCGGAGGTGAGCACATCCACAAGGCGCTGGCGCGCGAATTCGAGCGTGGCTTTTGCTCCCGGGTCCTGCTCGGAGGCGCTCAGCGTCTCGAGCAGCACAAGGCTGTCGGCGTTCCCTACCAGCGCGATAACGTTGAGCGCCTGGCCCTTAACGCTCAGGTCCGGCGAATTTACCAGCTCGGTAGCCGCCGGAAGGCCGTCTTTAAAGCCCATTTTTGCCAGGGAAAGCGCCGCTTCCACTTTTATACCGGGGACCAGCTCAGGCGCAAGAAGCTTCTTCAGCTCGGGCGCCGCGGATACGGCGCCCATATCGCCAAGCGCGCGCGCGGCTTCCATGCGGATATACTGGTCGGTGCTGCCCAGCAGGGCGGTTACGGCCGGCACGGCTTTGGCCGACTGCAGCATGCCGGCGGCCGAGATCGCGGCGCGGCAGGTGTTGGGATCTTTGGAATCGAGCAGCGCGATAACGCTGTCCTCCGCCGGAACGTACTTTATAGCCCCGAGGGTGTGCAGCGCCGCGGAGCGCACGGACGGGGACTGGTCCTTCAGCGCTTTTATGAGCGCGGGCCCGCTGGCGGGGTCGGACAGGTAGGAAAGCGAGATCGCCGCCTGCTGGCGGACGCTGGCGTCCTTATCTTCGGCAAGGAGCTGGGCGAGCTTGGGCGCCGCTTCGCGCCAGACGAACAGGCCCAGCCCCTCTACCGCCGCGCGCCGCACGCCGGCGACCTCGTCGGAAAGGGCCTTGAAAAGATCGGGGATAGCTTTAGCGTCCCGGCTTTGGGCCAGGTAGCTTACGCCTTGCCGGCGGACAACCGGCTCCGCGGAGCCGGCCTTTTCCAGCGCCGCGGCAAAAGGGTCCGCCTGCGGCTTGGCCGCGGCGGGCCCGACGGCAGGCTGTTCCTTGGCGGGCGTGGCGTCGGCCGCGGGGGAGGCCTTTACCTCGGGGGCCGTCTTCGGGGAAGCTGCGGCGGGCTTTTTAGCGGCGGCCGCGGTCTTTTTAGGCGCGGGCTGCGCGCAGAAAGCGGCGGCCGGAAGCATAGCCATAAGGATAAAAACGGAGATAATTTTTGTCTTCTTCATACCCTGAATTCTAGTATTTTATCTATTGCCGAACAAGGCTATGCCTGTGCCGCGCCTGCCGGGCTCAGAACATCGGGCCGAGATAGAAATAGAAGATCTTCCCGCCGTCGGAGGCGCGCACGGCGTAATCGAAACTGATCACCAGCTGGAAAGTCTGCAGCACGAAAGTATGCAGGTCTATCCCGACGCCGGCCGTATTGCTGACGTCGGCGGCGCGGAAGCCGCGCAGCTCCGCCGCCCCGTCCCAGCCGTAGCCGGAATCGAGGAAGAGCCGCCCGTAAAGGGCCTTGAAGTAGAGATCCGGGAAAATATAGCCGAAGTAATAATCCATGCTGGCCAGCGGCACCCGCAGCTCGACGTTATTCATGAAGACGCCGGGCTTTTCGAATTCGTCGGCATAGGACTGCAGGCCGCGCACGCCGCCCAGCCCGCCGAAGCCGAAGATGCGCCGGTCGCGGCCGACGCTGCGGCCCGCGGTAAAGCGGTCCACGACGGTGGAACGCTTGGAAAGCGGGAGGTATTTCATGTAATTTAAATAGAAAACGTCGTACTTCATGTTCCCGCCCGCGGTATCAATGGCCGTCAGCCACGAGAGTTCGGTCCTGGAGCCCCGGTTGGCGATAAGGTAAAGCCCGTTGACCGTGTCGCGCACGTACTTTGTCTGCAAAGCCCTGGTGTCGTACCGCTCCCGGTAGGAGATCTCGCGGTAGTCGTTACTCTCGTCCTTTACCACGGCGTAGGCCTCCACGCGGTTGTAGCGATCGAATGGCCAGGCGGTCCCGACGGCATGCCGGGCGTAGCGCTTGTTGTAATCGTAGCCGGAGGAGGAAATAAATTCCCTGCCGAACAGGCCGGCGGTCTGCAGCAGCAGCGGCATGCGCCAGCGGGCATAAGAATAGTTGACCTGGTAATTCATGTAGCCGTAGCCGGAATTGTAATACAGGTACAGCGCCAGGTTGTGGTTGCCGAGCATGTCCGAGGCCTGCCAGTAATTGGTCCACAGGAGCCCGCCCGGCGAGGAGAACATGAAAGCTGGATAGAACAGGTCCGTCGAGGCCTTGAAACGGTACGGCCGGAAAGTACCGGAGGAAACTTCCGCGGCGGGCGCCCCGCCCTCCTCGCCGGTGCCGCGCGCGGCAACGGTTCCGGCGGCCGGCAGCGCGGCCGGGGCCGCGTAGAGGTGCATCTCGCCGCGGCGGAAAGCGGAAAAATAAAGCCGGTCCCCGGCGGCCAGCGGGGTGAACATGCCGCCCAGGCTGCGGGTAAGCCTGGAAACGTTCCCCGAAACCCTGTCGAAGGAATAGAGCTCGAAATTATCGCCGGAATCCGAAATAAAATACAGCGTTTTTCCGTCGGGAGAAAAGACCGGGTCATAGACGGCGCCGTCCAGGCGCAGGAGGCTGCGCGGCGTGCCGCCGGCCGGCAGGAAGCAAAGCTCCCGGGTAAGCGCGCCGCCGCGCTCCGTTTCGCAGGAATAAGCCAGGCCGGAGCCGTCCGGCGCGTAGGCCGGGGACGCTTCGTCCTGCCGGGAATCCGTGAGCCGCGCCAGTTCGTCTCTGCCGACGGCCCCGCCGTGCGCCAGGCGCTCCGCCGCGACTTCGTAGATATCGTTGAAGGAGCCGCCCATGCCGATAAAGGCGACTTTTTTCCCGTCCGGGGAGAAGACCGGCTGGCGGACTTCGGCCAGGCCTTCCATGCCGGCGCGCGTCACGCGGCCGGAGGGCACGGAATACAGGAAGAGGTATTCGCGGTGGTTCTTCTGCCCGGCGAACACCAGGCTGGCGCCGTCGGGCGACCAGGAAAGGGAGCGCAGGGGCTTGGTAAAGCGCCCGTACGGGATATTCTCCGCGCCGGCGGAGAAAGCCTCCAGTTTTTTCTCAGCGCCGGTCGCCAGGTCCCGGATACGGACTTCCGACGGATGGCCTGCCCTGGTGGAAAGGTACGCGAGACTTTTGCCGTCCGGCGAAACGGCCGGGCTCATGTTGAACTCCGGGATCCCGGAGGCGCCGGAAGTTATTTGCACGCCGTAAACGCCCGGCTCCTGCAGGCGCTCCGAGGCAGCTTCGGCCCCGTACTTCAGGCTGGAATACTCGCGGAACTTCCTGTCGAACTCCTCCAGGTCCGTCCCGATGAGCGGCAGGAGCACCGACGTAGACTCGTATTTATTGCGGAAGATCTCCAGCAGTTTGCGCGGCTTGTCGGAGCCGTACTGCTGCGCCAGGAAGCGGATGACCTGCCCGCCGGTCTTGTACGCCAGGGTGACCTGGTGCGGCTTGAGGTGCCCGAACTGCGTCAGCCGGCTGAGGCGCGGCAGCCCCCCGCCCAGGACGGCGTCGCGCGCGTACATTTTTTCCACCGCGTAGTCTTCCCCGCCGGTCTCGTACTCGGCTATGCCTTCCATCATCCACGACGGGTAGATGTAGGTCTTAAGGATGCGGGCCGACTTCCAGAAGCCGTCCACCAGCAGGCTGAACTGCACCTCGTGCGCGAATTCGTGCTCGATAACGTTCTTAAGCCAGCCCCTGGACCCGTCCGACCAGACCATGAAGCGGTCCTTGAACGCCTCGGTCAGGCCGCCCACGCCGTCGGAAACGTCCGCGACGTTGTTCTGCTGCATGTCGTTCTGGGAAGCGTAAAGAAAGAACGGGATGCGCTTCGTAAGCGCCGGGTTCAGCTCCGCGCTTTGGCGGCTGTAGGCGTCCTCAAGGACTTTCCCGGCGTAGGCCAGCCAGGGTTCGGAATCGGGATAGTAATGGACGTCGAAATGCGGGGTGGAATAGACGGCCCACTTGAAATCTTTAACTATGACCTTGTTCTGTTCCTGCGCGCCGGCGCAGACGGCCGCCAGCAGCAGGGCCTGCAGGATGATAACCGCCCGGAGGAGAACTGGCTTTGCCACTTTATTTTTTCTTCTTTACCGCTTTGCGGGCCTTCTCGAGCTTCGCAAGAAGCCGTTTGCCTTCTTCGTGCGCAGGGTCCAGCTTAAGCAGTTCCTGCAGATACGCGCAGGCCGGGTCCGTCTCTTTATTCTTCTGCGCGGCGTCCGCCGCCAGCCACAGCAGCCCGGCATGGTCGGTAAAGCCTCCGACGGAAGCGGCGGCCGCGGCGGCCTTTCCCAGGAAGGCGGAGGCCTTGGCGTAATCTTTAAGTTCGTAGCCGATCCTGCCTTCCGCGTAATCGGCCAGGAAAGCCCCTTCCGCGCCGGCGGCGCGCAGCCCGGCCAGGGCGGCGGCGTAGTCCTCTTTGTTCTTCCAGCGGGCGAGCGCGTAGTTCTCCAGGAGGACCGCGTCGCCCGCGCGCACCTTCAGCAGGATCTCGTATTCCCGGACGGCGCAGGGGAAATCCCCGGAAGAATAGCACAGCTTGGCCAGCAGCATGCGGGCCTCCTGGTCGTCCGGCTTGTTGTTGAGGAACCTGCGGTATTCCTGGGAGGCAAAGCCGTACAACCCTTCCGCCTGGTACATCACGCCGAGGTAAAAGAAGGAGCGGTAATCGGCGAGGCCCAGCGCGCGCGCTCGCTCGAGGTCGGCTATGGCCTCCAGGTAGCGCGCGGGTCCCAGCTGGTATTTAAGCCGGCCCGCTTCGGCCAGCGCCTGCATATCGTCGGGGGAAGCCGCCAGGCGCGCGGTCAGGTCCGCCAGCCTGCGTTCGGCCTTGGCCGCCTGCATGAAATCCGAAGCCGACCGCGGGAAATCGGAGGAGGAAACGGAGGACTGCCCGGTGAAAATGTAAAGTGCCGCCAGGCCCGAGAGTAAAAAAAGGCCCAGCGGCACACCGTACGAATGGACCAGCTTTACCGCCGCCGCCCTTAAAGTCTGGAGGCGGGCCTCATAACTCACCTTCGTCCTCCGAATTCTCCAGGAGGATCTGACCCAGCGTCAGAGACGGAGAACCCTTGAGGTACTGCGCCATGCGCTTGCGGTCTTCCACTTCTTCGCAGCGCTTGACGGAAAGGGTAAGGCGGAAGGTGGTGGAGTTGATGCCGATGATGATCGTGTTGAGCTCCTGGCCTTCCTTGGGCGCGCCCTCAGCGCCGTATTCTTCGGGGATGACGAGAGCTTCCACCTGCTCGCTTATCTTCGCCAGGGCTCCTTCCGGGGAAACGGAGGCGATCTTCACTTTGAGGTGTCCCCGGTAGGCGAACTTCCTCTTGAGCATGTCCACGGGATTGGGGGTAAGCTGTTTGAAGCCGAAAGCGAGCTTCTCGCCTTCCTTGTCCACGGCAAGCACTTTGCACTTCACGCGCTGGCCGCGCTTGTAGGACTTGAGGGCGGCCTCGGGGGCGCGCCACGTAACGTCGGAGAGGCGCACGAAGCCCTCGATGCCCTGGAAGCGCACGGAGATGCCTTCCTCGGTGACCTTGGAAACCACTCCGCGCACGACGTTGCCGGGGACGATCTCGGCGAGCACCTGCCCGCGCCTTTCTTTCTCGTCCTCCTCCAGCACCTGGCGGCGGGAGACCACTACCTTGCGGTCCTTCTCGTTAAAGTCGGTTATGTAGAACTTGACCTTGGCGCTGGGCGGGAGATAATGCTTGTGGGCGCCGCCGAGCTCGGAAAGGGACAGCGGCATGAAAGCCCTCATCCCGGAAATATCCACGATATACCCGCCCTTCACGATCTCCGTAACCTTGCCCTTCACGCGCTCCTTGGCCTCGTACATCTTGCGGACCATATCGAGCGCGGCGCGCTCCCTGGCGCGGCGGTGCGACATGATGGTGTTGCGCCCTTCGCCGCCTTTTTTCTCGAGCACGGCCATCACTTCGTCGCCGGGCTCCGGGGTCTTCTCGTCCTGGAATTCGGCCAGGGGGATGACGGCCTCTTTCTTTTCGCCGATGTCGACGAAGACGAATTCCTGGTTCACCTGGATCACTTTCACCGTGACCATGTCGCGCGAATAGATCTTTTCCGAGACCTCGGTCTCCGCTTTCAGGAGGTCCGCCATGGACATCTCATCCTCGGGGCGCGGGGCCGGCTTGTTCTCGTTATCCTGGTCTTCGATGGGCTGGGTTTCGTTGATTTCCATGGGGCTACTACTCCTTCGTTATTGAAAAAATGTCCGACAGCAGCGATTCAGAAAATTGGGCGTAGGCGGCTTTAATGTCTTCCTGGGGCTCAAAGTGCGTTATATTACCGTACTTAATAGTTATTTTACCTAATTTTGCGAAGTTGTCGCTGTTAAATATCCGGGCGGTAAGCACCGGGGCCCCGGATTTATGCGCTAGGAAGGCCACTCCCGACTTGGCCTGGAGTTTCCGGCCCTGGGCGCGGGTGCCTTCCGGGAAGATGGTCAGGAGCCCGTTTTTCTTGAGCACGTTGAGGGAACCGCGCAGCGCGCCCAGGTCCCCCCCTTCCTTTTTGCGGTCCACCGGGATGGCCCCCCAGCGCAGTATGAACCAGCCGAGCACGGGGATGGAGAACAGCTCTTTTTTCGCCATCACGTTGACCCTGCGGGCCAGGGCCGTGAACGCCAGCAGCGCCGGCGGATCTGCTATGGAAAGGTGGTTGCAGGCGATTATCAGCGGGCCTTCCTTCGGAACTTTCTCCAGCCCTATCACTTCGATGCGGTTGAAGATGCGGAACCAGGTCCTGAAGAAAAGGAAAACCAGGTCCAGGGACAGCTTTATCACGGCTTAACGGCCTCCCGGAAAAGGCGCTCTATCGCGGCCACGACGTTCTCCCTGGGCATGGCGGTGGAATCGAGGTAATGCGCGTCCTCCGCTTTCCGGAGCGGGTTGTTCTTCCGGCCGGAATCCTGCGCGTCGCGCTTGATTATGAAATCCAGGATCTGGGCGTAATCGGCTTCCAGGCCCTGCCCGCGCAGCTGGCCGACGCGGCGCTCCGCCCTGGCCTCCGGCGAAGCGTCAAGATAGACTTTGAGTTCCGCGTCGGGAAAAACATTGGTGCCGATGTCGCGGCCTTCCATGACCACGCCGCCGGGAACGCCGGCCTGGCGCTGCATGTCGCGCATGAACAGCCGCACGCCGGCCAGCCGCGCTATGCCGGAGCTGGCCTTGCCCGCGCGTTCGTCGGTGATCTCCAGGTCGAGCGCGCGCCCGTCGAGGGAGACGCCGGCCTCGGGGCCCTTTCCTTTAGGGAAGCCCCACTTGAGCGACCCGGCCAGCTTTACCAGCGCGCCGTCGTCTTCCAGGTCGAGCCCGAGCTCCAGGGCCTTCCAGGCGAGCGCCCGGTACATTTTGCCCGTGCTGATAAAGCTGTAGCCGACGCGGTCGGCCACCATCTTGCCGACGGTGGACTTGCCGACGCCCGCCGGCCCGTCGATGGCGATTATGATCCCGTTGGGACGCATCAACCGGCCACCGCCACTTTCTTGGGCAGGTTGGCTTCGTTATCGACGCCGAGCTTGCGCAGCGGGCGCACCCACTTGGTGAAGTTGGAGGGCTTGAGCGAATACTCGTGCACCAGGCGCGCCACTTCGCTGATCGGCTGGTAGCTTTCCCAGTTCAGGCGCAGGATGCGCACGCCGGCGTCCTCCATCTCCTCGATGAACTCGTAATAGTTCTCCTGCAGGCTCCTGAGGTAGTAGGGGTCGATGCTCTTTTCCATATTGCGGCCGCGGGATTTTATGCGGGCGATGGAAGTTTCCACGCGGCAGTCCAGGAAGATCATCAGCTGCGGGTAGACCATCTCGCGCAGGACCATGTTGTCGAACAGGTCCAGGTAGGTGTTGTAGTCCATGTCCGAGATGATCTTGTCCGGGTGCCGGTTGAGCATGCGCGCGAAGATGGTGTCTTCCCAGATGGTGCGGTCCTGCACCACGCCGCGGATCTTGCCGAGGCTGATGCGGGAGACGAATTCGCGGTGCTGGCGGAAGCGGTGGTTCAAGAGCCAGATCTGCATGATGGTGCCGAACTGCTTCATGTCGCCGTAAAAACTTTCCAGGTAGGGGTTGCCGCCGACCTCTTCGAGCACGGGCTCGAAGTTGAGCGCCTTGGCCAGTTCCATGGTCAGCGTGGACTTCCCCACCCCGATGATACCCGCTATGCCGATGTAGCCTTCAGCGAACATAGTTGCTCCTTGTACGGCGAAAGATAAAACTTGACCCGGCTATTTGCCGCGGCCGGAATCTATTTCCTGCTCGATGCCTTTGATCGCCAGCAGCACGTCGTCGGGATTGGAGGCGGCCTGGATAATGTCGTCCAGCTTGGCCATGCCGTCCTTGTGCATGCGGACCAGCGACTGGTTGAAGCTCTGCATCCCGTAGAAAGCGCCCTTGGAGATGGCCTGGCTCACGGAGTCGATCTGGTTCTCCGCTATCATCTTCTTGATATGCGGCGTGGTGTTCATTATCTCTACGGCCGGCAGGCGGCCGCCGCGGGTGCACGGCAGCAGCCGCTGGGAAATGATGCCCTTAAGGGTTTCGGAAAGCTGCATCCGGACCTGCACCTGCTGGTGCGGCGGGAACAGGTCGATGATCCTGGAGATGGTCTGCACGGCGTTCATGGTGTGCAGCGTGCCGAACACCAGGTGGCCGGTCTCCGCGGCCGTGATGGCGGCCTGCGTCGTCTCCAGATCGCGCATTTCGCCGACCAGGATGATGTCGGGGTCCTGCCGCATGGCCGCGCGCAGGGCCTCCACGAAAGAGGTGGTGTCGTTGCCGATCTCGCGCTGGCTGATGATGCAGCGCTTCTCCGTGTAGGCGAATTCCACGGGGTCTTCGATGGTGATGATGTGCGAATCCCAGTTCTGGTTGAGGTACTCCACCATCGCCGCCAGCGTCGAGGTCTTGCCCGAGCCGGTGATGCCGGTGACGAGGATGAGCCCGCGCTCGTTGGTCAGCAGCTTTTTTATGGAATCTATCGGCAGGCGCAGTTCCTCGAAAGTGGGGATGACCAGCGGGATGTGGCGCACGGCCACGCCGGTCTTCCCCTTATGCAGGAAGACGTTGAAGCGGAAACGGCCCAGCTCGGGGTTCTCGAAAGAAAAATCCGCCTCGTGCTTTTCGGCGAAGATGGCCTTGTGCCGCGCGCTCATCAGCGGGGCCACCAGGTCCTGCACCTCTTTCTCCGTCATGTTGGAGGCGTTGACAGGGGTTACCTTGCCGTGGATGCGCAGGTAGACCTGGGAATCGCCGCGGATATGGATGTCCGAAGCCTTGTTCTGGACCATCACCTTCAGCAAAAGATTGAGATTTATAGCCATGTGCGTTCCCCCGGCCCCCTACTTCAGTCTCCTGGCCCCAGGCTGCCTGCGCAGGTAGGCCGGCTTGTCGAAATTGTCGCCGTAAGCGGAGGCCCGCTGCGTCTCCTCCGCCTGCGGAAAATCGTCGTCGATGCGCGGCCGCTTGCCGCGGTTGCGCAGGCGCGCCAGGTCGCCGGCGAGCTCGCTGCGCTTGGCGGGAAAGCCGGTGGCGATCACGGTGATCTTCAGCTCGTCGCCCATGTTCTCGTCGAAGACCTGCCCGTGCTTTATCGCGGCCTCGGGGTTGGCGGTCTTGGTGATATACTCCATCGCCTCGCTTATCTCCACCAGCTTGATATCCCTGTTGCTCGTGAAATTAACCAGCAGGCCTTTGGCGCCGTTGATCACGGCGTTCTCCAGCATCGGGGAATGGATGGCGCGTTGCGCCGCCTCCAGGTGCCGTTCCGGGCCTGAAGCGGCGCCTATGCCTATCAGGGCCTCGCCGGATTTGATCATGATCTTCTTGACGTCCGCGAAATCCACGTTGAGCTCGCCCGCGCTGGTTATCACGTCGGAGATGCCCTGGATGGCCTGGCGGAGCACGTCGTCGGCCAGCCTGTAGGACTCCTGGCTGCTGGCCTCGCGGTCCACCTCGGAGCGGATGCGGTCGTTGGGGATGACGAGCAGGGAATCGAGATGCTTGCGCAGCTCGTGGATGCCGGCCTGCGCCTGGTCGGTCCGCTGCTTGCCTTCAAAGCTGAAGGGCCTGGTGACCACGCCTATCAGGAGCGCGTCCGGGTTGGCCTCGCGCGCCACCTGCGCCACTACGGGAGCCCCGCCGGTGCCGGTGCCGCCGCCCATGCCGGCCGTGATGAACAGCAGGTCGGCGTCGGCGACGGATTCCTTGATCACGTCGACGGACTCCATGGCGGCCTGCCGGCCCCTTTCGGGGTCGCCGCCCACGCCGAGCCCCTTGGTCAGGGACTCGCCTATCTGTATGCGGTTGGGGGCCTTGCTGCGGCGCAGGTCCTGCGCGTCGGTGTTTATGGCGACGAACTCCACCATGCGCACGTCGGCTTCCACCATGCGGTTGACGGCGTTGCCGCCGCCGCCGCCCACGCCCAGCACCTTGATCACGGCCTCGCGGCCGCGGAAATCCTTGTTATAGCGGATACGTGTTTCAGACATCAGAAAAGGTCCTTGAACCAGCGCCAGACTTTCTTCTCGACGGAACCGGCCCTGGACGGGCCGGGCACGTCGGTGTTCCAGCTCTTGAGGTGCGGGTAGCAGACCAGCGCCACGGCGCCCAGGTAGGGCTGCGTAAGGTATTCCTCGGGGCACTGCAGGATCTCCTGCGCGGCTACTCCCAGGCGCGCCTGACTGAGGTCCAGCAGCTGCTCCGCCGCCTCGGGCATGCCTTTGAGCAGCGCGCCGCCGCCGGTAAGTATCGCGCCGCCGGGCAGCTCCGCGTAGTTGGAGCTCTGCACGGCCTGGTTGATCTTCTCGAAAATTTCCTCGGCGCGGGGCTGGATGAAGTCCAGCAGCTCGCGCGGCTTCACCTCTTTCTTCGTGCGCGCGTCCAGCCTGGTGACGCTGATAGTTTTTTCCTCGTCGAGCATGTTGGAGAACACCGCGCCGTACTTCTCCTTGATCTCCTGCGCGGCCGACATGGTGGTGCCCAGGCCGTAGGCGATGTCGCGCGTGACGTGGTCGCCTCCGAGCGGGATCTCCTTCGAGAAATGGATGCTCCCCTCGGAATAGACCGCCAGCGAGGTGGTCTGGCCGCCGGTGTCGACGAGCAGGCAGCCGAGGTCCTTTTCTTCCTCGGAGACCACCAGTTCGCCCACCGCCAGCAGGGTATAAATAGTATCGGCCACGCGGAAGCCGCCCTTGAAGACGGATTTCACCAGGTTGTTTATGACCGGGGTGGACGCCGTAACGATGTGGACGCCGACTTCGAGCAGCGCCCCTTCCATCCCGATAGGGTTCGGGACGCCGCGCTGCCGGTCGAGCGAGAAGCCCTGCGGGATCACGTGCAGGATCTCGCGGTCGGAGGAAAGCGGGACGGTCTTGGCGCTTTCGATGACGTTGGCCACGTCCTCCGCCGTTATTTCCTTGTCGGTGCGCGCTATATTGTAGCCGCCCTTGTTGTCGAAAGCCTGGATATGCGAGCCGCGCACGCCGAGGTAGACCTCGCCCACGACCTCGTTGGCCTTGGTTTCCGCCGCGTCCATCGCGTTCTCTATGGCCCGGGCTGTCTCCTCTATATTTACGACCACGCCGCCCTTGAGCCCCTTGCAGGGGGCGGAGGCGCCGGCCAGGATGCGGACTTTATTGTGCTCTTCGTCGTGCTCGGCGATGACGCAGGTGACCCGGGAGGACCCCATGTCGAGCCCGGCGATAATTTCAGATTTTCCCATATGTATAGAACTCCAGGCAGAACTACGGATAGCAGGCCGCGCGTACCGGAACCGGCGGTTAGGAACGCTGACTGGCCTCGGAAACGAATATCTTGCCTTCCCTGAAGCATCTCAAGTCGATCCGCAGGGGGCCGCCGCGCTTAGCCGCGGCGTCTTTAAGGACCTCGTTCAATCTTAATACTTTTAGTCCGGTGAATTCAAATCCGCCCCAGAGGACCCGGGTGCGGTCTTCCAGCAGCAGGGAGCACTCCGGCTCCGGGCCGCATTCGAGCTTTACCGGCTTGGAGGAAAAAAGCGCGTACTGGGCTTTGATATCCTTGAGGAAAGTTACCAGCCCCGCTACCCGCGCGGCGCCGCGCAGCTCCGTGAGGAACGGCGCGGTCTGCGGCCCGGAGAGGTTCTCGCGCATAAGCCGCCCGGTCTCGCCGAGGTAGACCGTGGCGCCGTTAAGCAGCACGGGCGCCACCACCGGCTCCACCGCGGCGGAGATCTCGGTCTTGCCCGTGAAAAAATTGCGGAACACTTTGGCGGAAGAGAGGGCGGGATGGCGGCGCTTGAGCTCCGCGGCAAGTTCGCGGCAGCGCCCGGCTGTAAGCGGCGAGTTCAGCGTGCCGGAAAAGAGTTCGCGCGCCGACGCGGCGGCTTCGGGCGCCGGGCAGTTCACCTCGATGGAAACGGGCTTGAAGGAAAAGAACCGGCCGCTGATAAGGTCGCGTGAAGACCGCAGCGCATAGCCGGAGATCCAGACGACGAAACCGAGCCCCAGCACGATGCCCGCGGCGGCCCCGCCGCGGCGGAGCAGGTTGTTGCGCACCTTCACGCGCACTTTAACTTTAAATTTTTTTCTTCCGGCCATCTGGGCTATATTATATTACAAACGGGCGTGTGAAGTTACAGGAAGAAGAGCCAAGCCGGCGGGAACGGCGCCTACCGGCCGGCTTTTTTAGCCGGGAGACGGCCGCACCAGACGGCGTCCGCTATGAAATTCCATTCCAGGCCTTCTATCGCGGGCCTGGCCAATGAAGACCCCGTCCGGATAAGCCTGTCTTCGGGCCTCATTTTCGCGACCCACGGGGCATAGGCTTCTTTCGCCCCCCTCTTCAGCTGTATGTCCCTGAAAACGGCCAGGTCCTCTTTGGGCATCAGGGCCGGCTCGAACCCGACCATATACCGCCAGTTCGCCAGGGGATTGCGGAAGAACATGTTGTAGAACACGTTCATATTGTCGCTGTAAACTATCCCCCCGTCGCCGGGAAGCCAGGAGACGTCCTGCACTTTTTCCGGGGTGATGTACATGCCCGGCCGGGATAAGGACCAGCGCCCGGCGGCGTCGTTAGTGACGGCCAGGAAGAGGAGGCAGACGGCCGCGGCGGAAATAAGCAGGCGCCTGGGCGAATTGAAACCCGCGGAGCTCTCCAGAAGCTGCTCCAGTTCCAGGGTTATCCAGACCAGGCCCGCCGCAAGACCGATATCGTCCCAGACCCTGCCGACGAGAAAACCCAGGACCCAGCAGGCGCAGAGCAGGAGGAAGACCGGGTTGTCGACGGCTTTAACGTCCCATTTATTCCTGATGAAGCGCCACATTATAAAAAGGAGGAAGACCAGCAGCACACCGTAATCGCCGCCCGCGGGCTGGAATTCCGCCGCGAGCAGGTGCTGCGGGGTGTCCCCCAGGGAAAGGAAAAAGTGCCTGGTGGTCTGCACCAGGAACATGACGGGCTGCCCGGTGAGCGCGGCGCCCGCCAGCACCCCGGCGAGGACGCTGAGGGAAAGCAGGGCGCAGGCGCGCCATTCGCGGGCGAGGAAGAGCGCGGCGCAGGGCAGGGCGAGCAGGTACCAGCCGCAATGGATCCAGGTCGAAAGGGCGCCGAACAGCGTCATCGCCGCGAAGGCCGCGTAGGGCCGCGGCCCCCTGAGCTTCTGCCAGGTGAACCCGAACGCCAGCATGTACGCCGTCGTTACCAGGAACGGCCTTCCCATGAGCAGGCGGTAATAGACGCCGAAACTGACCACGGCGATGATCAGCAGGGCGAGGATCCACGCCTCCGGCCTTTTTGTGAGGAAGACGGGGAGCAGCGCGGCGAGGATGAACAAGGAAGCTACGGAGAACACCGCCAGGTCGTACGGGGGCCACCTGGTCGCCTTGTGCACGGCGCCCAGGATGGAATGCCAGCCGGGGTGGCTGTCCATCCTTATATCATCACGGAGGACGAGGATATCTTTCCAGTCCTTGCCCGAAATCACTTTTGCGGAATGCCTGGTGACGTCGTCCTGCGGCAGGTACCCGTAACCTATCACCCGGTACGGCAGCCAGATAAGCATGAAAACGGCGAACACGACCACCAGTACGGGGACTACCGGGGATTCGAAATTCTTTATTTTTTCAAGGAGGGCTGTCATCGGGGAACCGTGCCCCGGGCGCAGGGCGCGCCGCCCGGCCCGGAACGTTTTTTGAGTATAGCACAATAGCGCGGTGCCGACAACTTCCGGCAGCGCGCGTTTTGTATTATGCGGAATATTTCGTATAATTAATGCGCAGTTGACGGTATCTGCAGTATAAGCGCCCGTAGCTCAGGGGTAGAGCATCCGCCTTTTAAGCGGGTGGCCGCGCGTTCGAATCGCGCCGGGCGCATCACTTTGCGGGTTCAGCAGGGGGCCCCTTTCCGACGGACGCCCGCAGTCCATCCATGAGCATACGCAATAAGCTGATAATCCTTATCCTTGCGCTCCTGACGGCCATCTCCGCGGTAACCGGCCTCCTTTTCCTCCATAGCGAATGGGCCTCCATCTCGTCCAACAGCCAGAGAAAAAACCTGCAGATCCTGCTGGCGATGACGGAAGTCTGCAAGGAAACGCACGGTTCCTCCAAGAATTCTCCGGCGTATAAATATTTCAAGACCTTCCTTAAGACGCCGGAGATACTCAGCGTCTCCTGCACGGATTCGGCGGGCCGGGTGTTCATGAGCGACAGGTACGCCAAACCTTCCCCATCCCTCTTCCAGCTGCCGGTCTTCCTGAAGGCCTTCTCCCCCCCGATAACGGGCGTCTGGCAGGTACAGCAGGACACCGGAGCGAAAATACTGAAGGCCACGCTGAGCGTCGTCAGCAACAAGGGCCGCCAGGTCACCGCGCACGTGGATTTCTCGATGCAGCTGATGTACCAGGAGATGGATTCCTCGCTGCACCAGTCGTCCGCCGGCTTTTTCATAATACTTTCCCTGGCCTTCGCGATAGGCTGCATCGGCACCCTGATAATAACCCGCGTGATCGCCGGTCCCATGCAGACGATGGCCGAGGGCGCCCGCATGATAGGCTCGGGCCGCCTGGACCACAGGATCCCCGTGACCAGCCGCGACGAGATGGGCATGCTCGCGGCCGAGTTCAACGAGATGGCCGACAAGCTCAAGGAATTCGACGACATGAAGCGGGATTTCATCTCGAGCATAACGCACGACCTGCGCTCCCCGGTCACGGGCATAGAGCTCTGCTCGGACATAATAAAGGAGCTCCTGCAGAAGCACGAACATGGAAGGATCCCCGAACAGCTTTTCTCCATCAACGAACATTCGCAGCGCCTCAACCGCTTCATCGACTCGCTGCTCGAGGTGTCTAAAATAGAATCCGGCAAGCTGGAGCTGGACATAAAGCCGGTCAACCTCGAGGAGCTCTCGGACAGGGCGGTCCGCTCCCTCAGGCCTTACGCCGAGCAGAAGAACCTGAAAGTAGAACTGATAGTCGGGGAGGAGATCCCGGAAACCCGCGGCGACCCGGACCGGCTCTACCAGGTCCTGTCCAACATCATCGGCAACGCCGTGAAGTTCACCAATTCCGGTTCCGTCTGCGTGTTCCTGGAAACGGCCCCCGGCTGGCAGAAGGTGCGCGTCCTCGACACCGGCGTGGGCATACCGCAGCACGAGATCAAGAACCTCTTCAGCAAATTCTACAGGATAAACTCGGGCAGGCACGGGCATCCCGCCGCGCGCCAGGGCACCGGCCTGGGGCTTTACATCGCGAAATTCATCGTCGAGCAGCACGGCGGGCGCATCGAAGTGGATAGCGTCCAGGGAAAAGGCAGCACGTTCACTATCTTCCTGCCCGCCCTATGAAAGCCCCTCACACCATCCTGGTAGTGGACGACGAACTGACGCTGCTCAAATCGGTGAAAGAGCGCCTGGAGCTGGAAAATTTCAACGTGCTCACCTGCACCTCCGCCGAACAGGCCCTTGAGACCCTGGTCAAGTTCACCCCCGACCTGATGGTGGTGGACCTGCGGCTGCCCGGCATGAGCGGGCTGGACTTCTGCCGCCAGGTCCGCTCCTCGGATAGCGCTTCGCGCCTGGTGCCGATAATCTTCCTGACCACGGACAGGACCGAGGTCAGCAAGGTGCTGGGCCTGGAACTGGGCGGCGACGATTACATGACAAAGCCCTTCAGCCCCGCCGAATTCCTCGCCAGGGTAAAGGCGCTCATCCGCAGAAGCCTTTCCCCGGAATACCGGGAAGAGGCGGAGGAAACCCTGGTTTCCGGCGAGCTTTCCATAAACTACCCGCGCCACGAGGCCAAGCTTGCCGGCAAAATACTGGACCTTTCGCCTAAGGAGTTCGAGATACTTTACCTGCTGGTGAAAAAGAGCGGCAGGGTCATGACCAGGCAGTTCCTTATGGAAAGGGTCTGGGGCAGGCCTTACTTCAACACCAGCAGGGTAATAGACACGCACATTAAGAACCTCCGGAAAAGCCTGGGCAAAATACACGGCTGCCTGGCGACCATCGAAGGGCTTGGCTATAAATGGGAAGAACCGTGAGTGCGGCCCGGAAAAACTCACAAAAAACACACATCCCCCACATACGATTTTTTGTTTATTATGCTATACTCTTATTCAGGAACACATTTCAGGAGGGTTATATGAAAAACGTTAAACAGGGCTTTACACTTATCGAACTGCTGGTGGTCGTGCTCATCATCGGTATTCTGGCTTCCGTCGCCATCCCCCAGTACTTCAAGATCGTGGAAAAAGGCCGCGCCGCAGAAGGCATCAGCGCCCTTTCCGCCATGGGCGGCGCCCAGGACAGAGAGATGCTGCGGACCGGCGCCTACACCTCCGACATAAGCACCCTTGACGTTTCCGCCACCGGGCTGAAATTCTTCAATATCACCGGCAACGCCACGGCCGTCACCGCCACCCGCAAAGCCGGCAACGCCGCCTGCCCCACCGCCTACGGCTGCTACACGCTCGTCTTCACGCTGGCAACCAAGAGGATAGTCTGCACCGGCACCCCCGACTCCTGCGTTTCCCTGCAGCCTTGATCGGGACGGCCTGACATAAAAAAACCCGCTTCGGCGGGTTTTTTTATGTGCGGCTCCGGACTTCACTGCGGCCGCACGGCCAGGCTCAGCCCTTCTTTTTACGCTCCTCTTCGAAGGCCGCTTTAAGCCTGTCCACCGCGCCGCGCAGCGCTTCCATTTCCGCTTCCTGCTCCACGCATTTCCCGGCCTTGGAGGCCAGCGCGTTCTTTAGCTCCGACAGTTCGGCTCCCAGCGCCTTTTCCCTGGAGGCGAGCTCCTTAATACGGCGGCCGGATTCTTCGCGCAGGGACTGCTCCGCGGCCCCGCTTTCGGTCCGGCGGGCGCGCTCCTCATCGAGCACCGACTTTATGCGTTCCAGGTTCCTGGCCGCTTCCTCGGCCTGGACCTTGTATTTTTCCGCCGCGATCTCGTTGGCCCCGGCTTCGTCCCTGAACACGGACACCTCGGCCAGCAGCGCCTTTTCCTTCTGCGAGAAGTCCTGCGTCAGGCGCTCGTTGGCCGCCCGCAGTTCGCGCCGCTCCGCTTCCAGCGCCTTGGCGGCCGCGGCCTTCTGCTCCGCGCTATCGTGGTCGCGGTGCGCGAGTTCGGAGCGCAGCAGCTCCACGTCGCGCCTCAGCATATCCATCTGCTTCTCGCGCGCGGCCTTCTGCTCCTCCGCGGCGCGCAGCCTCTGCATGGCCTCGTCGTATTTCTTTTCTTCGGCTTTCACGTCGTCCTCGAACGCGCCCTTGAAGTCGTCGTATTCCGCGCGCAGGGCTTTGTAATCTGATTCCCTGGCCGACAGCCTCGCCGCGAGGTGGGCTATGGAATCCTCGGCGGTCTTCTTTTCGCGGGCAAGGTCCATCTGCAGGGCGGAAACCTGCAGCTGGCGGTCGTCCGCGCTCTTTTTCAGCGCCTCGAACCGGCCGAGCGCGTCAGCGAGCTTTTCCCGGAAGTCCTCGAGGGTTTTGCGGTAAGCGTCCTCCTGGGCCTGGCGGATCTTCGCGGCCGCGTCCAGTTCTCCGTTCTTGCGGTCGATGATCTCGGAATAACGCTCCACCTCCCGGCGGGCGGCGGCGTCGGCTTTGATGGAGGAGGAGGACTCCTCTTCCGCGAGGCGCCGGGAAAGCCCGGCGATCTTCTCGTCGAGGAGCCGCTTGTCGGCAGCGAATGCCGACGCGAACGAGTCTTTTTCGGCGGCCGCTTTAGCCAGCGCTTCGCGGGCCCGCAGCAGTTCCGCGTCCTTCGCGGCGGCTTCGGCGTCCATGGCCTTCTCTTTCTCGGCGTAAAGCCGTTCAAGGCGCTGGCGCTCCAGCAGCAGCAGTTCTTCTTTCTCTATCCTCGTGGATTCCAGCGCGCGGGAGAGTTCCGAGATCTTGTCCTCGCGCAGCCTGAGCGTGCCGGCGCTGCGCGCGGCGTTCTCCTCGATCACCGCGGCGCTCCGGGCTTTTTCTTCCGCGAGGGCCAGTTTCAGCTCCTCGCCGGATTTCTGCAGCGCCATGCGGAGCTGATTGATGGCCTCTTCCTTGCGCGCCAGCGCGGCGGAGGCGCTGAAGGTCTTCTCTTCCAGCATCTCGGTGAATTTCTGCTTTTCCGCGGCCTGGGTCTTCGCGGCCTCCGCGGCTTCCGCGGCGGCCCGCTGTTCGTAGTCGGTCTTCAGCTTAAGGCGCAGGGAGCCCGTCTCCGAAACGTACCGCTCGGACATGGTCTCCAGATCCTTGCGCAGCGCGGCGACCATTTCCCGGCCGGCGGCGCGGTCCTTGGAAACCTCGTCGAGGTCCTTGCGCAGGTGGGAGATCTCCTCCAGCTTGAGGCGCAGGCTGTCCTCGTAAAGGCGGTTGGCGGACTCCATCTCGGCGCGCAGGTCGCGGGTATGCTTCTCCATCTCTACCTTGACGCGCACATCGTATTCGGACTGCAGCTGGCGCTCCCTGAAGGCGAACTCCTCCAGCTTGGAGTTGTACTGCAGCTGAGACTGTTCCAGTTTCTGCGAGAAGCTCTCGCGCTCGCCCTGCATCGTCTTGATCGTTTCCTCGAAAGTCCTGAGGTTGCGCTGCAGGTAATCTATCTCCTCCTGCCGCTTGCCGAGGTCTTCCTTATAATCGCGCTCTATCTCCTGCAGCTTCTCCGCCAGGCGGTTGCGTTCGTGCTCCACGGCTATCTTGAGGCGGCGGGGGATCTCCGTCTCCATATCGCGGTAGCGGGCCCGCTCCAGTTCCACGGCTGACTCCATCTTTGAAAGGCGCGCATCGTAATCGGACTGCTGGGCTTTCTTTTCCGTCTCGAGCGTGGAGATCACGCCCTCCAGGCTCTTGAGCGCGTCCTTGTAGCGGGACAGGTCCTCGTCGCGGCGCTTCACGGCCTCGGGCAGCTCCTTAAGCTGCTTATCAAGGAGCGATATCCGCACCTTTAAATCCTCTATCTCCTGGTTCTTCTCCAGTATCTTCTTGTCTATAGCGAGATCTTTCTGTTTCAGGCCGCGTTCGCGGTCTTCGGCGTCCTTCTGCCAGCTGTCCTTGGCCCATTTAAGCAGGGCTTCCTGTTTTTTCAGTTCTTCGGACGAGGAGTGCTCCCTCTTTTCCAGCTCCTCCGTCCTGGTGCGGTAGGCCTGCTCCAGCGCGCCCTTCTGCATGGCGGCTTCCTCAAGCAGTTTCTTCTTCTCATCGTCGAGCCTGGCGCCGTAGACGCGCTCGAACTCCTGCTGCTTGGCCAGGTGCTCCTGGCGCAGCTGCCAGAGCTCCCCCTCCACCTGCGCCCAGCGCGCGCGCAGCTCCTCGGATTTCTTCTGGTAATCGTCGTGCAGGTGAATCTCTTTCTGCTTCATCTGCTCTTCGTGCTTGGACACCTTGTCTTCCAGCTCTTTTTCCCGTTCGCTGATGCGCTCGAGGCGCCCGCGGAACTGGTTCTCCAGGGAATCCTGGCGGGACTTCATTTCTTCTTCGTGGGAGCGCATTGCCCGGTCGAGCTCGGTGCTGCGGGACTTGAGCTGGTTCTCCAGGAAGGCCACCTGGCTGGTCTTCTCCTGCAGGTTCTGCCGGGACTTCATGTCCTGTTCGGAGAGCCCGCGGATCTTGTCCAGCGCCCAGCGCAGCGCCAGGCGCGCGGTCTCCACGTCCGTTATGGCCGCCTCGTTAAGAGAAGACTCGTCAAATTTCTCGTTCATAGTTCAGCTCCGTTAAGACATTGTGCAATTTGAGGCCCCTGCCTTACAACCGCCCCGGGCGCCCGGCGTCTTTTCCAGGCTCTTTAATTATATAGGAGGGGCGGTCAAGGAAAGGTTACATTTCCGTTAAATAATTGTTTTCCCGGGGCTTTCGTCGGATGAGTTGACATACCCGAACTAGGATTGATAGATTACAGTAAATCCAGACTTTTTAGCGAAAGAACCGCCAAGTTTTTACCTAGAAAAGCCCGGGGGAACGTACCGACGCGGAGCGAGCTTTTACATGAAAACCATTTCTGCCGAAAGAAAGAAGATAACCCTCAGCGAGAACCAGTCCAAAGTGATAAAGGACAAGTACCTGCGCGACGACCGCTCCGTGGAGGAGCTCTTCGAGCGGGTCTCCCACAACATAGCGCTGTCGGAGCTGGTCTTCCATCCCAAGGCGGGCGACTGGGGCATCTTCGACGGCGTGCGCACGCGCGCCCTGGAGACCGGCGCCGGAGCGGAACGCACGCGCGCCATGCTGTTCCATGACGGGCTGGCGGAATCATCCGAGCGCGAGGCCAATTTCCTGAAGTTCGTGGAGAACCTGGAGCGCACCTACCGGGGCGTGGACGCCGCCCGGGAAACTGTGGACCGCCGCGCGGCCGAATTCTACAATCTCATGGCGGATTTCGACTTCCTCCCCAACTCCCCCACTCTCATGAACGCCGGGCGCGAGCTGCAGCAGCTTTCGGCCTGCTACGTGCTGCCGGTGCCGGATTCCATGGAGGGCATCGCCAAGGCGCTGACGGCGCAGAGCCTGATACAGAAATCCGGCGGCGGGACCGGGTTCTCCTTCTGCCGCGTGCGCCCCAAGGGCGACGTGGTCAAGAAGACCAACGGCGTGGCGAGCGGCGCCATCTCCTTCATGAAGCTTTTCGACAAGCTTACCGACGTGGTGAAGCAGGGCGGCACCCGGCGCGGCGCGAACATGGGGATCCTGCCCTACTGGCACCCGGAGATCAAGGACTTCATCGCCATCAAAGGCCAGCAGGGCGTGCTGGAGAACTTCAATATTTCCATCGCCCTAGACGACAAATTCATGCAGGCCGTGGAAACCAATTCTTCCTACGACCTGAAGAACCCCCGCACCGGCGACGCCGCCGGCACGGTAAAGGCCCGCGAGATCTTCAACTCCATGGTGGATTCCGCCTGGGCCACCGGCGACCCCGGCATCGTCTTCATGGACCGCATCAACGAGACCAATTCCAACCCCACCCCGGCGCTGGGCCAGGTGGAGGCCACCAACCCGTGCGGGGAGCAGCCGCTGCTGCCGTGGGAATCCTGCAACCTGGGCTCGATCAACCTGGCGAACTACGTCACAGGGGAACTGACCAGGGGCGAGATGGAATGGGACCGCCTGGCCGGGACCGTCGCCAAGGCGATAAGGTTCCTCGACAACGTCATAGAGATAAACAACTATCCCCTGCCCGAGATCGAAAAGATCGCCAAGGGCAACCGCAAGATCGGCCTGGGCATAATGGGCTGGGCCGAAGCGGCCGTCAAACTGGGCGTCGCCTACGACAGCCCTGAAGGCCTGAAAAAAGCGGAAGAAGTGATGAAGTTCATCAACGACAAGTCGCTGGAAGCCTCCGAGGAACTCGCGAAAGAGCGCGGCGTCTTCCCCAACTGGAAGGGCTCGATCTACGACGCGGAGAGCAAATATTTCCGCGGCGTCGCCGCCAGGCCGCGCAACGCCTCCCGCACCACCATCGCCCCCACCGGGACCATAGCGATAGCGGCCGGCCTGCAGGGCTCCGGGATAGAGCCGTTCTTCGCGATAGCTTACACGCGCTACAACGCGAAGGCCCTCGACGCCGTGAAGAACAACAAAGAGCCGGAAGCGAAAGACACGTTCTTCGAGGTCAACACGCTCTTCAAGCGGCTGGCCCAGAAGCACGAGTTCTTCGGCATGGACGAGAAGGCGCTCTGGAAGAAAGTGGAGGCCAACCACAAATCGGTGCGCGGCGTCCACGAGATCCCCAAAGAGGTCCAGGACCTTTTCCCCACGGCGCACGACGTGTCGATAGAGAACCACATCAAGATCCAGGCGGCCTTCCAGAAGCACATCGACAACGCCGTCTCCAAGACCATCAATATGTCCTCCTCGGCCAGCGCGGAGGACGTGAAGAACGCCTACGTGATCGCGCACAAGCTGGGCTGCAAAGGGCTCACCGTCTACCGCGACGGCTGCAAAGCGCAGCAGGTGCTCAACATCGGCTCCGGGGCGCAGGCCAAGGTCAAGAAGAAAAAGACCGCCTACCAGTCCTTCGGCGTGTCGTCGGAATATTTCCAGCTGAAGACCGGCTACGGCCCGCTGCACGTGCACATCAACTACAACGAGCACGGCCCCTACCAGGTGTTCACCAATATGCCGCCGCTCGGCACCGAGATAAGCGGCCTGACGTCGCTGATCGGCATCCTGCTGTCGAAGTACCTCGAGGAGGGCGGCGACCCCATAAAGGTGATCAAGCACCTGAACTCCGTGAAGGGCGACAGGCCCGTCGGCCTCGGCGAGAACCGCATAAATTCCGTGGCCCACGGCATAGCGGTGGCGCTGCGCAGCCACCTCAAGCGCAGCGGGATGATAGCCAGCGACCAGGAGCTGAACGGGCAGGAAAAGCTGGAGCTGTGGGAAGTGTCCCGGACGCAGTACTGTCCGAAGTGCTATTCCTCCAACGTCAGCTACGAGTCGGGCTGCTCCGGCCCGGCCTGCCACGACTGCGGCTATTCCGAGTGCTCGTAAACACGATAACTTAGAAGCCCGGGGCCTGCCCCGGGGACCGGGTTAGCAAAACCTTCCGACGACTGAGCCTTGCGTAAGCGGCGAAGGAGGAGGATGAGCGACGGGCACGGTGTGCCCTAGCGCGTTTTGCGTTCCGGTCCCCGGGACAGGCCCCGACCACCGGTTGCATTCCGCTCCCCGCGTCAGCCCGCACGACTCCACAGGTTTAACTTTACGGAGAACCTTTTTTGCCAGAGGGCCCGGGCTTTGCTATCATATAGGCTAACTTCATGAAAAAAGGGCTTTTTATAGTATTGGAAGGGCCGGATCGCTCCGGCAAATCCACGCAGGCCGCGCTGCTCAAAACCTGGCTCGAAGAGCGGGGCCGCGAAGTCGTAGTCACCCGCGAGCCGGGCGGCACGCGCCTGTCCGAACAGATCCGGAAGATCCTGCTGGACCCCAAAAGCGTCATAGAGCCCATGACCGAACTTTTCCTCTACGAGACCTCGAGGATAAAGCACACCCTTGAAAAGATAATCCCCGCCCTGAAGGCCGGCAAAGTCATAATCTCGGACCGCTACACCCTTTCCACCACGGCCTACCAGGGCTACGGCCGGGGGCTGGACCTTAAGACCGTTGAAACTCTCAACAAGATAGCGACCATGAACCTGAAGCCGGACCTGACCATAGTCTTCGACATCCCCGACAGGATCTTCGCCCAGCGCGAACATCTCCGGAACGGCCGGGACCGCATTGAGCGCGCGCCGGACGCTTTCCGCCGCCGGGTCAACCGCGCCTACAAGCTGCTGGCGCGCAAGCCCGGCATGACGCGCGTGGACGCCGGCCGCCCGATAGAGGCCATCCAGGCCGAGATCCGCGCGCGCGTTCAGCCGGTTCTCGGGCGCGGGGCTAAGAAATAACATGTCTTTTTCCACCATCAAAGGCCAGGACAAGACGATAGAGCGGCTGCGCTCCCTCGTCGAGACCGGGCGCGTGCCGCCGGCCATGCTCTTCCACGGCGTCCCCGGCATAGGCAAATTCCCGGCCGCGGCGGAGTTCGCCTCGGCGCTCAATTGCTCCCGCGTGCCTTTCGTCGAAGAGAAACCGCGTTCTTTAGCGCCCCAGCCCGAAGATGACGGCGGGCTTTTCTCCATGGCGCCGGAGGGGCCGGCCCCGGAAGCCGCGCCCGCGCCCTCTCCCGCCGACCAGGCCGTCGCCGCCGCGGCGGCACCCGGGGATTCCTGCGGCGTGTGCCTTTCCTGCCGCCAGGCCCTGAGCGGCGCGCACCCGGATATCCGCGTGGTCGACACCGTTTTCCAGGCCGCGCTGCTCGACGAGAACGAAAGCGCCAATTTAAAGATAGACACGATCCGGGAACTGACGCGCTGGGCGCAGCAGAAACCGATGATGTCCCCGTGGAAGATCTTCATCGTCCGGGACGCGGAAGCGCTGGTGCCGCAGGCCCAGAACGCGCTGCTCAAGACCCTTGAAGACCCGCCTAAGAACACCGTGGTCATCCTCACCGTTTCCCGCAAAAACTCGCTTTTACCCACGATACTTTCCCGCTGCTGCTCGGTAGAATTCTCCCCGCTGCCGGCCCCGGTGATAACAGAGCTGATGATCGCGCAGGGCGCGGAACCCTCCGAAGCCGCGCGACTGGCCGCCCTGTCCAGGGGGTCCTTTGAAAAGGCCGCGGAGGCCCGCGGCTTCCTGGCGCGGCTGGCGAAGCTGAACCCTGCCGACCCGGCGAAGGTCTTCAAGTTCACGGCGGGGCTGCCCAGGGACAGCCACGCGGCCCGCGAAGAGGTAAAGACCCTGCTGGACCTTATCCTAGGGCGCCTGCGCGCCGCCTGGCGCGCCTCCGCCCCCCCGGCCAAGGACAGGCTGGGCGCGGTGCTGCGGCGCACCCTCGACCTGCGCCGCATGGCGGACCGCAACGTTTCCTATATGCAGATCCTGCAGACGGCCCTGCTGGAAAGCGAAAGGGCCGGCCTCCGGCTGGAAAGCCTGGTGGACGCCGGCGCGCGCTGAGCCTTCGCCCAATGCACACGAAGAAGTTTTACATCACCACACCTCTTTATTCCGTCGAAGACAAGCCCCACATGGGGCACGCCTATACTACGCTCGCGGCCGACGTGCTGGCCCGCCACCTGCGCTCCCGAGATATCACGGTCTTCCTGCAGACTGGAACGGGCGAGCACGGCGCCGGCATCGAAAGGACCGCCCGGGAACGCGGCATGCAGCCCAAGGCCTGGTGCGACGCGGCAGCCGCCGATTTCCGCGCCCTCTGGAAAACCCTGAACGTCAGGTACGATAATTTTTTACGCACCACCGACGCGGCTCACCAGGCGGCGGTACAGGCGGTGTTTGAAAAGCTCCTGGCGGCGGGGGACATCTACCGCGGCGTCCAGGACGGCCCCTATTGTACCGCCTGCGGCGATTTTCACGACGAGGACGGGCTGAAGGACGGGAAGTGCCCCGTCCACGGCAAGCCCCTGGAGCGGGCCAGGGAGGCCGCCTATTTTTTCAGGCTCTCCAAATATGGGCCGGCGCTGCAGGAGCATTACGCGCAGCACCCTGACTTCCTTTCCCCCCGGCCCGGCGCGAGCGAACTGGACTATCTCGCCAGGGCGGGGCTCAGGGACGTCCCCGTTTCGCGCACGAAAGCGCCGTGGGGCGTGCCGGTAAAGTCAGACCCGGACCACGCCGTCCACTCCCGGTTCGAAGAGCTGCTCGGCTACGCCACCGGCCCGGGCTTCACCCCGGAAGGGGCGGGGCCGGATTTCAATTCCATCTGGCCCGCCGACGTGCACCTGGCGGGAAAGGAGTCGCACCGTTCGCAGGGCGTTCTCTGGCCGGCCCTGCTCCTGGCGCTGGGCCTGGAGCTGCCGCGCAGGGTATACGCCCACGGCTGGCTGACCATGAACGGCCGCAAGATTTCCAGGACGCGGGGCAACTACATCAAAGCCGAGGACGTGGTCAGGGACTACGGCGTGGACGCGCTGCGCTATTTCCTTTTCAGGGAGGTGGCCTTCGGGTCCGACGGGGAGTTCTCCATGACGGCTTTTCACCGCCGCTATAATTTCGACCTGGCCAACGACCTGGGCGATCTTTTTTCGCGCGTAACGAGCATGGCGGCGCAGTACCTGGACCACCGCCTGCCGAAAAGGCCGGAGGACTCCGCGGTCTTCAGGGAATTAGCTTCGTGGACGCCGGAGCTGCACAGGAACATGGAGAGCCTGCGGTTCGGAGCCGCCCTCGAAAAGATCTGGCTGGGGCTGGGGAGGCTGAACGGCCTGCTGGACGCCAGGAAACCGCTGGAGCTGGCGAAAAAAGATCCGGAAGCGCTGAAGGCTTTCCTCCGGGAGATGATCTGGGGCCTGCGCCTCATCGCCGGCTGGCTCGACCCTTTCATGCCCGACACGGCCAGCCGGATGCAACTGCAGCTCGGCATCGGCAAAACCCGTACCGACGGGGCGGAGCCCCGGGAAGTCCCCCCTCTTTTTCCCCGCAAATAAAAAAGCCCGGGCGAACCCGGGCTTTTTCCTGGAGTACGGGAGCGCTAGCAGCCGGCTTCCTTGCCCCTGAAGAGCTTCTTGAAAGCCCCGTAGAACCCGGCGAGCACTCCGGAAAGCGCGTAAACCGAGAAGAAGACGAACAGCGCGTCCTGCGGGTACGCCACTATCATCGAGAGCACCGCCGTTATCAGCACGATGCCCTTTATGGAGTTGGGCTTGAGCATGTCGCCCTTGAAAGCCGCGTAGGGCGCGGAAGACACCATAAGCAGGGCGAGCGCGATCATGATGAAGGGCACCACGCCGTACACGAACGGCATCCTGTCCATCACTATCTGGATGCCGCGGCTGCCGCTTTCGCCCTCTATCATGCTGTAGGCGAGCACAAAGGAGACCAGGATGCCGGCCGCCGCCGGGATGGGCAGCCCCTGGAAATAATCCTTGTCGCTGCCGCCGAAGTGTGATTTCACGTTGTAGCGGGCAAGGCGCAAAGCCCCGCACAGGACGTAAAGGAACGCCACGGGGTAGCCCCAGAAGCCGTAATCCTTGAGCACGAACTTGTAGATCAGGTAGGCGGGCGCTATGCCGAAAGAGATCCAGTCGGAAAGGGAGTCGATCTCCACGCCGAAGGAGCTCTCGCCGTGCACCAGGCGCGCCACGCGTCCGTCGAGCATGTCCATCACGTAGGAAACGATCAGGAACCACGAGGCCCGCACATATTCCCCCTCCGAGGCGGAGAGGATGGAGAAGAAACCGAAGGCCATATTGGCGATGGTAAAGATGGAGGGCAGGACCACCGCCCCGGTCTTTTTAAGCTTCGCAATATCGATCCGCCTTTTTTCGGGGATTATTTCAATGTTTTCCATGTTAGTTTCACCTCACCACTGGCCCAGCACGGTTTCGGCGCCGGCCACTTTGTCGCCGGGCTTCACGCTTATCTTCGCCGACTCGGGCAGGTAGACGGCTACCTGCGAACCGAAATAGATCATGCCTACCCGCTCGCCGGCCTTCACTTCCTGGCCCTCTTTCACATAGCAGGCGATGCGGCGGGCGATGGAGCCGGTTATCTGCTCTATCTCGACGGCGCGACCGCCGGCGCCGGTTATCCGGATGAGGTTGCGCTGGTTATCGGCGGCCTCCGGCTTGTAGGCGATGGCGAACTTCCCCTGCGTGAACTTCACCTTCTCCACCTTGCCTTCCAGCGGCGAGCGCTGCACGTGCACGTTCAGGACGGAAAGGAAAATGCGGATGACGGTAATGCCCGGGGTGCCCTCGTTCTTGATGGTCAGCACGGTGCCGTCCGCGGGACAGGCTATCTCGCCGGGCGCGAAAGTTTTGGGCCGCTCAGGGTCGCGGAAGAAATAGGCCGAGAAGCCGGCGAAGAATACGCCGAGAAAGAGCAGCGGGATGCCCGCCCAGCGGCAGCAGCCCATTAAAGCGCCGCCGCCAGCGGCCGCGATTATGCCGCCGATTATCAGTTTTATCCCCGCAGGTGCAAATCCCATAGAAGCCTCCATGATCGTTCAAAACCGTTCAGTGTGTGGGCATGGTGGGACTCGAACCCACACGGCCTTGCGGCCAACGAATTTTAAGTCCGTCGCGTCTACCAGTTCCGCCACAAGCCCTGAAAACACGCCCGCGGCATCCGGCCCGCGTCAGCACAATATTCTACAAATTTACGGCGGCAGAATATCCGCAAAAATGCCCGCGGGCGGGTCAGCGGCTCTCCCGGCGGAGCTCGTCCCCGGCGAGCTTAAGGAAAGTCTCGCAGTTCATGGTCTTTACGCCCTCGGCGGCGGCGCGGTCGCGCAGGCCGTTGTCAGAAGTGACGATGATGGCGCGGATCCCCTCGTTCTGCATGAAGTAGCCGCGCTCCACCAGCATCTCGTCGGCCGGCTCCGAATCGCTGTAATAAATGGTTATCGAAGGGCCGGCCGGCCCGCTCCGGCGGCAGGGGCCGTCGAACACCACCCGGAAGCACGAAGCCCGCAGCAGCTCCGCGCGCGCTACTTCCGCGAGCCAGTTCACGAATTCCTTTTCGAGCTGTTCCGCCGAGACGCCGCCGGCCTTCTCCCAGAAGCGCATGGAGAAATTGGAGCCGTCGATCAGATAGACGGTGGGTTTGGAGGACAATCTTTTCATGGTTCCGGCCGGCTGATCTCGAGCACGCGGATCTTGCGCAGGCGCCGCTCGAGCCGCAGCCCCAGCTGGGAATTCAATTCGGCGTTGAAAGTTTTTTTATCGCCGCTTTTAAAATCGAAGGCATAGGCGTAATAACCTTTAAGCCCGGTCTCGTCGAGCACCGGTTCGCCCAGCCTCTCGGCCAGCGCGGCGCCGAGCACGCCGAACGACCCGCCATCCACCGCGCATTTCCCCCCGTCGGAGCCGGCCGCGCCGGGGGTCTCCTTCTTCCTGACGTTGAGCGGCCCGCCGGGCGCCCTTTTAAGCAGGTACACTTCGGATTCCTTTGAAAGGTCTTTCACCTTCAGCCCCAGCGCTGTTTCCAGCCCTTTCAGGAAGAACTCCCTGCGGTACTTTTCACCGCGGCCCTTCGGGAAGCGGAAGCGTATATCGTAAAAACCGTTCATCGCCCGCGCGGCCTCCGGCTTGACCTCCAGCTTGTCGGCCTGGCCGAAGACGAAATCAAAAGCGTGCTTAAGCGGTATGCCCGCGCCGCTCATGCGGTCGGGGCCGTAGCTGGCGCTGGAGACGGAAACGGCGGCCTCCGCCAGATAGAATTCGGCCAGCACGTCCGCGGCCGCCGGGGCGGAGCGCCCCGCCTGGGCCGCCGGAGCGCCGCTGAGGAGCCTTTTCACCGCCTCCTCCGTAACCGCGCCGGGGACGGTGATATCGGCCACCCTGCCGTCCCTGGAGATAAGTACCGTGTGCGGCCGCCCGTAAACCCGGAAGGCCCTGAAAATGTCCGCCCCGGCCTCCGGAGCTATCCAGCCCTTCATGGGATGGGACTTGAGGAATTCCTTCACGTCCGCTTCGGACTCGTCGGTGACCGAGATGAAGACCACGGGGGCGTCGCCGGCAGCCGCCGCCAGGTCGTTGAGGTGCGGGATGGAGTCCACGCATTCCTCGCACCAGGTGGCCCAGAATTCCAGCACCACGGCCTTGTCCCGGAGAGCGTCCCAGCCGCGTATTTCCGCCGCGGGGGCGTTCAGCAGTTTGGGCAGGCGCAGCTCCGGCGCCGGCTGGTTCCTGGCCGCGAAGCGCGGCCTGGCCGCGTCCTCCTCCGTACAGGCGGAGAAGGCCAGCAGCAGCGTTAGCAGCGACAGGGTGCGGATATTCACTTTGCCTGCGTCTTTACCCCGAGCGCCATTCCTTCCCGGGTAGGGATAACGGAGGCGGACACGAAGCGGTCGGAATCGAAGAGGATGTGGAAGAATTCCCGCATCGCGCGGGCGCGGGTATTGTCCGCCGCGCTGCAATCCGCCGCGGGGATCCTGCCTTCTATGAAGACGTTGTTCGCCAGCACCAGGCCGCCGGGGCGCAGGTTGGCCGCGGCCCAGCGCAGGTGATCCGGGTACTCCCCGGCGTCGGCGTCGATAAAGCAGAGATCGAACGGCGCCAGCTTGGAAAGGGTTTTCAGGCTTTCGGCCGCCGGGCCTTCCATGACGGTGACCTTGCGCGACAGCATCGAAGCCGCTACCGCGTCCTTGGCCGCGTTCACGCAGGCCGGGTCCTTTTCAAGCGAATAAAGCCTGCCGGACTCCGGCATGCCCCTGGCGATCCAGTGCGCCGAGTAGCCGTAAAGCGTCCCGATCTCCACGGCCTTCCTCGCGCCTGAGATCCTTGCCAGCGCTTCCAGCAGCCTGCCTTCCAGCGACGTCACGGCCCGGTCGCGCACGCCCCCGCGCTCCATCGCCGCCGCCGCTTCGGGCGCGAACCCGTCGTCCGCCGCGGTAAGCGCGGCGAAGTACGCCGCCGTTTCGGCTACCGGCCAGCTGCGGGAGAACACATCGGGTTTTGTCGTCGTCATAATTTATAGCGGGAGCCGGTGCAGCGTGACGCCGAAGCGGGTACCGTCGGGGGCCAGGCCCGCGCACATCAGCACGGGGAAAGGATCGAAGTCACCGGGGTTCAGGGCCGCGGCGCAGAAGGCGCCGGCGGGCCCGGAAAGGGAGACCTGCGCCTGGAAATAGCGCCCGGCGCAGTTGCCCCTGCCCGCGTACGGGCAGATGGCGAAAAAATCCAGTCCCGCGGACAGGACGCCGCCCCCGGGCAGGGCAAGCTCCTGGAAAGTCTTAACGGCGGAAGCTTCCCCCGGGGAAGACGGCAGCCCGAGCCGCAGCGTGACGGGCCGGTTGCGCTCTCCCGGTTTGGGCAGCGAGCAGGCGCCGCCGGGGCAGCTCTGCGTCCAGGAGGAGAGATAGCCTTTGAGCTCCATCGCCGGCTCCGGCGCGGCCCCGTATAAAGGGCCCGCCGCCAGCAGGCCGGCCATGACAAGTGATTTCTTCATCAGGATACGGTATATTCTACAAAAAATACGGGCCGGGCGGCCGGCCCCGGGCGTAATGTAGGCCATTCTTTGCTTTATAAAGTCTTTTTTGCTATATTCAGAAGCTATGGCGACCTCAAATATCAAATTCGGCACCTCTGGCTGGAGGGCAATAATAGCCGAAGAATTCAATATAAACAACCTGCGCCGCGTCAGCCACGCCGTGGCGGAACACGTGAACGAGCACAAGGAATACGGTTTCAAGGGCGAGGAATACCTCCTCAACCTGAAGAAACTGGACAAGCAGCCGCCCAAGACGGCCAAGATCATAGTAGGCTACGATACCCGCTATCTCTCCGAAGATTTCGCCAAGACCGTGGCTGAAGCCATCGCGGCCGAAAGCATAACGGCCGCCATCTCCAACACCGAGACCCCCACCCCCGTGGTGGCGTGGGAAGTGATGCGGACCAACTCCGCCGGCGGCGTGATGCTGACCGCCAGCCACAACCCCCCGCAGTACAACGGGTTCAAGTGGACGCCCTACTGGGGCGGCCCGGCCATAAGCGAGATCACCAACGACCTCGAGGCCAGGGTGCAGGCGCTCACCAACGCCGAAGTGGAAAAGCATATACCTTTCGAGCACGGCGTTTCCGCAGGGATCATCCGCGTGGAGGATTTCCACGCGAACTATAAGAAGCAGATCGCTTCGCTGCTGGATCTTTCCGCCATAAAGAAAGCCGGGCTGAAGATCGCGGCCGACTCCGTCCACGGGGCGGCGCGCACCTACCTGCGCCCTATCCTGGAAGAGGCGGGGGCCAAGGTCATAGGCCTGCGGGAAGAGCGCGACGTGCTGTTCGGCGGGCACTCCCCGGACACCGACGAAGAGAACCTGGGCGGGCTGAAGGCCGCCGTGCTCAAGAACAAGCTCCACCTGGGCCTCGCGTGCGACGGCGACGCGGACCGCTACGGCGTCATAGATTCCGACGGGACCTGGATCTCCCCGAACCTGGTGCTGGGCCTCGTGCTGGAGCACCTGGTCAAGAACCGCGGGCTGAAAGGCAAGGTCGCCCGCTCGGTGATGACCTCCCACTTCGTGGACGCGGTGGCCAAGCACCACGGCCTGGAAGTGCGCGAGACCGCCGTAGGCTTCAAGCACATCGGCAACCTCCTGCGCACCGGCCAGTACATCATAGGCGGCGAAGAATCGGCCGGGCTCTCGATAATGAACCACGTGCCGGAGAAGGACGGCATCCTCGCCTGCCTGCTGATGGCGGAAATGGTGGCCTACGAGCGCAAACCTATCAAGAAGATCATCGCTGACATGAACAAGCGCCACGGCAGCTTCATCACTTCACGGACGAACCTGCGCCTGGACGGGAACATGAACATGGAATCCCTCGTAGAGCGCCTCAAATTGAATCCGCCGCTCAACCTGGCGGGGGCCTCCGTCTGGCGCATAGACCACACGGACGGGTTCAAGTTCATCATGAAGGACGGGAGCTGGCTCGGCCTGCGGCCCTCCGGCACGGAGCCCGTGGTGCGTGTCTATACGGAAACCTTCTCGCCCAAGACCTCGGCCGCGCTCAACGAAGCCGGCAAGAAGATAGTCGGCGGTAAATTTTAGAAGGCCGGCGCCGGTTAAGGCGGCGGACCTGCTTAGGAGAAAAAAACACAATGGACGCTAAAATAAAGAAGATCACAGCCAGGGAGATCCTCGACTCGCGCGGTTTCCCCACCGTGGAGACCGACGTGCTCCTTACCGACGGTTCCTTCGGGCGGGCGGCGGTGCCGAGCGGAGCTTCCACCGGCTCCCATGAGGCCCTTGAAATGCGCGACGGCGGCAAGCGCTACCTCGGCAAAGGCGTCACCAAGGCCGTGGAGAACGTGAACAAGCCCATCGCCGACGAGATAACCGGCCTCAAGGCCGACCAGATAAAGATCGACGAGATGATGATAGAGCTGGACGGCACCCAGATGAAGACCAAGCTGGGCGCCAATTCCATTCTCTCCGTCTCCATGGCGCTGGCCCGCGCCGGCGCGGTCTCGGCAAAACTCCCGCTCTACGCCTACATCCGCAAGGCCTACGGCCTCAAGCACAAGGATTTCATTATCCCCGCCCCGATGATGAACATCATCAACGGCGGCAAGCACGCCGATTCCGGCATCAACATCCAGGAGTTCATGATAGTCCCCACGGGCGCGGCCAGGTTCACGGACGCCGTGCGCATGGGCTGCGAGATCTATCACACGCTTAAGAAAATACTGGCCAAGGCCGGCTACACCACGGCCGTAGGCGACGAGGGCGGCTTCGCCCCCAAGATCTTCACGCACGAGTCCGTGCTGGAGACCATCTGCAACGCTATAAAAGAAGCGGGCTACACCTTCAAGGAAGTGCAGATAGCGCTGGATTCCGCCGCCAGCGAATTCTTCCAGAACGACCGCTACGTGTTCGAAGGGTCGAACCTGACCGCCCAGGAAATGACGTCCAAGTACGCCGAGTGGCGCAAGCATTTCCCGATCATCTCCTACGAGGACCCGCTCGCCGAGGACGATTGGGAAGGCTGGGACCACCTGTCGAAGAACCTGTGCAAGAAGGCCCGGGTGGTCGGCGACGACATTTTTGTCACCAACCCCGAGCGCCTCAAGCGGGGCATCGAGGAAGAAGTGGGCAACGCCATCCTCATCAAGCTTAACCAGATCGGCTCCCTGACCGAGACCGTGCGCGTCATCGAGCAGGCCCACAGGGCGAATTACGCCACCGTGATCAGCCACCGCTCCGGCGAGACCGAGGACGCCTTTATTGCGGACCTGGCCGTGGCCACGAACGCCGGCGCGATAAAGACCGGCGCCCCCTGCCGCTCGGAGCGCCTGTGCAAGTACAACCAGCTTATCCGCATAGAAGAAGAACTCGGCAAGAAGGCCCGCTACGCGAAAGACTCCGTCTTCAAGTTCAAGTAACAGGGCCCCGGCAAAAAACCCCGCCGCGTCCCGGCGGGGTTTTTTTGCACCTTTAAAATGGCATCGATCCGCGCAAAAATAAAGCTGAAGTACGTCCTGATCCTGGTCGCCGCGCTCATACTGCTGGGCAACCGCGGCTTCAGGAACCTTTTGAACAATTACCGCGAATACCGCACCCTCATGAGCAGGAAAGCGGAGCTGGAAACGCAGCGGTCGGACCTGGCGAAACGGCTGAAGGAAACCAACGCCCAGCCGGCCGTGGAACAGGCCGCGCGCAGCGAGCTGGGCCTGATCAAGCCGGGCGAGACCGTATACCGCTTCCCCCCGCCGAAGGAGTCCGACAAATGAAGAGCAGACAGTTCAAGCTGGGCCCGATGGACAATTTTTCCTACCTGCTCTGGGACGAGAAGACCCGCGACGCGGCCGTGATCGACCCCGCCTGGCAGCCGGCGAAGCTGGAGGAATTCATCAAAGCGGAGAACCTGCTGCTGAAGTGCGTCCTGCTCACGCACGCCCATCCCGACCACGTCAACGGCGTCGCTTATTTTACGGAGAAAGACAAGGAACTGCCGGTCTACCTCCACGAGGCGGACAGGTTCATGCTGGAGTACCGCCCGCCGGTGCTGAAACCGCTGGCCGACGGAGAGGTCCTGGAGGCCGGGGCCCTGAAGATAACCGTGCTCCACACCCCGGGCCACACCCCCGGCTCCGTCTGTTTCCAGGCCGGCGGCGGCGTTTATACCGGCGATACGCTTTTCGTAGGCGAGTGCGGCAGGGTGGACCTGCCCGGCTCCAGCCCCGAGGCGCTCTATGACAGCTTCGTGAAGCTTTCCGCCCTGCCCGACGGCAGCTCCGTCTACCCCGGCCACTCCTACAACGGGGATAAATCCACCTTCGGGGTGCAGAAGGAATACAATCTTTACCTGAAGTACGCGCGGGCAGGACGGCGCGAAGAGTTTTTAAAGGCGGTAGTGTGAAGCGGGCCGCGAACTGGGCGGCCGTCTCCGATTTTGACGGCACGATAACCATGCGCGATGTGGGCGACCACCTGCTGCTGCATTACGGTTTCTCCGACAAAGAGACCATCGAAGCGTCTTATTCCCTGAAAGTGCGCGTGGAAGATTTCATGAAGCGGGCTTTCTCCGGGGCCAGGCTGACCGAGCGCGCCATAGCGGCTTTCGTCCGGACGCGCGTAAAGTCGCGGCCGGGGTTCAGGGCCTTTGCGCGCTTCTGCGGCAGGCACAAGATACCTTTCGAGGTCGCCAGCGGCGGCATAGACCTCTACGCCGGGCCTTTCTTTAAAAAGCACGGGGTGAGCGTGAAATCCTTCTTCGGCCGGGCTCGCGTGGCGGAAGGCGGGATCAAGATAACCTACCCTTTCCTCAAGCGCACGGACCTGAGCTCGTTCAAGGCCTCCAGGGTAAGCCGGCTCAAGCGCGCCGGGCGCAAGGTGGTCTTCTTCGGGGACGGGCCTAACGACCTGAAGGCGGCCGCCCTGGCCGACAAGGTCTACGCCTCAGGGAGGCTGTACCGCCTCTGCAGGGAGCGCGGCATAAAGGCCTCCCGGCTGACCGACTTCAGCCTGGCAATAGAATTCCTCAAGGCGAATCACAGCTCCCTATGCACCCGGTAATTTTTCAGCTCGGCTCCTTCAGCTTCCCGGCCTACGGCCTGCTGGTGGCGGCCGGCTACCTGGCGGCGATCTTCTATATCTTCCGCAAAGCCGCGGCCGCGGGGCTGAAAAAAGACGACGTTTCCGACGTAGTATTTTATTCGGTCCTGAGCGGGATGGCCGGCGCGAAGCTGTTCTACGCCGTCACATACTGGAGGGAATTCGGCGCGGGCCTGGCCGAAAGGCTGGCGTACCTGCTGACCAACTTCCGCTACGGCTTCGTGTTCTACGGCGGGCTGCTGGGCGGCCTGGCCGGCTTTTTCCTGTCAGCCAGGAAAAAGCTGAAAGACTGGCGCCGCGCCGCCGACGTCTTCGCGCCCGCGGTAGCGCTTGGCCACGCCTTCGGGCGCATAGGCTGTTTCCTGGCCGGCTGCTGCCACGGCAGCCCCACGTCCTGCGCGCTGGGCGTGACCTTCACCGACCCGGCCTCGGAAGTGGCCCCGGCCTATCTCGGCGTTCCCCTGCACCCCACGCAGCTTTACGAGGCCGCCGGGAACCTGGTCATCTTCGCCTTCCTCAACGCCGCGCTGGGCCGCGCCCTGAAAGGCAGGCTCCCCGCCGGTACCGTGCCGGGCCTTTACGCGCTCCTTTACAGCGCGCAGCGCTTCGGCCTGGAATTCCTGCGCGGCGACGACCGCGGGGCTTTCCTGCTGGGGCTTTCGCCCGCCCAGCTGTTTTCCTGCGCTATATTCTGCGCCGCTGCCGTTTATATTGGTATACTAAAAAGAAATTATGAAAAAAAACAAGATCGTTTATGACGGGGCACCGCTGAGGCTGGACGTTTTCCTTACGGAGAACGGCGAGAATTTTTCCAGGGCCTACTCCCGGTCCCTTATCGAAGGCGGGCTCGCCACGGTGAACGGGGATATCCGCAAGCCCTCCTACATGCTGCACGAGGGCGACCTCCTGGAAATAAGCGTGCCGCAGGCCGGGAAGCGCCAGGCCGGCTTCGAAGGCCTGGTCCTCTTCGAGGACAAATCCCTGATAGCCATTGAAAAGCCGGCCGGGATGGCCGTGCACCCGAACTCCGCCAACTGGCAGGTAAACCCGCAGTCTTCGCTGATGGGCGAACCGACCCTGATCTCCCTGCTTTTCACCGCGCGGCCCGCGGTCGCGAAGAGCGGCGTGGACCGGCTGGGCCTGGTGCACCGCCTGGACCGCGACACGAGCGGCCTGATGATCCTGGCCAAAACCCCGGAGGCGCAGGCCGTGCTGACCCGCGGGTTCAGGGACCGGCTGATGGAAAAGACCTACCTCGGCGCGGTGGGCGGCATCCCGGCGCAGCGGACGGGGACTATAGACGCCCCGATAGGCCGCGCTACGGGTTTCAAGAAGATAAAGGTCTGGGAGTTCGGCCGTGACGCCGTCACCGAATACAAGATCAAGGAGCGCGGCGCCGACTGCGCGCTGCTCGAGATCTACCCGCATACCGGCCGCACCAACCAGATCCGCATCCACATGGAATACATGGGCAACTCCATCATCGGCGACAGCCTCTACAACGGCCGCCCCGCCGCGCGCATGCTGCTCCATTCCACAAGGCTCAGCTTCAAACACCCGCTGACGGCTAAGAAAATAACGCTGGAATCCCCGATGCCGGAGGATTTCAAGACGGTCTGGAAGGAATTCAAGAAAAAGAAGTAAACCAGGGCGAAAAATAACAGCGGGCGCGGACCTCGGTCAGCGCCCGCTTTTTTTATAACTATTTAGAACTTTGAAACTGAGGCGAAGACGCGGAAGTCGAGGCGCGGGAAGAGGTTATTGCGCTCCTCCAGCTCGTTGAGCGCGGTTTCATCCACTTTTTTCTCTATCACTTCGCCCAGCAGCCTGATGGCGTTTGCCGCGTGGTCCTCAAGGCGGCTCTTGGCGTACTGCGCGTGGGAACCGATATAAAGCAGGAAAGCCCAGTCCGACGACTGCGCCAGCAGCGTTTCGCGCGCGGCCTGGTTCAGTGCCCTCAGGCTCAGGCTGGACAGGTCCTGGTTGCGGAAGCGGTTGGCCGTTTCTATCATCTTGTCCGTAGCGGCGTACACGGCGTGGTAGATGAAATCGTTGGTCTCGTTCACCCACGGGTCGAAGTACCCGTTCTCACCCCAAGAGGAGACGCCCGGGGTTATCTCCCGGGGCTCCTGGCAGGAATTAAGGTATTCCGACGGGGTCACGAACTGCAGCGGCAGGCGCTCGCTGCGTATCTTCCTTATCACCGTCTCCAGGAAAGCCGGGCCCTCGAACCACCAGTGGCCGAAGAGCTCGGCGTCGTAGCAGCTCACTATCAGCGGCCTGGCCCCGCGCTCCGCGTAGAAATCGTCCACCTGCTTCATGCGGCGCGCCAGGAAATCGGAGGCATGGGCTTCCACCCGCGCCAGGGCCGCGTCGGGGTCGTAATACTGCTTGGCGGCCAGGTCGGAGCCCGCGCCGGTTATGCGGTGGTACTTCAGGCCCAGCGGGCGGCGCACGCCGTCGGCGCCGAAATAAGGCCGCACGTATTCATATTCGCCGTCGTAGCCGAAATCCCTGTAGAACTCGCGGTAGGCCGGGTCGCCCGGGTAGCCGAACTGGGCGCTCCACACCTCGCGGGAGCTGGCGGAATCCCTGACGAACATCCCTACCCCGTTGGAGGTGCGGTAGGGGGCATACACGCCGCCGGGCGCGCTGTCGCCGGAGAACTCCACGGCGTGCGATTCGGCGAAGGTATAGCCGAAGCCCGAAAGCTTGAGATAGGAATTGAGCCGCGGCTCGTAGCCGCATTCCGGGAGCCAGAACCCCGAAGGCTTCCTGTTGAAGCGGTCGAAATAATCCTCGGCGGCCACCGCCAGCTGCGCCCGGACGGCTTCCGGCCTGGTCAGCAGCGGCAGCACCGCGTGGGTAGCCGCCGTGGTGATAATCTCTATCTGCCCCGCGTGCTGCAAAGCCTTCAGCGGGGTGATGAGGTCGCCGCTGTATTTATGCATCAGCGCCGCGGCGTCCTCGTAAAGTTTCTGGTACAGCTTCACCGTCTTGAGCAGGGCCGGGTCGTCCTGGGCGCGCTCAAGCTCCTTCTCGATCAGCTCCAGGCGCGAGCCGAGGTAAAGGGCCATCTTTTCTTCCAGCTCCTCGTTCTCGAGCATGGCGCCGAGCGTCGGGGAGATCGAAAGGGCGATCCCCGGCCTGATGCCTTCGGAGGCGAGCCGCTCCAGCGAGGAAATTATCGGGACATAGGTCTCGGCTACGGCTTCGAAGAACCAGTTCTCCTCGAGGAAGCTGGAATCGGCGGGATGGTTCACGTACGGAAGGTGCGCGTGCAGCACGAACATCAGGGAACCGCGCGAGCTCATACCTGGGCCCTCTTGTGGAATTCCAGGCTGGCGTAGGCGCGCTCTTCGGCCGCTCCGGCGGAAGCCGGGGAGGCGGCGGGGTTGGACTCCAGGAACTTTTCCCACTCGCCGTTGCGCAGAGCGTAGAGCGCCGCGGTATAGGTCCTGCCCTGCGCCGGAACTTCCAGGTAGCCCTTGAAGGAATCCCACGCGGCCCTGCGGGAGGAGGCCTGCGCCTTGTCTTCGGAATAGAAAAGGCGCAGCTCCACTTCAGCGCCCAGCGCCGAGGCGCGGAAAGCCTCCGCACGGCTGGCGGAGAATTGCCAGAAAAGAAAAAGGACTCCGGGGTTCTTCGGCAGAAGCACCAGGCGGTCTTCGGGAGGCAGCACACATGAAAGTTCCGGCATAAAGGTCCATATACAATTTACTAAATTTCCCGGGAATTAAACATATTTTTTTCTCCGCCCTTTTTTTTATATCATAAATACTGCGGTGCCGGTCAGTCCCGATTTTCTTCGGCCTTAAGGAGAACCAGATGAAAGCCATAGTAAAGACTTCGCGGGCGCGCGGCGCGGATTACCGCGACATGGAAGTTCCCGTAATCAACAAGGACGAGCTCCTGATCCGGGTAACCGCCGCCTCCATAAGTTCCGGCGACCTTGCGCTCTACAACTGGACCGACCCCGCTTTCACCCCTCCCTCTCTCCCCTTTATCTTCGGCCAGGACTTCTGCGGCGAAGTGGTGGAAACCGGCTCCCTGGCGAAAGGCTTCGAAAAAGGGGATTTCGTTTCCGTCGAATCCCATATCTTCTGCGGCACCTGCGGGCAATGCCGCAACGACCAGCGCCATATCTGCCAGGACCTGCGCGTTATCGGCCGCGACATCCCCGGCGGGCTCGCCGAATACGCCGCCGTGCCCGCCCGCTGCTCCTGGAAGCACACCGACGACACCCTTAAGGACGTCGGCGCCGTGATGGGCCCGTTCGGCAGTTCCGTCCACGCCATTCTGGCCGAAGACATCGTCGGCAAAACGGTGGTCATTTCCGGCTGCGCGCCTCAGGGGCTTTTCGCGGCGGGCATCGCCAAAGCCGGCGGCGCGCGCAAAGTGATAGCGCTGGACGCCTCGCTTTACCGCCGGCGCCTCGCCCTTAAAATGGGCGCGGCCACGGCGATAGATCCAACGGCAAAGGACTGCCTGCAGAAGATCGCCAAGGTCTGCGGGGCGGAAGGCGCGGACGCGGTAGTGGAAATGAGCGGCGCGGCGGACTCCGTGGAACTGTGCCTGAAAGCCCTCCGGCCCGGCGGGCGCTTCGTCGCTTTCGGCCTCCCGGTCACGAACCTCAGCATAGACTACGCCGGCGACATCGTGCGCCGCGGCATACGGCTGGAAGGCATTTCCGGGCGGGAGATCTTCCGCAGCTGGTACAAGATGGAAAGCCTGCTTAAATCCGGCGCCGTCGACCCCAGGCCCGCCGTCACGCACACCTACCGTTTCAAGGATTTCAGGAAGGCCTTCGACCTGATAAATTCCAGGGAGAAGAAATGCGGCAAAGTTATTCTGACGCCTTAACGGCGGGTCCAAGGAGAACCATCATGACATTCGACACGCTTAAATTCGCCGACGAGGAAGTGGCGGCGCTGAAGAAAGAGAACCGCTTTATCCAGCCCCGGGTGCTGGAAAGCGCGCAGGCCCCGGTTTCGGTCATAGACGGCAAGAAAGTGGTCAACCTGACCTCCAACAACTACCTGGCCCTGGCCGACAATCCCAAGGTGAAGAAAGCCGCCATCGACGCCGTGAAGAAATACGGCGTCGGCTCGGCCGCGGTGCGCACGATAATCGGCACGATGTCGATCCACACCGAGCTGGAGCGGAGATTCGCCGAATTCAAGCACTCGGAAGCCTCTATCCTTTTCCAGTCCGGCTTCACGTCCAACGTCGCGGTCTGCCAGTCGCTGATGTCCTCAGAGCAGGACCTGCTGATCTCCGACGAGCTCAACCACGCCTCGATCATAGACGGCGCGCGCCTGGCCAAGGCGCCGCGCAAGATCTACCGTCACAAGGACATCAAGCATCTGACCGAGATCCTGGAGTCGCCGGAGGCGAGGCAGGCCAGGCGCAAGATGGTAGTGACGGACGGTGTCTTCTCCATGGACGGGGACATCGCCAACCTCGACGAGGTTACGGCCGTGGCCCATAAATACGGCGCCTTCGTCATGGTGGACGACGCGCACGCCAGCGGCGTGATAGGCAAAGAAGGGCGCGGCACCGTCAGCCACTACGGGCTGGACGGCCAGGTGGAGATACAGATAGGCACCCTCTCCAAGGCTTTCGCCGCGGTAGGCGGCTACGCGGCCACCACCCAGAGCCTGCGGGATTACATGGGCTCGGTGGCCAGGCCCTTCCTTTTCTCCAGCTCCCAGCCGCCGTCCGTAGCCGCCACCTGCCTGGCGGTGCTCGATATCCTCCTCAAAGAGCCCAAGTACCTCAAGAAGCTCTGGGACAACACCGCGTTCTTCAAGGAAGAGATGAAAAAGGCCGGCTTCAATACCGGGCAATCGGTAACGCCGATAACCCCCGTGATGGTGGGCGACATGACCAAGGCCGTGGCGCTTTCCAGGAGGCTGTTCGACGAGGGCGTCTTCGCGCTGCCGCTGGGGTTCCCGACGGTACCGAAAGGCAAGGAGCGCCTGCGCACGATAGTCACGGCGGGCCACACGATAAAGGACCTGGAATTCGCGGTGGAGAAGTTCGTGAAGGTCGGCAAGGAACTGAATATTATCTGACGGGCGTCAGAATTCCAGGGAAAGCGAGACCGGGAACCTGGGGGACAGGTTTTTCGAAGTTTCGTAGCCGACGCCGAAGTTCCACTCGTTCTTCCTGACCCCTACACCGAGGGTCATCCCTTCGTCGTCCCTGTCGAACAGGTAGCCCCCCCGCAGGCTGAGCATTACCCCCACGCTCATCTCCATGTTCACCTCCGCGCCGGCCTGGTAACAGGAGCTTTCTTTCGCGGTCCTGCTCCAGTCGGCGGAAAGCACGATATCGCTGTAAGAAATGTCATCCGGGCTGCCTATCAGCTCCGGGCGGAATTCTGTTTTGTAGGAAACTCCGGCGCGCGTTGTCACAGGCGCGGGATCCCCTTCTTCCTCGAATTTAATGTAGTCCCCGTGATTAAGCGAAGCCGCGCCGAAGCTGAGCCCGGAAGCCATCCGGTACAGGATGCCCAGGTCATAATGGCTGGCCGAGGCGGACGCGGTCTCGGCCAGGGCTATCGTAGTGAATTTCAAAGTGCCCCCCACCGCCAGTCCGGCCGCCGGGGAGTATGCGCCGGAGATCATGGCCACCTTGTCCAACTCGGCGGTCACCGTTTCCTGCGTGCCGTCCGAAAGGTTCAGGGTTATCTTGCCGGAATCATAGTAGAGATAAGCCGGGGTCAGCGTAAGAGGTCCGAGCCTGAGCGGGAGGGCGGCCAGCCCGTACCGGCCGTCAGCGAAGCCGTTCATGTACGCGAGATACACGGAGCTCCGCGCGGCAAGGCCCGGGCCGGCCGGGTTATATAGCAAGCTCTCCGCGTCCCCCGGCACAGCCGTGAACGCGCGTCCCATCCCGGAGGACCTCGCGCCGACAGGGCGGGTAAGTATCGACGCCCCGGTAAGCCCGGTGTCGGCTCCTGCGCGCCCGCAGGAGAACAGGAACGCGGCGAGAGAGAAACAGGCGGCGGCGGGTAATAGTTTCATTTTATCACCACCACTTTCTCGGTCTTAGCGGTGCCCGGTCCCTTGATATGGACCAGGTAGACCCCGCTGGCCACCAGCCCGCCGCCATCGTTCCTGCCGTCCCATAAGTAATTGGCTGATCCGATGGCCTGCGGCCCGTGATACAGCGTCCTTACCAGTCCCCCGTTCTGTGTATAGATCTTTACGCTCACATTGCCGGGAGAGAAGATGGACAGGGCTATTTTGCATTTCACGGCGGGGTTCTTCAGCGGCCTTAGCAGGTTGTCCGTCAGCGCGACCACGCCTTCCGGGGGCTGCGAGGAAGTGTAAGCTTTCAGCGGGACGTTGGTGAGCGTTGCGGCCAGCGCCGGCAAAGCGCTCCAGGAAGCGCCATCGCCGCTCATATAGCTGTTGCCCGAAGCGGAAGCCTGTCCGGAATAGCCGGTCAATTTCACCTCTACGGGGACCGGGAAGGTATAACTCGCATTAACCGCCTTTACGACCACGGAGAAGCGCTGGCCCGCGCTGAGGGGAAGGTAGCCCACGGAAACCGTATGATAGCCGGGGGAGGTGAAAGACCCGCTCGCCGAATAGGCGAGTGACCCGCTGACCGGCTGGCCGGCGTTCACCCCGCGATAAACATAGACCGTGTAGGCGGTAGCCGAATCGTTGGTATAAAACCCGACCGCCTTTAACCCCTCTTCGGCGACAGCGGTGAAAATATTGGAATACCAGGCGGTAACGGCGCTGTACCCGTAATTTTGTACCCAGCCCAGTTTGTCATAGCTGTACACCCGGGAATAATTCCCGACCGGTTCCCCGGTAAAGGCCGAGGAATAATCCGAGCGGGAAAACACGGCATCGTAATAGGAAACATGGAAATAGCCATTGTCGCCCCAGGAGGCGCCCCAGGAATTTTTGCAGAGGAAGGCGCCGTTGCCGGCGGGAACCGTGTTAAAATTGGCCTTATCGTAATTATCGTCCCAGCCTACTATGACGACCTCATGGTTGCCGGCGGCGGAAACTGAAGCATAGTAGGCGTGGGTAGCGGCGTTGTAATTGGCGTCGCTGTAATAGAACGCGGCCGTAACGCCCCCATAGGCCAGCAGGGCGCTTTTAATGCGGTCGTTATCCGCTGGACCGGAGCGCGGAGTCAGGAAGATAATATCCTGCGCGTGCTTTATCACCCCGGAGCTGGACTCCGGGAGCGGCCCGCTCCAGCGCGTCAGGTACGCGGCGGACATGTAGTCATTGCCGCCATTGCAGGAGCCATTGTCGAACCCGCTGTTGGCGTTCAGGTCCGCCTCCGACAGGTCCAGAATATTGGGCATGAAGTAGGATTCCATTGAACCCATCGCCGAGAAAGCCCAGCAGTCGCCGCAGGCGCCCTGATCTTTCACCGCGGTGACCTTGCCATGGTCGCGCAAGTCGTAGGCGGGAGCGTAAGTGAGCCCGGAGTCGTTCTCCTCCGCGGTTAAAGCGCGGCCCCTGACCGGGAGAAGCGGGGAAGGGATCCGGCCGAACCCGCGCCCGGCGCTCCCCAGTACCGCGTTCGGGGCAGGAAGCGCGGACAAGACAGCGGTCGAGTTCACGACCTGTAAATACTGGACGAACTCCGGGTTAAGCGGAGCCAGTTCCGCCTTTACGTTCGCTGCGCCTGCGGCGTGCGCGAACAGCGCCGTGGCCAGAACCGGGACCAGTATCCCTGAATATATATTTTTCATCGTTCAGACACGTCCAGCTGCGGTATTTCCCCGCAGTTTATGTTCCTACTGTATCATCGGCACCACTTTGCCGCTGTACTCGTCGGTATTGCTGCCGGCCCATATTTCGCGGTACAGGGTCAGGACGGACTCGGTGGCCGCTTTTATCCCCGGGCCGTCCAGCTTCGTTTTATTAGCGGCGGCGGCTATCAGGGGCATCACGTCGGCCTGGAACCTGCCGGCGTAGCCGCCGGCGGGCTGCCTGCCGTACAGTTTGCCCAGCTCGGCGGCGGAGGGCAGCTTGGCCTGGACGGAATGCTTATAGCGCATACGCAGCGCGGAGGAAACCGCTCCGGCGCTGTCCTCTATCGGCATCTCATAATAGCGGTTCTGCCACTCGGCCCGGCCCAGGTCCTGCGACGGGCAGGCGTAGGAAACAAAAGGCTTGCCTTCGAGGGAGCCTATCCTTACTTCGCGGGCCGAAAGCCCCGCGGGGCACTGCATCGGCCAATCCTGTCCCTTTTCCCACCTGACCTGCCGCTTCTCCAGCGAAAGGGTTTCGGTCCGCTCCATGGACACTTCGATGCCTTTGAAACTTACGCTGGTAGGCGAGAAGGTCTTCATCTCCCAGCCGGTCTTGCCGCGGGCCCGGAACCCGTACGGCGGGTCGATGGCCCAGCCCCCGCCCAGGGAAACGGACGCCGCCCGCTCCGGGGGCCCGGAGCCTTCCTCGTCGATGGAGAGGGTCTCTTCCGGCTTCACGGCCTTGTCGCGGGTCTTGGCGTCGCTGACCGTCACTATCCCGGAGAAGACCTTTACCTTGGTCTGGCCCAAAGCCGTAGCCACGGTCACGAAACGCGTGCCCTTGGTCTTCACCGCCACCACGGAAACGGGCGTCTTTATGGTGAACTTGATGGCGGTCTTGACCACCGCGCGCACGGTCCCGGCGGCCAGTTTGGAAAAATATTCGTCGGCCTTGGCGGTATAGATGGTGAGATCGGTGTCGAACCCCAGCCCGATCATGGTCCGCTCGTCGTAACGGATCTCCGCCCAGGAGAACCAGCCCGTCTTTACCCTGCCGCCCGCGGCCACCCGCAGGCCCGGGCTTGCCTGCGCCCATTCCTGGTCCGCCGAGGCGCGGTACAGGACCTTGCCCTGGACTTCGGTAAAGACCGGGGCGCAGACGCCCTCCGCGCGGCAGGCGGCCAGGAGGATCAGCGCCGGGAGTACGGCCCGCAGCGCGCCAAAGATGATGTTTCCCATAATTGTTCCCTTCCTTCGTTCAGTGCCTGAAATGGCGTATGCCGGAAAAAAGCATGGCGGCGTTCTTCGAATCGCAAAGTTCGGCGCAGTCGCGGTCGTCCTGCCAGCCGCCGGGCTGGATGACGGCCCGGACCCCGCCGGCCAGCGCCGTCTGGAGCGTCTTGAGCGGCAGCGCGGCGTCGGCCGCCATCGCCAGCGGGCCCGGGGACGGGAGCAGGGCGCGCTTGTCGTGCATCTTCCACAGCGCCCCGCGCACGGCGTCGTACGTGGAGCTTTCGGCGGCGCTGACCGCGAGGGTGCCGCACGCGTCGGCGAGCACGATGGAATAGGTCTTGGCGTATTTTACCGTTTTCCAGGCCAGCTTGAGGGCCCGCAGCTCTTCTTCGGAAGGCTTGCGGCGCGTCACGCACGGCGTCTCCCGGGAAAAAAGCTGGTTGTCCTTGGTCTCTATAAGCAGGCCGCCCGAGACGGAATGGAGTTCCACTTCGTGCGGCGAAAGGACCGGGGCGGGCAGTTCCAGCACCCGCAGGCCTTCGCGCGAACGCAGCAGCCTGAGCGCCTCCGGGGCGTAGCCGGGCGCCACCACGCTCTCGATGAACGTACCCCTAAGCATATCAGCCGTGGCCGCCTCTACCTGGCGGTTGAACGCCGCCGTGCCGCCTACCGCTCCCACAGGGTCGCAGCGCAGGGCGCCGCGGAGGCATTCGCCCTGCTGGGGAACGGCGCACACCGCCGCCGGGCGGGCGTGTTTCGAAATAACACAGACCTGCTCCTCGAACTCCATCGCCAGCTCGAACGCCGTATCCAGGTCAAGGTAATGGTTAAGGTTGAGCGCCCCGCCGGAGAGCAGCCTGGCCGCGTTAAGGCCGCGGGGGCGGGCCCCGCTCAGGGCGTAAAAGGCCGCCTTCTGGTGGCGGTTCTCGCCGTAATCCAGGTCGGACACTTTCTTCAGGCTCATCACCACTTCGTCGCCCAGCAGGTTCCCCGTTTCGGAAAGGTACTGCGCCACGGTGGCGTCGTAAGCGGCCAGGTGCTGCCAGGCCTTGGCGGCCAGCTGTTTTTTTACGTCGGGCTCCAGCCCGCCGGCTTCCTTCAGCGCGCCTAGCACGGGGCCATAGTCCGCCTGGCTGGAGATGGTAATGACCCCGGTAAAATCCCTGGCGGCAGCCCTGAGCACCGAAGAATTTGACTGATCGAGGTAGCTGGAAAGCTCTTCTATGGCGAATTCTTCCTGCCCGACGATGCTGGCTATGGGGAAAAGGTTGGCCGCCACGACGTAGAACCGGGGCAGCTCCACCCCGTTCTCCGAAACGGCCGGGAAGCGGCCCGACAGCGCCTTGAGCACGGCGTAAGGCACGGGCGGGGAATAGCGCACCTCTTCGGCCTCGATCCCGGCCTCTTTAAGCAGTTCATATGTGGAGCCGGAAGCGTAGATCCCGAAGCCGAGTTCGTACAGGCCGCGGGCGAAATCCTCCACCCCGGTCTTGTCGTACACGCTCAGGTAGGCTGTTTTATCCATTGTGCAGCCGCCGGCTCACTTGCCGGAAACGAGCTTAAGGAACTCCGCCTCCGTCAGGACCGGGACCCCGAGCTTCTGCGCCTTGTCGTATTTGGAACCGGGGTCGGAGCCGGCCACCACGTAGGAAGTCTTGGCGGAGACGGAGGAGGTTTCCCTGCCGCCCAGCTCGCGCACCCTGGCCTGGGCGTCGGCGCGGGTCAGGCTGGCCAGCTCGCCGGTGAAAACGAAGGTCTTTCCCTCCAGCGCGCCGCCGGTGACGTCGCGCTGCGGCTCGTCTTGGCGCAGCCCGGCCGCTTCCAGCTCGCGCAGCATCGCGCGCGTGGCTTCCGGCCTGAAAAATTCGGCGACCGCCGCGGCGATGACCGGGCCGACATCCTTGACGCGGGCCAGCTCGGCGAGCCCTGCGCCCATGAGCGCGCCCATGGTCCTGAAATGGGCGGCCATGACCCTGGCGTTCTTTTCCCCCACATGCCTTATGCCCAGGGCGTAAATAAGGCGGGACAGGGGCTGCCCTTTGCTTTTGGCGATCTCCGCCAGCAGGTTGTCGGACTTCTTGTCCTTAAATAGTTCCAGGGCGAGCAGATCCTCTTTTTTGAGCCTGTAAATGCCGGGGAAGCTCCGGACCAGGCCTTTTTCCACCAGCTGTTCCACGGACGCTTCGCCGAAGCCGTCGATGTTCATCGCGTCGCGGGAGGCGAAATGCAGCAGCGAGCGCTTGAACTGCACAGGGCAGGAGGGGTTCACGCAGCGGAGGGCCACCTCTTCTTCGTCGCGGAACACCTCCGCTCCGCACGACGGGCACTTCTCCGGGGCCTTGACCGGCGTTTCCGCCCCGGTGCGCACCTCGGTCACCACTTTCACCACCTTGGGGATGACCTCGCCGGCGCGCTCTATGACCACCCTGTCGCCGATCTTCAGGCCCAGCCGCTCCACCTCGTCGAAATTGTGCAGTGTCGCGCTGGAAATGGTGACGCCCGCGCATTTCACCGGCTCCAGCTCCGCCACCGGGGTTATAGCCCCGGTGCGGCCGACGGAAAAAGCGACGTTCTTTACGGTGGTCGTGGCCTGCTGGGCCGGGTATTTGAAAGCGATGGCCCAGCGCGGGCTCTTCGAAGTGAAGCCGAGCAGCCGGCGCTGCCTGAGGGAATCCACCTTTATCACCAGCCCGTCTATCTCGAAGGGCAGGTTAAAACGCTTCTGGGAATACTCGCGGTAATAGGCCAGGACCTCGCCGGCGCCGCGGCACGGGCGGTTGCCCACGGTGGAAATATGGAAACCGAGCACGCGGCAGATGTTGAGGTATTCCCAGTGGGAATCCGCCTCGACGATACCGTCGAGATAGCCGTAGGAATGCGCGATGAACTTCAGGCGGCGGCCTTTCGTGACCGCGGGGTCCTTCTGGCGCAGCGAGCCGGCGGCGGCGTTGCGCGGGTTCACGAAAGGCTCCTCCCCGGCGGCGAGCGCCTGTGCGCGCAGCGCCTCGAAATCGGCCTTGTCCATGTAAACTTCACCGCGGGCCTCGAAGGCCGCGGGCGGGCGGCTCAGGTCGAGCCTGAGCGGGACCGACTTGATGGTGCGCACGTTCAGGGTGACGTCCTCGCCGGTCTCGCCGTCGCCGCGCGTGGACGCCCGCGCCAGGCGGCCCTTCTCGTACTCTATGGAACAGGAAAGCCCGTCGATCTTGGTCTCTACCACCATCTCGAAAGGCTCGCCGTTCAGGCCTTTCTTGACCCTTTCGTACCACTCCAGGAACTCGCTCTCGGAGTAGCAGTTGTCGAGGGAAAGCATGGGGATGCGGTGGGGGACCGGGGCAAAGGTGTTGGAGCGTTCCCCCCCGACGCGCCGCGTCGGGGAATCGTCCGAAGCCAGCTCCGGGTGCGCCGCCTCGAGGGCCTTCAGGCGCCCCATCAGGGCGTCGAATTCGCCGTCGGAGATCTCGGGGGAATCGGAAACGTAATAAAGGCGCTCGTGCCGGGTTATCTCGGCCCTGAGCGCCTCTATCTCTTTGCGGGCGTCGCTCCCGGAAGTCATTTCACCAGATTATTGTGCCTGGCTATATTGTCCAGCACGCCGTTTATGAACTTGCCGGACTTATCGGTGGAGTATTTCTTAGCCAGTTCGATAGCTTCGTCTATTATCACGGGCACCGGCGCGTCGGCCAGCACCATCATTTCACAGACGGCCATGCGCAGTATCGCGCGGTCCACGGCGGGCATCCGCTCTATTTCCCAGTTGAGGCTTATGCCGCTGATGATGCCGTCTATTTTCTTGAGGTTGTCGACCGTGGAGGAATACAGGGCGCGGTAAAATTCGAAATTCTTGGTTTCCAGCGCGAAATCCATCATCTGGAAAGTGGCGAGCACGGAGGACGGCTCGAGATGCGCTATGTCGGAAGCGTAAAGGGACTGCAGACAGTTTTCCCGCGCAAGCCTTCTTTTGCTCATAATATTGACTGTGTTCAAAGACCGCTCTCCATATAATACTAAATTTAAAAAGACTTATGCCGGAGTTCCGCGGGGCCACGGCGGAGGTTTGCTTTCAGCCGGCATCTTTGGTACACTTTAGATTCGAAAAACCGCACGGGTTCAGGAGGTTTCCATGGCATACGCACCATTAATAATCCTAGGCGTCATCATACTGTTTTCCAGCATAAAAGTGCTGAACGAATACGAGCGGGGCGTTACGCTGACCCTCGGCCGCTTCACCGGCGTGAAAGGCCCGGGCCTCATCATCCTCATCCCCGGCGTCCAGCAGCTGTTCCGCGTCAGCACCCGCGTGGTGGTCATGGACGTGCCCCCGCAGGACATCATCACCCGCGACAACATCTCCGTGAAGGTCAACGCCGTGGTCTACTTCCGCGTGGTCAACCCGCAGTCCGCCATCCTTAACGTGGAGAACTTCATGTACGCCACCAGCCAGCTGGCGCAGACCACCCTGCGCAGCGTGCTCGGCCAGCAGGAACTGGACGACCTGCTCTCCAACCGCGACAAGATCAACAAGAACCTGCAGGAGATCCTGGACCAGCATACCGAGCCCTGGGGCATAAAGGTGTCCAGCGTGGAAGTGAAGAACGTGGACCTGCCGCAGGAGATGCAGCGCGCCATCGCCAAGCAGGCGGAGGCGGAACGCGAACGCCGCGCCAAGGTCATCCATGCCGAAGGCGAATTCCAGGCCTCACAGAAGCTCTCCGACGCCGCCGCTATCATGGCCGTCAACCCCGCCGCCATCCAGCTCAGGTACCTGCAGACCCTGACCGAGATCTCCGCGGAAAAGAGCTCTACGATAATCTTCCCCGTCCCCATGGACCTGGTAAAGATGTTCTTCGATAAGCCCAAGCCCCAGGCGTGATCAGTCCCGCCTGAGAACGAGACGGCCCGGCATAAAACCGGGCCGTCTTTTTTTCGCCATTCCACCCCTCTCCGCCGAATCCGCTATAATCTCTACATGCGCGGCCTCTACGTACATATCCCCTTCTGCCGGTCAAAATGCGGCTACTGCGACTTTGCCTCCGCCGCGGGGCAGGAGGACCGCATAGACGATTACCTGGCCGCGCTGGCCCGCGAGGCCTCGGCCTACTCCGGGCTGGCCGGGAGTTTCGGCACACTTTATATCGGCGGCGGCACCCCCAGCCTCCTCTCCGCGGCGCAGCTTGAAAAGCTTTTTGCGGCGCTGGCCCCCCTGACAGGCCCAGTGGCGGGCCTGGCCGAAAGCACGTTCGAGGCCAACCCGGAAAGCCTGGACGCGCACAAGGCCGCGCTGCTCAAAAGCGCCGGGCTGAACAGGATAAGCCTGGGCCTGCAGGCGTGGCAGGACGCCCTGCTGAAAAAACTTGGCCGGATAGCGATGAACTCGGATTTTCTTAAAGCCTACCGCGCCCTGCGCGCTGCCGGCTTCGCCAATATCAGCGCGGACCTGATGTGCGGGCTGCCGGGCCAGAGCCTGGCCGACTTTACGCTGTCCCTCGAGCGGCTGCTGGATTTGAAGCCGGAGCATGTATCGCTTTACGCGCTGGAAGTGCATGAGAACACCCCGTTCGGCGCGGCCGGGGTGAAAGAGGCACCGGAAGAGGCCGCGGCCATGTACGAGGCGGCGGCGGGCCTGCTGAAGCGCGCCGGCCTGCCCCGCTACGAGATCTCCAATTTCGCGCGGCCGGGGCGCGCGTCGGCGCATAACCTTAATTACTGGGACCAGGGAGAATACCTCGGGCTCGGCGCCGCGGCGGCTTCCTACCTGGGAGGCGAGCGCCGCGCCAACACCGCGGATACGGCCGCTTACGCGCGCGCCGCCATCTCCGGAGCCGAGATACCCCTGCAGTACAGGGAAACGCTGTCCGGGCGCGCGATAAGGGCGGAAAAGCTGATGCTAGGCCTGCGCAAGACCGCCGGAATTGAACTGCAGGACGATATAATTATAGAATTCAAGGAAGAGACGCGGCGCCTGCTGGCCGCCGGCCTGGTGGAAATGAACGGCCGGACGCTCAGGATCAAAGAGGACCGCCTCTACGTTTCCAACGCCGTTTTCCGAGAATTCGTTTAAGACCACATCGAGGTAATCATGCTCAGCAAGGTATACGATCCCAAGCCGGTGGAGGCCAAGTGGGCCGAAGCCTGGCAGGCTGAAAGGCTTTTCATCTCCGCTCCGAACCCGGACCGCAAACCTTTCGTGGTGGTCATCCCCCCGCCCAATATCACCGGCGCGCTGCACATGGGCCACGCCCTGAACAACACCCTGCAGGACGTGTTGGTGCGCTACCAGCGCATGCTGGGCCGCGAGGCCTACTGGGTGCCGGGCACCGACCACGGCGGCATCGCCACCCAGAACGTGATGGAGAAGATGCTCAAGGCCGAGGGCAAGACCCGCCATGACCTGGGGCGCGAAGAATTTTTAAAGCGCACCTGGGCCTGGTACGCGGAATGCGGCAACACCATACTCGGCCAGCTGCGCAAGCTCGGCTGTTCGCTGGACCTCAACGCCGACAACGTGCGGTTCACGATGGACGACAAGCGCGCGGCCTCGGTCTTCGAGGAGTTCCGTTCGCTCTGGGATAAAAAGCTGATCTACCGCGGCGAGCGCATGATCAACTGGTGCACGCGCTGCGGCACCGCCCTTTCCGACATAGAGGTGGAGCACGAGGACGAGAAATCCAAGCTCTGGCACATCCGCTACGCTTTCGAAGACGGCTCCGGCTCGGTCACCGTGGCCACGACGCGCCCCGAAACCATGCTGGGCGACACGGCCGTGGCCGTGCACCCGGAAGACGAAAGGTACAAAGGCAAGACCGGCAAGAAGCTCAAGCTGCCGCTGACCGACCGCCTGATACCGCTGCTGGCCGACGAGGGCGTGGAAAAAGGCTTCGGGACCGGCGCCGTAAAGGTAACCCCGGCGCACGACCCGCTCGACTTCGAGATAGGCCAGCGCCATGGCCTGGAGAACATACGCATAATTTCCTACGAAGGGAAAATGACCAACTGCCCGGAGAAGTACGCCGGGCTGAACGTGCAGGCCGCGCGCAAGCTGATAGTGGAAGACCTCAACGCCGCGGGCCTGCTGGAGAAAGAGGAACATTACAAACACTCGGTGAGCAAATGCTCCCGCTGCAACCAGCATATCGAGCCGCTGGTGTCGGAGCAGTGGTTCGTGAAGATGAAAGGCCTGGCCGCGCCGGCCGCCGCCGCCGCCGAGAACGGCGACGTGAAATTCTATCCTCCGTCGTGGAAGAAGCCCTTCACGGAGTGGCTGGGCAACATCCAGGACTGGTGCATTTCCCGCCAGATCTGGTGGGGCCACCGCATCCCGGCCTGGTACTGCCGCAGCTGTTCCGGCGCCGGGCTTAAGTTCTCCGACAAAGGGGAGCTCTCCCGCGTTTCTTTCGCGCAGGGCGCCAAGCCGGTGATCTCCTTCGCCAAACCCGCCGCCTGCCCGGACTGCGGCGGCACGGACCTGCTGCAGGACCCCGACGTGCTGGACACCTGGTTCTCTTCGGCGCTGTGGCCTTTCTCGGTTTTCGGCTGGCCCGAAAAGACCAAAGAGCTGGCTTACTATTACCCCACCTCCGTGCTGGTCACCGGCTACGAGATACTTTACCTGTGGGTAGCCCGCATGGTGATGAGCGGCATAGAGCACATGGGCAAGCCCCCGTTCTCCCAGGTGTACCTGCACGGCATCGTGCGGGACAAGCACGGTAAGAAGATGTCCAAGTCGCTGGGCAACGTGATAGACCCGCTTACCATGATAGAGAAGTACGGCACCGACGCCATGCGCTTCTCGCTGATGGCGCAGACCCTGGGCGGCAAGGACATCCCCTTCTCCGACGACGCCATCATAGGCGGCCGCAACTTCGTGAACAAGCTCTACAACGTGGCCCGGTTCCTGCAGATGTACCTGCCGGAGACGCCCGCCCCGCTCACGGCGGAGCGGCCCGGCGAGCTCGCCGACCGCTGGATAACGGAACGCTTCGCCGGGGCGCTCGCGCGCTCCAAGGCGGCCATGGCCGAATACGACCTGCCGAAAGCGCAGGACGCGCTTTACGCGTTCGTCTGGGACGAGCTGTGCGACTGGTACCTGGAGCTGGCGAAGCCGCGCCTGGCGGGCCCGGACAAAGAGAAGGTGCTCGGCCTGATGCTGGACCTTTTCACCGGCGCGCTGAAAGCGCTGCACCCGTTCATCCCGTATATCACGGAAGAACTTTATTCCACCCTGAAACCTTACCTAAAAACCGGGGAAGCGTTCCTGCTCAAAGCGGCCTGGCCCGAACCCGGCGCCGCCGGGACCGGGGCCTCCGCGCAGATGGAGGAGCTCATGGCCGTGATCACCCAGATACGCGCCGCCAGGGCGCAGTTCGAGATCCCGCCCGGCAAACAGATAAAGGTGCTGGCCGCTTCAAGCGACCCCGCCGCGCTGGAGCGCCTCAGGACGGGCGCCGGCTATGTGAAGCTGCTGGCTAAAGTGGAAGACCTCGCCCTCGGCGCGGACATACAGAAGCCCCCCCGCTCCGTAAGCGCGATCTCGGGGCAGTTCAATATTTACGTCCCCATGGACGGGGCCGTGGACCTGGAAAAGGAAAAAGCGAGGCTGGCGAAAGAGCTGGAGCGCGTCCAGAGGGACAGCGCGCAGTGCCTTGAGCGCCTGCGCGACCCGTCGTTCATGGGGCATGCCCCGGCGGCGGAAGTCGAAAAGATAAAGGCCCGGGCCTCCGACACGCAGGGGAAGATGGAGAGGCTGACGGCCATACTGGAAGAACTAAAATGAAAATACCTGCAGCGATAACGAAACTGCGCAAGTACTGGATACGCAAAGACCGGGAAGCTTTCCTGCTCGGCGGCCTTACCCTGACGGCCATGATAGCCGGCCAGGTGTCGACCTACTGGCACTTCCAGGACCGGGTGGCTATCCGCAAGAAGATGAAGATCAACGCCAGGAAGCCCCAGGAAGTACAGCAGAACGCGCTTAAGGAAGTGCAGTTCATGCCCACCAAGATGAAGTCCGGAAGCAGGCAGTATTACAAGATCGACAACGAGGACGGCCCCGCTGTCCCCGGTCTCGACGAGAACGAGGGGAACTGACGCATGCGGACCATATCACCGACCGGGCGGCGCGCAAGGACCGCGCTTTTCCTCCTGCTGGCGCCGCTGGCCGTATTGGCCTGCAGCGCGACCCTGCGCGCGCAGACGCCGGAACAGGAGCGCGCTTTCGATTATACGCCCGCCAACGGCGAGGAGACCAGGCTGCAGCCCCTGAAGCCCACCGTGGAAACCGTGATGGACGAAGAGGTGGTGGTGCGCAACGACCCCAGGGAAGGCGTGGTAATAACTTCGAAGAACCGGTGGAAGAGCTGGCTGGAGCGCACCCTGTACATCACGCTTCTCAATATCGCGATAGCCGCCATCCTCGCCTCGCTCCCGAAGAACGACGAATACAGCCTTATAATCTCCTACTTCGTCTCGGGGATCAGCCTCGTGCTTTCTTTCTGGATCTTCCTCTGCGCCATCCTGCTCTTCACCCTGAAGTCCGCGTCGGGCCTTTACGCCCTGCCGGTTTCCGCCGTGATGGGCGCCGTGACCTATTACCTGCTCATGCGCATCAAGCGGGCCGACGTCTCGCTGTCCGAGCTGAAAGATTCCTTCAAGAACAGCGCGGGCGGTTCGGGTTCGGACCAGCGCCTGGCCTCTATAGACGGCGCGCCCGGCGACTGGCAGGAGCAGGATTTCATGAAGTAACCGCGGGAACGGTCCCTGAAATAAATAAGGCCCCGGATCCCCGGGGCCTTATTTATTGCGGTCCGCTAAGTTGTGTGTTAAAAGCCCATCCACAGGCCGAAGCGGTGTATGCTGCCCAGGTCGCCGAAAGGCAGGAAGGCGTAATCCACGCCCATCCCGGAAGCTTTCAGGCCGAACCCGACGCTCAACCCCACCACCGACCCGAGGTTTTCGGTGTCATAACCGTACTTGTACCCGGCGCGCAGCGCGAAAGACCTGCGGAACCAGTATTCCGCGCCGACGGCGGGATAGAATTTTTCGTCCTGCAGGTATTCGCTCACTTCAGCGGAGATATTGAGATCGTCCGAAGCCTTGTAAAGCATGCCGGTGCGGAGGCAGAGCGGGAGCGGATCGGATTCCTCGTCGAATTTCATCTCCGTGCCGAGGTTCTGCAGCACCAGCGCCAGGCTGATCTTATCCGTGGCGCGGTACAGCGCTCCGGCGTCTACCGCCGCCGCGAAAGCGGACTTGCTGTACAGGGTGGAATGGATGAACTTCACGGAAATCCCCGCGTCGAGACGCGGCATCAGCTCCGGCGTAAAATTCTTTTTCGCGTAGGAGAACGTGACGGCCAGGTCGTTGGCGTCGAAGGTGCCGAGCTCTGGCACTACGCCCACCGCATCGCTGTTGCCCCGCCTTTCTATCCCGCCCACCGTCAGGAACGTGGCGCCCAGGCCGAAGCGGTTCCCGCCGGTCACGCCGGAATAGGAAAGATTCCCCATTTTGGCGTCCTGCAGGTAGGTAGAGAAGTCCAGGGCCACCTCTTTCGTTTCGCTTTGGGCGAGCCCGGCCGGGTTGACGAACACCGCGCCGGAATCGTCGGAGATGGCGCTGTATGCCCCCCCCATGCTCATGGCGCGGGGGCTCATGGCCACCTTCAGGAAGTTAGCGGCCGTAGTGCCCGCGCCGGAGGCGTACGCACCGGACGGCAGGAGCAGACCAACGCAAAGGATGAATAGCTTTTTCATAAGTTACCTCTATCACGCCCTGATCAAGAACCGGAGAACAAATCCGCGGCGGCCGGAACTCCCGGCCGCCGTATCGCCGCTTTATTTTATCAGCGCCATCTTGTGCGCCTTGGTGCCGAGCTGCTTGCCGTCGAGGTAGGTCAGCATGAAGTAGACGCCCGACGCGCAGTCCGCGCCGTTGTCGTTCTTGCCGTCCCACTCGGAGTAGTAGATCCAGCCGCCGTCCCTGTGGCTGTCGTCGATGGTCCGCACCTTCTCGCCCGCCAGGTTATAGATGACGAACTTGAGGTTGCCCGACTTGCCCGGGGGCAGGTGGTACTTCAGCAGCGTTCCTTTCACGGTATAGGACTGCGCGCCGGAGTTATAACCGCTCAGCCCCGTAAAGGCCCCGGTACCCTGTATGTTGGTAACGGTCTTGTTCTTCAGGCTGAACGGGTTCGGCAGATTATAGACATCGAACCCTCCGGTGTAGGCTATCCCGGTGGCGGGCTTGGCGGTGAACACGGCGAACTGGCCGCTCTGGGTGCCGGTCCCGGAAGCCGGCATGACATACCGGCCGTTGACCACGGCGCTCATGCCGTAGCGTTTGCGCCCCAGCGGCGTATTCGAAGCCCCCTGACAGTCCTGGGCGTGGTCCAGACACTCCACGTCCACGGACACCACGCCGAGCATGGGGTCCACGGTATAGTTGCCGGGGACTTCCTCCCACTCGCCGGTCTCGGGGTTCCTCCTGTAGATCTTCAGGTTGGCCCCGGCGCCCTTCTCCTTGTCGTACTTCAGCGTGAGGGTGATGGGCTTGTTGACGCTGGCGTTGTCGAGGTCCATGTCATAGACCTCCGACGCCATGAGGTCCTGTACCGCGGCCTCGATGGTCAGATTACCCTTCGCCGTCTTCACGGTGCGCACGCTGGGCAGCGAGCTGAAGAAGCCTCCAACGAGGTCTCCCCCGGCCGCCGAGACGGAGTACGCCGAAGTCCCCGCCGGGTTGGTGGAGTAGGAGATGGAGCCGGGATCCAGCTCTATGCCGGAATACTCCTCGCTCTCCACGTCCATCTGCACTTCGCCGCCCCTTATGGACTCGTCCTGGATGTACTGGTCGGTCCTGGCCTCGTTGTTCTGGTCGTACAGCACGGTTTTCTCGGTCTTGTCCGTGTCGCCGGCCAGCACGTAGACGGTATAATACCGCTGGCTGCGCGAGACGGTGAACTGGCCGTTATACGTGTTGTTCGGGCCGGGCACCAGCGCCAGGGTCACCGCCGTGGCGGGCAGGTATTCCGCCGCGGCTCCCGACGGGTTGAACTTGCACACCGGGGCCGTTACCAGCTTCTTGGGCGACTTGATGGTCACGTCCACCTTGCTCGCCGAGTCGGGCGACTTCTTCGCCTTGACGGTTATCTGCGGTCTTATATCGGAGAGCACGATGTCGTCGATATACGTGTAGCCGTCCACGGCCGTAACGTCCAGCGTGGTGGTGAGCTTGCCGGGATAGAACGCGGACACCTTGTAGAGGTGGCCGGGAATTATGCCGGGCAGTTCGTACTCGCCGCTCGAGTTGGTGTTGGCTTCTATCTTGGGCAGGTACGCCGAAGGGGCCTCCACGTTCAGGGTCTCGTCGTAAGCCACTATCTTCACGCCCGCCTTGGTGACCGGGGACGGGAACTTGCTCATGTAAACCTTACCGCTCATGATGGCTTCCGACGGGATCAGGTAGAAGCTGAGGCTGGCGGCATCGGAGGCGGAAAGCGAGGTTTTCGCGCCCGCCTTCACGAAGCCGCTGTGCAGCACTTCCAGCCGGTAGATGCCGGCGGGCAGGTTCTCGAACCGGAAGCTGCCGTCCGAGGCGCTGTTGACGTACTTCTCCACCGTACGGTGCTTCAGGAACACGGTGGCGTTCGCCACCGCCTCCAGCGTGGAGGAGCTCTTTATCGTGCCGGAGATGGACCCCGACAGGAGGTTCTGCGCGTCAAAGTCGAACGCGTAGTTCTCGTACGGCAGGGACAGCTCTTTCGCCACGGGCGGGTAGTTCGGGTTGTTGAACACCGCCGTGTAGTTGCCGGGCGGCAGCCCGGGCATGACGAACGCGGCGGGATGCGCGACGAAGTAGTTCTTGCAGCCTTCCAGGTCCTGGGCCTGCATGACCGACAGGAACCCGGGCAGGTCCGCTTCCGTGGGCATGGCGGCCGTATACCCTTTCAGGTCGCCGGCCCCGTCGTACACCATCACCGCCGGGATCACCGAGAACATCTCGTTGAAGTTGCCGAAGAAGCGCTGGCAGTCGTTTTCGGTGAACACCTTGGCGCCGGTAAGCGTGCCGTTGAACACGCCCTGGCCGATGGCGCCCAGGATGCTGACGCTTATCGGCTGGGCGTAGGAGCCCAGACCGGGGTTGGCCTCGGACCGCTGTATGGTAACGCCCTTTATCTTGCCTATAAAGTTGCCGAACTGGGAGAAGGACCCCTCGCTCCCCGGGTTGTACTGCGCCCGGAGCACCAGGTAGAAGTCATACTGGCCGGGCTGCATGTATTTTTTATCCCAGGTAGCGGTGGCCGTAGCATACCCGAACGCGAAACTGTCCTCGGCGAAGAACAGTTCGCTCACCTTCTTCTGGTTCATCTCCGTCCCGGATTCCACCGGGATCATCAGGTAGCGCCAGGTCGGGGTGGACTGCTCGGGCAGGCCCACTATCTGCGGCTGCACCACCAGGCCTTCGCCCAACTGCGGCTTTACCTGCGTGGTCCGGCCGGAGGCCACGGTTATCCCTTCCATGGTCAGCGGCGGCCAGGAGAAGCCGTCGCCGCGCGGGACCAGGGCCAGGTCGTAGGAGCCGGGGGCGATATTAGGGAACTCGAACTCGCCGTTCTCGTCGGGCATGGTCTTTTCGAAGACGTCCATCTGCTGGCCCTTGATGGTGATATACATCGAATGGAACGCAGGATCGTCTTCCGATACCAGGTTCGGCCTGTAGCTGGCGCCGCTGGGCAGCAGGATGTTGCCCGTCAGCTTGCCCGCCCGGCCTACCGTGAAGTTGACCCTCGCCGTGTCGGTGGACTGCAGGTCCACGTCCATATCGAAGGAACTGGTCAGGCCCCATTCCGTGGAAACCAGCTTGACGTCGTAGTTCGTGCCGGTAGCCAGCGAGATGCTGTAAGTGGCCGTATTGACGGTATAAGCTCCGGACAGGGTCACAAAGCCCATCTGGGTATTGGAACAGCTGCCCTCGCAGTTTGCCATGGCCATTACGGTAACCGGCGCGGCGGTAGAGATCAACAGCGGCGACTGCTCGGTCACCGTGTAAGTGGTCACGAAGACCAGGTCGCCGTAGATGCGGCCGATCCGGCTTTCCCCGGCGGGCGGCTCTATATTGAGGACGAGCGGCGTGCCGGGATACACCGCGGCGCGGCAGGAGCCGTCCGTGGCGCTCAGCATCCACACCTTGCCGTTGGCGCAGCCGCTGACGGTGGTGGTAGAACGCTGGCCGGAGATCACTATCCGGATATCGTCGGAGTCGACCGTGTTCGAGTTGGTCCGCCCCTCGTTGAACTGCCTCCAGCTGCCGAGGAAATCCACATTCAGCCGCAAGCCGCCTTCCAGCAGGCCGTTGGCCGTGGCGGAGCTGAACGTGAAGGAACCGTCGGCGCCGGTGCGGATCTTGGCGTCGGTGCCCATGCCCTGGCCTTGGCGGTAGGAGTCGGAACCGCCGGTGTACCAGGTATAGTCGCCATGCACCATTACGTTGGCGTTGGGTATCGGCACGTTGTCATACGTGACTATACCTTTGAACGTGAACGTGGCTTCGGCAAGGGAGAAGTCCTGGTAATTGAACCCCCCGCCCTGCGAGACCGTCACGCCTCCGTTCACTACGGAGGAAGAGACGAAATACTGGCACCAGCCCATGCCGGTGGCCCCATAGCCCGCCTTCCTGAGGGTAGCCAGGTAGGGGACGGTGCTGGGCGTCACGCCGTAGAACGAGAACTTGCCGTTCACGTCTGTCAGCATCTGGTATTCGTCGTAGGCGTTGTTCTTTACTTCGGGCACGCAGTCCTGGTGGTAGAGCGAGACCCTGACGTTCTCCACGGGGGCATTGGTGGCGCTGTTGCGCACCACGCCGCTGAAAGAAGCCGGGACGGTCGAAGCCGTCACATCGAAGCCGGCCGAGGAGATGATGGCCCCGTCCGTGGTGGACATACACACATCGTAAGCGTTCCTCGAAGAAGGGAAGGCCGAATCCAGCTTCCTGCTGCGCTGCACGCTCCTGGAGGGGATAGTGACGCCCAGCGTGTACACGTTGGCCGCGGCCGTGGCTACGCTCGGCACGGTGAACGTGACGGTAGTAGTCGAAGCCGGCACCTGCGCCATGGCATAGGCCATCTTTTCGCCGGTCTCGGTGAAGAACACTTCGGCGGTCACAAGGTCCCCGGCCGTGGCCGAGGTCACCGTTACGCTGAGGGCGTTGCCGGGATCGGCGGCAGGGTACAGCGTGAAGGTTTTTTCGTAGTCTCCCGCGAACTGGACGAAGTACGTCCCGTTCGGGTCGATCTGCTGGTCCTTGACCGTCGGGGTATAACCCTGCGTGGCAACGGCGATGAAGTACTGCCGGCCGGGAGCCATTTCCCGGGTGAAATAGCCGGAAGCGTTCGTAGAACCCATCCTGACGCCGTAGGCGTCTATACCGCCGGTCTGCGAATACGGGATGAAGGCCACGCTAACGCCGGCGAAGGGCGTGGTGTCCGTAGTGCCCGGGGCCCCGCGCATTATCCTGGCCGTAAGGGTAGGATTGTACGCCAGGTTGCTGGCCTGCTTGTAGCGGTACACACCGTCGCCCATGCCGAACGCGCCCGCGGCGTAGACGTAGCCTGAGCTGTCCAGCGCCACGCTGTAGCCCGCGTCGTCCTGCCCGTTGGAATTGAACGTCTGCGTCCAGAGTTCGGAGTCCGCCCCGAGCTGCGAGGTATACTTGCGCAGCCACAGGTCCCTGCCCCAGCCGATGTCGCTGCGGTCATCCGTGCCGGTCACGTAAACGGCGCCGGCGGCGTCAAGCGTAAGGCCGTAGGCCGCCGCTCTGCCCCACTGGGTGCTGGCGCTGTGATAGGTGGAAACCGTCACGCCGAAGTCGCTCAGGTCCGCGCTGGAGATGTAGACCACGCCGTCGTACGTGCCGTAGTCGTTATTTATCGCCTGGCCTGCCACATAAATACTGCCGGTAACAGGGGATACGGCAACGCCGTAAGCGGCCTCTTCGCCGGGCGCGTTGCTAATGCTGCGGCTGGAAACCAGAACTCCCGAGCCGTCGTACTTGCCGAGCCAGACGCCGCCATCGCCGGTCTGCTCGGTAGAATAACCCGCGAAATACGCCATACTGCCTGCCACGGCCACGCCATAAGCGCTGTCGTACTCGTTCGCGGCGCCGTCATTCAGGTTTTCCCACAACAGGGTCGCGCTGGAACTCGTCACGCTGAACTTCGCCATCCAGGCGTCATTGCCCCCCGTCATGTACGTGCCGGAGCTGCCGGCCACGTAAACATGGCCAGAGGCGTCCGCGGCCACGCTGTAGCCTTCGGTATAAAGCGGCCCGGAGTATTTCCAGGCCATAACGCCGTCGGCGTTATAGCGGATCAGGAACATGCGGCTTTCGTCCGTCTGCGTCGTCTCGTCCCAGCGGGCCCGCCTGCCGGTAACATAAAGGTTCCCGGCGGCGTCCACCGCCATCCTGTTGGCTTTTATGCGGTCATATTCCGAAGTGGTGAAATACTTCGTCCAGAGCGGAAGGCCGCCCGGGCTCAGCTTGCGCAGCGCGAACAGGCTTGACTCGCCCTGCATGGCGTTGACCACGGAATAGATATTGCCCAAAGGCCCGCGCACCGCGCCGTTCAGCGTCAACCCGTTGTCCATCATATACCGCACTCCGGCGGTATATAACCTGTTGTCGCCGGAATAAACCAGGGTGCTTTCCGGCATATAGGCGTTGGCCGCCTTGGCGGCCGGGATCCCGGGCACGGCGGTGTAAGAACCCGCGCCGGTGGAATACCAGACCCTGAAGTAATAGTCCGGGCCGATGGCCGCGCCCAGCGCGTTCTTGCCGTTATCCAGCCCGTAAACCTTGTACTCCATCTGTCCGCTTTCCCACAAGGGTTTGTCCGTTATGAAACTCTCCTGGGCAGCCGCGGCCGACCAGACTACGGTGACGTTGTTGGTAGCGTACTGCACGTAGAAGGTGGTGCCGGCAGGCAGGGTAGCCTGGGACAGCCAGGTAAGGCTCACCGCTCCCGGAACGTGATATTCCGCGGCGGTCATATTGAACGAAGGCTGCGGGAACATGTAGAAACCGGGGCTGAAGGAACCGTACGAGCCCGTGCGGATGGAAGAGAAAACCCTGTTGGCCGTATCCAGCACAATGCTGTAGGCGGCCTCGTCCACGTTGCGGGCATCGTCGTTGAAGTAGCGGTTCCAGACAATATTGCCGTTAGGGGCCAGCTTGCCGAAGATGGCGTTCAGCCCTTCCTGTTCCCAGGAGGACTCGAACCCGGCCCCGTAGCCGTAGCCGTTCGCGTCCACCACCACGCTATGCAGCGCGGACTCGGAGTCAGGGCCCTCGGCCATGTCCCACACCGTGGTGGAGAAATCGAGCGAATACTGCGCGACGTACATCACGGGGGTGCCGGAGCCATTGGACCTGGAACCGGCAACGAACACACCGGAGGGAGCCACGGCCACGCCGTAGCCCGCGGCATTGCCGGAACCGGTATTATAAGTGAAAGAGGAGACCATGTGGTTGTCCAGCGTGTACCTGGCCGCCCAGAGGTCGGTGTTCCCGGCTTCCACCGTTATGGCGCCGGTCACGTAGAGGCGCGAGTTGTTGACGTCGAGCGCTATACCGTAGGCCGCGTCATCGCCCGACCCGGATTGGCCGAACTTGGCGGGAGACTTGCCCGTCCTGGCGGGCATACTTACAAATTGCCCCGCGCCGGAACCAGACTGGGTAGAAGCCCAGAGAAGGTAGGGAGACGAGGCTGCCACATTATACTTGCGCACGGAGATCTCCCCCCCGTTCTCTCCTGTCACATCGGTGAACTTGCCCGCGGTGTAGAGGCCGCCGGCGCCGTCCAGCACCGCGCCGAACAGCTCGTCGCTGCCGCCGTCCACGTCCTGGGAATAGCTCCCTATCAGGTCGCCGTCAGCGTTGAATTTGCCTATCCAGAAGTCCGTATTGGCCGGGTCCTCTATGGACGCGCGGCTGCCCACGGCGTAGAAACTGCCCGCGCTGTCGCGCAGGAGCGCGTTCACGCTGAAGTAGGCCCCGGCAGCCGTATTGAAGAACTTGGTCCACTCTACGGCGGAGGTGTTGGTGTTATGTTTCCGGAAGCCCAGTCCGACGGAATCCCCGGAATCGTTGCCGAAAGCCTGGTAGACATAGCTGCCGCTAACGGCTATGGCGTTGCCGGTATTCTCGCCGGCCGTGGTCCCGTGCATATACGAGAACTTAGCCGTACCGTACGGCAGGGTGCTGTCGTACGCGAACGGAGTCCTGGCGTAGCTCGAGGGGGTAGAGACCAGCACGGTGTAAATGCCGGCGGAGGACCGCAGGCTTACCCGGAACTTGTACTGCGGGAAGATGTTCTGGCTGGCGTCGCGGCCGGTCATGAGGCCGCCGACCAGGTACTCCTGGCTTTCCCACTGCGCGACGCCGGTGCTTACCGTAACCAGCGGCACGGTCGCCCAGTTCGGCACCGCGGCCGAGCTGTACTGCACGTAGAACGTTGAGCCCTCCGGCAGGGGAACGGGGTAATTCCACGCAAGCGAGACGGAGCCCGTATTGGGGCCCTCCGCCGCCGTGAAATACTCCGACTGCGCGCCTATGGAAAGCGGCAGTTCGTAAAGGCCGGAAGCACCGTCGAACTCAGCGGCAGTGTAAACCGCGGCCGAACCGGCGATAACATCGTAACCGTAATCAGAGTTGCCGTTATAGTCGTACGTCCGGCTGAGCAGCCTGACGCCGCCGGAGCTGTATTTAGCGACCCAGAGGTTAAACCCGCCGCTGCTCCAGGCGACAACGCCGCCGGAAACATACAGGTCGCCGATGGAGTCCAGCGCCAGGGCCGCGACGTCGTCGTCGGCGTAGGCGTCGGAATTGAAAGTCTTGGCCGAAGCCCATTGCTGGAACCCGCCGGAATTATATTTCAGCAGCCAGACGTCGGTGCCCTGGCCGGCGTCGTACCGGTTATCGGTCCCGGCCACGTAAACGTTGCCGTTCTTATCGGCCGCTACGGCTTTAGCCACGGCATATCTGTATTCGCTGTACTCGTCCCGGCTGGCGCTGGAATAAAGTTTAACCCACGCCGGCAAGGTAACGGCGCCGCCGTTATCTATGAACTTAGCCAGCAGGCCGCTGGTGACCATAGGCCCCGTACTCACGGCGCCGGCCACGTAAATGGCGACCACATTGGACTGGGGCACCACCGAGATATGGGCCACGGTATCGGTGGAGGCGCCTTGCGCGTACTGGTAGCGCACGGGGGTTTCCCACACCTCGGAGCCGTCGGGCTTCAGTTTGTAGAGCAGTATGCTCCTGTCCGTAGTATCATTGGCCGCGGCGTAAACCACGCCGGAGGTGGAAACGCCCAGTGAAACCGGGTCCGCACCGTAACCAAAGGTGCTTATCCATAACTCCTCACCGGAAGTCCCAAATTTTGCCACAAGCGGCGATTCTCCCGTCCCGGCCAGGATATAGCTGTTGCCGAACGGGTCCACCGCCAGATCCTTAAGCGTGGCGCCGCCGAATTCCACGAACGTGGTCTGCGTAACTCCGGAGCCTGTGCGCCTGGTGAGCACCAGGATCCCGGAATCTTCCTGCGCCGAATAGATGTTGCCGGCCGTGTCCCTGGCCAGGCGCTGGGCGCCGGACATGCCGTTGGTGATCACCTGCGCCGTGATGCCAGACAGCACATGCGTTGTCGTGGCGTAGGTTATCGCCGGTGGTTCAGAAACCAGCGGTCCGTCCGTCGCCTCGGCGGCGGGACCCACGGCGGGGATGTTGTCGGAGTCGTACGCCGCGAACTGGTAGGAATACCCGGCGCTCCCGGAGCCCGCGGAGAGCGCCCAGGTATAGGTGAACATCTTGCCGTCGGAGTAGTCCGTATCCTCAGGGGCGAGCGCCGTCATCGTGAACGGCGAACTGCTCAGGGGAACGCCATCATAGGCGATGTTCACCTTGGGATAGCCGTTCGCAGGGGCCAGGTTGTTGGGGCTGGTGTATTTCACCCTGTACACGAACAGGCCGGAATACCCGTCGGGAACGCCGGTCTCGTTGTAGCTCATGCCGCCCGCCCAGTCGAGGGATGGGACGGGGATGATCGGCGTAGACAGGATTATGTCCGCGCCCGTCACCGGGCTGCCGTAGGCGACCAGAACGCCGGCTGTCGAGCCATAGGCCTCGAAGAAACCGCGGTTCAGATCTTCGTTCTCGTCTATGTAAAGCGTAATATCGTACGGCGCGGCGCTGGTGGAGAGCCGGAATTCGTAAGGGATATCTGAAGTTCCCGCTATGTACGCGCCCATATAGAAAGGCACATAACCGGCGGCGGACTGGGTGGCCATGAACACGCCGTTGCCGTCGGGCATCGTCATGTCCTTGAAGATGGAACCGGTCACCGAAACGAAATCCGTGACGGTAATGTCCGCCCCGGCAAGCGCGGTATTCTCGGCCAGGAAGATGGGCCGGGACTCGAACGCGCAGTCCACGCCGCGGGTGGGCCTGTAAGCGCCGTTGGACTCGCCGCAGTCCAGCTGGGAGTTCTCGTTCTCGTCCAGCCAGGCCGTGATGTAGTATGTACCGGGCATGGTAAGGCCGCCGAACTCATAACTGTTCGCTCCCACGAGCATATTCGTAATGATGTTCTCGCTCGAACCAAGGGCCAGCGGAGCGGAGGAAAGCGCCACGCGGGCGACGCCCTGGACGGCGCCGGAATAGGAGACGGCCCCTTTTATGTAGCCGCCGGTAAAGACGGGATTGGGATTCTCGTCGGTACCGTCGACAAGCGCTAAGTTAATGCCGGGCTGGACGCCGGCCTCGCTGATGACCACCGCGGTCATATTATCGGTGGAGCCAAGGACGTCCCAGGGGTCGTATTTCTGCGGTCCCGCCTCCATGCCCTGGGTAAGGATTATGCCGAGCAGGTAATAGGTGCCGGCGGGCAGGTTGGGAGTGGTATAGTCCCAGGGGTTAGCCGCGGTATTGATGGTGGCGAAAGTATACGGGTTAGAATTGATTATGTCGGTACTGGTGAAGATAGCGACAAGGGATTCGCCGGTCTGCATTCCGTCGTAAGATACCGTGCCGGTGATCACGCCGTACACGCCGGTGCCGGGCAGCGGGTCCATCTTGACGGTGCGCATGTCCCACATGGACTGGTTGCCGCCGTTCCCGTCGGAGAAGTAAACGCCGGGCAGATAGCCGCTGCCGGTGGTCGTGTCGAGCGCCAGCCCGACGACCTCAAAATTATAGGGCTGCGCCTTGGCAGCGCTGGAAAGGAGCACGAGCTGCGGGTCGTACTTAAGCAGCAGCGGGATGTCCCGGAGACTGTTGCTATAGGAGCCTGCGACGTGGATGTCCCCGCTGGCGTCCAGTTTTATCCCCGCGGCATGCGCATAGGAGGAGGTGCTGAAGACCGTTTCTTCCGCCTGGGGCACGAGGTCCTGGTCGTATTTCAGGATCAGCATCGTGGCCGGGGAGGCGTTCGCGGCCAGGTACACGTTGTGAGTGACCGGGTTTATCGCCAGTTTCTCGCCCATCGGGAACTCGGCGGACACATAAGCCCCGGCGTAGACCGTGGAAGCGACCACCGCGTACGAAGAGTTAAGCTTTGCCGTCACAAAATAAGTGGCGCCGGCCATGAGGCTGTCGCCCGTCACATAGATGAAGCCGTTATCCACGGCTATGCCGCGGCCTTCGTCGTAGCCGCCCGCGTCGAAGAGCCCGGGGGCGCCCTGCTGCGCCAGGTACTGGTCGTACTTGACTATCTTGTAGTCGTCGTTCCCGCCCTCGCCCATGTTGGAACCTATCACGTAAACGTTGCCCGAGGCGTCCAGGGCGATATCCCTGGCGCTGGAATCTCCGGGCAGCACGGCGGCCGAACTTAGGACAAGGCTATGGGTATATTTCAAGGTAACAAAGCCGGTGCCATCGCCCTGGGCGGCGACATACACACCGTCGCCGTTGGCCACTACGTTCATGAACCCGGCGCCGCTGTAAGTGGCAGAAGAAGCCACATTGCCGGTCTGGTCGTACTTGACTATAACGCTGCCCGCCGGGGCGGAATGGCCGACGGCGTAGACGTAAGACCCGTAAACCGCGGCGCCCGTGCCCATATCCATGCCGCCGCCGTTGACGGTGACGCCGGTAGCTTCGGCAAAAAGCCCGGTAAAGGCCAGCGGGGGCACGTATTTTACTCCGGGCAAAGCCTCAAAGCGGGCCGTGAACATGTTCGTGCCGGAACCCGCATCGAGGACGCCCGCGGCGTAAGCGTCGCCGAGATCGGGATGCAGGGCCAGGGAAAGACCGACGAATTTCACGCCGGGCACGTATTGGGCAGAACTGGAAAGGAAGACCAGGTTCTCATCGTACTTGAGGAGCGCGGTCGAGTCATACCCGCCGGTATCGTCCTTACCCAGCACGTAAACGTAGCCTTCGCTGCTGACCTTCACGTCCATCCCGAGCTGGTACATGCCTCCCGGGAACGCCGCGGCAGAGGACAAGGTAAGGTTCTGGTTATACTTCAGGGTCAGGATCTTCCTGTCATTTTCCGTGCCGAGCGAACCCACCAGGAACACGTCGTGCGTGACCGGGTTGACCGCCAGCTTGGCGCCGAGATTCATTTCGGGATCAGAATAAACGCCGCCATACGGCGCCGAGAAGACAGGCGAGCCCAGGTCGCCGGTGTTATAGCCGCCCGACATATAGAAGGTAGACGGGCCCTGAAGGCTGGTGCCGGCGATATACACGCGGCCGGCGACCGTATCCACGTCCACTCCAAAGCCGCGTTCGAAGCCGCCGAAATCCTGGGTCACGGAAGTGAGATAGGTCAGGTCGCTGTCGAATTTAACGAGCTTAAAGTCGGAACCGCCGGCGCCGGTCTCGGAAGCCGCTACGTAAACGTTCCCGGCCTCGTCCAGCACCAGGTCGTTCGCGGTCGGGTCGCCGGGCAGCACCGCGGCGGAGCTGAGCACCAGGCCGGAGCTGTGGTCGTACTTGGCCACCATGCCGCCGCCGGCGAGGTAAACGCCGTTGGCATTGGCTTTCACCGCGCGGAATTCGGCGCCGGTGAAAACGGCGGAAGAGACCAGGTTTCCGACCATGTTATAGCGCACCAGCAGGCTGTCGGTTCCGTTCACGCCTACGGAATAAACCTCGGACCCATAGTAGGCGACGCCGGTAGCGAAAAGGTTGGAAACCAGCGCGCCGCCCGCCTCGTAAACGCCGCCGCTGAAGATGTTGCCGGCAGACGGCAGGTTGAACCGGAAAGTGTGGACCTCGGGGCCGCCGCCTGCGAGAGTGTATACGTAATCGCGGTTCATGTCCGCGTCCAGGCCCGCCGCCATCATGGGGCCGGAAGTGATAAGGACCAGTTCCGGGTTGTACAGCAGCAGGAACCCGCCCTGGTAAACGCGCTGGTCGTTGAAGCTCCAGCCGCTCACCAGCAGGTTGCCGTAGCGGTCGAAACCGGAGGTAAGCGGCTCGTCGTGATAAGCGGAGTCGAAAGTCTGGTACCCGATGAGGTCCGGGACCGTGTCGTATTTCCTGATCGCCGTGGCCAGCCCCGTGGCCGCGTTGGTGGAGGGATGGATGACATAGAGATTATCGGCGGCGTCCACAAGCACGGAAGCGTGCCCCAGGTTCTTGTTCCCGAGTATGTCAACGCCTATGCCCAGGCCATCGCCGGGCATGATAGTTGAATAGGTGGTCATGCCGGGGTTGGCCTTGATGACCTGGATACCATAATTACCGAAAGAATTGTCGTACTTATTGCCGACGGCGTAGATATTGCCCGCGCTGTCCAGGGCCAGACCCTGCACGGTTTCCGTGGAATCGAAGGAAGCGAACGAGAGCGCATTGCTGTTGGTAACGTAATTCAAGGCGCTGTCGTATTTAGTGATATACCAGGCATCGTGGCCGTAAAAGGAGATGTATTTAAAGCCGCCCACCACCACTTCTCCGGTAGGACCGAGCGCCATGGTAAGGTCATACCCGCCATGGGTAACGGAAGTGACCACCACCAGCGAGGGCGTGTATTTCACCACAAGGGAATAGACGGAATCGGCAGCCGCCGCGCCGCCGGCGACGTAGACGAAGCCTTCTGAGGAAACCTTAACGGCCTCCGCGGTAAAGTCGTAGCCGGGCTGCGTAATAGCGGCCGAGGACAGCTTAACGCCGTCGCTGCTGTATTTTATTATATAGCCGTCTTTCTTGCCGCTGACCAGGTTGGAGGCGTAGCCGACGATGTAGACGAACGGCCCGCCGGCGGTATAATTGTCCACCGCCAGGTTGTCCGCCTCAAGGCCCGAAGTCAGGCCGAAAACAGCGCCCAGTTCGGTGTCGCCGAAGTTGCCCGAGAAAGTGGCCTCGGGCTGCTGCGCCCCGCCGCCATCTCCCAGCGGGCCGAGGCGAACGGTTCTCATATCCCAGCCCGGCTCGTTGCCGCTGCCGTCGGAAAAATACACGCCGGTCACATAGCCGTAGCCGGTCGCGGTATCGAGCGCCACGGAGGTGGCCTCGTAGCCGTAGGTCTGCACGCTTGCCGCGCTGGAGAGGAATAACAAGTTGGGGTTATATTTCAGCATTACAGCATAATCGTCGGCGCCGGAATTAAAGGCGCCGGCCAGGTAGACGTTGCCGGTACTGTCCAGTACCACGTCGGAAGCCTGGGCATAGAAAGGGCTGTAAAAGGTCTGCGTGCCCTGTTTGACCAGGTACTGGTCGTACTTCACCACCATCATGGCGTCGGCAAGGTTGAGCGCCGCGTAAACTTCGTGCGTAACCGGGTTCACGGCCAGCTTCCCGCCCGCCCGGATCGTGGCATCGAGGTAAACCCCGGAAAGGGAGGTGGAGGAATAGGAACTCAAATAACTGCTCTCATCGAATTTTGCCAGCACGAAATAAGTGGCGCCCGATTTAAGGCTGTACCCGCCCATGTATACATTGGTGCCGTCCACGGCCACGCCCACACCGGTGTCCACGCCGCCGGCGCTGTCTATGCCGTTCTCGGATTGAAGAGCAAGGTTGGCGTCGTACATCACTATCTTGGAATCCAGCTGGGTCAGGTCGGAACCCACCACAAAGACATTGCCGGCCGCCGACAGGGCTATGTCGGCCCCGACGGTAATCTGGAATCCCACCACTCTTGAAGAGACCAGCACAAGGGCCTGGTCGTATTTCGCGGTCACCATATCGGTGTCGCTCGTGCCCACCACGTAAATGCCGTTGGCGTTGACCGCCACGCCTTTGAAGTCCACGCCGGGCAGTACCGCAGAGGAAACCCAGACGCCGCTGCCGTCATACTTGACCAGGAGGCCGCTGAGGCCGATGGCGGAAGAGGAGGAGCCGACCACGTAAGTGCTGCCGTTGTAGTAGGTTGTTGCCCAGCCGGCGTCCCTGTCGCCGCCGTCAAAATTAGAGCCTTCCGGCAGCGTGAAGTTGCCGGTATAAGTCTGGGCGTAGGCCGCGACTGAAAGGCCGGCGGCCAGTACCCCCGCGACGAAAATTTTGATGAGGCTGTTTTTTATCTTGCTCATAGTGTTCTCCAACCGAAATACCGGCAGACGAAAATCTATACTGCGCGACCTGAAAAACCTTCCCCCGCTGAAACCGGATTAGCGCTTAAAACTCCCACTCCACGCCCACCAGGTAGGTGCTGGCCCTGTAGTTGTACCGGTAGCTGGCCTCGTAGCGCATGTTTGACGACGAGACCTGGTAGTTGTAGACCGCCCTGGCGAAAAGTTTCTTATAGACCGGGTACCTGGCGGAAAGGGAGCTCAGCCAGACGGTCTGGTTTATTTTGGACCTGCTGTAATTGCCGGACTCATCCTGCCGCAGGCGGCCGGTATAGGCCAGGCGGCGCCAGTCCAGCGCCAGGCCGAACTGCGTGCCGTTCTTCAGGGCCAGGCTCATCGACGGGGCGAAGCCCACCTCGGTGTAGCTGTAATAATCTTCGATGTACTTGGTGCGGGAGGAATCGTAGGAATTCTGGTTGGAGCTGAGCCAGGCCCCGCGCAGCACCGCGTTGAGCACCAGCGGCTTCAGCGCCCTGGTGGCGGTCAGGCTAAGGTTCTGCACCAGGTCCGTGCGCTTGTCCGAGCTGAAAGAAGGCTGGCCGGTGGCCGGCTCGTTAATAACAGGCTGGTCGCCGTACGTGCGGTAGGTCAGGTCGTAACCGGCCTGCATCGTCAGCGGCTCGGGGAACCAGGTATAGCCCAGCGCCAGCCGGTGGCCGGCATTGTCCATGGTATCCTTGCCGGCATTGGCGGCAAGCTCGTTAAAAGTGGCCGTGTCTATGACGGTTTGCGACTGCGAAAGCAGCGTGCTGTAATTCGGGTAGGACACCAGGGAATAGTCGTAGGACTCGGTAAAAGTGCCGTGCGGCTTTTCCTGCTCCGCCTCCACGCCGAAAGACATCGTGGTATAGTCGAAAAGCCCGTCCCCCCAGTCCTCGTCCTTGGTCTCCTGCACCAGCGCCTTGGAGTAGGAGAACCGCGGCTTGTATTTGTTGAACTCGCGCGTATAGACGTGTTTCAGGGAAAGGGTATGCGCCTGGCGCTGGCGGGTGAGCACGCCGCCGCCGGCCAGCTCCTGTATGTCCTGCGTGCCGGAATAGTTCCAGGAATAGATCGGGATAAGGGTATTGTTCTCGCCCAGCTTGAGCACCGGGGAGAGGAAAAGGTCCAGGCGCCCGTTGAAGGAAGCGGCTTCGGAATCGAGGTAGTATTTTCCGCCCAGGAGCGAGGCGTTAGCTACCGGGGTCATTTTTATCTCGGCGCTGAGCGGCGAGAGCAGGCAAAGGAAAGAGAATACTGAAAGTACCGGCTTTATCAGGAGTTTGTTTTTATGCATAGTTTAATTAATATTTTTAAAAACCTCAGAACCGCAGCAGGCCGGCGTCTTTAAGCAGCTTGGCCGAATATTCCAGGTCTATCTTTCTTCCGCTGAAAAGGGAACTGGTATAAACGCGCTGAAAATTCAGCTTGTCCGTGACCGTATCCATGTCGGAGGTAAGGCTGCCGGCGAAATCCCCGGCGGCCAGTATCTTCCCGTCGTCGAACAAGACGAAGTCCTCGGCCTGTATCCAGGTACCGTCCGCAAAAGTGTTGCGTTTCACGCTGTGAAAAACGTCCGTTCCGTCGGGCTGTGAGTCTATCACGGTAAAGGAACCGCCCAGATAAGCGTATTCCCCGGCCTGCTCCACATTATCGGAATTGGCATCGCTATAGGACCACAACATCTTGCCCATGCCCCCGTTCTCCACCGCCTGGTCCCCGCCCTGCACGTAAAAATCCCTGTTAGCGAAGAAATGGGTCCAGAGGGTGGGGGCGGACGGATTGTCGGCTATCATCTTCCCGCCGTAGGAGTCTTCGGTCACCTTGTCCAGGGTGTTGGACATGATGCTGTTTATCTCCGTCAGTTCCCAGGCGGGCCTGGCGGCGCCGGTGGCGGACAGCATGTTCCTGGTGGCCAGGGACAGGTCGGAAGGCAGGGTGTTGTTGAAAGTGAAGAGGATCTTGCCGAAGTTGAAGCTGTCATCGCGGGTATTGAGCACCACGTATTTGAACTGGTTGGCGGCGGGCCGTATGGTGTATTCCTCCATGCGCACCCGGTAGCCGAAGGCGTCGATGGCCACCTTACGGTTCTGGAACTCCGCGGACTGGATCTCCTCCTGCGCGCGCGCCAGCACGTCGGCCTTGGAGATCTCGTTGTAGATCTCCCTGCGCGCCTCCAGCCGGGCGTTGCCCAGCGTGGAATCCATGTTGCTGGGGTCGTTGGGGTTCTCAGAGGGCTCTTTGAACGTGCCTCCCCGCGGTATTTCCACGAACTGGCCCTGGCGCAGCAGGCCGGTATTGCCCTTGGCGTCCCCGGTCAGCACGCTGCCTTCGTAAACCTCCACGCGCGTGCCGCCGTCGGCGTCGGCCTGCACCATGAAATCCGTGCCGCGCACGGCGCAGACGGCCGAGGGGGTGCGCACTTCGAATTTTTTGGAGAACTTCTTGACCCAGGAGCGCACGCGCCCGAAGTAAAGCCCCAGCGACACTTCGTCCCCGGTCTCCGACGCCACTTTAAAAGCGGAAACGGGGGCCAGCTTCACCCTGGTGCCGTCGTCCATGAAGATCTCGGCGGTGGAGGCCCTGGAGGTGCGCAGTTCGTCGCCGGAAACCAGTTTAACCTTGCCGCTTCCCTTGAGCGCGGCCCATTCCGTGTCCCCGTTCTTTTTTATGCTGACCTCCCCGCGCCATTGATCCACGTAGGCGGCGTCGGAAATGCCGCAAAGGCAAAGCATAAGGACAGAAACCAGAAAATGTTTCATGGAACGCTCCTGTAAAACACGGTATCCAAACCCCTGAAATCCATGCGGCCGGCCGCTGTTTTGACTTGCCGGGCAGTTTTTAAATTATATGCAAGGCGCCTAACCGATGTCAATCAAAAACAATGTAACATTTGGCACAAGCGCCCTCACTCTTCCGGTTCGGGGGCGCCGCAGGCGTCGCAGGAGGAATTTTCCACCGGTTCGCTCTCTATCTGAAACACGGAATGGCGTATCCCGAACCCGGCCGAAACGGAGCAGGCAGCCGCCTTCAGCGCGGCTTCATGCTTGGCCTTGTCCTTCACCACCAGGTGCGCGCTCAGCGCGTTGAAACCGGACGAGAGGCTCCAGGCATGAAGCTCGTGCACCTCCGAAACCCCGTCGATACCCCGCAGCGCCCGGTCAAGTTCCTTGAGGGAGATGTGCTTCGGCGCCCCCTCCATCAGGATGTGGAAAGCCTCCAGCAGCAGGCGCGTGGAGCCGAACAGGATCAGCGCGATGATGAGCAGGGAAACTAGCGTATCGGCCATATACCAGCCGGTGAAATAGACCACGACGCCGGCCACGATAGCCGCGGCGGAGCCGGCCAGGTCGCTGAGCACGTGCAGGAAGGCCCCGCGTATATTTATGTTCCCCGCGCTGTGGGAGTGCAGGACCCTGGCGCAGACCAGGTTGGCCAGGAGCCCGACGAAAGCCACCGCCAGCATCGGCACCGGCAGTATCGCCACCGGCTCGTGGAACCGCCCGTAGACCTCGCGCAGCATGTACCCGGACAGGATCCAGAGCAGCATGGCGTTGGCCAGCGCGGCCACCACTTCGGCCCTGCGGTAACCGAAAGTCCTTGAAGAATCCGGCCTGAGCCCGGCGAGGCGCGACGCGAAGAAGCTCATGCCCAGCGCCGCGGCGTCGGTGAGCATGTGCATGGAATCGCTCAGAAGCGCCATGCTGCCCGTAAGCAGCCCGCCGGCGGCCTCCACCAGCATGAAAGCGGCCGTAATGAAGAAAGCCGTCCGGACCGCTTTCAGCTGCGAACGGCTGGAATGCTTTTCACCATGGCCATGATGGCCGTGCCCGCATTCGCCCGCGTGCTCATGGTGGTGGTCGTGTGACATGCCCACATTATATTACTTTCCGGACCGGAAGGCGCGGTCCGCCTAAAATGCTAGAATTATTCCGACATTATGCCCGGAACGGCCCAGAATATAGAAGACACTTTACGCTCCGTCAGGGACGACCTGAACGCGGCCCTGGGAAGGATAGACCCGGCGGTATTCGATTTCAGGCGCTTCCCGTTCAGTTTCATGGGGAAAGCGGCCAGGGCGCGCTTTACCATACTGGCCGGGGACGCGCTGCTGCTCGGCCGCGACCGGTCCGCCCGCCTCGCCTCCGCGGCGGAACTGACCCACACCGCCTCCCTCCTGCACGACGACTGCATAGACCGCGCCCTTTACCGGCGCGGGCTGCCCACGCTCAACGAAAAGCTCGGGGTCAATACGGCCATACTGGTGGGCGACCTTATCGTGTCGCTGGCTTTGGATTTCGCCGCCAGCGCCTCCCAGGACCTGGTCCAGGAGCTGGTGCTCGCGATAAGGCACATGACCGAAGGCGCCCTGCTCGAAGAGAACGCCAAGGGCCGCAAGATCTCCGCCGCGGAAGCCGACCGCATAGTGGAGCTTAAGACCGGGGCGCTCTTCCGCTGGTGCGCGCTGGCCGCCTGCCGCCTGGCCGGCAGGCCCGAACTCCTGGAAACCTGCGGGCGCATCGGCAAGGACGCCGGCACGGCGTTCCAGATGATAGACGACGTGCTCGACTTCGAAGGCGACGCCGGGGCCTGCGGCAAGGAAACCCTTAAGGACATCAAAGAAGGGAAATTCACGCTGCCGCTGATACTCGCCCTGAACGATGCCGCCGCCGGGCCGAAAGCCGAAAAACTCCTTTCGCGGATGAAGACCGGGCCGGAAGCGGACCTTTCGGCCGCGGTGGAACTCGCCGGCCTCGTCAGTAGCGGCGGCTTCTCCGCGCAGGCGAGGCGCAAAGCCTCCGAAAAAATAAAGGAACTTTTCCCCCTCATAGACCGCCTGCCCGGCACCGAAGGCGCGGCGGCGCTGAAGACTTTCCTGCTCACGCTCGGAGAGCGCACCGCGTGAAAAAGTGGTTCATCGTAATGCGCGCCTACTCCTGGCCCGCCTCGCTGGTGCCCGTAGTAGTAGGCTCGGTCGCCGCCTCTGGCACCGGGCGGTTCTCCTGGCTTGATCTTTTCCTGACTCTGCCCGCGGCGCTGATGGTGCAGTGCGCGGCCAACCTCGCCAACAGCTATTTCGACTTCAAGAAGGGTGTGGACACTCCTGCCTCCTCCGACGACAGGTCCCTGGTCGACAACATGATCTCCCCCCGGCTGGCGCTGGCCCTGGCCCTCGCGCTGACGGCGGCCGGCGCGCTCATCGGCTTCTTCCTGGCCTTCAAGAACCACGTGCCGGAACTGCTCTGGCTCGGCGCGGCCGGCCTCGCGCTGGCCTGGTTCTACACCGGCGGCCCCGGCTACAAGTACAGGGCCCTGGGCGACGCGGGGATCTTCCTGGCTTTCGGCCCGGCCATCGTGACTGGCACCGCCCTTATACAGACGGGCGGCTTCGTACCGGAAGCGCTCTGGGCTTCCATTCCCGTAGGACTGCTCATCGTCGCCATAGTCCACGCAAACAACATGCGCGACATGGCCTCCGACTCGGAGGCCCGCTTCAGGACGCTTGCCGGGCTGCTTGGCCCGGCGCATTCCCGGGCGTTCTACTGCGCGCTTATCTTTACCCCGTATCTCTTCTGCCTTTCCTTCGGCAGCTTCTGGCCTCCGGTGCTCTGCGCGCTTTCGCTTCCGCTGGCGCTGAAACTTAAGGCCCGCGCGGCGCGCGGCGAATTCACCCCGCTGGTGCCGGAAACGGGGCGCCTGGTGGCGGTATACGGCCTGTTGCTTTCGGCCGGGCTGCACCTGGCGCACTGACCCCGCCGCCGTGACCCATTGTAATGTTCTCTATTTTTTTATAAATTATAGGGGCTGATTTTCACGGAGGTTCCAAACAAGATGAGAAATTACAAATTCCTGATGGCGCTCGCCCTGCCCCTCATAGCCGCGTTCGCCCTTTCTTCCTGCGCCGGCAAGAACGCTAAAAAAGACGGCGCCGGCAATACCAGCATGACCGGCGATACCAGTTCCCTTGCCGCCCTGGAAGTGACCGACAGCAGCGACACGATGAAACTGGAAGGGGACATCCGCGGGCCGGAATTCCAGGCCCAGGAAAGCCTTAAGACCATCAACTACGATTACGACCGCTACGAACTCTCCGACAACGCCCGCAGGACGCTGCAGGCCAACGCCGAACTTCTCAAGGTGCGCAAGGAGTGGGTGGTCCTGGTGGAGGGCCACTGCGACGGGCGCGGCACGACGGAATACAACCTGGCCCTCGGCCAGAAGCGCGCCAAGTCGGTGCGGGACTATTACGTGCGCCTGGGCGTATCGGAAGACTCGGTAGGGACCATTTCGTACGGCGAAGAAATGCCTCTCTGCCAGGAAGAAATGGAATCCTGCTGGCTGGCCAACCGCCGCGCAGAGACCAAGATAAGGGTGAAATAAATGCGCGCCGGGCACCTTCTCCTGGTCCCGTTGTTCCTCCTGGCCTCCGGCTGCGTCGCCACGCAGCAGGACATGCTGCAGATGCAGAGCCAGATGGACGACCTGAACAACAATCTTTCCACGATGCAGAAGAACCAGGCCGAGCTGGCCGTGAAGATGGAGGATCTTTCCAAGAACCTCAACGTCTCCTCCGAGAACATGAAGGACATTTCCACGCAGATGGGCCGCCTGTCCACGCGCCTGGAAGAGATGGACTCGACGATGAACAAGCGCGTCAACGCCATCGGCCAGACTATAAAGAAACAGCAGGAAGAGGTCCAGACCGCCCTGCTGCCCGCCAAGCTCTATAACGACGCGTACAACGCTTACCTCAACAACAACTTCGACAGCGCCTCGACCGGGTTCAAGAACTACCTGGCGAAGTTCCCCAACGGCGAACTCGCGGAGGGCGCCTACTTCTACCTGGGCGAAGCGCTCTACCTGAAGGAGCGCTGGCAGGAAGCGGCCGTGGCGTACGCCAACGTGTTCGAGAAATTCCCCAGATCCTCCCGCGTTCCCGCCGCCAGGCTGAAATACGCCCTGACGCTGCTTAAGCTGCCGGAGGACAAGAAAGGCGAAGCGCTGACGTACCTCAAATCCGTGGTGCGCGAATTCCCCAACTCCCAGGAAGCCGCGACGGCCAAAGACCACATAACCAGGCTGTCCCCCCCCGCGAAGCAGGAACCGGCGCCGAAGCCGGCAAAGCCGCTGAAGAAAAAGGTCTGACCTCCACATGAAAGCGCTCGCGGCACTATTCCTGCTCCTGGGCGCCTCGCCGCTTTGCGCGGCCACCAACGTCTATATCGGCGTAGATTCCGCCGTCGAGGCGAAGCAGACGCGGCTCGCCCTGTCGCAGTTCCTGCCCGAGCACACCACCAGCCAGGCGGACCTGGACATAGCCGAGAATTTCCGGGACATAGTCCGCGCCGACCTGCTTTACTCCAGGTATTTCGACATACAGGAAGACGCGCTCACGGCGGCCAACCTCGACGTCAGCACGCAGTCGTTGGCGTTCTGGAAGGCGCTGGCCCCCAGCCTTATCACGGGCAAGGCCAGGGACGCCGGCAGGGTCTGGACCTTCAACCCGCGCCTGTACGACCTCGCCTCCGGGCGGCCGGTCATGGAGAAGTTCTACCAGGGCGAGAAGCGCGCGATGCGCCGCGCGGCGCACATGTTCGCCGACGACGTGACCCGGCGCCTGGCGGGCAAGCCGGGCATAGCCCATTCCAAGCTGGTCTTCTCCAACAACGCCACCGGCCGCAAAGAGATCTACATGGTGGACTACGACGGGGATAACCTCACCAAGCTCACCTCGGACAACAGCATTAACCTGCTGCCGCGCTGGTCGCTGGACGGCATGCGCATCTATTACACCACCTACCGCTGGGGCAACCCGGACATGTTCGAGATAGACCTGAAAGCCGGCAAGATCCGCCCCTTCACCACTTTCCAGGGGCTGAACATCCCCGGCGGGTTCTCGCCCGACGGGATGACGATGGTGATGACCCTGTCCCGCGGGGACGACCCCGGCATTTACGCGCTGGATATAGTCACGAAGGGCCTCAAGGCCCTCATGAAAGGTTTCGGGGTGAGCTCCTCGCCCACCTGGTCCCCCGACGGCAAGGAAGTCGCCTTCGTCTCGGACAGGGCGGGCAACCCGCAGATCTACGTCCTCAACCTGGCCTCGGGCAAGACGCGCCGCCTGACCCCCCGCATGAACTGGTGCGACTCACCCGCCTGGTCCCCGTCGGGCCAATGGCTTATTTTTTCCGGGCGGGAAACCTCGAAGGAAAAGTTCAATATTTTCGTAACGGACCTGACCGGCAGCCAGATACGCCGCCTTACCGTTAAGGCCGGCGACAACGAAGACCCCTCCTGGTCGCCCGACGGCAGGTTCATAGCCTTCACGTCGACGCGCCGGGGCCGCAAGGAGCTGTTCGTAATGGACGCCGACGGCAGCGCCCCCCACCCCCTCACGGACCTCAAGGGCAGCACCTTCACCCCCAACTGGAGCCCGTAAAAATCCCCCCAGGCAAAGCGCCAAAAGCGGGACCAGCGTCCCGCTTTTTTATTTGCGTATCTTCGGATAAAAGCATTAACTTGTGCATGGCGTCGGGCCTGTCATGAGGACCGGGTTAGCAAACCCTTCCGGAGGCCGAGGCTTGCATAGCGCCGAGGCCGGAGGATGAGCGAGGCACGGTGTGCCGAGCGCGGTTTGCGTTCCGGTCCCCATGACAGGCCCGAGCACTGAAGCAAGCCTTGGAAGGTTAGTTGGAGAAGGCGGCTTTGATCTTGCCGGCGAGGGAGCAGAGGAAGCAGGCCTCTTCCGCCGCGGGCCGGGCGACGTGGAACTTCAGGTCCTTGTTGGCCTTGATGGCGGCCAAGAGCTCGGCGTCCAGCAGCGCCAGGAACTCCGCGCCCAGGCGCTTGCGCCGCTCGGAAAGGATGCCGGGATTAATGACGTCCTCGAGAGCGAAGTATTCCTGCCCGCAGAAAGCCTGCAGGTAAGGGCTCTCCATGAATTCCGCCACCGTATCCTCGTCGGAAAGCCCCTTCAGCTGCTTAACGGCAAGGAGCCCGCAGACCAGGCGCGAATCCTTCGCCGGGCGGCCGTAGCCGGCCGAGAAAAAGCGGCCGTAGGCCTCATCCAGCTTTTCCCAGGGCAGCGCCTCCGCCAGCTTAAGCCAGCGGTTGGACTCGGCCAGTTTGCCGCCAAGATGGAATAATTTTCCGAACAGCGAAGGGTTGAATTTTTCAGAGCGGTACATAGTTAGAAGACTGCCGGCGGCCGGCCGTGTTATTTCTCGGGTTTAAAACATTTGCGGCAGCGGGCCTCGTACTTGTCGCCGGCCCCCACCTCTATCCTGCGGCCGGAATCGGTCAGGCGCTGGCTGAAATGGGCGGGGTTGCCGCACACCATGCAGATAGCCAGGTTCTTGGTCACGAACTCGGCCACCGCCATCAGCTTGGCCATGTTGTCGAAAGCCTCGCCGCGGTAATCCTGGTCCAGGCCCGCCACTATCACGCGGCGCCCGGAATCGGCCAGCTTCTGCGCCACCTCCACTATCTCGGCGCCGAAAAAGTGCGCTTCGTCTATGCCCACCACCTGGGTATCGGGCAGCACGTCCTTGAGTATCTCTTTGGCTCCCTTCACCGGGCGGGCGGCCAGCGTGGACTTATCGTGCGACACGAGATGTTCTTTAGAGTAGCGCGTGTCCAGGTGGGAGTTGAAGACCTGCACTTTCTGCCGGGCGATATTGGCCAGCTTAAGCCGGCGGATCAGCTCCTGCGTCTTGCCCGAGAACATGCTGCCGCAGACGACCTCGATCCAGCCGGAAGAAGATGAGACGTTGAAGATCATTTCGCCCCCGTGAATTTCTTGGAGAAATAATCCCAGGTGAGCTTAAGCCCGTCGGGGAATGTGACCAGCGGCTTGTACTTGAGCAGCTTGCGCGCGCGGGAGATGTCCGAATAGGTCTTGCGGATGTCGCCCTTGCGCTTCGGGGAGAACGTCTTCTCTATCTTTTTCCCGGTTATCTTCTCCAGCTGCCGGGCTATGTCGAGCAGCGAGATATTGGTGCCGGTGGCCACGTTTATCGTCAGGCCGGAAACCGAGGCCGGGGCCAGCGCCGCGCGGATATTGCCGTCCACGACGTTGCTGACGTAAGTGAAATCGCGCGACTGCTTGCCGTCCCAGTGGATCTCCAGGGGCTTGCCCTGCACTACCAGTTCCATGAAGCGCGGGATCACGGCGGAATAGACCGATTCCGGGTTCTGCCGCGGCCCGAACACGTTGAAGTAGCGCAGCGCCACGGTCTCGAGGCCGTACGTCTTGGCGAAAACATGGCAGTAATGCTCGCCGGCCAGTTTGCTGACCGCGTAAGGCGAGACCGGCATCGTCGGCAGCGATTCTTTCTGCGGGAAAACGCGGCATTCGCCGTAGGCGGAGCTCGTGGCCGCGTAGACGAAGCGCTTCACGCCGGCCTCTTTGGCCGCCATCAGCGCGTTGAGCGTGCCGGTGGCGTTGTTGTCGTTGGCGGCGCGCGGATTGTCCACCGATTTGGGCACGGAACGGAAAGCCGCCTGGTGCAGCACATAGGTGACACCCCGCATGGCCCTGGCCACGTCCTTGGGCTCGCGCAGGTCGCCGGTCACCAGCTCGAACTTGCCGGCGAACGGGGCGAGGTTCTCTTTTTTGCCGGTTGAAAAATTATCGAACACGCGTACGCGCAGGCCGCGGCGCAGCAGTTCCTCGACTATATTGGAGCCTATGAACCCGGCCCCGCCGGTTACCAGCCATAGCGGTTTTTTCATGTTTTTATCCCTGTGAAATAAAGTCTATCATTTTTAATTTCAGCTTCAAATCAGTCCCTGACCTCGCCCTCCTGCCGCCAGGGGTGCCAGAACTCCCTGGATTTCTGATCCAGGTCGTCGACGCGCTTGGGCTCGTTGAGCTTCAGCGTTATGTAGAAGAAGAACTCGCGCACGCCGCCGGACCTTTCCCGGAAGTTCCAGCGGGTGTGGAAGTCGTGGAAATCGCGGTAAAGGGTTATCCCTTTCTCGAACAGTTTTACGTCGCTGAACTTGAACCCGCCCTGCGAGACCAGGCGGCTGCGCACCACGGTCTCCGCGCGCCACTGCGACCCCTTCCACGGGCGGAACCCCAGCGTATTGCTCACGATCCAGTCATGCGGAGCGTTGCTGTAATTGGCTATTCCCCCGCCGATATAGTTGATGCTGTCGCCGATACTGCCGTGCGTCACGAAACTGCGCGTTCCGCTGTGCAGGCTGTACGTCTCGGACACGAAGAACTCCATGTTCGGCTTCGGCCCGTAATAGATCTCCCCCGTTATGGGGGCGAGGCGGCGTGAAAAGGAATCCGTGAAATAGTCGCGCAGGTCGTAGGAGGTGGACAGTTTGTAATAAGTATTGAACCGCGGCATGACGAACAGCTGGGAGCTGAGCGAATGGGTTTCCTGCCCCTTATCCGGGGCGCCGGCCGCGCTCGCGAACTTGTTGTTCTTGAGGCGCTGCGTATAGGAATACCCCAGGTCCAGGGAGCCCCAGGAGCGGTCATAGCGCAGCGTGGCTCCGCCGCCGTAGCGGCCCGTCCAGGTATCCGTCTTGCGCGGCACGGTGGAAATGAAGAGCGACTGGTCGTAAAAGACCGACGGTGAAAGGATGACGCTGCGCGACATCGGCAGCGATTTCGAGACCGTCCAGGTGCCCTTCCCCCGCTGCTGGATAAAGGGCTGCCCCTCGTCGCGGGCGTTCTCGAAATACCCGCCGAACGAATTCAGGACCGGCAGGCGCAGCACCCTGAAAGGGACCGTGTTGAAATCCAGCCTGGGGATGGAGCTGTTGGCTTTCTGGAACTTCGTCATGTCCGACGACCGCGTCTCGCGGCCGTAGGCGCTCACGCGCGTCAGCGTGTAGCTGGTCTGCCTGGTCAGGGCCAGGCTGGCCTGCTCGTCGGGGCTGACCGCGAAAGGGTTGCTCCTGAAAAAATCGTTGTTTACCCTGGGGTCGGAGAGCAGGCGGAAATAGCCCTGGCTGTAATACTGCGACGGGTCCGATTCGTTGAACCTGTTGAGCCTGTGCCAGTAGCCGCCGTTGGCGCCCCACCTGGCCGAATCCGAGCCGTATTCGCGGATGCGGTAGAAAGAAAGGTTGGTGATGTTCTTTTCCACGCGCTGGAAATCCACTTCGCCGCCCATGCCTATGCCGCGCCTGTCGAAATAGTCCAGGAAGACCTTCGCCCTGGTCTCGCGGTTGACCCGGTAGACATAGGTGGACTTGATGAAGAACCCGTTGCGCTGGTCGTAGCCCGGCCGGAAGATGCTGACGAACGGCGTTCCGCCCGACAGCGGCTTGTAAACCACCGGAAAATAGAACACGGGCACCTTGCCGACGAAGAACACGGTATTGTACGCCAGGAAATAGCGGCCCGGGGCCAGGAAGATGCGGGAAGCCCTGAGCTGGTAATGCGCCGGCTCCTCTTCGCAGCTGGTGATGCTGGCTTTTTTATAGGTGTAATCCGCGTGGTCGAAGGTCACCGTGCGGCCGCGGAAGATGAAATTGCTGTGCGTGAAGCGCCCGTTGTTTATGCGCCCCGTCTGCCCGCCGTAGTCCATGCTGCCGCTCTTGCCGTAGACGCTGCCGGTATCGTCGTCGATCACGAAATCGGACGGGGACACCACGGTGCGGCTGGCCATGCTCACCGAGAGGTCCATGGCGCGTATTATCTTGACTACCTTGTCTTCCGGGGAAACCTCCTCGAGCTTGACGTTGCCCTTGAGGTTTATGACGCGCGTATCCTCGTTGAACTTCGCCTCGTCGGCCTCGAAGCGCACGCGGTGCGCGCCGGTGGAGGACGGCAGGTCGTAGGCCGCGGCGTCGGCCGCGCAGGCCGCTAAGAACAGCAGGAGTATCGTCCTCTTCATCCGTGAAGTTTATCCCTGGCCCGTGTTATCCTTATTTCAGCGCCTTCTCCAGCCCGAACAGGGCCGCGCCGTGCGACCCCAGGTCCGCGTTATCAGAAACTTTTATCTTTACCCGGGAGAACGGGGTGCAGATCTGCTGGTCGCCCAGCACCTTGTTCATGGCGGGCAGGAACCATTTCTTGGCCTTTGAAACCCCGCCCGTAAGGACTATGCAGTCCGGATTCAGCACCAGTATCAGCCCGGCGAGGCCGCGGCCCAGCCAGTCCCCGGTCTCGGCCCAGACCCTGCGCGCCGCCTTGTTGCCGGCCGCCGCGCCGTTGGTCAGGCAGATGGTGTTGAATTTTTCCCTGTCCGGGGCCGAGTATTTGCGGACGAAAGCTTTTTCATCCTTGATGAGCTCCCTGGCGCGGGCCATGATGGCGTAGCTGCCGCAGTACGCCTCGAAGCAGCCTTTGCCGCCGCAGTGGCAGGGGCGCCCGTCGCGCTGGACTTTGAGGTGGCCGGACTCTCCGGCCGAGCCGTTGGCGCCGTGATAGAGCTTGCCGTCGAAGATAAGGCCGGAGCCGATGCCGGTGCCCAGCGTCAGGGCTATGACGTTGCCCGTTTTCCGCCCCAACTCCAGTTCGAAAGCGCCCCAGGCGGCCATGTTGGCGTCGTTCTCCATGAAACAGGGCAGGCCGGTCAGCTTTTCCAGCGGCGCAGCGAGCTTCACGTTCCTCCAGGCGAGGTTGGGTGAAAACCGTATCAGCCCGCGCTCCGGGTCCACGTCGCCGGCGGCGCCTATGCCGATGGACACCACCCGGCGGCCGTAGTCCTTCTTGAAAGCCAGCACCATTTTTGACAGGCGGCGGACGAAGTCGGCGGCGCCCTTCTCCGGCTCGGTGCGGAACCGGTCCTGCCCCAGCAGTTTCCCCTCGCTGGTCACGGCCACGAGTTTAGTATTGGTACCGCCTATATCTATGCCTATTCCGATCATAATTTAACCCCTTTATCCGCGGCCGCCTGAGCCTGCAGTATTTCCAGCGCCGACCCGGCCAGGTAGAACGACCCAAGTACCGCGGCGGCGCCGGAGGCGGACGCCGAGACCAGCGCCGCCCTGATATCCTCCTGCACTTCCACTTCGGCGTCCGGCCTTATAGCCGAAAGCTCGTCGGCAAGCGCGCACGGGTCCGCCGCGCGCGGCGATTCCGGACGCGTAAAGATGAATTTCCCGGCCAGCGGCGCCAGCAGCCGCAGGATGCCGCCGCGCTCCTTGTCCTGCAGCATGCCTACCACGAAAGCGGCCTTTTGGGCGGCGAAAGGCGAGGCTCGCCAGTTCTGGGAAAAAGCGCGCGCGGCCTCCTCGTTGTGGGCCCCGTCCACTATAAAGAGCGCTCCCGAAAAATCAGCCCCGCCGCGCAGCGCCTGGAACCTGGCCGGCCAGCGCACCGACGCGAAGCCGGCCGCGGCGTGGGCGGTGTTCACCGGCCAGCCCAGGCCCCGCAGCAGCTCGAAGCCCTCCCAGACAAGCGTGGCGTTCGACGCCTGCGGGGCGCCCAGTATGCCGAATTGCAATTCCTCGCCGGTTTTTTTATGGCGCAGCGTCATGCTGTTCTTTTCCCAGTCCTTCGAGACGATGTCGAAGACCGGCGCGAAGAAATGGCACTGCGCGTTCTTCTCCGCGGCCTCCCTGGAAACCTCCACCCTGGCCTCGGGGGGCAGCAGCGGCGCCAGGCAGATGCCGCCGGGCTTTATGATGCCCGCCTTCTGGGAGGCTATCTCGCCGAGCGTATTGCCCAGATATTTTTTATGGTCATAATCCACGGAGGTTATAATGCTGAGCTCCGGCCTGGGCAGCACGTTGGTGGTATCCAGGCGGCCGCCTATGCCCACCTCGAAAACGGCCAGTTCCGTCTTCTCCCGCGCGAAACAGAGGAAGGCCATGCACGTCAGCAGCTCGAAGAAACTCAGGTCGGGCCCGGCGGCCAGGACCTCCGCGAAAAGCGCGGTGAAGGCGTCCTCGCTTATGGGCTTGCCGTTCAGTTGTATACGTTCCGTGATGTTCACCAGGTGCGGCGAGATAAAAAGGCCGGTCTTAAGGCCGGCGGCCCTGGCCGACGCCTCGAAAAGAGCGCAGACAGAGCCTTTGCCGTTGGTGCCGGTGACATGCACCGTTTTAAGGCGCAGGTGCGGGTTTCCCAGCCGCCCCAGGCAGGCATAGACGCGCGCCAGGCCTTCCTTCTTAACGAAGTCCTGCCGCGAGATCAGCTCTTTTTTCGCTTCTTCGAAACCAGTCATTTTCAGTTCGCTAAAAACTTCCGCGCCGGCTTCAGGCCTTGACGCGCGACACGTCCACGCCCAGGTCCTTAAGTTTGTGCTCCAGCTTCTCGTAACCGCGGTCGATATGGTAGATGCGGCGGATCGTGGTCCTGCCTTTGGCGGCCGCGGCCGCCACCACCAGGGCCGCCCCGGCCCTGAGGTCGGAGGCCATCACCGGCGCGCCCAGGAGTTCCGGCACGCCGCGCATTACGGCCTTCTTGTCCATCACCGTGATATCCGCGCCCATGCGGACCAGCTCGGGCGCGTGCATGAAGCGGTTCTCGAAAATATGTTCATGCACTTCGCTGACGCCGTTGGCGCGCGCCATGAAAGCCATCCAGGGCGCCTGCAGGTCGGTGGGGAAACCGGGGTGCGGCTTGGTTGAAACGTTCACGGGCCTGGGGCGGCTGCGCGGCGCGAAAACTTCCAGGGAATCTTTATAGGCCGTAATTTTGATGCCGGCCTTCTTCATGCAGCGTATCAGCGCGTCCAGGTTCTTCGGGGCGGCGTTGAGGAGCTTTATCTTCCCCCCGGCGGCGGCGGCTAGCAGCATGAAGGTCCCGGCCTCGATACGGTCGGGCATCACGGTGTATTTAAGGCCTTTAAGGGAAGCCGCCCCGCGGATCTTTATCGTCGGGGTGCCGGCGCCCTCCACGGGCGCTCCCATCTTGGTCAGGGCCGCGGCCAGGTCTTCTATTTCCGGCTCCCTGGCGCAGTTTTCCAGCGTGGTCACGCCCTCGATCAGCGCGGCGCACATCATCAGGTTCTCGGTGGCCCCGACGCTGGGGAAGCGGAACTTTATCTTCGCGGGCTTAAGTTTTTTGGCCGTGAGGATCACGTCGCCTTTCTCGTAGGAGACCTGCGCGCCCAGCTTCTTGAAAGCCTCGAGGTGGATGTCGATAGGGCGCATGCCGATGGAGCAGCCGCCCGGCAGCGAGAACCGCACTTTTTTAAAGCGGGCCAGCAGCGGGCCCGACACCAGCATGGAGGCGCGCATCTTGCGCACCAGGTCGTACGGGGCGTGCAGCTTCAGCGCGCCGTGCTCCTCGGCCACGAAGTTGCCGTAGCCGTAAAAGCAGTTCTTGCCCAGGTAGTTCAGGAGTTCGAAGGTGGACCGTATGTCCATCAGCTCCGGCACGTTCTTTATCTCGCACTTCTCCCGGGTCAGCAGCGTGGCCGCCAGGATGGGCAGCGCGGCGTTCTTCGAACCGCTGATCGCCGTCTGCCCGGAGAGCGGGCGGCCGCCGCGTATTATAAAATTATCCATTGTCGATAGCTCCTTACCGGATACGCTAACGTTTCACCGCGTGAAAGAACCGTTCCAGCCCGTTGAGGTCCTTGAAGATCTTCTTGTCCGTCCAGACGGCGGCGTCCAGCCCGGCCAGCAGTTCTTTGGCCTGGTCGGCGCCCAGCTCCAGGATCAGCGCGCCGCCTTTTTTAAGCCGCCCGGGCGCCAGCTTCACCAGCATGCGCGCCACGTCCAGCCCGTCCCCCCCGCCGTCCAGCGCCACCAGCGGCTCGCTCTGCACTTCGGGGGAAAGGCCCGGGATCACGGCGCTCGGGATATAAGGCGGGTTGGAAACTATCACGTCGAACGGCCCTTTCACTCCGGTGAGCGAGGCGGTCTTTATAAAATTCATCCTGCCGGAAAGGCCCAGCGCGCGCGCGTTCCCTCGGGCGCAGGCCAGGGCCTTGGCCGAGATCTCGGCCGCCGTGACCGTCAGCGCCGGGAAGGTGTGGGCCAGCCAGAGCCCGATGGCGCCGCTGCCCGCGCCGTAATCCAGCGCCGCGGCCCGGCCGGAGAGCGGGCGCAGGTGGTCCGCCGCCAGGGCCGCAAGTTCCTCGGTTTCGGGGCGGGGCACCAGCACGCGCTCGTCCACGCCGATCCTGAGCCCGCGGAAATTCTGCCAGCCCAGGATATAGGCCAGCGGCAGCCCGCTTTCCTTGAGCTTCAGGGTTTTTTCAAAACGTTTCGCGGCGGCGGGCGGCACGGGGATGGACCTGTCCGCCAGCAGGTTCAGGCGCTCGAGGCCCAAAGCGTCGGCCAGCAGCCACTGAGCGTTGAGGTCCGGTTCCTCCACGCCGTTGGCGGTCAGCCGGGCGCAGGCTTTAGTCAGTATCGCTGCCGCTGTCATTTGTGCCTTTTTTATCGATGTTAAGCTTCACTTCTTCCAATATCGCCTTTATGTTGCCGTCCATGATCTCCGGCATGTTATGCCAGGACTCCTGGATGCGGTGGTCGGTCACCCTGTTCTGCGGAAAATTATAGGTGCGGATCTTCTCGGAGCGGTCGCCGGTGCCCACCTGGCTCTTGCGCGCCCCGGCGTTCTCCCTGGCCTGGTTCTCCTCGCTGATCTGCGCCAGTTTGGCCGCCAGCATGGCCATGGCCTTGGCGCGGTTCTTGCCCTGCGAGCGCTCTTCCTGACAGGCCGTGATGATGCCGGTGGGGAGATGCGTGATGCGCACGGCGGTCTCCACCTTGTTGACGTTCTGGCCGCCGGCCCCGCTGGAGCGGTAGGTGTCCATCTTCAGGTCCTTGGCCTCTATCTTGATCTCCACCTCGTCGACTTCGTGCATGACCGCCACGGTGACGGTGGAGGTGTGCACGCGGCCGGACGCCTCGGTCTGCGGCACGCGCTGCACGCGGTGCACGCCGCCCTCGTACTTCATCCAGGCGAAGACGTCCGTTCCGGAAATATAAAGAACGGCGTACTTTATGCCCTTAAGCCCGGTGGCGGTAAGGTCGCGCAGTTCGGCGTTCCAGCCCATTCGCTGCGCGAAGCGCGTGTAGACGCGCAGCAGGTCGCCGGCGAACAGCGCGGACTCGTCGCCGCCCACGCCGGCGCGTATTTCGAGGAAGATGTTCTTGGAATCCGCCGGGTCCGGCGGGATCAGCAGCAGGCTTAATTTCTTTTCAAGCTCGGCGGCGGCGGCTTCCAGCGCCGGCAGCTCGGCCGCGGCCAGCGCGGCCATCTCGGGATCCGTATTGGAAAGCATCTGCCGCGTATCTTCGGCTTCTTTCGCGGCTTTCTCAAAGGCGGCCAGGGTTTCCAGGATCTGGCGGCAGGCGGAGTGACGGCGGGACAGGTGCTCTATTTCCGAAGGCTGCAGCCCCCCCGAGGCCAGCCGGGCCTCGGTTTCGGCGAACTCCCTTTTGATAGCTTCAAGTTCTTCTTTCAGCATTGCACCTGGGACTGGTCTGGTGCCGCGGGGACAGGGTTCGTAAAACGCGCTCGGCAACACCGTGCCTCGCTCATCCTCCGGCCTCGGCGCGATGCAAGCCTCGGCCTCCGGAAGGTTTTACTAACCCTGTCCCCGCGTCACCCTGGATATCAAAAAAAAGCAGGCGCTCCCGTGAAAGGGAACGCCTGCCTGGGCCGCGAAGCTACTTCGCTTCAGGGGCTTTTACAACTTTCGGCGCGGGCTTGGCGGCCTTGTCGTCCTTCTTGAGAGGGGCGGAAGACAGCACCTTGCGCTTGGCGGTATGGCGCGGGGTCACGGACTTCACGGCCGTTGCCTTCACCTTGCGCTCCACCATCTTGCCTTCGGTGGCGGCGAATTTCTTCTGGAATTTCTCCACGCGGCCGGCGGTGTCCGTGAAGCGCTGCTTTCCGGTGAAGAACGGATGGCAGGCCGCGCAGATCTCGACTTTAATGACCGGCCGGATGGACCGGGTCTTGAAGCTGTTGCCGCAGGCGCAGGTAACTTCGCAAATATCGTATTTGGGATGCAGGTCGTTTTTCATAATTATTCCTCTAAAATCAGCGTGCGAATATAAATTATAGCATAAAACCGGCCCGGCTACTTCTTCCCTATCTTCGCCATCGGGTTGATGGACTTGCCGGAAGGCGTGATGATCTCGAAGTGCAGGTGGGGCCCGGTGGACATGCCTGAAGAGCCGACCTTGCCCAGCAGGGTCTTTGACTTCTGCACCGTCTCGCCTTCCTTCACGCTTATCTGCTGCAAATGCCCGTAGCGGCAGCGGGAGCCGTCCTTGTGGATAACCTCCACCAGGTTGCCGTAGCCGCCCTTCTGCCCCGCGAAGGTCACGGTGCCGGAGCGGGACGGGTAGACGGGGGTGCCGTAGGGCATGGGGATATCCGTGCCCTTGTGCATGATGCGGCGCTTCAGCACCGGGTGGTAGCGCACCCCGAAGCGGGAGCTAACGCGCGAAAAGCTGCGCAGCGGCAAGCGGTAGGTGTCCAGGTCCAGGTAGACCCCGGGCAGGTAGATCCTGTCGCCCTTTTTAAAAGTGTAGGGGACCAGCAGCGCCGAAGGCGGCAGGCCGTTCTCTGCTACTACCTCCGCCTTGAAAGCCTTAAGGTCCCTGCCCTTGGCCGCGTAGCGCGAGGCCAGGCCGTTCAAGGTCTCCTTGTTGCCGGTGACCTCGTAAAGCAGGCCGCGGCCGTTGTGCACGCGGATGTAGCCGCCGCGCGACAGGAAGATGAACTCGTTGCCGTTGGTGCTCTGCAGCGAACGCACGTCCGTGCCGTAGGCCGAGGCTATGGAACGGATATCCTCGCCTTTGGCCACTTTGTGCCGGGTATGGATAAGGCGCGGTATCAGGCGGAAGGCCGCCGGCGGCGGGACTTCCGGCCCGGGAGGCGTAAGGACTGAGAACCTGGCGTAGTAGAAGGGCGAGATGCCCGGGGCCACCGCGGAAGAAAGGGCGGACATGCCCAGGAGCACGCCCAGCCCCGCGGCGAGCTTCCAGCGCCCGCCACGGACCCGCGGCCCGGCTCGCCCTGCGGCTTGCTGTTCTTCCGGCATCGCTTCCCTTACCTGTCGGACCCCATCTCCATGGAGCGCAGGAAGTCCTTGTTGGATTTGGTGGCGGAGAGCTTCGAGATCAGCAGCTCCAGCGAATCGATAGGCGACAGCGGAGCCAGCACCTTGCGCAGGATCCAGACCTTGTTGAGCTCGTCCTCGCTCATCAGCAGCTCTTCCTTGCGGGTAGAGGTGCGGTTGATGTCGATGGCCGGGAACACGCGGCGGTCGGCCAGCTTGCGCTCCAGGTAAATTTCCGAGTTGCCGGTACCTTTGAATTCCTCGAAGATAACGTCGTCCATGCGGCTGCCGGTCTCGACGAGGGCGGTGGCGATGATGGTCAGGGAGCCGCCTTCCTCAATATTGCGGGCCGCGCCGAAGAAGCGCTTGGGCCGCTGGAGGGAGGTGGATTCAAGACCGCCGGAAAGCACGCGGCCGGAGGACGGCGCCACGGTATTGTAGGCGCGGGCAAGGCGCGTGATCGAGTCCAGCAGCACCACCACGTCCTTGCCGTGCTCGGTAAGGCGCTTGGCCTTTTCAAGCACGATCTCGGCCACCTGCACGTGGCGGTCGGCCGGCTCGTCGAAGGTGGAAGCCAGCACTTCGCCCCTGACGGAGCGCTTCATGTCGGTGACTTCCTCGGGGCGCTCGTCGATCAGGAGCACTATCAGCTCGATCTCGGGATGGTTGGTGGCCAGGGAATTGGCGATGCGCTGCAGGATCATGGTCTTGCCGGTCTTGGGCGCGGCCACGATGAGCTGGCGCTGGCCTTTGCCCACGGGCACGATCAGGTCGATCACGCGGCCGGTCATTTCGGTTTTCGCGGTCTCAAGCGTAAAGCGCTTGTTGGGGTGCAGCGGGGTAAGGTTGTCGAAGAGCGGCCTGTGGCCTATCTTCTCTATCTCTATGCCGTTGACGGTCTTCACCTGCAGCAGCGCGAAAAAGCGCTCGCCGTCCTTGGGGGGCCGGATCAGGCCGTTGACGTAGTCGCCTTTGCGCAGGCCCAGCTTCTTTATCTGCGAAGGGGAGACATAGATGTCTTCATGGCTGGAAAGGTAATTGTATTCCTGGGACCGGAGAAAGCCGAAGCCGTCGGGAAGTATTTCCAGCACGCCCACGCCCTGGACGATGCCGTTCTGCTTGGCCTGGGCTTCCATGATCTTGCCGATCAGTTCCTGCTTGCGCAGGCTGGCCACGCCTTCCAGGTTGAACTGCTCGGCTATCTTCACCAGCTCGGCCACGGTCATCTTCGTCATGGCCGTCATATCTACTTTAGGCAAATTGCTGTTCTGGGGCTGGGGCGGCGTCTGCGCCTGGCCGGGCGTCCTGTTGTTTTCCATTTGTTCGTTTCTCCTTGCTGTCTCGTCCTGCGTTCCCGGCATGTTCTGTCCCCCCGCCTGCATCTGGGGGTCGCCCTGGGGCCTGCCGACATTGCCGTTAACGTTCCCGTTGCCGTTCCCGTTGCCGGAATGTCCGCCGTCCGGCCTGCCATGAAAGCGTCTCGGCCTGCCGCCGCCCCTGCCGCCGCCGGCCGGTCTTGAATATCTGTCGCCCCGTTCCTGTTGATCCATCATGTTAGTTTTCTCCAGCCGCGTTATTGATAAAGCGGTATAAAGCTCTTACTCTCTTGCGCAGGTCTCCGGGCTTCCCGCCGTTATCCAGCGTTAGGTCGGCCAGCGCGTATTTTTCCGGCGCGCCCAGCTGGGCCTTCGCCCTGGCCAGGTACTGCGCCCTGGTCCAGCCCCGCCCCATTGCGCGCCTGCGCAGTTCTTTTTCAGGGGCGGACAGACAAATGGTAATAGTAAAACAACCCGCAAGCCCGGCTTCAAAAAGCAGGGGCGCTTCCACTACCACAACTTTTTTCCGGGATTTTGTCGTTAAAGAATGAATTCTCTTTAAAATCTCTGGGTGGAGCAGACTCTCAAGCCACTTGCGTTTTGCCGGAGCGCTAAAGATCTCAGCGGCAAGCCGTTCTTTGTCCAGGAAACCGTTTGTCAGGATTGTTCTAGTACCGAACTTCAGTAGAATTCTATTATAACAGGCGGGAGATGTCAACACCTCCGCGGCAACGGCGTCGGCCGAAATGCACAGCGCGCCTTCCTTCCTGAAGCAGTCCAGCGCCAGGCTTTTCCCCGAGGCGATAGGGCCGGTAAGCCCTATAAGGGTCTTCCCCCTGACGGCGGCCAGCCTCTTTTTCCACTTTTCCAGCTCCTTATTCACGCGTGCCCGCCTTTTTTTGCGTAGTCGTCGAGGCGCGCCAGCTCCGCGGCGCTCAGGGAGGCCTGGCCGTGCTTCGAGATCTTCTCCAGCAGGCGGTCTATCTCGGCCTGCTCAACGGCCGCGGGGTCAGGCACCACCCGCTCCCGCGCGGCGGCTGCCAGGCGGCGTTCGGTCCACAGCCAGGCAAAACCGGCCACCAGCCCGCCCAGGTGCGTGATATTGGAGACCATGGACCCCTGCCGGGAAAAGCTCAGGGCGAATTCCAGCAGCCCCAGCAGCAGGGCCATGGTCCTGGCGCGCATCGGGAAAAGGAAATAGACATAGACCGTCATGTCCGGATGCAGGAAGGCGAAAGCCGCCAGCAGCGCGAATATCGCCCCCGAGGCGCCTACCACGGGCCTCAAAGCGTCAGAGGCGGGAGCAAAGGCCACCGTCACCAGCGCGGCGGCCGCGCCGCAGACCAGGAAATAGAGCAGGAATTTCCTGGACCCCATCTCCGCTTCCAGCATGCCGCCCAGCATCCAGAGCATCAGCGCGTTGAAAAGGAAATGCCAGAAGCCGCCGTGGATGAAGAGATACGTGACGGTCTGCCAGAGCCAGTACTGCCCGGTGACGTTGAACGGGACCAGGCCGAAGTAAAAGGTAAGCCTGAAGCCGAAGACCAGGTAACAGAGCCAGCCGGCCAGGAAGGAAGCCGCCAGCCAGCGCGTGACGGGCGGCAGTTCGCCGAACGGAGTGAGCCCCAGCCTGGCCAGCCCGCGCATCAGTTCCCGCCCCCGGCGTACTTCTTCATATCCCGCCAGTTGGGGCCGGTCTTCAGGTCCGCTTTCAGCGGCACGGCCAGTTCATAGGCGCTTTCCATTTCCCTCTTAATAAGGAGAGCGGCCTCTGCCAGGCGGGCGCCGCGCACCTCAAAAACCAGTTCGTCGTGCACCTGCAGCAGCATTATTATGTCGCGCGAGCCTTTTATGAGCGGGGCAATGCGCAGCATGGCCTTTTTTATGATCTCCGCCGAACCGCCCTGTACCGGGGTGTTCACGGCCGCCCTTTCGGCGAAGCCGCGCAGGTGCGGGTTGGAGGCGGCCAGCTCGGGCAGCGGGCGCCGGCGGCCGGTGAACGTGGTCACGAAGCCGTTCTTCTTGGCCTCCTCCACGGTCTTTTCGCTCCAGGCCTTCACCCCGGGACAGGCTTCGAAATAGTGCTTTATATAGTCAGCAGCTTCGGTGCGGCTTATGCCCAGCTCGCGGGAAAGCCCCTGCGCCGTCTGGCCGTAGACGATGCCGAAATTTATGGCCTTGGCGGCGCGGCGCATCTCGGGGGTTACGAATTCAGGGGCGCAATTGAACACTTCGGACGCCGTGCGCGCGTGGATATCTTCGCCGTGCCTGAAAGCCGAGACCAGGTTGGCGTCCAGGGAAAGGTGCGCCAGCACCCGCAGGTCTATCTGAGAATAGTCGGCGCTGAGCAGGGTGAAGCCCTCCGCCGCGGTAAAGCATTTGCGCACCAGCAGGCCGGCCTCGGAGCGCACCGGGATGTTCTGCAGGTTGGGCTTGGAGCTGGAGAAGCGCCCGGTGGCGGTGCCCAGCTGGTCGAAAGTGGTATGTAGGCGCCCGTCGGGCCCGGTAGCGGCCAGCAGGTTGTCCACGAACGAGGACTTGAGCTTGGAGATCTCCCTGAACTCCAGCAGCAGCGGCACCACCGGGTGGGCGGCCTTCAGGTACTGCAGGGCTTCTTCCCCGGTGGAATAGCCGCCGTCCTTGTTCTTGAACTGTTTTTTCTGCGCCTCGCCCAGGCCCAGGTTGAGCTTTTCATACAGCAGGAAGCCCACCTGCTTCGGGGAATTGAGGTTGATCTCCGCGCCGGTCAGCTGTTCGGCCTGCGCCTGGAGTTCGGCCAGTTTCTTTTCGAAGCGGGAGGAGAGTTCGCCCAGCAGGGCCGAATCCGCGGCGGTGCCGGCGCGCTCCATGGCGAAGACCACGGGCAGCAGCGGCAGCTCCAGTTCCGAATAAACGTTCCACATCCCGCTTTTCTCCAGTTCCTCACGGAGTTTCCGGGAAAGTTCTTCCAGCGCGCCGCAGGCCTGGGCCTTCTCCTCTTCGGAGCCGGGCAGCTGCAGGGGCAGGCCCAGCCTTTCGAACGCCAGCTGCGGCAGGGTACTGCCGCGGGCACCGGCGGAGAGCAGCGCGGCGGCGGCTTCGGCGTCCATGAAATTCTCCGGCGTATAGCCGGGCGGCAGGTCGAGTGCCCGCATCACGGACTTGAGGCCGTACACGGCTTTATGGATATTTTTGTCGGCCAGGAGGCGCGCGGCCGCCTGAGAAACTTCGGCGGAGAAAGCGCCGGGCCGCAGGAAGCAGACTCCTTTACCGGAGCCTATGGCCAGCGCGTCCTCGAAAGCCGCGAAGGACGCGGAGCCGGCCAGGGCGGGCAATATTTCCTCCGGGGTTCTCACCGGCGGGAGAGGCGCCGCGTCGCGCACCGGCGCGGGGCCCGCGGCGGACAGCGCCGCCAGGTCCTTGAATTCAAGGCGGCGGGCCATCTCTTCCAGCTCCGCCCCTCCGGGGGCGGCGGGCCTGAATAGCTCCAGGCCCTCTTCCACCGGCGCGTCGGCCTCCAGCGAGACCAGCCGGCGCGAAAGCCGGGCGTTCTCCATATCCTTGGCCACCTTGGCCAGCGCCTTGTCGGCGGCCACCAGCGCGGGGTCCAGGGCGGCCGCCAGGATCTTTTCCAGCGGGCCGTAGGTCTGCACCAGCTTGGCGGCGCTTTTCGGGCCCACGCCGGCTACGCCGGGCACGTTGTCGGAGGAATCCCCGGTAAGCGCGAAATAATCCGGCAGCAGGCCCGGGGGCAGGCCGTATTTCTTCTCCACGGCCTCCGGCCCGGTGAAATCGGGGGAGGAGCCGTCCCACATCTTTACGCGCTCCCCCACCAGCTGCGCCGCGTCCTTGTCGCCGGAAACTATCACGGCTTCCAGGCCGGCTTGCCCGGCGCGGCGCGCCAGCGTGGCTATCAGGTCGTCAGCTTCGTAACCTTTCAGGTACACGCCTTTGAGGCCTATCGCTTTAACCAGGTCGCGCGCGGTATTGAGCTGCCCGACCAGGCCCGGCTCTGTCTCGGAGCGGTTGGCCTTGTAGTCCCCGTACAGTTCGTCGCGGAAACTGCCGCCCTTGGAGTCGAAGCAGACCGCCACATACTCGGGCTTACGCTCGCGCAGGATCTTGAGCAGCAGCCGCAGAAAGCCGAAAAGGGCCCCCACCTCCTCGCCTTTGGAGGTGGAGAACTTGGGCAGGGCGTGGTAGCTCCTGTGCAGGAAAGCGTGTGCGTCTATTATAAAAACGCGCTTGGTTGACATTTAAAAAGGGAACTGTGCGGGAGGAACGGCGGACGGACCGCGCGGGGGCCGGGCCCCCGCGCAATTTCTGCGGCTTAAGCCAGCAGCGCGTCCAGGTGTTTCTTCAGCTCGTCTTTCTTCTGAAGGCCCACCATTTCCTGCACTACCTTGCCGCCCTTGAAGAGCAGGATGGTAGGGATGGCGGAAATATTGAACTTGGAAGCCGTGTCCTGCGCCTCATCGGTGTTGAGCTTGCAGACCTTAACTTTGCCGGCGTATTCCGTGGCCAGCTCTTCGATGAGCGGGCCTATCATCTTGCAGGGGCCGCACCAAGGGGCCCAGAAATCCACCAGCACGGGCAGGGCGCTCTTTACTACTTCCTGCTCGAAATTGGAATCGGTCAGCTGTATTTCGTTTGACATATGGCTCTCCTTAGCTTTAATTACGGAAATCTTCCCCAACTGCAAGAATATAAGACTTATTTTTGATTGTCAAGCCTCTGGCCGTCAGGGCGGCCAAGCAGGTATTTTATTTCTTTCCAAAGCTCATCGATATCAATCGGCTTGGAAAAGAAAGCGCCGGCCCCGGCCAGCATGGCCTCGGAGCGGTCTGCGGGCTCGGTATATTTCGCCGAGATGAAGACCACCGGCACTTTTTTAAGCTTCTCGGAGTCGCGGATCACGCGCAGGAACTCCACGCCGTGCATGTCCGGCAGCTGGATGTCGAGTATGATCAGCGACGGCACGTCGCGGCCGAGGGCGTCCATCGCCTCCCGGGCGGACTTGGCCACCGCCACTTCGGCCTCCACGTTCTTGAGCTTAAGGCCGTCCTCCAGCGTATCTATGAAATTCTTATCGTCGTCCACTATCAGTATTTTCATCGGCATAGTTAAAATCCAAAACTCAGCCTTTCCGCCAGCATGGCCGGCAGCTTCATCTCGCCCATCAGCTTCTGGGTGTTTTCCACGTTGTAGAAAACCCGGAAAAGCTCGAACACTTTTTTATCGGAATCGTAAACGGCGCAGGAGGCCCTGGGGTCTCCGTCGCGCGGCTGGCCCACCGAGCCCGGGTTGAACATGACCCGGCAGTTCTCGGCGGAAACCTTCATCATCGGCTTGAGGAAATCCGTCTCCGGCAGGGAGCCTTCTCTTTCCTTGAAGTAAAGCGGCATGTGGCTGTGGCCGATGAAGCAGGGCGACACTTTCCACGAAGAGGCGTTGTCGGCGAACTGGGACTCGCTGAGCATGTACTCCGTGAGCGGCTTGCGCGGGGAGCCGTGCACCAGGGTGAAATCGGCGGTCTCCACTTTTTCGGGCAGGCGCGCTATGAAATCCAGCGCCTGGCCGTCCAGCCTGGAGCGGGCGAACTCTATGGCGGCCATCGCGTTCGGGTTGAACCACTTGATGTCTATGCGCCCGGCCAGCGCGCCGTCATGGTTGCCCATCACGATGTGGAGCTTCTTAAGGCCGGAGATGGCCTTCACGCACTCCAGCGGCTGGGGCCCGTAGCCGATGATGTCGCCGCAGCAGACGTAATTCTCCACGCCGTTCTTACGGTAGAATTCGAGCACGGCGCTGAACGCCTCGTAGTTGCCGTGCACGTCGGAGAATACGCCGTAACGCATCGTTGTCAGACCCCCACTTCTTCCCGGTTTACCACCAGGTCTTCCGCCCGCTTGAGGTCCACCGAGATCAGTTTCGAGACTCCCAGCTCCTCCATCGTCACGCCGTAAAGCGTGTCGGCGGCTTCCATCGTGCGCTTGTTATGCGTGATCACGATGAACTGAGTCATGGAGGAGAATTCGCGGATCAGGCGCACGAAGCGCTCCACGTTGGCCTCGTCCAGCGGGGCGTCGGCCTCGTCCATGATGCAGAACGGGGACGGGTTCACGCGGAAGAAGCTGAACAGCAGGGCCAGCGCGGTAAGCGCCTTCTCGCCGCCGGAAAGCTGCGTGATGCTCACCAGCTTCTTGCCGGGCGGGTGCGCCAGTATCTCCACGCCGGTCTCCAACAGGTTGTCGGGCATGGTCAGGATCAGGTCCGCCTCGCCGCCGTTGAACAGCAGCGAGTAGATCTCCTTGAAATAGATCCGCACCTTGTCGAACGTTATCTTGAAGTTCTCGCGGGTGGTGTCGTTGATCTTGTTGATGGCGCTGCGCAGGTCGGCCTTCGCGCGGTTGAGGTCCTCCACCTGCGAATTGATGAAGTTGTAGCGCTGCGTCAGGGCCTCGTATTCCTCGGGCGCGGTCATGTTGACGTTGCCCATCTCGGAGATGCGGCGCCGCAGGAACAGCACGCGGTCATGGTCGGACTGGATGCCGGCGTACCTTTCGCGGGCCTCGGCGGGAGTGACGCCGAACTCGTCGGTCATGCGCTTGGCGGTCTCGTCGGCCCGGGCGGCTATGGTGGCCAGCTCGGTCTCTATCTGCTGGCGGATCTTGTCGTTCTCCTGGGACAGGGCCTGGTTGTCCTTAAGGTTGGCGTAAAGCCTGGCCATGCCGCCGCGCATCTCGTTAAGCTCGTCCTCGAGCGCGCGGTCTATGACCTCCTTCTCCGCCAGGTCGTGCATCAGCTCTACCAGGCGGGCCTTGGAGGAGGCTATCTCGCCCTGGTAGCGTTCCTCGCGCCCGGCCAGCTCGCCGCGGCGCTCTTCGAAATGTGATTTCTCCTCGGTCAGCGAGGCCAGGTCGCCTTCGGCGCGGGACAGCTCGCCTTTGAGGGCGTCCAGGGTCTGGCGGTAATTATCCAGGTTGGCCTTGCGCACGCCCAGATCTTCCTTCTGCTGCGCGAAAGCGTTATGCAGAGATTCTTTCTTCGCGCCCAGCGCCATCTGCTCGGAGCGCTTGGCCTCCGTAGCCGCGCCGGTCTCGGCCTTGCTCTGCTGAAGCACGGCGAACTCGGCCTCGGCCTGCCTCATCCCGGCTTCGGCCTTGTCCTTCTCGGACTGGGACAGCGCCAGGTTCTCCCGCTTCAGGCGCAGGTCGTCGCCCGCGCCGGAGACTTCGGTCTCGTTCTTGTGGAATTCTATGTCCAGGGAGCGCGAGCGCTCCTGCGCTTCGGTCCCGGCCGCCCGGGCGGCCTCCAGTTGCGGCTGCAGGCCGGCCTTCTCGGCCTCCAATGCCGTGTTCTCTTCGTCGAATTTCCGGAGCTGGTCCTTCAGGTCCCCGGCTTCCTCCCAGTAGGGTTCGTTGGAGACCACTTCTTCCACGCCGCCGGTGACCCAGAAAGGGCCGTGCACGGCGCCGCCGGAAGCGTAAACCCCGGTAAGCAGCGCGGCCAAGAGCGGCTGGTACTGCGGCTCGCAGGAGATCTTTTCCAGCACGCGCTGCGCGCCGGGCGGCAGCCAGCCTTCCTGGGAGGCGGCCTGCGGCACGCGGTCGAGGATGAGCAGGCGGCAGCGGCCTTTGCCGATGTGCTTGAGGTAATTTACCGCTTCCTCGGCGGAGCCGGTCATTTCGCAGACCACGGAATCCATGAAGCGGCCCAGCGCGTCGTCCACTACAACGCGGTCCTCTTTCTTTACCGAGACCAGGTGGCGCAGCGTGCCCTTGACCCCGGCTATGCCGGAATTGAGCACACCGTTTATGCCCACCCAGTAGGAATCGTGTTCGCCCTGGGCCAGGATGGCCTCCAGGCGGCTCTCGTCCCAGGCCTTGTCCTCGCGGATCTTGCTCTGGCGGGCCTCGATCTCGGAGAGCCTGCCGGCAAGGGCGGTCTCCTGCGCGGCGGCGGCGGCCGCTTTCTCTTTCTCGGCCGCGAGCTCCCCGCCCAGGGCGGCGGAGCGGGCCTTAAGTTCTTCGATGCGGGCCTCTATGGCGGACGCCGCGGCGACGATCTCGCTTATGTCCTTTTCAAGGCCGGCCTTCGCCTCGTTGTAATGGCCGATATTGGAGCCGGTGACGGCTATCTTGTTGGAGAGCTCCATCTCGCGGGAATAGGCCTCGTTCATCTCGCGGGCGATGTTGTCCGCGGCCGTGTCGGCGGAGCGCATTTCGGACTCCACGCCGGCCAGGGCCAGCGCGGCGGCGTCGTACTCGGCCTGCAGGGCCGGCAGCCCGCCCTCGTCGGAGCTGAGCTTGCCGCGCAGCTCGGCTATGCGGGGCTCGGTGGCGGCCAGCTTCTCGGAATTGCGCCGCTCGGAAACGGAAAGCTGTTCGCGCTGGCTGGCGATCTCGGCCAGCATGTTGTCGCCGGCCACTATGCGCCCCTCGGCCTGCACCTTGTCGGTCTTCACCGACCCCATCACTTCCTTGAGCACGCGCTGCTCCTCGCCCTTCTGGGCCAGGGTCAGGTTCAAAGCGGCTATTTCGCCTTCCAGCGCTGTAATAGCGGTGGTCGTTTCGGCGAGCTCCCGGCGCACGGGCTCCAGGCGGGCTTCGGCTTCCGCCGCATGCGCCGTAAAGGCGTCCCCGTCCTTGAGCAGCACCGCTATCTCGGCGCCGGTAAGTTCTTCCTTGTATTTCTGCTGCAGGCGGGCCTTGGCGGCTTCCTTGTCCAGCTTCACGATCTGCTCGTTGAGGAGCACCATGGAGTCGGCCAGGCGGGCCAGGTCGGCGTCCACTTTCTCCAGCTTGCGGATGGCTTCTTCGCGCTTGGATTTGTATTTGGAAACGCCGGCGGCCTCTTCGAAGAGCTCGCGGCGCTGCTCGGCGGAGGAGTTGAGCACCGTCTCCACTTCGCCCTGGTCGATGATGGCGTAACCGTCGGTGCCGATGCCCGTGTCCAGGAACATCTCGCGGATGTCCTTGAGGCGGCACTGCACCTTATTGATGAAATATTCGCTTTCCTCGGAGCGGTAGATCTTGCGGGTCACCGTGACTTCGCTGAAATCGAGCGGGAGCTTGCGGCTTTCGTTGTCGAAGGTCATGGCCACTTCGCCCATGTTCTGCGCCTGGCGCTTGGTGGTACCGGCGAAGATCACGTCCATCATGGACGGCATGCGCAGGGATTTCCAGCTCATCTCGCCGATGCACCACTTTATGGAGTCCACCACGTTGGATTTGCCGCAGCCGTTGGGGCCTACTATGCAGGTAATGCCGGGCTTAAGGGGAAGTTTCACCTTGTTGGCGAAAGATTTAAAACCGTAAATTTCAAGAGCTTTGAGGTACATTAGAAATCCCTGGAAAAAAGAGAATATAGAACACAGGAGGCAGCGGGGCTGACGAAAACAGCGCCGCCGCGGCTGGTCTCTTTCAATTATATAAATAAAAAGGCCCGGGTGTCTTTATCCTGAATCCGGCAGGATTCCCCGCGAAGCGGGCGGGCCGGTAAAAAAGGGAAGGCCCGGTGTTACCCGGGCCTTCCGTCTTCCGTACTTTACAGCTTAATACGACAGCTGGTAAGCCAGTCCGATAGTATTGCCGGTGTAGCTGCTGGGCATGTACTTCTCGAACTTGTTGTTGGAAGAGGCCACCGTAAGGGCGTAGTACAGGCGCCAGGAGGCGGTCTCGTTGATGCGCTTGCGGATGCTGCCGGTAAGCGTGGACATGGTGTTCTTCTGCTGGGTGCCCTCCACGTAGTTATTGTCGCTGTCGCGGCGCGGGCGGTCCGTGTAGGTGCGGCTTATCAGGTTGATAGCGCCGCCTATGGCCCACTTGCCGGTGATGTTGAGGTCCAGCGGCACGCTCAGGACCAGTTCATTGTAGTCGTAGTTCTTGGCCACGAAGGTCACGTCCGACGAGCCGTCGAGCAGGCCGGTCCCGCTGGGGCTGGCGCCCAGGAACTTGTAGCGCATGAAGTTCTGGTTGGAGGTGTGCATGGAGTAGGACACCATGGGATACAGCTCGAAGATCCAGAGCCTGGTGTGGAAACCGGCGTCCAGCATGGTGGTCTTGTCCTTCTGATTGCTGTCGCCGTAGGTGCCGGTATTTTCCACCACTTTCTGGTTATTGTAGTTCTGCAGCGTATAAGTAAGGCCGCCGAACCATTTGCCCCAGGCGGGGCGCAGGCTGACCTGGTTGATGGTCTGGTCCTGCAGGCCGCCGTTGGCGCTGGCCACGTTGGCCGGGTCCTGGAATTCCCGCAGCAGGTCGGTATAGTTGGGGAACTCTATCTTCTTGCTCAGGTAGGTCAGCGAAACTATGCCGTTCTTCTCGAAGTCGAACGTATAGTCGCCGGCCAGCTGCAGGCCCTTGGACTTCATATTGTACAGGCCGTTCTTCCAGGCCTCGTTGGCGCCGGTCCTGGAGTAGTCGTTGGAGAACGCCACACCCGGGCGCACCCTGAACTTTTTGAGGATAGTGCGGCGGTACTCGAAGTTGAAGGAGTGGCCCATGCTGCGGTCCGAGAACTGCTTGGAATCCTGCGGCGTGAAGCCCTGGCCGGAATAATTGAAGTTATACAGGCCGAAGAGCTGGTCCTTCTGCGTTATCTTCGTGAGCAGGCCAACCTGGGTATTGATATTGCCGCCGCTGAAGATATTGCCGTTCGAGGGCATGTAAGCGGCTTCGTTGAGCGACATATCGAAGTAAGGCGTGAAGATCTTGGAATCTTCCGCCACGGCGGCATACAGCCCCTGGGCCATGCCCGCCGTCAGAACCGCGCTTAAAAATATTTTTTTCATTCAGTATCCCTTTATATTTTAAGGCTCAGAAGTTAAGATGGAAGTTCCAGACGGGGTGGATGACGAGCACGCCCTCCGGGTAGATATTAAGGCCCAGCTCGAAGTACTTCCCGTACCAGCTCAGCTTGCTGGAAAAGGTCTGGGTCTTCAGGCCGTAGTTAAGCTGCATGCTCCACAGCTTGCCTATGCCCTTGGGGGTCTCGATGCCGGCTATGATGAAGTTGTCCTTGAAGCCGGTGTCGAAGCCCGTGATCTCGCTGCCCATGAATTCCGGGTACTTATAACTCCCGTCGGTATCCGTTTTATAGGTGCCGTCGGCGTTGGTTTCGGGCAGGAAGTCGGCCTTCACCTTCAGCTGGCTGTGCTTGTAGCCCCAGAAGGTGCGGACCTTGGGGCTTACGGAGGCGCTGACTATGGCGCCCATGTAGTAGCCGTTGAAGTTGAAGTTCTCGATGGACTCGGAGTCCTTGAAGGCGCTCTCGGCCAGCGGCGAACTCCAGTAGCCGCCGATCAGGTCCACCTGCGGCACGCCGGGGGCTACGCGGCCCTCGCCGAGCAGGCGGAACTTGCCGGAGAGGCTGGGCATGGCGCCGATGGTAGGCAGGATGCCGCCCCAGAGGCCCGTCTGCAGGCCGAACGTCTTGCCCGGAGGCAGGGGAGTGGTAGCTTCTAAGTCCTGCTGGAAGTCGTAGAAGAAAGCGGCGGGGTTGGAGATGATCTCGCCACCCATCTGCATTCCCTTCGCCTGCCAGTCGATAGCGGCAAACGCGGCGCCGTTCAGGCAGAAAAGCGCCGTCAGTAAAAGTATTATCCTTTTCATCGGGTTGGATCCTCTTTTCATTATAGGTATTGACATGGCGTTATTCGCCTATCTTCGACAGCGCGGGCAGCATGCGCTGCACCGCCGCCACGAAGAGGTCCGGGATGAACACGATGTCGATGTTCTTGGTGGACGCGAAGTAGTCGCCGGTGGCGGAATTATCGATATAGGAATACGAGTTACCCGCCGTCCCTGACGCGCTCCAGTTCTTAACGGACATAATGATCTCGCCGCCGCTGTCCTTAAGGATGGAGAAGGGGTCAGAGCTGGAATTGGTAAAGTCCCCGGTGGTCTTTATATTCCCGCCGTTGCCTATAACATAGCTTTCCATAGCGTACCAGAGGTTATTGGCGACGCTGGAAGCGTTGTTGCCGCCGCCCTTCCGGTAAAGCATAGCCGAGTAGTTCCAGAGCTGGTCGCTGTTGGCGTCGTCGGAGCTGTAGCTGTAGGAATTGTCGGCAGTCACGTTATCCCTCTGGGCCCAGATCACGTCGCCGGCGTTTACGCCTACGGTAACCACCCCGGGAACGCCGCCATCGGTGTACACCATACCGCCGTTGCTGGCTCCAGCGCCGGTGTTGTCGGCGATCTCCAGCCTGGAGACCTTGGTAAGCCCCTGCACAGCGGTCATCCCGGCTTCGTCGTTGAGGACGCCGGTGATTATTATGCCTTCGCCGTTGTCGCTGGCGCCGTTGTAGCCAAGGAGCTTCAGCGGGTTGTTCAGCATATCATCGGTGGCCGCGTCGTACTTGGCGCCCGTGGCGATGAAGAAGATGTCGCTGCCGGTCCTGTTGGCCATGATGGTGGACATATAGCTGGCTTTCACATCGTTGCCGTCGAAGAAGGTCGGCCATTCCTCAATGCGCTGGGGCAGGTCCTTGTTGAAGCCGATGTTCATCTGCAGCAGGTCCAGCCTGTTCGGCACGTTAGTGGCATAGCCGTTGTAGACGAAACCATGCGAGGCGGCCACAGCGTTGGTATACTGAGGCGCCGAGTAATCCGGGCGCTTCACTATATTGTAGAACTGGATGGTGCTGTTGTCCGGGCGCACCATGCGCTGGTCCACGCGCACCAGGTTGCCGTGCACGTCGTTCAGCGTGCGGCCGGCTTCCAGGTCGGATTCCTTGACCACGTTCAGGAAGCCCTTTACCGAGCTTTCCGTGCTGTTGGTGGTCTTGGCGAAATCCTTGATCTGGGCCCTGTCGTTCTCTTTCTCTTTCATGTCCTTCTGGCGTTCCTCCGGCTGCAGGCCGGGGTTCCAGTTCTCAAGGGCTTCCCTTTCGTTCTTGGCAGTGAGCAGGGTCGGCTTGGCGGACTTGCCCGCTTCCTCTATATTAAGGCCCTGCCCCTGGACTATATTGAACTCGGCTTTGCCTTTCTCGGGCGGCACGGTATATTTCAGTTTGACCTCGCCGAAGAGCACCTGGAGGTTCATCTTGCCGTCCTCGGTGGCTTCCATGGTGAATTCAGTGCCGCGCACGGCGCAGACAGCGGCCGGGGTGCGCACTTCGAACTTTTCCTTGCGCATGAGGTGCGGCACGCGTATCTTCATCTTGCCGAACATCAGGGCAAGCCTGGAGGACAGCGTCTGGCGCTGCTCTACTTCCAGGGCGGAGCTTTCCCTAAGCCAGACCTTGGTCTTGTTCGGCATGTACAGGACAGCCGAGCCGTCGGCGCCCGTGCGGACGGCCCCACCCTCGGGGATCTCCAGGTTAACCGAAGCGGGAGCCCACTGACCCTCGCGGGTCTGGCGGGCTTCCACGTTGCCGCTGAGGGTAAGGATCTTGGCCTCTCCGGCCAACACTACCCCCGGCAGCAATAGAAAAAGGAAGAAAGACACGATTTTTATCCTCATACTATGGAGTTTAGTAGAAAATCGCCCTTGTGTCAACCGGATATTTTTGGGATAATAACTGCGCGGGAAAATCCGTTTTCCCTATGAAAAACGGCCGGATGTGCTGCCGGTTACATGTGATTTTCGTTACTGGAGCATATACATCCAATAAAAGCCCTTGCCGGGCCTCATTGGGATAAACGAGGCGGACCGGGCAAAAAGGCCCAGGGAGAAGCAACATGAAACGAGTGACTTTGGTTATACTAACGGCTTTCCTGGCCGGCTGCGGCACCGGGATGAGGAAAACCGCGGTCTGCCCCCCCTGCCCCGCGGCGCCTGTCGCCGTTTCCACCGGGGCGCCGGCCGCGGCCCAGCCCCCGGTTATGGCGGCCCTGGAAGTTCCCGTCTTCACGGACCAGGAGGAAAAAGCCTCCCTGGTTAAGGCCGCCGCGCTGAACCTGCGCTATTTCGACCAGCTTAAAGCCACGGTACCGGCCTACACCTTCGGCACCAGGGCCATAACCACCAAAGACCTGGCCGCCTCCGCCTCCGAATTCCTGCGGCTCGTCAGCACGGTCTCCGACCCGGCCGGGCTGGAGCGGGAGTTAAAAGCCAAATTCGACATCTACCAGCTGGCCGGCAGGGATTCCACCGGCACCGTCATCTTCAGCTCATACTACGAACCCACGCTGGAGGCCAGCCTAAGCTATTCCGATAAGTATAAATACCCTATCTACGCCAAGCCCGACGACCTTATCACCGTGAACCTGGAAGACTTCAACGAGAAGTTCAAAGGCGAGAAGCTCACCGGCCGCCTGAAGAAAGGCGCGCTGGTGCCCTACATGAACCGCGACGAGATAGACTTCCAGGGCGGCCTGGAGAACAAAGGCCTGGAACTGGCCTGGTTCACCAACCGGGCGGACATCATGGACCTGCACATAGAAGGCTCCGGGCGCCTGGCCCTGACGGACGGCAGGGAAATTAAAGCCAACTTCGCCGCCACCAACAGCCTGAAGTTCAAGGGCTGGATGAGCGCCCTCATCGAGCAGGGGCTGATGCAGCGCGAAGGCATTTCCCACGAAAAGGGCAAGCAGTACCTGGAAGAGCACCCGGATAAAGAGCGCGCGGTAATGACCGCCAATGCCCGCTATACCTTCTTCAAGCTGGAACAGCCCGCGGACCCCGAGCAGGGCCCGGACGGCACCTACGGCCTGCCGCTGACGGGCTGGCGCTCCATAGCGGTAGACAACGCGCTGGTGCCCATGGGCGCCATAGCCTTCATGCGCGCCACCATGCCGGACGTGGACGCCGAGGGCAACCTGCTGGGCAAAAAGCAGGACAGCCGCTTCGTGTTCTGCCAGGATACCGGCGGCGCCATAAAAGGCCCCGGCCGCGTGGACTTCTTCTCCGGCAACGGCAAAAAGGCCCGCACCTTCGCCTTCAAACTCTGGGACCCCGGCCAGCTCTACCTGCTGGTGCTGAAGAACAACTGAGCGGCAGGAGACAAAAACCCATGAACATGAAAACCCTCCCGGCTTTGTTATTGATGCTTGCGGTCCCGGTCTGCGCCTCCGGCCTGACCCTTACCGGCCTGGACGTGCTGGAACGCGACGGCTTCAAGCAGCTGGCAGGCAAGCGCGTGGGGCTCATCACCAACCATTCCTCCGTGGACCTGAACGGGCTTAACGCGGTGGACGTTTTTTATAAGGCCGGTAACTTCAAGCTGGCGGCCATCTTTTCCCCGGAGCACGGCTTCCGCGGCACCGAAGAGGGCGGCGTGTATATCGAAACCTCCACGGACCCGGTAACCGGCGTAACCGTTTACAGCCTTTACGGCAAGAACAAGCAGCGCCCCACGCCCGAAATGCTCAAAGACCTGGACGTCCTGGTGTTCGACATCCAGGACATTGGCGCGCGCTTCTACACCTACCTCACCACCATGGGCTACGCCATGGAAGAGGCGGCCAAGGCCGGCGTGGCCTTCATGGTGCTGGACAGGCCCAACCCCATAGGCGGCCTGGTGGAGGGGCCGGTGCTGGAACCCGGCATCAGCGCCTTCACGGCTTATTTCCCGGTGCCGGCACGCCACGGGTTTACCGCGGGAGAGATGGCGCTGTTCCACAAGGCCAAGCTGGACCTGAAGCTTGACCTGGCCGTGGTTAAGCTGGAGAACTGGACGCGCGCCATGACCTTCGACCAGACCGGCATAGTCTGGACCAACCCTTCCCCTAATATAAGGAACGTGGACGCGGAAGTGCTGTATCCCGGGCTGGGCTGTTTCGAGGCCACCAACGTTTCCGTGGGCCGCGGCACGGACATCCCCTTTCTCTGGTTCGGCGCCCCCTGGCTGGAAGCCGGCAAAATAGCGAAGCAGCTCAACAAGGCGGGACTTGCCGGGGTGAAGTTCTCCACGCTGCGCCTTACGCCCGCCAAGGACGTATACGAAGGCAAGCCCTGCGAGGGCGTGAAAATAGAGGTCACGGACCGCGCCGCGGTGCGCTCTCTGGACCTTTTTACCCACGCCGCTTACCTGCTGCGGAAATACAACGGCAAGGAGTTCGTGATAAAGCCCGTTGAAATGCGCAAGATGACCGGCTCCGGCGACCTCTACGACCTGCTGCAGAAGGAAGCCGGCCCCGCGGAGATAATAGCGGCTTTCGAGACCAGCTCCGCGGCCTTTATGGCCGACCGGAAGAAATACCTGCTTTACGACTAAGTCTCACGCCGGAGAATACCCGGCCCCTGAGGCTCAGCCGCTTGACCGGAAGCGCCGATTTGTGTTTAATTGACTATATGGGGAACAAAATACTTGTAGTTGACGACGACCCTGAGATCTCAAGCCTGGTGCAGTACACGCTTGAGTCGCTCGGTCACACGGTGAGGGTCTGCGATAACGGCCGCGAGGTGCTCGACACCCTGCGCTCCTATAAGCCCGAGCTGCTGGTGCTCGACGTGATGCTGCCCGGCATAGACGGCTACTCCCTCGCCGCGCAGATCGCCGAGGACGAGACCCTCAAGACCATGCCTATCATAGTGCTGTCTGCCCTTGAGCCGTCACGCACCATGTTCCAGCGCTTCTCCCAGGTCGCCACGTTCCTTACCAAGCCCTTCAACACCGACGACCTTACCGAAGCCATCAAGAACGCCCTGACGAAAAAGTAAATTCGGTCCCGGCAAATAGAAACAGGAAAACCCAAAGCTTTCCTGTTTTTATTTTGTGAGCGGTTCGAAGCCGGGGGAGAGCTTTCCGCCGGCGAGGTTGAGGGGGCAGGCTTCCTGGCAGAGGTCGCAGCCGTAGGCGAAGCCGTGGTCCTGCCCGGCGATCTCCTCCGGCATAGGTTCCTTCGCCTGCGTGGTCCAGTACGAGATGCAAAGCGCCGGGTCCAGCGCGCCGTCCTTCAGCGCTCCCGTCGGACAGGCCCGCTGGCAGCGCGAACAGGAGCCGCAGTCGTCTTCGCAGGGCGCGTCGGGGTCCAGCTCCAGGTTAAGCGCCAGCCCCCCCACAAAAAAGTAGCTGCCCAGTTCGCGCGAAACCGCCAAAGTATTCTTCCCCCGGAAAGCCAGCCCGGCCAGCCGCGCCAGTTCCTTTTCCAGCACCGGGGAAGTATCGCAGAACACCCGGCCGTCCGCGTCGGGAAATTCCAGCTTTATGGTCTCCAGCGCCGCGGAGAGTTTTTCCTTTATCACGGCGTGGTAGTCGCGGCAAAGCGCGTAGCGCGCTATCCGCGCGCCGGGCTTCCCCAGCCTTTCGGCGTTCAGGCGCTTGCGGCCGGCGCGCTCCAGGAAAGCGGCCGGGGCCCCGGCGGCGCCCAAAGCCGCGGCATAGTCCTGCCCGGGCGTCCAGTAGCGGAAGACGCAGACCAGCGCGGAGCGCGCGCCGTCGTACCAGTTGGAAATATTTTTTCTTTTAAGCGGTTCCCTGTTGAGGTAGGCCAGGCCCGCCGGGACCTGCGCGGCGGCTTCCGAGAACCTGGCGAATTCAGCCAAATCCCCGGCGCGGACCACCCCGGCCGCGGCGGCGCCGCCGTAAATGGCTATTTCTTTTATCCGGTCCGCGGGCCCCATCTTCGGGTCAGGACTTGGACAGGCTGGAATATTCCCAGGAGGAGTAGTGCAGCCAGAACACGCGGAAGAATTCCTGCAGGAACTCTTCGCGGGAAACCTGCTTGCCGGTGATGGCGTTCACGCTCACGGCGGTGGCAAGCTTGAGCTTGTTGTTAAGGTTCACGCCCACGCCCAGCAGCAGCCAACTGGCTTCGCGGTTGATGGAGGAGGATTCGGTAAGTATCCCGGCGATCTTAAGCCATTTGCGGCGGCGCGGGTGATACGCGTAAACGTCGTTGGGTTTCTTTATGCGGGTCTTGATGCCGTAAAGCCCGGTCAGGGTCTCGGCCACGGCCTCGCCGCTGAGCACGCTCAGGTCGGGCAGGAACTTAAGGCCGGTCTCGGGCTTAAGCAGCAGGGTCATGTAGAGGCCGCCGGGGCCCGATTCCCATTCGCTGCCCTGGCGGCCCCTGCCGCCGGTCTGGGTTTCGGCCAGCACCAGCGTTTTCTCGGCTGTTCCTTCCATGGCCATTTCGCGGGCCACGGCCTGCGTGGATTCGGTCACGTCCAGGCAGACTATCTTGCTTATGCCCGGCAGGGTGTCGAGGTCGAGTTCTTCGCAATTGCAGGTTTTCATTTTTCCTCCACTTCAAAAGAGATATCCAGCGGCCGCGCGGCGCTGGTAATGGAACCGACGGAGATCCGGTCTACGCCCAGGCTGGCGAACTTGGCGGCTTTCTCCAGGTCCACGCCGCCCGAGATCTCCACCTCGGGCTTTTTGCCCTTGTAGGAGCGGATCATCGCCATGGCGTCCATCATGTCCCGGTAGGCGATATTGTCGAGCATGATCACGTCGGCGCCCAGCGGCAGGAAGGCTTTCAGCTGCGCCAGGCTCTGCACTTCTATTTCTATCTTCAGGCCGGGCTTGGCCTTGCGCATGGCTTTTATGCGTTCGGCCAGCACTTCGGGGCGGCCGCCGGCCAGCGCTACGTGGTTGTCCTTTATCATGGCCATGTCGTAGAGGCCCATGCGGTGGTTGCGCGCGCCGCCCACGCCGGCGGCGTATTTTTCGATGGCGCGCAGGCCGGGCAGGGTTTTGCGGGTGTCGTAGATCTTGGTGCGGGAGCTTTTTATCACGGCGGAGAACAGCGCGGCCCTGGTGGCTACGCCGCTCATATGCTGCAGAAAATTGAGCGCGGTGCGTTCGGCGGTAAGGATGGTAGCGGGGCCTTCCACTTCCATGACGATATCGCCCTTGTTTATGCGGGCGCCGTCTTTGTAGCGGGTCTTTATTTTGGAGCCGGGCGCGGCCAGTTCTAAGACGCGCTTGGCCACGTCCAGGCCGCAGAGCACGCCGTTATCCTTGGCAAGCATCTTCCCCCGGAAGCGCGTCCCCAGCGGCACAAAGAACCGGGTAGTAACGTCCCCCGACCCTATGTCTTCCTTCAGTGCCGCCTTAATAACAGTATCGAATTCCTTCACCCCCCAATTTTACCATTTGCCAGCCCCCTTTCGGGGTGCTTTTATGGCTTCAGTTACATGGGCCGCAAGCTGTTAAGTCGGGGATGGACGCGGGGACCGGAACGCAAACCGCGCGAAGACCTGTCGCTTCGCTCCATCCGGCACACCGTGCCTCTCTCATCCTCCGGACAAGAAAGTGTCGCTTCGCTCCACGCGGCGCTATGCAAGCCTCGGCCTACGGAAGGGTTTGCTAACCCGGTCCCCGCGTCCGTCCCCTCCAAGCGCTTACACAGCGGCTGGCAGCAAAAAACCGGACATATCACAGGTCCAGTTTCTTCCAGAGCTTGGAGGCGGGGCGCCAGCCGCCTTTGCCGTAAGCCTTGCGGCCTTCGGCCACCAGAGAAACCAGCTGCGAATCCCGCGCCTCTTCAAGCATTTCAACTATCTCCACCATATCCTCGTAGGGAAGCAGGAAATAGGCGGGTTTGCCATGCTCGGTAGCCACCACAGGCTTATGGGACTTGAGCACGCTGGGCAGGGTGTTCTTAAGTTCCCTCACCCCCATGTGCGTAGCCTTCATCATCTGTGAAATAGTCATATCCCCTCCATTTTGTAGCCACACTTGTAGCCACAATAATAGTATACCAGATACCCCGCCACAGTCAAGCCCATCCCAGATAGCAGAACAGCGCATCTCCTGGTAATTCTCATCTACCCATTGACGGTCTTCAGCCCCTGTGATATACTATTTTTGAAGAGCGGTAAGCCCGTTGCAGGTGGTCCAGGTGTTCCCCTCCATAGTGTGGGTATATAGCCTGGATATTGTCCCTGCTCGGCGCGCTCTTCTTCTTTTTTAAGACAAATATACCCTGTCCGAACAAACCCGGGCCTTAAAGACATTAAACCATTCAAGGTCTTCCTTTTCGTATTTGCGAAAGATCCCCCAGGCGAACATATCCACAGCCTGCAGGTTGGGGCTTTCAAGGGAATTCATGTGGAAAATATCTAAAGGGACAAGCGGGTCAAGGCATGCTTTGATCTGGGTAATCACATAGTCATTGAACTCGAAGATACCACGACGAGATTTGCTTTTATCCACGGTCATTATTACCCTCACCGCCGCATCCGTGAAATTCACACGCTCCAGCGCCAGCCTTGCTATGTAATTATAAATGCGGCCTTTATCCATTGCAAGCTGCGTGTAGACCCTTTTTTTATCAAGAGTTACTGAATACAGTTTGAACTCGATATGGCTGGCTTTTCTGTAAAAGTATCTTTTCACCTCCTGCGTGGTGCTGCCCCCTTTAAGCTCCGGGGTATCAGTAGCTGATTTTTTAAAAAGTTTACGCCGCATAACCGCCCGCACTACATTTGCCAAAGCCCGGTCGTTTTCCCGCCCTTTAATTGCCAGCACGCAGATGGTGAAAAACGCGCTTGGCTTTTTATTTACAAAATCGAACCCCAGGTCCCCGCTTTCGTCCAGGTAGAGATAAAGCATAAGCCCTCCATGCCCAAATAGCATAGCAGGCCAACCCGACAGCCTCCTGTCGGGAAGAAACGGGATCTTTTACTTCTTTTTGCGGGAGGGTTTGGGGAGGCCGGTCATTTCGCGGAGTTCGAAGAGGCGGTTGCGCAGCTCGGCGGCCAGCTCGAAATTGAGGTTGTCGGCGGCGTCCTTCATGCGCTTTTCTATTTCGGCCGCCAGCGCCTTCACGGAAGCCTTGGGCATGTCGCCGCGCGGCAGGGGCTCGGCCACCGCCAGGCCCTCGCGCTTGGCCTGCGTGCGCAGCTCCTCGTATTCCACGAATTTCTTGATGATACTCTTCGGCTCGATGCCGTGTTCCTTATTATAGGCCAGCTGCGTGGTGCGGCGGCGCGTCATCTCGGACATAGCCCGCTCCATGCTGCCGGTAATGCGGTCCGCGAAAAGGATGACTTCGCCGCACAAGTTGCGGGCCGCGCGGCCCGAGATCTGTATCAAAGTGGTCTCGCTGCGCAGGAAGCCCTCGTTGTCGGCATTGAGAATGGCCACCAGCGTGACCTCGGGGATGTCCAGGCCTTCGCGCAGCAAATTGATGCCCACCAGCGCGTCGAACTCGCCCTTGCGGAAAGCGCCCAGGATATCCAGCCGCTCCAGCGTGTCCATGTCGGAATGCATGTAGCGCGCCTTCAGGCCCTTCTCGCCCAGGAAAGCGCTCAGGTCCTCGGCCGTCTTCTTGGTTAGGGTCAGCACCAGCGTGCGCTCGTGCTTGGCCGCGCGCTTTTCTATCTCGGCGGTCAAAGCCTTTATCTGGCCGGTCACGGGCAGGATCTTTATCTCCGGGTCCACCAGGCCGGTGGGGCGGATGATCTGTTCAACGATGTCCTCTTTGGAGCAGGTCGCCAGCTCATAAGGGCCGGGCGTGGCCGAAACGAAAACGGTGGCAGGCCGCAGGGCTTCGAACTCGTCGAACTTGAGCGGCCGGTTGTCCAGCGCCGACGGCAGGCGGAAGCCGAAATCCACCAGCGTCTGTTTGCGCGCGCGGTCGCCGGCGTACATGCCGCGGATCTGCGGCACCGTCACGTGCGATTCGTCCACGAAGAGCAGGAAGCCTTTTTTGAAATAGTCGAACAGGCAGTCGGGCCGGCTGCCGGGCGGGCGGTTGGCCAGGTGGCGGGAATAGTTCTCCACGCCGCTGCAGTAGCCGGTCTGGCGTATCATCTCCAGGTCATAGCGCACGCGCTGGCCCAGCCGCTCGGCCTCCAGCAGTTTCCCCCCGCCTTTCAGCTCGGCCAGCCGTTCGGCCAGCTCGGCCTCTATTGCGGCGGTGGCTTTCTCCACCTCGCCGGAGGTGGACACGAAATGCGTGGCCGGGAACACCCAGATCTCGGGCAGGTCGCGCAGCGCGTCGCCGGTAAGCGGGTCTATTTCCTTTATCGAGGTCACCGTGTCGTCCATTTCCACGCGCCAGGCTTTCTCGGAATCGGCCGGGAAGATATCCAGGTTGGGGCCGCGCATGCGGAAGGTGCCGCGCGAGAACTCCACTTCGTTGCGCTCGTAGTTGATGTGCACCAGGGAACGCGTAAGCGCTTTGCGGTCGGCCTTCTGGCCGCGCTTTATGTTCATGCACATCTCGCCGAAGTTGTCGGGCGAGCCTATGTTATAAATGCAGGAGACGGAAGCTACCACCAAAGTGTCGGGGCGGGTGAGTATGGAGGTGGTGGCTTTCAGGCGCAGTTTGTCGATGTGGTCGTTGATGGAGGAATCTTTTTCTATATAGGTGTCGGTGGCGGGGATATAGGCTTCGGGCTGGTAATAGTCGTAATAGGAGACGAAGTATTCCACGGCATTGTCAGGGAAGAAGGTCTTGAATTCGGAATACAGCTGGGCGGCCAGCACTTTGTTGGGCGAGATGACGAGGGCGGGGCGCTGGAGGCGCTCTACCATGGCGGCTATGGTGAAGGTTTTGCCGGAGCCGGTGACGCCGAGCAGGGTCTGGTTGGCCTTACCGGCTTTTACGCCGGCGCAGAGCGCGTCTATGGCGGCCGGCTGGCCGCCGGCGGGCCCGAAAGGCGCTACCAGCCTGAACCTGTTCTCCATAAGGTAAATTCTAGCAATATTCTCAGTTATGCAGTGTTCACCCATCCAGGGCTTGGCGGGTGGAAGGGGTATCAAAACGCGCGGGGACCTGTCGCTTCGCTCCATCCGGCACACCGTGCCTCGCTCTTCCTCCGGCCTCGGCGCTATGCAAGCCTCGGCCTACGGACGGTTTTGCTACCCCTTCCCCCCGCCCAGCCCAAGTACTCGTTTCCCTAGGGGCGGGATATTTGTAATACTTTAACAACTGGTGCGTATTAACCGTTAAGGAAATATGAGTTTTGAAGAACTGTACGATAAATATTTCAGCAGGATATATAACTATATCCTCTACAGGGTCAGCTCTCCGGACATGGCCGATGATATCGTTTCGCGGGTGTTTGAAAAGATACTGGATAAGTACGACGACTTCGACCCGGCCAAGGCCGATATCCAGATCTGGCTCTTTACGATTGCGCGCAATACGCTGATGGACCATTACCGCCGGCAGAAGATTCGGGGCAATTTCTCAACCTCGGGCATGGAAGACCTGCTGCAGTCGCCGGACTCTGTGGAAAAGACCGTGGAGATAAAGGACCTGGGGGACAGGGTGCTGAAGGCGATGGAGAAGCTTTCAGAGAAAGAGCGCGACATCATAGCTTTGAAGTTCACCGGGGAAATGACCAACCGCGCGATAGCGCAAAGCACCGGGCTGAGCGAAAGCAATATCGGCGTTATTTTATTTCGGGCGATGAAGAACCTTAAGGGCCTGTTGGGGCCGGAAGCTATATGACCGAAAACGACGAGGAAAAAGACAATTTCGGCGAATTCGAGAACCTGGCCGCCGTGCTGCGGGCCACGGACCTGAGCGGCAAAAGCAAGGTAAGGGAGTCGCTGAAAGCCCGGCTCTTAAACCGGGACATCGAGGAGAAAAAACCTTTCTTCAGCTGGCGCTGGGCGCTCCCTGTAGCGGCTGCGGCCATGGCGGCCCTTATATTGGCGGTGGGCCTGCCGCACAAGAACAATGCCGACCGGGCTTATTCCGCCTCTTATAACATCCCCACCGATAGTTATGGCGATTGCGGCAGGCAGGGCCTTAAGGATTACCAGGCCGCACCGAGATTTTAGGAGGATATATGAAAACGAAACTCATATTGCTGACCGCTTTGTTGTTCGTCTCCGGCGCGGTTGCTGCCGGGGACACAAAATCCGGGAAGGCCGCCGGGAACGTCATCGAAGATGATATCAATCTCCCGTTCGTGGACGACAAAGAGGTACAGGGCTCCTGGCGCTCCGTGGATTTTGTCGCCGAGCCCGGTCAGTTCGACCCCAAGAAGCGCTCCTGGGACGACGAACTGTACTTAAAAGAGCTGGTCTTCCTGCCGGGCGGTAAAACCCTTAACGGCTGGCTGACCTGGACCAAGGGCGTGGTGATGCACCGCGGCGACAAGACCGCCAGCAAGTACCTCATCAAGAAAATGGCCGGCGCGGAGTATATGTTCTTCGAGTGGAAGAGCGGGGATTACACCATAAGGCACCAGAAACCGGAATATTACGTGCTGAAAAAACAGGGCGGCATAAAGCGCGACAAGATAGACCTGCCCTTTAACGACGATCCGCAGGTGGTAGGCACCTGGGAGAGCGTGGACTTCGTGGAAAGCCCGGAGAAGTTCACCCCCGCCGAAAAAGCCTGGGCCGGCGACCTCTACCTTAAAGAAATGACCTTCAAGGAAGGCGGCAAGGGCGGCAATACCTGGTGGAGCTGGACCAAGGGCGTGGTAATGCACAGCGGCGACAGGACCGCCAGCGCCTACACCATCAAGGACATCGGCGGCACTCAGTATATGTTCTTCGAATGGAAAAGCGGCGACTATACCTTCCGCGGCATGAAGCCGCATTACTATGTATTAAAGAAGAAATAGCTCCCGCAAAGAGCCTTTAAAAAGCCCCCGGCAGCGGGGGCTTTTTCTTTGTAATACTTCCGGGCCGCCTGCGTATTAACGCTTGTAAGCAAAAAGCAAAGCACAGGAGGCGGCATTATGAAAACCAAATTAGCGGTACTGGTACTGGCGCTGTTAACCCTGGGCGGCAGCGTATACGCCCTGGAAAGAATAGTGGACAAGATCGACCTGCCCTTCGTGAACGACACCGCGGTGATAGGCGCCTGGGTCAGCGTGGACTTCGTGTCCGAACCTTCGGACTTCACGCCCGGCATGAAGAGCTTCGGGGACGACCTTTATCTTAAAGGGCTCACCTTCCTGCCCGGCGGTAAGACCGCCAAGCCCTGGTGGACCTGGACCAAGGGCGTGCTGATGCACAGCGGCGACCGGACCGCCAGCGCCTACCTCATAAAGAAGATAGGCGGGCAGACCTACCTTTTCCTGGAATGGAAAAGCGGCGACTACACTATAAGGCACATGAAGCCCGAATACTACGTACTGAAAAAGAAATAAGCCCGCGGCCGCGGGGGAAGGCGGCGCGCCTCCCCCCGCCCGGCGCCGCGCATCGCGCATAAATGTTAAAATTCCCGCATGCCGGAACGAGTGCAGATAACAGTAGCCGAAAGCGCCGGGTTCTGCCCCGGGGTGAAGACGGCCATAGACAAAGTGCTGGAGCTGGCCAAGCATAGCAAAAAGAGAATTTATACTTTAGGCCCGCTCATCCATAACAAGCAGGTCATCGAAACCCTCAAAGAGCAGAACATCCATTCCGTTAATTCCGCCGAGGAGATCAAAGAGCGCGGCGCCATCCTCGTAATCCGCGCGCACGGCATCACCCCCGAAGAAGAGAAGAAGATCCGCTCGCTGGGCCTGGAAGTGGTGGACGCCACCTGCCCGCTGGTAAAGCACGCGCAGGAGAATATCCGCGCCCATGCCGCAGAGGGCTGCGCCACCATCATAGTGGGAGACCGCGACCACGCCGAAGTGGTCGGGCTTATGGGCTATGCCGGCGGGCACGGCCACGTGGTAAGCGGGCCGGAAGAGATAAAGAAGCTCCGCCATCTGAAAAAAGCCAACATCGTGGCCCAGACCACTCAGGAGAACGAGGTCTTCCTGGCCGCCGTGGAAGAGGCCCGCAAGATAGCCGGCGAGCTGACCGTCTCAAACACCATCTGCAACCCCACGCGCCAGCGCCAGAAAGAGACCGTGGAGCTTTCCAGGGACGCGGACCTGGTGATAGTGGTGGGCGGCCGCAATTCCGCCAACACCGCGCGCCTTTTCCACATCTGTAAACGCCTGGCTAAAAAAGCCGTGCACATAGAGAAGGAAGACGAGCTGAAGAAGAGCATGTTCCGCGGCGCCGCAAAAGTATTCATCACCGCCGGGGCCTCCACCCCGACGTGGATGATAGAGAAGGTGCTTGAGAAAGCGCATGAGCTGGCCGCCAGCCGCGAGAACCGCCTGCTGGAGCAGCTCTCCCTGGGCTGGAAGCTGGTGATCACCGGCTCGCTCTACACGGCGCTGGCCGCGGCCGCCCTTACCTACGTCTGCCTGAAGCTGGAAGGCGCGCCGGTCTCCGGCAAATTCCTGCTCATGGCCGGCCTCTTCGCCTTCAGCCTGCACATGGCCAACCGCGCGGCGGAAAAAGGCGCGGCCGCGCCGGATAAAGCCCGCAAATTGTTATTCGTAAAGTACGCGGTACAGTCGCGCTTCGCCGCGCTGCTGGCCGGGGCGCTGGCCATCTTCCTTTCGGCCGCCCTGGGCTGGCAGGTGCTGCTCACGGCGGCTTTCTTCTGGCTGGTAGGCATGCTCTACCCCTACAAGCTCCCCATCGGCTTTGAGAAGTTCGGCAATTTCCCCGCCTCCAAGGACCTGCTCATAGCGCTGGGCTGGGCCTTCATGTGCGCCTACGCGCCGGGCCTCGGCCACGGCGGGGCGTTGAGCAATTCCACGCAGCTGGCGGTGTTCTTCGCCTTCCTGCTGGTGTTCACCCGCTCGGTGCTGTTCGGCGTCAGCCACGCCCACAGCGACATGATAACCGGCAAAGAGAACTTCTACAAGGCCGCCGGGCCCACCCTCACCTATCTCACGCTGTTTTTCATCTTCCTGCTCCTGTCCGCCGTGCTGTTGGCCATCAAGGGCATGGGCTGGCAGCCGGAGCTGGCCTCCCTGCTGTTGACCGGGCTTTTCTATTATCTCGGCCTCCTGCTCTTCTTCTATTTCAGCCGCATCCCGGAAAGGATAACGGCGGAAACCCTTATCGACGCCCAGTTCTTCATCCTGGCCGCCCTGGCGTACTATTCATAAACCCGCTCCGCGCTGATTTGGAGCCCCCCCCTCTCTATTGCTAGAATATGTTGGGTTTGAAGCGCAGTTAGCTCAGCGGTAGAGCGCCTCTCTTACACAGAGGATGTCACAGGTTCAAATCCTGTACTGCGCACCAGTTTTTTATCCCCCCCGTAAAAAGGACCAATTAAATGGAAGACGAAAAACGCCACGACCTCCCGCTCGAAGACGCGCAGACCGAGGAGGAGGTTGAACTCATAGAAGAGCCCGACCAGGACCCCCACGTGGCCGGCCCCACCCCCGAAGAGATTGAGCTCAAGTGGTACAAAGAAGTTTACCAGGGCGACACCATGAAGCAGCTCACGCTGCGCTCCGTTATCATGGGCGGCCTGCTGGGCGGGTTCATGTCGCTGTCCAACCTCTACGTTGGGCTCAAGACCGGCTGGGGCCTGGGCGTGGCCATCACCTCCTGCATACTTTCCTACGCCATCTGGAAAGCCCTGATGCGGGCCCTGCCTTTCCTCTTCAAGACGGAAATGACCATCCTGGAGAACAACTGCATGCAGTCCACGGCCAGCTCGGCCGGGTACTCCACCGGCGGCACCATGGTGTCGGCCATCTCCGCCTACCTGATAATAACCGGCTCTCATATGCCGTGGACGGTGCTCACGCTGTGGACCATCTTCCTGGCCATGCTCGGCGTGTTCATAGCCATCCCGATGAAACGGCAGATGATCAACATCGAGCAGCTCAAGTTCCCCAGCGGCATAGCCGCCGCCGAGACGCTTAAGAGCCTGCACGCCAAAGGCTCGGAAGCGGCGGACAAAGCCAAGTCGCTGGGCCTCGCCAGCGTTTTCGGCGCCGCCATCGCCTGGCTGCGCGACGCGGGCAAGCCGTTCGCCATCCCCGGTTCGCTTTCTTTCCCCGGCAGCCTCGGCGGATTCGAACTGGCCAAGTGGACCATCTCCTTCGAGGTGGGCGCCATGATGATAGCCGCCGGCGCCATCATCGGCTGGAAAATGGCCTGGTCCATGCTGCTGGGCGCGGCGATCAATTACGGCGTGCTTGCCCCCTGGGCCGCCTCCGTCGGCGCCATAGACACGACGAAGCTCGGCTTCCGCGCCATCGTGCAGTGGAGCACCTGGACGGGTGCTGCCATCATGGTAACCTCGGCCATCTTCATGTTCGCCCTGCAGTGGAAGACCGTTATCCGCGCCTTCGGCGGCCTCACTAACATCTTCCACAAGCGCGAAGACACCGCCGCCGACCCGCTGGCGCACATCGAAGTGCCCACCTCCTGGTTCGTGACCGGCACGGCCGTCTCCGGGCTGGGCTGCATCATCGTGCTGCACTGGGCTTTCCAGACCAGCTGGTGGATGGGCCTGGTGGCCGTAGCGCTCACGTTCCTGCTGGCCATAGTGGCCGCGCGCGCCACCGGCGAGGCCGACATCACCCCCATAGGCGCCATGGGCAAAATAACCCAGCTCACCTTCGGCATCCTGGCGCCGTCCAACATGACCACCAACCTGATGACCGCCTCGGTAACGGCGGGCGCCGCCGGCGCCACCGCCGACCTGCTCACCGACCTCAAGAGCGGCTACCTGCTGGGCGCCAACCCGCGCCAGCAGTTCCTGGCGCAGTTCTTCGGCATCTTCGCCGGCACGCTCGTGGTAGTGCCGGCCTTCTATATCCTGGTCCCCAACGCGGCAGCGCTGGGCACCGACCAGTGGCCCGCGCCGTCGGCGCAGGTCTGGGCCGCCGTAGCGCGCCTGCTGGCCAACGGCGTGCACTCGCTGCATCCCACGGCCAAGATGGGCCTGCTGGTGGGCGGCATGATCGGCATCATCATCCCCACGCTCGAGCTGCTGTTCCCCAAGCACAAGAAGTATATCCCGTCGGCCATGGGGCTCGGGCTGTCCATGGTAATCGGGTTCTACAACTCGCTGTCCATGTTCATCGGCGCCTCTATCGCCACCATTCTCGAGAAGAAGAACAAGAAACTGGCCGAGAAATACGTGATACCGGTGAGCGCCGGCATCATAGCGGGCGAATCCATCATCGGCATAGTGATAGCCCTGCTGGCGGCCACCGGGCGCCTGTAAACCTGCTGCTCCGCCCCGGCGTGCGCGTCGGGGCGGAACAACAACCCTGTAGAAATAGTTCTGTTTTTTTGATATCCTATACAAATCACCGCGGGGTCGTGGTGTAGCCTGGTTTAACACGTCGCCCTGTCAAGGCGAAGACCGCGGGTTCGAATCCCGTCGACCCCGCCAAATTTTCTTCTCGGAAAATTTGGCACAATTTAAATCCGCTAGTCCGGCTAGCGCCCGCAGTTTCTCCGCCGGAAAATTAAGTTTTAATTTTATTTTCTTCCCGCCTATAATTAAGTTCGAACCGATATTTTTCAATATTTGCAGGTTCTCCTCGGGGTTTCCGGAAACTGCGGACTCTCCGGCGTGAACTGCTAGTTTGTAAAACCCTATCAGCGGTTCGAACCGTTTACTCCCCTCCCGCTCAAAAGCTGCGAGTTTCATTTCACATTCCTTTTTCTCTTCTATACATGAACGCTTCTTTTGGGCGTATTCATCCTGCGTTAGCATCCCGCTAAGGATCATGTCCAAAAGAGCGTTCATGTTCTTCGTAAGGATATCTATTTTATCTCGCAGATTTTGTGCGGTGCTTGCCCCGGCCTGGGCCGCGCTCAAATTCTCCTTATTGATGTTATTAAGAGCATCCGCGGCCAGGGCCGGGGGTAAGGAAACTCCTTTTAGGATTTCGCGCACCTGGCGATCTATCTCCTCTTCACGGACAAACAGCTCCGTACAGGGCTGCTTACGCTTGGTGCAATGCAGGTACTTATGGCCCTTCTGCGTCTCGGTGGTGATGTAGCAACCGCAAGAGGCGCAACGGAAAGCACCTCGGTAAACATAAGGCAATAGAGTTTTAGTCTTGGGCTTGCTTTTGTTTTTAAGCATCTCCTGGCACTTATCAAAGAGCGCCTTGGAGATTATGGGCTTGTGCTTGGCCTCATAGACCTCGCCATAATAGCGCATAACCCCATAATAGATAGGGTTCCGTAGCATATAGTGGCAGTTGGACACGGACAGAGGCTTATGAAGCTTGCGCCCGCGAAGCCCGGACCTGTTTACCATGTCCCGGATTTCAAGGATGGCGTAATTCCCGGTAGCGTAAAGCTCAAAGGCCTTTTTAATAACTGGAGCGCGCTCCTTATCAACGTATATTGTATGGGTGGCCAGGTCGTTTATGTAGCCCATCGGCGCCCATGAGGGCCAAATCCCATTGCGCAGCTTTTGGCGAATACCGCGCTTTACGTTTTCCGAGAGGTTGTCCACGTAGTACTTGGACTGGCCGAAAGCGATAGACAGCATGAACTTGCCCTGCGGCGTGGGGTCAAACCAGAAGGTAGGAAACTTTAGCTCTAAAAGCTTACCAGTGTCCACTAAGTAGACCAAGCGGCCCCCATCAATGCTATTCCTCGCGAGCCGGTCAGGGTGCCAGGCAACTATGCCCTGGGCTGCGCCCTGCTCAAGGCCAGCGACCATCTCGTTGAACATGTCGCGGCCCGGCTCCTTGGCGGTTTTGCTTTCGATGAACTCGCGGGCTATGGCGAGACCATTCTTTTTAGCGTAGTCGCGGAGTTCAGCGAGCTGCGCCTCTATGGAAAGGATCTGCCGGTCCGGCTCGTCCGTGGACTTGCGCGCATACAGGAAATACCGCATATTAGACTTTTCCATACCTTGCCTCCCCTGCTCTTAAGGACGGTTTTGCCCAGCAGGGCTGAACCGGCCTTAAGTGCTATTCTTCAACTCCGCGCCGCGGGTAAGGCCGGCCAGGCGCACCAGCGCTGGGCCGGCCGCACCGGCGGCCATAAGGACAATAATTCGGTTCGCATTTAATCATTGGCGGGAAGAAAATAAAATTAAAACTTAATTTTCCGGCGGAGAAACTGCGGGCGCTAGCCGGACTAGCGGATTTAAATTGTGCCAAATTTTCCGAGAAGAAAATTTGGCGGGCCTATCAGGATGAAATTAAGACCTACTTTGCGCAACATCCTGAGGTCATCTAATAAATACCGCCAGCAAGCCGTATAAGCTGCGGTATGGGGATCTTATCCGCGAGATGTCGTCGCAGGCGTGGCCACGAAGCGCGGCCCCGCACTGCTCCTTGCCGCGAGAAGGCGGTTCGCAGGGCTCCGGCACTATGCGCCGTCGCACCTGCTCCAAAGGTGTTCTGCATCTTATCAACACCTCCTATGCGCGGCCGGCCGGTACCCAACTGGGCCTTACCGGGCCGCTCCCGTCCGCCGCAGGCGTCCGTACAATGCAGAAAATTATTTCCCGCGCCCATCAATCTTTCTGTTATAAGCCGCAGAACACCTTTCGTCTGTTCTCTTGCTACAAAATCAGGGGCGGACGACTTTCCCTGGGTTAGGGGTGGGTTTGGGGAGGAAAAGCCGTCCGCCGCAATTTTATTGGCCCGGCTCCCAGGAAACAGCCGTCCCCGTGTTCCCAAGAACTTTCATCACTATACTCGGGAGCTCCATCATACTGTGCGACCCTTTAAGCACAAAGTAATCAGCACGGCACTCCGCATATGCCGTAATCTCCGCGCCCGGGTCGGAACTAACAATTATCACTGGATATTGCGGTTTTGCTTCACCCCTTTTAAGCGCCGTGCATACGTCAACCGCGTCCCCGTCGCCCAGATGAAAGTCCAACAGGATGCAATCGGGCCGATGCTGTTCCGCCATCCTCACCCCGGTCTTGCAACTATCGGCGGTGTGTACGTCGTAATCTTCTTCGCCGAAAAGCCGTTTCACCAGCCTGTGCCAGAACAGATCATCGTCAATAATAAGTATTTTTCGTTTCGCCATAGCACCCCCAAACCTGGCACCGGGTTTCTGACGTAGTTTTGAAGAATCTTGAAGCGCCCCCTGCCTATTAAAATATACCATCTATAAATGTCATTGTCAATGCCATCTATAGATTATTGTAAGACTATTCTATTTGCCATAAACTATATCAACTATGAAGAACGACATCAGGGGCGAAATTGGCTCACGGATAAGGCAGTTAAGGAAGGAAAACGGCTTAACAATAGAGGAAACCGCGCACCTGGCGGGCGTTCACCCCAACTATTTGGGCGACGCCGAGCGCGGGAAAAAGAATTTTTCAATAATAACGCTTGAGAAGATCGCGAAGGTCTTGGAAATCCCGGTCTCGGGAATGTTTTCAGGCAAAACTACGCCCAAGTCCTCACAATCCGCCCCTGTGGACCGGATTGTGTCCCTTTTCAAGAACGCCTCCCCGGAAGAGCAGAATTTTATAGTTCACACCGCCAAATTCATTATCCGCAACAAAAGACAGGGCAAATAAAGCTTTTTTACTTGACCTCGTCTTTGGTAGTTAAGAAATCCTTAAATTACCGTTAATTAAACCCAGGGCGGGCTTTAGATAGCGTTGTGTCATCCACCCACCTCACCCGGTCTGTAAAGTTGACCGGCGGCATAGGATTTGTGTCCATACTGGTTTTTGCCATATGCCGCTATCATGCCTGTTTATCGACAAGCTTTTTGGCAAGAACCGTTACGATAGCCAGGATCGTTTCCGTGTTTTTCGGGCTTTGGTTCTGTAGCAGTTTCAGAAGTTTATCCTGGGCTTTTTGTTTTTCACCCGTAATATTGTGGACGCTATACTCATCAAATAATTCAGAAACAGGTGTATCCAGCGCTGCGGCAAGCTTTGCTATGGTATTTAAGCTAGGCTTTTTTTTATTTGTTTCCAAATAAGCAAGAAAGCTTGTGCTTATTCCCGCTGCATCCGCCAGGTCCTCCAGCGTAAGCCCCGCCTGCAATCGTTTAAGGCGCAGTTGTCTGGCGATCGTGGCATAAATATCTATACCCATAAAATCTCCCTCACCCATAGTTTAACTGGCGGACTTACAGGAAAGCTCATGCGCGGTTCAAATCAGGCTCAATTAAATCTGAGCAGCATTTTCCGTATACGGTATTGTTATAAAACGGCGGGCGTAAAAATCGCCCGGGCGTTCATGCTCCCTCACCCTGCGTAAACTTTATGATATGTTCCCCGTATTTCCCATAATCTAAAGGAATAATGTGAGGCTTGCATTACACCTATAGTCATAGGTATGCATATAGTTATAGAATCATAACTAGAAACAAACACAGGGGATTGTGATGGGCTGCAGGCGGGCGCCGTATCCCATGAATATGGTATTGAAAATCAAATTTGTATCAGGTAAGCTGATACATAATTAATAATTAAAGGCGTCGTTCCGCAAAAATAAACGCCACCTTCCTATTCCCACTGGTCTTTCCGGGACAACTATGGCCGCTGTTAAATTAAAGATACTGGTGATTGATGATGGGCAGGATAGTCTTGACGCCCTAAGCTCCGCCCTGAAGCACGCTTTTCCGGACGCCGCCCTTTTCACCTCTACGAACGGCATTAAGGGTGTAGCCCTGGCGCTGGCCGAAGACCCGGATATAATCCTGCTAGATATAGTCATGCCGGAAATGGACGGGTTCGAGGTATGCAAGAGGCTAAAAGAAGACGTGCGCCTCAGGAACATCCCTGTAGTCTTCATGACCGCGCTCAAACCCGATAAGGAAATATGCGAAAAAGCGTTCGAAGCTGGCGCTGAAGCGTTTGTTTTGAAACCACTGGAATTGTGGGAGCTGACCGTCCAGGTACGGGCCATGCTAAAAATCAAAGCGGCCAATATGTTACAGCAGGCCGATCACGATAAACTGGAAATTCTGGTCGCACGGCGAACCCGCGAACTTGCCGAAGAGCTTGCCGCACGGGAGAAAGCGCTGGAATCATTGAGGGAAAGCGAAGTCTTGTTTAAAGCCGTATTCACGGAAGCGCCTATGGGCATCTGCCTGGTAGACTCCGTAACGGGGCGTTTCCTTAGCGTAAACCCGATGCTTGAAAGGATTCTCGGCAGGCCTATGGAAGAACTTGCCAGGACGGACTGGATGTCCGTTACGCATCCCGAAGATATAAAAACCCAGTCAGCTAATCTGACGGCGTTCTCTACCGGGAAAGCGAAAGTATTCCAGATGGAAAAACGGTACCTGAAACCCGACGGCACTCCCGTCTGGGTGAGTATAACCGCCGCTCCACTCCCGGCTTTCGATAACGCCAACCCGCGCTTTCTCGGCATGGTAGAAGATATAAGCGCCGGCAAGGCAGCCGAACGGGAAAAACTAAAACTTGAGGAACAATTCCGCCAATCGCAGAAGATGGAGACGGCCGGCAGCCTGGCCGGCGGCATCGCGCACGACTTCAAAAACATCTTGACGGCGATTCTGTCCTATAGCGACTTCCTGCTTAAAAACCCTAGCCTGAATGTTTCCGGCCGCGCGGATGTGGAAGAAATTAAAAAAGCAGGGGAGCGCGCGGCCGCCTTAACGCGCCAGCTCCTGATCTTCAGCCGCAAACAGGTGCTGCAGCCGAAAGTGCTGGATTTAAACCAGGTCATTCTTGGAGTAAAGACAATGCTCGGCCGCCTCATCGGCGAAAACATAAAATTAACGGCGCTTACAAGTAAAGTGCCGCCGCTCATAAAAGCCGACCCCGGTTATATAGAGCAGGTACTGCTGAATCTTTCGGTCAACGCCCGCGACGCCATGCCGAAAGGGGGCAAGATCACCCTTGAAGCCTCTATCGTACACATGGACGAGGCGCATATCCACCGGCACGGTACCGTCGAGCCTGGCAATTATGTACTGTTATCCGTCAGCGACACAGGCGCCGGGATGAGCACGGAGACGCAATCCCACCTATTCGAGCCTTTCTTCACAACAAAACCGCGGGACAAAGGTACGGGGCTGGGGCTTTCCACGGTCCATGGGATCGTTAAACAAAGCGACGGTTCTATAGGTGTGTATAGCGAAGAAGGCCGCGGCACGGTTTTTAAAATCTATTTCCCGCTGGCCACGGGCAAAGCGGCGATCGCCGAACCCGCGGCGGTTGTTAAAGAAACGCTTACCGGGACCGGAACTGTTCTGCTGGTGGACGATGACAGTTCGCTCCGGGCCCCCATCCGGCGCTCCCTGGTGCTGGCCGGTTTCACCGTCCTTGAAGCTTCCAGCGCCGAGGAAGCCCTGGCTGTCTGTAAGCGGCATAAAGGCCGCATTCAACTTCTATTAACGGATATGGTGCTGCCTAAATTGAACGGTATCGAACTGGCCGGGCGGCTGAAATCGCTCCGCCCGGAGATAAACGTGCTTTTCATGTCCGGCTACACGGGCAACGCCGTCCTTGCGCATGGCGTACTTGACCCGGAGAAAAACTATATCCAGAAACCGTTTACACTCGATGCGCTGACCCGTAAAACGCTGGCGCTTTGCTCAACCTGTTATCCCAGCGCGCAGTCTCCGAAGACAGACCGCAAGTAAAGAACTTTCGGAACCATACAGTCCCCTTCCAGTACCCATCAGAAACTTTATATGCATCTTAGGTCCTGCGGCCCATAGCCGTATAGGCCGCATGTCTCTGTCGGAGCTGCGTAACTTATGTTACACTCATAAAGTAGCCGGGGGGCTATGCAGCGGGTGAGGGCATCTGGCGGGGTTAAGGGGAATAAGATGCCTAGAAGTATCCTTGTGGCCGACGATGATGAGGCCATGCTTAATGTTTATACGCGCCTGTTTATCGGAACAGGCTATTTAATTACAAAAACTTCCTGTTTTGCCGATGCTGCGCGGCTTATAAATTCCAAGAATTACGACTTGCTGATAACCGACCTGATGCTCGGGGACGGGCTGGGCACGGACCTGATAAAGCTCTACGAGAGAAAACGGGCCGGTGCCCGGAGCCTGCTTGTGTCAGGCTCAGTTGCGATACTTCCCCCGGAGCAGATCCCGGACGTGTATTTCGAAAAGCCTTTTAAAGCGGAAGTCTTTATGGCCGCTGTGGACAAGGCTCTGGCTTAGGCGCGGGCTGCTTAAACCTTCACGAGAAAACAGGGGGCATTATGAAAATATTGCTGGTTGAAGATAACGCGCTTACACGGGGCATGATAAAGACGATGCTGGCAAAGCTCGGGTATGAAGATATCGCCGAAGCAGAGAACGGGAGCGAGGCGATAAAACATTTCACAAAATTCAAACCCGATGTGGTTTTCCTGGACCTTATCCTGCCGGGGAAATCCGGTATGGGAGTATTGGAGGACCTCCGGAGCGTGGATCAGAAGGCGCGGATTGTTGTTATAACGGCGGTTGACCAGAAAGAAATCGGCCACCAGCTTTCCAATAAAGGTATTCACACCATACTGCGCAAACCATTTTCCTTCGGGGATTTTAAAACACTAATGGCAAGCTTGACCTGACGCCAGTTAGTGCTGGGCTCCACAGGTTTACACTCACACACAACGCCGCCGGCGGACCCTGGAGACGCTGAATTCGCGCCATTGCCTCCAACGGCGCAAGTCTTATAAGATATTGCACCGGGGCCGCGTAGACGCCTCCCTAACCCAAACCCAAGCAGTACCCCCCAAAAGGCTATACGCGGCCCCGCCACATTCCCGGCTGAAATAACCCTCCACATAAAAACCTCTAAAATGCGATTATCGCCATTTTCGGCAAAATGGCTGTTTAAATTCGTGCAAGAATGCGCCAGGACAGCATTTCCCCGACGTGCTCGTGTCATTCTGCCCCGCGTTAAATAGGCGTGCCGTGGGGACAGCTGCTATATGTTATGGGGTTTATGGCCCATGCGGCTGTGGGCCGTATGCCTCTGGCGGTCTTTTGTAACTTTTGTTACAATAGAAGCAGGTGAGTGAGGGGCGATGCATTTTAGGGTATTATTAGTCAACAGCAGGTTCTAACCCCGGCAAAGTAAGCCGGGGGAGATTCTTTTGCGCCTGGTTGCATCATCCGGCCGCAGCTGCTCGGCGCCCCAAACCGCCTGGAGAAGGCGAACAATGACTTCATCAGGCCACATAAACAAAGAGAACACCGGCCCGGTTCCGGAACACAAGGCTTTGCCTGAAGGGTATGGCACTACCGAAGCGGTCCTTCTTCCCAGGGATCCTAATTGGATGTTCATCTATTGGGAGATCACCGATAATGCCAAAGCCGGGGTCTGCAAAAAATACGGCCAGGATATTTTCGAAAGAGCCAAACAGGTTATCCGTGTTTATGATATCACCGACGCCGCAACAGACCCGGGCGGCCAGAAGTACTTCGATATCCCGGTGCGGGTGGACGCCAAAAGCTGGTATATAAACGTTCACGAAAGCGGCAGGATCTATCGCTGCGAGTTGGGCTTGGTAACGCCGGAGGGCGGCTTTATCTCCCTGGTGCGCACCAACACGGTTACCCTGCCCGCCGGCCGGGTGTCCGATTCCACCGACGCGGAATGGATATCAGTTACCCCCGACTTCGATAAGCTGCTGCAGCTCTCCGGCGTGGAGTATATCGGCAAGGGCTCGGGCGAAGTGGCGAAGTCCCTGGCGCAGCGCTGGGAAATGCTGCGCGCCGTCTTTTCCCGCGCCTCCTCCTGGGGCGTGGGCTCCATGTCCTCGCAGGCCCTGCAGCAGAAGCCGTCCGAAAAGAAGTTCTGGCTGGTTGCCGATTGTGAACTGATACTTTACGGGGCTACCGAGCCGGACGCCTTCGTAACCGTGGCCGGGCGTAAAATAAACCTTAACCCCGACGGGACTTTCTCTATGCGCTTTGCCTTTCCGGACGGCGGCATGGACCTCCCCGTCAAAGCTGTTTCAAAGGATGAAACCGATTCCAGAGAGATAGCTATAAAAGTCACCAGGGCGACCACCACCGATGGCAAATAATAAGAAAGACCTTCCCAATTGCGGGAATCCAGAAGAAAAACTAATACTCATCGTTGATGATGACGAAACGATATTGGACTGGCTTTATTATATAGTGAGCAAGGAGGGTTTTAAAATTGCACAAGCAGCCGATGGGGAAGAGGCCCTCGACAAAGCCCGGCTCCTGCGCCCCAGGCTGATACTGCTCGACCTGATGCTGCCAAAGTTCGGCGGCATCGAAGTCTTGCGCGCACTTCAGGAAGAGAAGACCTCCGATATCCCCATAGTGATCGTAAGCAACAGCCGCCTGGACAACGCCACTTCGGAAATGCTGAAACGGGAACCGAATGTAAAAGATTTTGTGGACAAGCTGGTAAGACCTGAGATTCTTGCCGCACTCCTGCATACGCTTCTTAAAACATGCCCCCCCGTTAAGAAGGATGTATAGGAATTCAGAATATGACTCGTTACATAGTATCCATCAAATTTACAGGCAAGTCCGATATACTCACGCAGTTGTGTGTTTTCGATGCCATTAAGAAGTTAGGAACTTTTTGTATTCAGGATCAAAAAGACCGGGTTTATATTCTTGAGTTTAAATCTGAACTTACACAGGACTGGCTGGAAGAACGGTTTAAAAACCTTGCCGGTCCGGCCGAAGTGTTTAATTATACAGTCTGTCGATTTGACTAGAAGTAAAATGATAAAGAGAGGGAAGTTTAAAACTATCGGACATCAAGGGGGCACAAGAACATGGGAATAGCTAAGATGGTATGGTCAATGACCAAAAAGAAAACCGCAGTAAATAAGACGGTAGACGAGGTAAAGACCAGCGAGGTCAGCGTTGTGCTCGATCACCCGCAACAGGGTGAAAAGATTACCGCGCCGCACTACACGTTCCGTGCAGGGGTGTCCGGCGAGATCGAGCGAATGGAAATCTCGATCAATAAGGGACCCGGACAATCTTGCCGGCACGCGGTAGGCTACTGGTGGTATGACTGGTCAGGCTATAAAGCCGGGCGCTACCAGGCCGAGGCCAAGGCATGGACCAAAGACGGCCAGGTGTTTACTTCCGAGCTGCGTAATTTCCAGGTGATTGGAGAAAAACGGAAGACCAGCAAAAACACCTAAAGTAAAATAAGGATTGTGTTGTTTAAAAACCTTTATATTCACAAGCAGCCCAACGGAATAGGAGGCACTCAATGCCAGAAAAGTCCATCCTGATCGCGGACGACGACCCCAGTATGGTCGAATTCCTCACCTCGGCGCTGGAGGCGGTTGATTTTCAAATCGATTCTGTTACCTCGACCGAGGAGTTAGTAGAAAAACTTCTAACCTCAACCCCGGACCTGATCATCCTGGACATGGGGATACCCGGGCTGGACGAGAAGAAGCCCGCTATGGACGTGCGTAAGCGCACGTCCACCCTCGCTAAGATATTGATCATCAGTGGCCGCCAGATCGATGATGAGAGGAAGGCGGGACACCTTCAAGGCGCGCAGGAAGCCATACAGAAAGGCGCCGGTATGGCCCCGATCATTGCCACGGTGCAGGCGATGCTGCAATAGCAAATGAAAATACTACTGGTCGAAGATAGCGCGCTTACGAGGTGCATGCTAAAAGACCTGCTGGTAAAATTCGGGCATGAAGTCATAGCCGAAGTAGAGAACGGCAACGAGGTGATAAAATATTTCACGAAACATAAACCAGCCGTGGTATTTCTGGATATTATCCTGCCAGGGAAATCCGGCATGGAAGTATTGACGGACCTCCAGAGCCTGGACCCGAAGACGCGGATCGTGGTTATAACAGCCGTTGATCAGGAAGAGATAAACCGCCAGCTTTCCGACAAGGGCGTTCACGCCATGCTGCATAAGCCTTTTTCTTTCGATGATTTCAAGGCAGTAATGGAAAGCCTGGCCGGAACGAGTGATGCCGGCCTATGAGCAATGGTATAGAAAATTCGTTTATGGATTCATCTTTCTTCGACAAGATTAAGTATAAAAAGGTGCGTGTGCGCCTTGTGAAGAAGGAAGGGAAGACTTACGTTAAATACGCAATGGTTCCCAGGTTTAAGACAGGAAAGAGCGTGAAGCTTGGGGTTTTATGTTTTTTTATCCTGGTCAGCGTCGCGCTTGCATTGTTCTGCGGCTTGTTTTCCGGGTGCGACTCCCCGCGAAAAGCTGGCATCGAGTGGGTAACAATCCCCGGCGGGACTTTTATGATGGGCGCGGAGGATTGGCCAGACGCAAAGCCCAGGCATTCCGTCACGGTCAAAACCTTTCAGATGGCCAAAACCGAAGCGACCAACAAACAGTACCGTATCTGCGTTGAGGCCGGAGCCTGTGCGCCGCCAAGCTCGTATGTGGGAGATGCGGACCAGCCCGTGGTCAACGTGGACTGGAGCCAGGCAAAGGCCTTTTCCGAGTGGGCCGGCGGAAGGCTGCCGAGCGAAGCTGAGTGGGAGTATGCCGCCCGGAGTGCGGGCAAGGAAAGAAAGTACCCCTGGGGCGACGAGGAACCTTCATGCGAGTATGCCGTAATGAATAAGGGCGGGGATGGCTGCGGAAGGAACACGGCCTGGCCTGTGTGTTCAAAGACCGCCGGGAACACGGAGCAGGGGCTTTGCGACCTGGCCGGCAATGTCTGGGAGTGGACACAGGACTGGTATCATAATTCATATAACAGCGCGCCAACTGATGGCAGCGCATGGGAAAGTCCTACGGGCGCCGCCCGGGTTTTTCGCGGCGGGTCCTGGGGCAATGATGACACCATGTACTTCCGCGCGGCGTATCGCTACAGCTTCGGCCTGGGCTACCGCAGCGGCAACCTCGGAGTGCGGCCAGCCCGCTGAGCTCCCCAGGTTTACACCCCCACATAATCGCCGCCGGTGACTCCTGGAGGCACTTTCCCGGCCAAAACGACCCCCCTTAAATGCCCTTTAATCGCGTTTACCGCCATTTCTGACGAAATGGCCCTGCGCTGCCATCCGCTCAGACCCGGTCCAGTGCAGCGCGAACGGCTATTACCAGGTTCTCGGCGGTGACCGGCTTTTCAAGCAGTATGGCGCCTTCCGCCGGCGGCTTGTGGCCAACCAGTGTGTCATCGGTGTAGCCGGAGGTGAAGATGATGCGCAGACCCGGCCGCAGCTCTCGAACTTTCTCTGCCAGCTCCCATCCACTCATCTGCGGCATTATCACGTCGGTCAGCATAAGCGATATCTCCGCGCCGTCCCGGCACAGATCAAGCGCATTTTCGGGGAGCGCGGCCTGCAGGACGGTGTAGCCGGACTCTTCCAGTATGCGCGCTGCCAGCAAGTCCGTCATGGTCGCCGGTAGATTCTTTCTCTGAGCCGATTAGCGCGTTTTCCATGGGGATAAAGCTGGAAACTTTGTAAGGTGTTGTGTCATTCATGGCCCAGGCGAATTTATCGCGCGCTTCGTTGAAAGAAACGTAGCGGTGCCTGACTTTGCGCAGAAGATTCACGTTCTGCCGGCTGAAAGCGGCCGCAAACCAATATTTGCCGTTATAGAATACGGGGCCGAAGATGCGCCCGTGGTTATTGGCTTTATTCCAGGAGGCATCGGAAAAGGCGTGATGTTTCTTTCCCTCTAACCGTGTCCGGAACGCGCCGGCAATAAATGCCAGGTACCCGGTGGAGTGTCCCCATCTGCTGGGAAACCCCGCTTTTTTAGCCGCCTCACAAAACCGCGCATGGGCTTCTTCAGGGGACCTGGCGTAAGCGTCGGCGATGATTATATTCACCGGCTCACAAAGCGTTTTATTCTTATAACGGACGCCAAGCCAGTCGGCACGCTTAAAAAGCGGGGTAACCATCCATTTCCCGAATAAGGGCATCCCTGCCGGCGCCACCAGGTCCGTGTCCTCCGGCCGCGGGGCAAAGGCAAGAACAGATTCATCAATTATCTCGGCATAATCAGGCTCCTGGACAACGGAGGTGGACGGGGCAACCTGCTGCTGCTCCGTTTCAGACTCCGGCTGCGCGTACAAAGTGGTAGCGGCGCCAGCCCACAGGATTATTATTGCGAGAAAAATGCGAAACATAAAAGCGGCCTCCGAAAGTTAAATCTTAGCCTGTATAATCCCGGCGGATATTGCGAAGAAATGGAAGTAAATTATAAACCGCGGGATCCGCAGCAGGATCATTAGAAAGAGTTTCGGGAAATCCATCTTAAGCGCACCGGCCGCCCAGCAGGTTAAGGAATACGGGACCGGGGTTAACGCACCGAGGGCTACGATCCAGACGCCGTATTTATTGATAAGGGCATGGTTTTTCGCAACAAACCTCTCCACCCTGGCGGCTTTAAACTTATTTTCCAAAGACCGGCCGCATAACCAGGCCAAGGCGCCTCCCAAGACAGAGGCTGTGCCCAGGGCGGTGATCAGCATATAGCTGCCAGGTGATTTCTGGGAAATAAGGAAAATCAATATATCCGGGGAAACAGGCGTAACCATGAAATCGTTCAGAGCCACAAGAGAAAACAAACCCAGCCCGCTGATACCCGGAAGCACCGATTTTGACAGATACAAAACAGAAGAGCCGCAGAAGTGAATGGCCGCCAGTCCGAGAAGCAACGCCAGCAAAAACATGCTTACGCCGCCCAGCAAATGAAGAGAAAGATGTTTCATAATATCCATCACAAAGGAGAACGCCCTGCCGCATAGCCGGAGCGCCCCGCGGCTGAGATAAGGCGGCGTTACTTTTTACAGGCGGCGCTGCATTTATCTTTTTTGGTCTGCGCGGCCTTTTTGCATTTGTCCGCCGGCTTGCCCTTTTTCAGCTTGCACGCCTCCATAGCTTTGCTATAACGATCGCTGCACTTCTGTGCGCAGGTCTTTTCCGGTTTCGGCGTATTTTTCGCGGATTTGCCGGATTTAGAGTAGGCCGCAACCGTGCCTAACAGCATAATCGCCGCTACAACTATTCCCGGCATATTTTTACGATTCATTGTTTGACTCCTTACCACCAGGATTTCTTTTTGGGTTCTTCTTTCTTTTGTGCTGCCGGGGCCGGCGGCGCCGCGGTTGTTTTAGCGGCAGGCTGCGTAACTTTGGCTTTGACGGCCGGTTTGGCCTTTTTAGCCGCCTTCGCTTTGGCATCGGCTTTTTCCTGCTCTTTTATAGCCGCTTCGCGCCGGGCTTCTTCTTCCTGTATGCGCTTTGCTTCCGCTTCATGCCGCTTTGCGACTTCCGTTTCGCTTATGGCGTTTTTGGAGAAGTACAGGGAACTCTGGGCGGAAAGAGTCGCCTTGGTATACTTTTTGCCAGCGAACTCGGTCCTTGCCGACTGAAGATTTACCAGCGAGGTGCGCAGATTAGTTATTGAATAAGTTTCCGCGCCGGCAAATCTTGCGGCAGTGAAAGAGCTTTCCGCGCTTTGCAGATCCTGCTGGGCGCGGGCCATAGCTTCCCTTGTGGCCCGGGTGGTGGCGCAGGCAGTCAGGAACGCACACGCTGTTAAACATAGTATCAGTTGCTTTTTCATTGGATTGGTTCCTTATTATTCTCCGATGTTATCCGGCTTTTCTGTTGTTTCTCCGTAATGCGGCGGCAGTGCAGGCAATTCAAAAAAGAAGCGTGAACCTTTCCCTTTTTCGCTGAATATTTCAAGACGGCTGCCATGCAGATTCAGCAGTTCGCTTGTTATTTTTAAACCCAATCCGAAGCCCTCAGCCGCGCCTTTGCCGGCTTCAGTCCGATAAAAATCAGCAGTTAATTTGTCGATATCCGCAAGCGAAATCCCGATCCCGGTATCTTCAACGGAAAAAACCATCTTTTCGACAGGTTCTCCGCGGGGTGAAATGGTGACTATGATCCGTCCGGCCGCAGGCGTATATTTTATAGCGTTTGCCAGGAGGTTGTTGACAATAAGCGCCATAGCGTCCCGGTCCGCACTGATAAGGACCGGGACCTCCGGCATTTTAATCTCCAGCGCTAACCCCCTTGTGTTGAGTATCACCTGCATGGGGGCAACGGATTCCTGAACAAGCTCCCTTAAAGCAAATGAAGTCTTCTCCAGCTTGAACTTGCCGGCATCCAGCCTGGCCTCGTTAAGTATATTCTTTATATAACGCGACATCTGAAGCCTGGTCGCCTCCATAGCGGACAAAACCTTTAACCGCACAGCGTCGCCCGGTTCCGGTTCGGTTTCTCTCAACAGGAAAAGCCCCGAGGACAGTACGGTAAGGGAGTTATTAAACTCATGACTTACCGTATGGATCATAGACGATTTCAAATTTGAATGGACTTGTTCCCGCTGAAGAAAAGACTTAATGTAATCGCTAAGGATCGAGAAAGTGACAAAGAACATTAAGCGCACCAGGGCATTCCAGTAAGGGATGCCTGGATGGGAGTACGGATGGAAGATAAACCAGGAATCATTCAAACCCCACAAGACGGCGCTAAGAACGGAAAACATAAGCCCGGCGCGCAGGTTTATGCGCCAGGTCACAATTAATACGGGTAAAATGTAAAAGAAAGAGAGAGCCACTTCATAGCCGGTGGCGTAGTCGAGATAGCCCACAGATAAAAGCAGAAAAGAAGCCAGAGCAATAGTTTTCAAAGGGGTATTTGTAAGGCGGATTATCAGCTTGGACATAATGATTCCTTCGGAATTACCGGATTAAATAATAAATCTATGCCGCCGATCTGCCTGTTTTCCGGCCGCCTGCCTAACGCGAGGCAATACTACGGCAAGCGTTTACGGAACGCCGGGAAAGCCGGATGTTGTGTTTTTCGCTCAATTCTTCTGCCAGGGCTTTATCTGTAATTTCAGGATGGGCTTCAAGTATTCCGGCTATCGCGCCGACCGCTATAGCCCGTTGGTTGGGCAGGAAGAATTCCAGCGCAAGTTCGGAGCCCTGAGGTGTGAGCAGGCTGCGCCCAGCGAAAGCCCGGGAGATGGTGCTTGGATAGACATTCAACTTCCTGGCCGCGTCCGAGGCGGTAAAAGGAACAAGGGAAGATCTCTCGCCGGCGGCGAAGAACTTGCGCTGGGTGACGACTACAAGCTCCGCGAGGCGCTTTATGATTAATTGCCGTGCGTTTAAAAACTCTATAGTCCCGAGCAGTTCCGTCAGTCTATCCGACTCTTCTTTGGTCAACTCAGACTTGCGGAATAAAGTTAAAGCGGCAAAGTCCACTATATACCGGCCGCGTGCCAACTGGGGAAGCCGCCAGGATAATACCGGCATGCCTTTACTAAATACGACATTAGCTATACAGGAGTAATCCCGGACTTGCGCGGTACTGTTGGATATGTTCCAGAGGCCATGCTGCTGCATCGAGACCGCAAACACAAAGCATTTAACCTGCTTCACTTCAACAGGGCTGAGGCCTGTAAAGCCTGAGACTTCCTCCGGGGTGAAGGCGAGATCACCGTAAAGGAAATATTTCTCGAAACCGGCCTGGCCGATTTTCTTTATCAACGCTATCTCGCGGTTGTAGGCGGACCAGGAGATCTCCGGTGACAGCCGGCCCGCCCGGGCATCGTCTTTTAGCGGCAAAAAGAATCTTGCGCCTTTGGACGGCTCCCGGCGGATGAACGGGCGGAGTTTTGCGAACAGCGGGTCAAGCTCCAGCCTGAAGATAAGCCGAGCCACGGCCGGCTCGCTTAAAGAGAAGAGCTGTACCGCTTTCAGGCGAAAAGCAAGGCCGGCTTTTGGCTTTGGCGCCACTTTATTTTTTATCTTAGGACGCAATCCGCTCATAAACACTCCGTTAATATACGCCGGTTACTAATTACAGCCGGGCGTTGAACCGCTTACTTCGCAGGTGCAGGTATAACAAAGGTTCCGCCTGCATTTACTATCTTTTGCTCTGCCCCGAAGGACAGGGTTGTAACGGCGCTGCCCTTTTTTATTAAGATGATAGTCTTTTTGCGGTTGTAAGTTATTTTAATTTCACTGTCTGTGGCAAGCATAACGTTCTCCGCCGAACCTTTAATAGTGATAGCGGCGCCTTCAGCTACACTAATAACAACCTCCCTGCCCTTTTCAGCAGTAACGGTAAAAGTCGCACCGCCTGCGGCCGATATCTTCTCCCTGCCCGCTTCAAGCACTATTATTCCATCCACAACGGTAAAACTAATACTAGTGTCCACCAGCGCAGGGATGACATCTCCGGGCCTGAGGGTCATTACAACAAGGCCGTACTTCATGAGGTTCACGGTGCCGGTTGTTTCGGTGATCTTTAACCCCGGAGTAGGAAGCACAAACTTTCCCGTACCTGCGGATTGAGCAAGAAGATTACCTGTAAACAATACCAGCGCCAAAGTTGCTGTTTTTAAATATTTCATTTACAAATTCCGCGCCCCGTTCTTACGGAGCGGTTCTATTTCTTTTTCACAGCATCTTCAGTAACCTGTGTGAACCAGAAAAACACGAACAAGAACGTTATCAGCGACAAGGCCAGCAGCACATAAAGCCAGTATGATTCCATTGTGTAACACCGTTTAATTTACAGGGAAACTATTTGACCCTTATAAGCGTTTCAACACGCCGTTGTTTTGCCCAGCAATCGTCAGTTGAATCCTCACACGCCGGTTTTTCCTTTCCGTAACTTATAGTAGCCATCGAGTTGGCTTTTATCCCCAGCCTGCGGTAATAATCCCGCACCGCGTTAGCACGGGCCTGGCCTAAAGCAAGGTTATATTGGGTCGTGCCGCGCGTGTCGCAATGCCCGGCTATCTGCACTTCCGGGGACGACAATTTGTTTATGAATACCGCATTAGCCTGCAAGGCATTGCGGGTGTCTTCGATAAGCCCGGACCTATCAAAATCGAAATACACGGTTTTGAGATCCTCGGACTGTACATAATCCTTGCTTCTTAAAGAAGCTTCCTGGTCCTTAATATCGTTTTCTTCTACCTGTAGCTCCGGCTCGGCGTTAAATTCCGCGACATTCTGAGAAGTGCCGGGCTGTTTGACGTTCTTTTTGCCGCAGGCTACGGCGAAAACAGACACCACCAGCAGGAACAGGAGGTGAACTATTTTTTGTTTGTTTTCTTTAGTCATAAGTATTCCTATTTTTTTTCGTTTTATTCCTGGTTTCCGCCTCTTTGCGCTTGGCCGCTTCACACTTCTTTGCGGCCGCTGCAGCGTTGGAATCGGCCGACTTGGCGAGGGTTAAAGCAAGGCTATACGCCTTCTTTCCGAGGTTGCTCTTTGCCAGCTTTAGGTCGGATTCCGCCAGTTTCAACTCCATGGCCGCGCAGGCGGTCGCCCCGCCCTGCTTTGCTGCCTTAACCGAAGCTTCGGCCGCCGCGACGTTCTGGGACGCGGTTTTAGCTTCTTTCCGCGCGTTCAGCCCGGCGCAGCCGGTAAATAAAACACAAAATGCCACTGCAAAATACCCTGTTGGTTTTTTCATTTTTTCTCACCTTGGTGTTACCTTATTCTTTTAGCAGATTTCACCGCTTTTTTAGCAGGTTTCAGTTTTTTGTCAGCGGCTTTTTTTTCTGCCACTTCCTGCGCGGCTTTAGCCAACTGAACGGCGCTCTCCGCTGCCGTCTTTGCCATATCGTATTTCATCGCCTCAAAGGCTTTGTCGGCCTTATTGAGAGCGGCCACGGCTTCTTTCAACGGTTCGGCGGCATAGGTCTGCGCGCCCGAGCCCCTGGCCGCAGAAATATTCAACCTGGCTTCTTCCAGAGCAAGGGACGCGTTCTGCTTTGAGCGGCCGCAGCCGGACAAGCCAAAGGACAAGGCAAGAGCCATAACAGCCATGCCGACATTCATCATGTTTCGTTTCATTGTTTTCTCCTTTCGAACAGCTAAGTTACTTCAAAGTCATCAAATCCGTGATAACGGTGCCCGGATAGTAAGCAGGCAGTATTTTGTCGTAAGTCTGCCCGGCCTCGGCCCGCCCGGCGGCCCCGGACTGGCATAAGCCTACGCCGTGCCCCCAGCCCGCGCCATAAACAAGCAGGCCTTTTACAAAATCTTTATCGTAAAACACATCGGCTCCGAACAATGTGCTGCGTAACGGGGCCAAACCGAGCAGCCTCCGTATCTCATGCTCTTTGTTTAACGCTACAGACCCGGCGGTGCCTATGAACCTCAAAGAAGCTACCCGGCCGGACTCACTGCGGGATATCAGGATCTTCTTCAGTTTCCCTATCTTCTCTCTGCGGTTTAAGCGCCCGATAAGGTCTTCGGCAGAAATAAGCCGCGTCCACCTGAACTCCGGAGCCCAGGTATACTTTGAGGTACGGCAAAAGACCTGTGGCGAGGTCCTCAAAAATGAAGCTAACCCGGACGGGCTTTCTATCGGCGCAGTAGATTCACCGTCATGGACCATCCCCCAATACGGCAGGTCGGTCCAGCCTGCCCCGGAACCGCTCTGCGTATGGCCGCCGCAGTTGGAGGAGAAGACAGCGTGAATGGCTTTCCCGGCATAGTTCAACACTTTACCGCGGGTAAGGTCCGCCGCCGAACGTGCCTTGGCGCTTTCTACCGCGACCCCGGCGTAAACCTGGCAATGCTGCTCGTCGCAGAGGTTGTAGCCGTGAGCGGAGTGCGGATGCAGATTCCTCATTAAATACAGGGCGTAGGTCCTGACTATCACGGCCTGCGCTTTAAGCGCCTCGGCGGGCCAGTGCACCGGCATCTCGGCGGCGATAACGCCGTAAAGATATTCCTCCAAAGGCAGCCTGTTTATGGCGAACAGCCCTTTCTGGTCCGGAGCGACAACCAGTTCAAGGTCGCCGCGCAGTTCTTTGTCGGCCACCCCGCTCCAGGCCATGCCCGGCGCGTAAGCGACCGTCTCAAGTATAATGGTCGCGTTGCCGCGGTCTTTCGCCCTTATCAGTAAAGCGCCCGGCGCAACATAAACGGCGTTCCCCCCGGGACCAATAAGTTTCGCCCCTTTTACCGGGGCGCTGGCGGCAGCAGACTTTATATCCGGGGCGGAACCGACTCCCTCTGTGTTGGGGTTTGGGGGAGGCGGGCAGAGGTTATCGGTTCCGCCGCAAACGGCAATGGTCCAGACCTCGTTAGTATTACCGGAAACCGCTTCTTTCCCGGTCTTCGCATCAGATACTGAAAAAGGCCCGGACACGCGGAAAACTATCTTATCTTTGTAAACCGGTGAACCGCCGGCGGTGGTCCCGATGCCTATCCGGATCTCCGGGCTGGCTTCGCGCTCGGAAATGGGTTTAACACCGGAAAAGTTCTTTATCTTTTTGACCGCAAGGATCTCCTCCGGCTTTTTAGTCAACATCGCCAACAGGCTCTTGGCCTTTTCGGCGGCCAGTTTCTGCGAAGGGTCCATCATGGCCGTCTTGGAATACTGCTTCCAGGCATCATCTATGCGGCCCTGGCTCTCGAAGATGCGCCCCATGCGGGGACGGCCTTCTACAAAGTGTGAATCCTCTTTGAGGGCTTTTTCATACAGCCTGGCGGCTTTAGAGGTGTCGCCCTTCTCTTCAGCGATCGTTGCGAGTGAGTAATAAGCCAGGGCCGAAAGGCTTCTATTGCCAGACAGTTTTTCAAAATCCGCAGCAGCCTCGTCATATTTCCTGGCCTGCATCCTGGAGAGAGCAAGCCCTAACAAGGCACGGGGATCCTCTATTTTACCGGTTTTAACTAAGAACTCCTCGGCTTTGCCCGCTGCGCCTGAATACAAATGTGCCCAGGCCATAACCAAGGCCAGTTTTTCGTTATCGAGGCTATCGGGGTCTTTGGAAATGGCCTTTTCCAGCAGGGTTACCGCTTCACGGTTACGGCCAAGTTCCTGCAGGATTATGGAACCCTCTATCGCTGCGGCGGTATCGCCGGCCCCGGCCTTCTTCAGGTACAAGGAAAGAGCCTTTTCCGGCTGCCGATGGAAATAGTAATAGGCCGGAGCAACCTCCGAACTCCTGGCTTGCCCCTGCCAGACCCCTTGGCCTACCAGGACCGCAAATAATATGTAGAGCATTGGCATATACACGGTTCCCCGCATATTATGTATATGCAAATTTTATGCCACACATTAAAAAGGGCGGCCTCCCTTGACGCTTCATAGGGAGGCCTCGTTTCCGGGCAGGATTTTAAGAGGTATTATTGCCGCGCCGCAGCGGTATCTTTACCGCGCCTTTCAGGTGGTGGGAGAATAGTCGCCCGCGTTAAGGCCATGCTTTTTTATCAGGTCCTGGAGATTTTTGCGATCCATCCCGGCGAGCTCGGACGCCCGGGTAATATTGCCAGAGGTTTTTTTCAGCAGATCGGCAATATACGCTTTTTCGAAGGAGTCCACTACCTGGGCCTTGGCCTCGCGGAAACTGCGGTCGGCCGCGGCGCAAGAAGCGGACCGGGCCGGGGCCCCGGAGAGCGCCTGCGGCAGCATTTCCACAGTAATGCTCTTACCCCCGGACAGGAACGCGACCGCGTGCTGGACGATATTTTCCAATTCCCGCACATTCCCCGGCCAGGAATAGAGCATTATGGCCTGCATGGCCTCCGCAGATACGGTTACCGCATCCTTTTGCGCGGCACCGGTATACTTCTGGATGAAATGCCTGACCAGCAGCGGCACATCTTCCATCCTTTCGCGCAGCGGCGGCATTTGGATGGGGACTACGGCCAGGCGATAATACAGATCATTGCGGAAACGCCCGGCCTTTACTTCGGCCAACAGGTCCTTATTGGTGGCGGCGATAAGATGCACGTCCACGGAAGTGGTAGCGTCGCTGCCCAGCCTGCGTATCTCGCGCTCCTGTATGAACCTCAGGAGTTTAACCTGGAGCGGGGCCGGCATATCCCCCACCTCGTCTAAAAATACCGTGCCGCCATCAGCCGTTTCCAGCAGGCCTTTCCTGTCTTTTATGGCGTCGGTAAAGGCGCCTTTCACATGGCCGAACAATTCGCTCTCCAGCATGGTTTCGGAAAGGCCGCCGCAATGTATGGCCACAAAAGGCCCGCTCCGCCGCGCCCCGTTAAAATGTATGGCCCTGGCCACCAGTTCCTTGCCGGTGCCGCTTTCCCCCTGTATGATAGCCGTCACTTCCGCCTTGGCAACCCGCGAGATATAGTTGAAGACTTCACGCATCCTGGCGCTGTTGCCGACGATATTGGAGAACGAATATTTCTCCTCCAGTTCAAGCCGGAGCCGCGCGTTCTCGGCGCGGAGGCGGGACTTCTCCAGCACATTATCTACGGCGGAACAAAGTTCGGCGTTCTTAAAAGGCTTGGCCACGTAGTCCGAAGCCCCGAGTTTCATGGCCTGCACGGCTGAATCCACGGTGCTGTAAGCGGTTATGAGTATAACGGGCATGGCCGGGGAAACGGACTTCACGGCCTGAAGGATCTCCATGCCGTCCATCTTAGGCATACGCAGGTCCGTGATCACAAGGTCAAAGGCGTCCTTTTTAAGGAGGGCCAGGCCCTCCTGCGGTTTCTGCGTGGCCGTAACGGTGTAGCCCTCGTCGGAAAGCACGGTATTAATGAGGCTGCACATCCCGGCCTCGTCGTCTATCACCAGTATTTTCTCAAGCTGTTTTTTCATCTGTTCCATCGGGCAGCGGCAGCGTCAGAGTGAACGTAGCGCCTTTGCCCTCCTCGCTTTTTACATTAAGGGTTCCGCCGTGGCTTTCCATAACGGCGAAGCTGAGCGCCAGGCCCAGGCCGGTGCCTTCGGCTTTAGTGGTGAAGAAAGGGTTAAAGATATTCTGAATATCCTGCGGCTTGATGCCGACGCCCGTGTCTTTAATATCGACGGCCACCACGCCGTCTGTTTGATAAGCCTTTGCGCTTAGCTCCCCTCCGGAGGGCATGGCCTGGCAGGCGTTGAGCAAAAGGTTAAGGAACACCTGCTTTAGCTGGTCTTTGTCGGCCAGCACGGCGGGCAGGTCTTTGGGAATCTCAAGCACTACTGATACTTTCTGTGTTTTGGCCTGCGCCTGGATAAGAGAAACCGTTTCAGTAAGTATTACACCCAGGTCCGAGAGGGCGCGACCCGACTTTTTAGGTTTGGCGAAGCGCAGCAACTCGGCTATCAGGTCCTGGCAGCGCCCTGTTTCCCTGTAAATTTCCGCGAGGTGCTTCTTTTCGGCTTCCGGGCGTTCACTTTGTTTAAGCAGCACTTCGGTAAAACCGGAGATAACGTTCAGCGGGTTGTAAATTTCGTGGGCCAGCCCGGCGGCCAGCTGCCCTATCGCCGCCATTTTCTCAGATTGCAGCAATTGCTTCTGGGTCTTCAACACCTCGGAATGGGCCTTGTCGATTTCATCTATATGCAGTTTAAGCTTCCCTGTCATATCGTTGAAAGCGAGCGCGAGCTGGCCTATCTCGTCCGAGGTCTCGACTTTGATTTTAGTGTTGAGATCTCCGGCAGCCACCTGCTTAACACCAACAGCCAGCGCCGTAACCGGGTCTGATATTTTGCGTGCCAGGTAGATGCCGAGCACAAGCGCGGCCAGCAGCGAGCAGACGAACACTATTACGAGGAAGAAAAGATTCCGCTCCGCCGCGGCATAGGACTCTTCGGTAGGCTGGCGCACCACCACGCCCCAGCCGGTTTCCTCTATTTTAGCGAAAGCGGCCAGGATGCGGACCTCGTCCTTATTGGTAAACTCGATAATGCCTTCGCGCTTCGTCAGCAGCTCGCTCACGGCGGGGTTATCGCTTAAGTTTTCAAGCAACCGCTCTTTCTGCGGGTGCACAATGACGTTGCCGGAAGCGTCCACTATATAGGCATAGCCCGTCTTGCCTATGCGTATCCTCTCTATACCGCCCATCGTGTGGTTCTTGAGTATCATGAACCCCACTATTATCCGGGCCGGGGCGCCATCCCTGCCCACCGGGGAGACGATGGCTGTCATGATCTCGCCGGACCGGGAGCGGAATATCTTTGTGAACTGCGTAGCAGGATTGTCCCTCACGGGCTGGACGAAGATTTTTTTTATGTCCCCGTGAGGAGGGAGCAGACTCTCTGTATCGGGGGCCGTGCGGTCGATAGCAAGGACCTTGCCGTTGTTATCTATCACCGCAATGCCGTCTATCAATTCCGTGACCTGTGTTACTATGTCCAGGGCTTCGCTTTGCCTGAAGGACTCGGGACTGGAGACGTCGCGGTGCTGTGAAAGGGTGGAGATGGTCGCCTTGGCTTTTACCAGAACCTCGTCTATCTGGGCGGAGATGTTCCTGGCTATGACCAGCTCGTCCTGCTGCTTCTGGGTCTTCAGCGCCTGGTAGCTGTGCTGAATGGTGAAATAGGCCAGCGAGACTACGGTCAGCGCCGACAAGGCGATGAACGCCGCCGTAAGTTTTAAGCGCAGGCCAGATTTGTAAATCGCAAACATCATTTATATTCTAGTAGTTTTGCTTCCAGAAAACCCGGCAAGGGAGACGAACACCCTTTCCCTGATCAGGTTGCCTGATGCTTAAAGATCAGTGTCAGGTATGCTGCATATAGCGTCAGCAACATGACCCCGCGCCGGCGCCCTATAAAACCTTCCCGCGAGGGGTAGGTGAGAACCAAGGCGCCAAGGCCAAAGACCAGTGCGGTAGCCACCTCATTCCAAACCACGGTTATAGGCGAAATAATGGCCGCGATCGCGATAATAAAAATGCCGTTATAGATATTGCTTCCTAAAATAGTTCCCAAGCCGACCTCATCATGGCCGCGGTACTTGGCTACGAGCGTTGTAGCGAGTTCAGGCATTGACGTACCTATCGCCACAACAGTGGCCCCTATAACAAATTCGTCTATACCGAAGGAAAGGGCGATCCCTCTTGCCCCGGAAACTATGAAATTTCCGGCAGCGGCAAGGGCGGCAAGGCCGGCTGAGCATAAAAGAACGGCCCTCCACCCGCTCTGTGCGCCGGGAACCTTCGCGGCGGCGCTTCGCTGGCGTCGCGCCTCCCTGATAACCACCGCCAGCCAGGCCAAGAACATTCCCAACATCAGAAAGCCGTCGAACCTGGAAAGCTCCCCATCGAGACATAGAATACCCGTTATTATCGGAATAATTAACGCCACGGAGAAATCACGTTTTATACTGTCCCGGGAGCTTTGGACCCCGGAAATTATCAGGGCGGAGGCGAGGATGAGAGCGATATTTACGACATTGCTGCCCAAAGCGTCGCCCAGCGTTATCTGGGGCTTGCCGGCCATAGCGGCATTTATAGCGACTGACAATTCCGGGCTCGACGTGGCGAATGCGGCGACGGTTACGCCGATGATCAACGGTGAAATCCGCGCCCAGGACGCAAGGCCGACCGCACCGCGGACAAAAAGCTCTCCGCCGATACCGGCACAGCCAACACCAAGGATTAGGGTGCTATAATCGTTCATTAAGTTCTCGGCTGAGCAGAATAGTGCCCCAGCCGGATTCTATTGCCACCGGCTTTGTCGTGCCGGGGGGTTTCGTCATTATTTTTGGGCATGCCGCCTCCAGTTATGGGCATTAAGCCCAGTTACCGGCAAGCGGATATACCTTAAGCATATAAAATATAATAGCCGCCGTCCGGTAGTTTAAACCGGAATGGCGGCCCGACCATTCCAAACCTCCGGAGCTGTCTCCGGACCCTTGCATAGATATGTTAGCGTATATGGCGAGGGCTGTCCAAATTATTTTAGGTTCTATTTTTAGGTTAAATTTAAGTGTGGGTCATTACGCCGTATCATGACACCGCAGTGCGGCCGGGTAAGGCCCTGTTGGGGGCCGGCCGGGCAGAGGAGGTGTTGATAAGATGCAGAACACCTTTGGAGCAGGTGCGACGGCGCATAGTGCCGGAGCCCTGCGAACGGCCTTCTCGCGGCAAGGAGCAGTGCGGGGCCGCGCTTCGTGGCCGACCGTGCGGCATCTCGTGGATAAGATCGGACCTCCTTTTCGATCCCAGGATGGGCGGGGACGTGGAACCTAAATGTTACCTCGGGATGTTGCGCAAAGTAGGTTATAACTTCATCCTGAAAACCCCGATACACTCCCGATGAAGAAGGCTTCTTCGAAACAGCAAAAAACGCGCCATCAGAGGCGCAGTTTTAATTTGGTGCGATTTCCGATAAATTTCCGTTAAATTTCCGCTAACCACACAGGAGAGTTTCTACTCCACGAGAAATCCGGACAGCAGAGAGTCTGCGACTTTTTTATACGCGGGCGCCAGACCGGGGTAGACGCTCTTAAGGAATTCATATCTCACGGCTTTATCTTTAAGCTGAGAGGCCGCCGCCGCGCGGCAAGTTTTATACGCGCCCTGCGCCTGCGAAGGCTGGTGCGGTATCCATTCAGGGTGCCTGGCATTCTCAACGGCCTTGATAAGAGCGGTGAGCTGTTTTACCCCGGCCCTGTTTTTCTTGTGTTCATCAGGATAAGTAACGTCCAGATACAGGCAGCCCTGTTGCACCGGCGCGCCGTAGAATTTTTCCACCCCGGCCAGCACTCCCGGCAGGAACTCGTCGCGGTAATGCAGTTTTTGAGCGGCGCCGCTGAAGAAACTAACTTCAGGGTTGTTGCCATTCCCGGCTTTTGCCCGAATAAAGAACCCGTTAAGAAGCTCTATTCCTCTCGGGCTTCCCAACTCGGCCAGGCCATTAGCGACGTCTACGGCGTCAGCCGACGCCTGAAAATCAGGAACACCGCCCCCATTCATACCCGAAAGCTTAAATTTTGAGAGGGCGCGGCTTATTCTCCCAAGCGCCTCTTTAACCTTGGCTTTGGACGGCCCGTCCGGGAACAGCCCGGCCTGCTTGTAAAAATACACGCATTGGGAGCCGTAGCTCCCCAGCCTGGAGGAGAAAGCGTCGTCGGTGGCATGTTCGGCTATAATGGCCGCAACGTCCTTATCAGCGAAAATACATAGATGCATTACTGTTTCCCACATTTTATCCCGGCTGAAGTCGGCGGTTTCTATCACAAAGGGGGCCAGAACGTTGAACTGCGGCGGCAGGAATTTGTCGTTAACATCACCGACTGAAGCCGGACAAGAACCGACTGCCCAGCCGGTCAAAGCCATTACATTGAAACACGGGCGGATTTCGGGAGGGATACTCATTGCCGCTTCATAGAATTTCCGTTTATCCTTCACGTTCAGGAGCCGCTGGAAGATGGCGATAAAATTATTGTCTGCCGGCGTGGTACTCCCCTGCACCGCGCAAGCGCCGCTCTCGTCAAAATCCTCGTAGAGATACAGCGCATACAGAACTTCCAGTTCCGGCGAGAGCTGGTTTATGCCGAGCTGGGTCGCGGTCCACAAGTAGCCGGTATAAGGGTCCAGTTTGACAACCCGTACCAAATTGCTGGTCAGGCCCTCCTGTTTGGAGATGGTCCCTATAGGCGTGCCGTCGGAGAGGGACTGCACAATTATCCCTTTACCGGGGGACTCTCCATACCCGCCCACTCCGTGCGTGCCCAACCAGAGGCGTCCGTTCTCTATCTCGGCGGTGGAAATACTGTCGCAGGGGTCAACCTGGTCTTTTATAACCTTACCGCCATACTTCAGCACATGAACGAGTTTCTTGCTGTCGTAACAGCCATCGTTCATTGTTTCCAGGAATACCCCCGCGGAGGAAGTTATCAGCGTGACGTTATCGCGAGCGTCGCTTTTTTCCGGCCAGGCAGCCTTGCCGCCCTTCGCGCCGCGCATAAGCCCGGCGTATTCGGAAGGCGAAACCTGCCTGAACGCCCCGCTTTCTTTGTCCAGCACCATACGCCGCCCATCCATGGAGGAAAAGCCCACCGTGGCCGTGGTAAAGGATATCTCGTTAATAACCGGGAGATAATCCCAGGACGAGGGTTCTATGCCGGCGTACAGCCGCGGCGCGAAACCCAGCAGAGCCGCGCTAAAAATACTTAGAAAAAACGACTTTTTCAACATATATAATGGCCCCCGGCCTATGGCCGCCCGGATCTAATTTTTGCATACATTAGTTCCCCGCCTTCGGAATAATAAACGATATGGGAATCGCCTTTGCCGTCGAGTGCAAGCGAAACGGCGCCGCGGGCCAGCGCAGTACCAATGACGCTGTTTTCCCAAGCTTTGCCCGTCCATTTCACATAGGTAAGAGTATTGTTTTCACGGTCTACATACGCAATATGCGGGTAGTCGTTTTTATCAAGGGTCGCCGAACAATGCGGTGATAGGGGCCCTTTTAGCGGCACATCCTCAATTCTCCATACTTTTCCATTCCACTTCGCATGTTTTAATTTATAAATCGTCCCACCACCGCCGCCCCAGTTCGCCAGTTTTATTATAGGATCTGTTGTGGCCTCGTAATAATAGATATGCGGATAACCGTTCTTGCCAACAGCTAAAGAAACGATACCCGTAACATTGCCGTCCAGTTCCATGGTGGAAGACGACCATGAGACTCCGGTCCACCTTGCATAACCGATAGCCTTTCGCCCGTAAACACAATAACTGATGTGCGGATAACCCTTGTCGTCTAACGCCATAGGCCCGTTAATGTTCTGGTCTGAATTAACCGTAGCGATCGACCACACCTTGCCCGTCCACCTTGCGTATCTGAGCCTGCCGGTTTGCTCGTCAAGGTAGGTGATATGGGGGTTGTTGTCTTTTTCCAGCCCTATGGAGGGATAGAACCCTGTGGCACGTGTATAGGAGCCTTCATTCCGCTCGATAGTAGTGGTTGACCATGCTACACCTGTCCAGCGCGCATACTTAAGTGCGAATTGGGTTTCATTGCAGTATGCAATGTGAGGATAATTGTTCCCATCAAGCGCGATGGAACTCGGCGCGTTGGGCGCCGGCCCATCGGTGGAATCGATCGTTTGCGTGGACCAGGCCGTTCCCGTCCACTTTGCATATTTAAATTCGTCCCCTGAATAATAAAAAATATGGGCTAAATTATTTTTGTCGAGGGCGAAAGAATAGGCGCTAACATTGTCTGACAGCTTTTTATGGCGAATAATCCCGCCATCAACGGGAACGCCCGCCGGCGCTGAGGATTCGCTTATCGCCTCACCGGCAATAACGCCGGGAAGGCTGCCGTATTTATTCTGCCCGGTGAAACCCTCCCTGGCGGGGAAGAGCAATATCAACAACCACAAAAACCTGTGTCGCTGTCTAATCATTTAAAATCCAGTATCTATTGGTCTGTTTAAGTACTTTGAGGTCCCTATAACGCTCACGGACCTCTTGCAACGTCTTTACGTCAATCTTCTTGTTCGTCAGGACTATTTTATACAGGTTCAATGCCGTCAGCCTGCTCTTTGCGGCGCGTTTCGCATCTTTATCCCGGTCTCCGCCGGTAAACTGTTCGCGACCGTAGTCGGCGGACAAGATCTGCCAGAGATTATCGTTGATGCGCGCGATCTTCAACCGGGCCAGGTCGGATTCTTTCAGCTCCGGGTATTTCTTAACGTAGGTATTAAGCTCCCGCAGTTCCCACTCGACCTCTTTCAATTCATTGTAACCCGGCTTTATCATGTAGAACCTGGCGGCAGGCGCGTGTGGGCTGTCGGGATATCTTTTAAGCAGTGTTTTCAGGAACGCATACTGATAATCATAACTCCCGGCCATCTGATCGTAGGTTATGCCGGCCCCAAGCCGGTTAAGGGCCTTTATCTTTTCCCACTGCATATCTTTGCCGCTGGAAAGGCCATAAATACTCTCAAACTCCCGCATCAAGAGATAGTCATAATCATTCACGAAGATGCCGCAGATCTTGTCCGCAATAAGATAAGCCTCCTGCTGGTCGTCCGATTTCTCTTTTTGCAGAAGTAACGGCTCCAGGGTCATGATGGCGGCGTAATAGCTGGCCCCTTTCATCAGTTCCCTGCTCTTATCAAGCAAAGATGCATCCTCTGCCCGACCGACGCCGGTGAAAAAGACTATCATTGATAACGCGATGAACAATACTCGGTTCCGTCTCATAAATGGATCAACTCCAAGCTGCCATCATTTAAGCGGACTTACGGGCCCTATTTTCCTGATACGGGCGCTTGCGCCCGTGCTGCCACAGTACTTCCTGACTGAAAAAAGTCTCTAAGCCTGGCCTGCTCCGGCGTATAACTATCCACATTAACGGATTGCGCTGTTTCCAGGAGGGCCTTAATGGGAGGATTGGTTTTAGGCGCAGAGGCATGCACCGGCTCTACAGGAACATTAAGTGTTCCCGTCGGAACCATTGCGGTTGGCATATTGACCCGCTGAAAGTATTTAAAGGCCCCAAATATTAAAAGGCTAATCAAGACGCTAAAGGAAAAACATACAGCGAGTTTTTTCATCATTCTCCCGGCCTAATCCAACTATATCAAACAAAATATCCCGGCATAGTTCTAGTGGCTTACGGGAATGGGGTTGCTGTTTCCCGGGTGGGTCATTACGCCGTAGCATGACTTGGCGGGGACATTCATTAGGCGGGCCAGGCCGGCCGCACATTTATATATAATTTAACAACGCAACTAGGGTTACGGAGGCGCGAATGACGCAAGCAGCTGAAGATTCTCTGGCTATGCCGGAGCCGGAAGAGAGCGGCCTGGTACGCACGCTCAACAGCATGGGGACCATGACCCCCGCGCCGGATATTTTTTCCCGCGCGTTCATCGACTTCGCCCCCAAGGCGCCCGGGCGGTGCCTCGACATCGGCGCCGCTTACGGAGTGGCCACCCTGCCGGCGCTGCGCGGCGGCGCCTCGATAATAGCCAACGATATCGACGAAAGGCATCTTAAAATACTTTTAAACCGCGTACCGCCGGAGCAGCGGTCCCGCCTGGAACTGGCGCCGGGAGAATTCCCGGACAGGATCGATTTCCCCGCGGGCAGCCTGGGCGCGGTGCTCATCTGCCGGGTAATGCATTTCTTCGACGGGCCGCGCATAGAGCGCGCCGCCGCTAAAGCCATGGAGTGGCTGGCCCCGGGCGGCAAGGTCTTCGTGGTCGGGGAGAGCCCGTTCATCGGCACCGCCAAAGCCTTTTTCCCCACGTATGAGTCCCGGCAGAAAGCCGGCAACCCGTGGCCCGGCGTAGTGGAAAACGTGGCGGCCCACGATCCCAAAAGGGCCGGCAGCCTCCCGGGCCTTTTCCACCTGCTCGACGAGCGCGTGCTGGGCCGCGTCTTTACCGCCGCCGGCTTCGAAATAGAACGGCTGGAGTTATTCCCCCGCCCCGACTACCCGGCCGACATCCGCCTGGACGGCAGGGAAAGCGTGGGCTTGATCGCCGTAAAGAAATGAGAGCTTTCCGCCCGCTGACCGCGCTGGCCGCCTGCCTGTTTTTCTGCCTGGCGGCCCCCGCCGCGCTCCGCGCCGGCGCGCTGGCGCTGGAAGGCGGGCGCTCGGTCTACCCGGTGCGGGACGTGCAGGTCCTCGTAGACAAAGACCATACGCTCTCGCTTGAGGAGCTTCGCCGCCTGGAGGCGCAGGGAAAGGCGCCTTGGGCCAAAGCGGAAAAGCTCAACTTCGGCTATTCCAAAGCGCGCTACTGGCTGAAGGTGGAGATAGCTAACGTCTCCGCCGGCGAACAGAACTGGGTGCTGGAATTCGGCTACCCCATGATCCAGGTGCTGCAGGTGCACCGCTTCGACGGGGCGGCGGGGCCGGTTTCCTGGCTGACGGGGCGCCTGACACCGTTCGGCAGCCGGCCTATCGCTTACCGTAATTTCCTGTTCAATTTTTCCAACAGCAAAGGCGGCCGCACCGTTTTCTACCTGATGCTGGAAAGCTCCGGCACGCTGCTGGCGCCCATGACGGTGTATTCCCAGCATGAATTCCTGGGCCGCAGCAGCAGGACCACGGCGGGCATAGGGCTGTACTACGGCGTGATCCTCGCCATGGTGCTGTTCAACTTCTTCCTGCTGATCACCACCCGCGACAGCAACTACCTTTACTATATCGCCTACGCGGTCACTTTCTGTCTGCTGATGGGCACGCTCAACGGCATGACCTACCAGTACCTGTGGCCCGACCTGGTGGCCTGGAACCGGGTGAGCGTGCCGGTACTGGCCGGCGTCTGTTATCTTTTCCTCGTCCTCTTCACCCGCTCCTTCCTGGAGACCAGGCGGTTCGCGCCGCGCCTGGAATGGGGGCTCGGCCTCATCCTCGCCGGGGCGCTGTTCCTGATCGGTGGCGGGCTGTTCCATTACGGCCTGCTGGTGAACAAATTCACCAGCTTCTTCATTTCCGCGGCGCCGCTGGTGGTGCTGCCCATTTCGCTGTGGTGCCTGAAGAAGGGCTCAAAAGCGGCCGGCTATTATTCCGTAGCTTTCGGCTGTTTTTTTATAGGCGCCGCCTTGCGGGCGGCCAGGGACCTGGCCTGGATATCGCAGGGACTATTCACGGATTACGGGGCCTACTTTGGCTCGGCCGCGGAGATGCTCATACTTTCGCTGGGCCTGGCCGCGCGCATGCGGCAGCTGAAAGAAGAGAAGCTTAAATCCGAGCTGCACGCCCTGGAGACCGAGAGCAAACTGGCCGACAGCCGCAGGGAACTGGAGGGGCAGCTGGCCATTTCTTCGCTGGCAGCACAGGTGGCGCACGATATCCGCTCGCCGCTGGCGGCCTTGGGCGCGGCGGCCAAAGGGCTGGCGCTGCCGGGAGAACAGCGCGACGTTATCAGCAAGGCGGTGGGCCGCATGCAGGGCATCGCGGACGACCTGCTTGACCGCTACCGCGCGCCGGGAGCGGCGGTTAAAGCCAAGGCCGAACCCCGTGAACTGGCCGGGCTGATAGAACAGGTGATCGCGGAGAAGCGCCTGCAGCACAAAGACAAGCCCGGGGTTAAAATAGTTTTTGACGGCGCCGCCGGGCTCAAGGCCGTGGTGGAAGCCAGGGAGTTCCAGCGGCTCATGTCCAACCTGATAAACAATTCCGTAGAAGCGCTGGAGAACGGCGGGACCGTTTCCGTTGGGCTTGCTGCTTCTGGCGGCAAGGCGCTGATAACGGTTAAAGACGACGGCAAAGGCGTGTCCCCGAAAATACTCGCGAAGCTCGGCCAAAAGGGAGAAACGCACGGCAAGGCCGGCGGCACCGGGCTGGGCCTGTACCATGCGCGCTCTACGGTGGAGAGCTGGGGCGGCAGCCTCAGGATAGAGTCGCAGCCGGACAAAGGCACCAGTATCCTTATCGAGCTGCCGCAGGCCGCGGCGAGAACGGCGCCCAGGACCGCGGTGCTGCTAGACGACGACCAGCTGGTGCACATGAACTGGAAAATGGCCGCCAGGACCGCCGGCGTGGAGCTTATAGCGTATACTCTCCCGGCTGACTTCTCCGCCGGCCTGGCCACCCTGCCCAAAGACACGCCCCTCTATATAGATTCCGAGCTGGGCGACGGCATCAAGGGCGAGGATATAGTGGCGGAACTTAAGAACAACGGTTTCACAGATATCACCATGGCCACCGGGCTCGAACCGGAAAGGTTCTCGCACCTCCCCTGGCTCAAAGTGAACGGAAAAGAGCCCCCCTGGGGCGTATAATAGCGAAACAGAAACGCGCCACCCGGCGCGTTTTAAATTTATCCATGTTGCCCGGTTGAGACGGGCTAGAAGACAAGGCTGAACAGCAGCCCGGCGGCGAAGGCGAAGCAGAGCCACCAGGCGGCGTAGACCAGCAGGCCGCGGCGTCCTATCAGCTTCTGGGACATTATCATGGTGGGAATGCAGGTGCCGACCGAGCCCAGCAGGAAGGCGAAGGCCGGGCCGGGGCCAAGGCCCAGCTTCATAAGCGAAAGCGTAAGCGGGATCTCCTCCCCCTCGCAGACATAAAGCGGCACGCCCAGCAGCACGGCGGCCACATACGCCAGCGGGCCGGAAGAGCCGATGTAGCGCATGATGACGCCCTGCGGCAGCAGGACGGTAAGCAGGGTTGCTATGGCCATGCCGAGCACGAAATATTTTCCGAGGTCTTTCAGGATGTCGAGGAACACCGGCCAGAACTTTTTAGGGCCTTCCTCTTCCTCGCCCCCGGAGCAGCCGCAGCCGGAGCAGCATTTCTTAGCCGGCGCCGGCGCGGGAATGTCCAGGAAGCCGTAGCGGCGGCGCTCCAGCCACAGGAAGATAGCGCCGATCATCATGGCCCCGCAAAAGGAGGCCAGCACGCGGCCGGCGGCGAACTTCCACCCCAGCACGGCCCAGGTCAGCACCAGCGTCTGCGGGCTTACCAGCGGCGAGGCCAGCAGGAAACTGACCACCGTCCCGAGGTCCGCGCCTTTGCGGCGCAGGCCTTCGGCCATGGGCATGGTGGCGCAGGAACAGCCGGGCATCACCATGCCGAGGAGGGACGCCTTGGCCATGGAAAGCCAGCCGCCGCGCAGGTGTTTCAGCGCGAATTCCGGCTTGACGAAAACATCCAGCGCCGCGCCCAGGGCGGCCCCGCCCAGGAAATACGGCAGCACCATCCAGGTCAGCGCCAGGAATTCCCTGGTGAAAGCGTAAAGAAAGTTCATTTTTTATCCGCGGCAAACACCGCTGACCGCGCAGCGCTTCGGCGGTCGTCCGGATGTAATGATATCACCCCGTAGTACCGCCAGTCAACCGCGGCCTTCCGTACGGGGCCCGGGGACCGGCCTTGCCGGCGGCAAGTACGTCTGCTAGACTATACCCGGGGGAACGATCATGAAAAAAGGATTCATAAAGGTCTGCCTCGCGCTGGCCGTGCCGCTTTCAGCCGCGCAGGCGCAAGCCGCCGGGGAAAGCGGGCTGGACTCGCTTAATTCCTCCGTAAAGACGGTGACCGGGAAAACCGCGCCGGCAGCCTCGAAACCCGGCGGCGCCAAACCCGCCACCAGCGGCTGTTCCAAATCGGCAAAGTACAATTTCGGCGGCGCTTATTTCCGCAAGCTGGTTACGCATGAAGACCCCGCCATCGTCGGGATCCAGGCCGAGGGCACGCTGCCGCTTATAGCCTTCGACGAGGCGCGCTACTACACCGATACGGAGGGCAACGACTACAAAACCGGCCCGCTGGACCGGCCCAGCGTCTATACCGGCGCCAGTTCTCCCAGCAACGAGCTGGACTGCGGCCTGGGCTGGGACAGGGTCTACCTGTCCACCCGCACGGCGGTGATGGTCGCGCCCGACGGCGGGCATTACCAGCTGGCCCTGGACAAAAGCGTGCTTTTCGGCCCGGATGGAGGAAAGCTGGCCTCCGGCAGCGCCGCCGTCACGGCCATGGAATCCTCGCTGAAGCTCAAGCCCCTCATGGCCTTCCGCCCGTTCTGGCGCACCACCGGCATGGAGAAACCGGACTGGCATAACCCCCCGCTCGGGGCGAAGAACAACATATATTTTTACCCCGGCGAACGGATCAAAATGGCTTTGAACTATATAGGCGGCGGCAAGTTCAGGCTGTATGTTTCCGCGCAGGGCAGGGATTTCAGCGTGACCTTCGCGCAAAAAGGCTTCGAAAGAACGCGCTCTTTTAAACGCATCAACTCCATAGACCAGTTCAGGCTGGAGAACGGCAAGCGCGTGGGGAACGAGGGTCACGACGTGGTACCGACCAAGACCCGCGTGACGGGAGCTTCCTGGAGCACCACTTCCATACTGCTGGGCAGCGGCGCCGCCGTGCCTTTCTCCGGGACCCACTGCGTAGAACAGCGCGGGCGCGACACCAACGCGCGCTACTCCGAGATCTTTCGCTCTTCCGGCTGGACCCCCGCCGGCGGCGAGACTCTGGATATAACTCCATAAGCCCCGGCCCGCCCTAAGCCCCCCGCTGCGTCCCCGTCTCAGCGGCAGCTTGCGGCGTTTTACCGGCGCGGTTGCGCCCATTAAACCCTACAGGCTATAATTAACACATGCCTGAACTCATCGGATACCTGGCTTCGGCCCTTGTTGCGGTGTCGCTGCTTACCAGCAATGTGCTGCGGCTGCGCGTGCTCAACCTGGCCGGCGCGGTGGTATTCGTAGTGTACGCGGGCCTTACGCAAGCCTGGCCGGTGCTCACCGTAAATCTGTTCGTGGCCTGCATAGACCTGTGGCATATAATCGTCCTCAGGTCCAAGAAGGACGTCTTCAAACTGATGCAGGTGAACACCGACAACCCGCTGCTGGCCAATTTCCTGGCCTACCACGCGCGCGGCATCTGGCAGTTCTTCCCGGATTTCGACCTCGCCAAACTAAAGGAGCCGCGCTGCATCTTTATACTGCGCAACCTCCTGCCCGTCGGGCTGTTCATCTATACCGAAGAAAAACCGGACATTAACGTGCACCTGGATTACGTGGCCGAGGACTACCGCGACCTCAAGAGCGCGCGCTACCTCTTCAACCGGCCGCAGAACCTGCAGACCTTCGAAGGCTTCTCCCACTTCGCCGCGTCGAGCGGTTCCGACAAGCACGCGCAGTACCTCAAGCGCCTCGGTTTTCAGGAAGACCCCGCCCAGAAAGGCCTTTTCAGGAAACAGATATAAGCGACGCAAAACAAAGGGCCCCCGGTTTATAGCCGGGGGCCCTTCGCTTTTTGAGGGAAAACTTACTCTTTCTCTATCGGGTTCACGAATACGCCGTTCTCCAGGCGGTAGCCCAGGTGGAAGTATTCGCGGAGCTCGTTCATATCCGGGTTGGCCGCGTTCACGGCCGCCACGCGCAGTTCCGCGTCGCGCTCGCTGCGGATCATGTCCTTGAGCAGGTCCTGCACGGCGTAATCGTTGGCGGCGCCGGCGAGGGCCTTTATAGCTGCCAGCCGCACGGCCTTCTTCTCGGAAGCGCTGCGGGCCAGGTCCTTGAAGAGGTCCTTTATATTGTAGTTCACCACCGAGCCGAAGAGGCTCTTTATCGCCTCCACGCGGGTGGCTTCGTCTTCATTGCCGTACTTGATAAGGCTGACCAGCGCGTCCTGCGCGGTGTAGTTGCCGCACACGTTGAAGAGCGCCCAGACGGCGGCGCGGCGCGCGGCAGGGTCCTTCTCGGAATATTTTACCGCGTCCAGGAGGAAGTCCTGCACGCTGTAGTTATTGGTGGCGCCCCAGAGGGCTTTGTAGGTCATCACGCGCAGCTCGCGGGGCTCGGCGCCGCCGTACTTGAGCAGGTCGCGCATGGCGTCCTGGACGCGGGAATTGCCCACCACGTAGGAAAGGGTGCGGGCGGCTTCCACGCGGATGTCGGCGCGCTCCTGCTTGTTCTTGAACATCTCCAGCACCTGCTCCTGCGTGGAGCTGTTGCCGATCTGCGCCTTGGCGCTCTTTACCGCGGCTTTGCGCACTTCGGGGTTCTGGTCTTTCAGCAGGTCGTTGACCTGGCTGCTGTTAAGGAATTTCTGCGGGGCGGTCTTTATTTCGCGGGTTATATAGGGTTCGCAGGGGCCGGCGGGCTCGCCGGTGCTGAAGTCGGGGCGGACGGCGGGCTCTATCAGGATGGCGCCGCTCTGGCATTTGAAATAGCACTTGTTGTTCTTCATCTCGCTGAGCACGCACAGGTCGAGCTTTACCAGCTCGGGCTGCGGCAGCGCGGGGCGTTCCATCACGGAGCGGGCGCTTATGTCGGTCAGCTGCGTTACGCGCATAGTCTCGGCGTCGCCGCACCAGGCGGCCGGGGCCAAGCCCGCCACCAGAACCAGGAATATCTTTGTTTTCATCAACTTGCCTCCAGCCGGCTGACAGCCCGGCATATATAAGAATGATATTAAATGCGCGCAGGGCGCTATAGAGGCAAAGGACCCGCTTTTACACGGGCAAAAGGCCTATGATGATGGTCAAGGGGTCAGCGGCGGGAGAACAGCAGCTGCAGCACCAGCGGGAAACGGGCGGCCCAGGAAGCCTCGGAATGGTTGTGGCCGGCGGCTTCTACGGAGAAGAAGTCCTTGCCCTCCCTGAAACCCTGCGCCAGCGCCGCTGACTCTACTTTGCGCAGCATTCCTATATAATCATCCACGCCCGGGTCGGCCCCGCCTTCCGCAGTGCCCATATCCTGGTAGAAGAAGCGAAGTCCCGGCTTGGGGACGGCCGAGGACCAGGATAAGAAACGTTCGGACGCCCACCAGTACGAAGGCGACATGGCTATCACCCCGCCCCAGACCTGCGGGCGCCAATAGCCGGCGTAGGCGCTTACCAGCCCGCCCAGGGAAGAGCCGGCCATAAAAGTATTGCGAGCGTCAGGCAAAGTGCGGTAGCGGCGGTCTATCTCGGGCTTCAGCACGCGCTCCAGCGCCTCAAGATAAGCGGCGGCTTTACCGCCGCCGTGCTTGGGGTCCGCCCAGGGGGTGTATTCGGCTATGCGGCCGGCCCCGGCGTTCTCCACGCCCACCACTATAAACGGGGGTATCCTGCCGGAGCGGATCAACTCCTCGCAGGCTTCGTCCACGCGCCATTCTCCGGAATAGCTCGTCGACGCGTCGAAAAGATTCTGAGCGTCGTGCATGTAGAGCACGGGATAGCGGCGGGCCGCGTCGGAGCGGTAGCCGGGCGGTAGGTACACCCACACGCGCCGGCCGCCCAGGAAATACGGCAGCGCGATCACAGAGACGTCCCCGCTTACGGTCCCGCCCTTGTAAGCCGGGTAGGACGGCGCGGGGACAGCGACCACCGGGGACAGGCGGGAAAGCGCGTCCAGTGCGGCGGGCGGCTGAGCCCTTAACGCGGAGGGAAGGAGCGCCGCGCAGAGCAGCGGCGCGAGAATGGGTTTAAGGAGTTTCATTGTTACCTGTTCTATTTTAGCTTATTGCCGTTATTTGGTATATTATCGTCTCGGGGAAACGTCAGTGGGAGGCATTACAATGGAAAAATCGAAAAAGATGATAGGCGCGGGCATATTGCTGGGCGCGGTAGCCGCGGCGGCCACTTATTTCCTTACGGGCAAGCGCGGGGTTCACAACCGCGAGAAGATCGCCGCCTGGACGCTCAAGATGAAGGGCGAAGTGCTGGCGAAAATGAAGAAGATGAAAGAGGTCAACCAGGAAGCCTATTACGCCCTGGTCGACGAGATAGCCGACCGCTACGAGCGCGTGGAGAAGGTCAGCGCCGAGGAGATAAAGCGTCTCCGGCCCGAGATCAAGAACGCCTGGAAGCACATCAGCAAAGAGCTGAAAACGAAATAACCGCTGCTAAGGCAGGGAGCAGCTTTTGATGAAAGAGCTCGCCGCCATTTACGGCCCCCCCTTCTTCGAAGAATGGGGGCCGGCCAACCGCGCTTACACCGCTTCGGCGGAAATAGTGACAGACGCCGTGTTCTCGCAGTTCAGGCCCGCCCGCGTGGCGGACCTGGGCTGCGGCTGCGGCGTCTACGGTCATTTTTTCTCGGCCAGGGGCGCGGAAGTGCTTTCGCTGGACGGGGTTAAGCCGCCCGCGGAACATAGCTTCCCTGTGCAGGTGCAGGTCCGTGACCTGACCGAGCCGTTCGAGAACGTCTGGGGAAAGTTCGACCTGGCGCTGTGCCTGGAAGTGGCCGAGCATATCCCCGAAGAGCTGCTGCCGCAGTTCCTTAAGAACATAACCTCTTTCTCCGACAGGCTCCTGCTTTCGGCCGCCCCTCCCAACCAGGGCGGGCATCATCACGTAAATGAAAGGCCGCGCCGCTATTGGGTGGCGAAACTGCGCGGGGCGGGCTTCGCCTACGACCGCCCGGCCACCGGCGTTTTATGCGAGCGCCTGAAAAGCCGCGGCATGCCCCACATGTGGATGGGCGTCCACATCAGCGTTTACCGCCGGGCAAAGAATTCCCGCGAGCTCGACCACGGCCTGCCTTTCGACGCGAGCCTGGCGCAGCCGTAACGCCGGTGTTTTTTTGTAGAATCTAACGGGGTTAAGAAATGGACAAACTGCCGCTTACGGACGCCGACACGGTGCGCTTCACGCACATGGTGCAGAAGATACGCTTCTTCGCCAATATGAACATGGGCGTGCTGGAGAAGATCCTCAACCGCATAAATTACTACCACTGCAGGAAAGGCGACAAGATCTGCCGGCAGGGCGACCCGGGCGACGCCTTCTACGTGGTGAGCGAGGGGAAGCTGGCGGTCACCGTGCGCGAAGGCTTCCTCTTCTCAAAAACCCTGGCGCATTTCGGCCCGGGCGACTGCTTCGGCGAGATGGCGCTCTTAACGCGCGAGCCCCGCAACGCCACCGTCACCTGCGAGGAAGACTCCAAGGTCTTCGCCCTGCTGGTGGACAATTTCGACCAGGTGCTGGCCGACAACCCCGCCTTCGCCGCCGAGATCAAACGCATAGCCGCCGACCGCCAGTTCGAACTCAAACACAAATAAACAGCGCGCCGGCGATGAAGACCGGAGTGCCGGGTTAGCAAACCCTTCCGGAGGCCGAGGCTTGCATAGCGCCGAGGCCGGAGGATGAGCGAGGCACGGTGTGCCGAGCGCGGTTTGCGTCCCGGGACTCCGGTCTTCATCGCCCTACCTGATGTAATGGCAGGTGTAGCCGCCGGGGTGTTTTTTGAGGTAGTCCTGGTGGTAGTCTTCGGCCGGCCAGAACTTGCCGGCCGGGGAGATCTCCGTGGTGATGGGCCGCCGCCACAGGCCCGAGGCCTGCGCCCTTTTCACGGCCGCTTCGGCCTCTGCCTTCTGGGCCGGAGTTAAATAGAAGATCGCCGAGCGGTACTGGGTGCCGACGTCGTTGCCCTGGCGGTTGGGCGTGGTGGGGTCGTGCATCGTAAAGTACAGGTCCAGCAGCGCGCCGTAAGAAAGTTTTGCCGGGTCGAAGACGATCTCGATGGACTCGGCGTGGCCGGTAGTCCCGGTCTTCACCTGCTCGTACACCGGGTTCTCGGTCTTCCCGCCGGTATAGCCCACGCGGCTCGCCACCACGCCGGGCGTCTCGCCCAGGATCCCTTCCATCCCCCAGAAGCACCCGCCGGCCAGCAAAGCAGTTTCGGTATTCTCCGCCATTTTAATTTCCTTTTTTTCCGCGCAGCCGCCGCACAGCAGCAGCGCGCACAAGAATGCCGCGGTCTTCATTGCGCGGAGATCTCCATCTTTATCTCCGGGTGCAGGCTGCGCGTGACCGGGCAGGCCTTGATGCAGGCCCGCAGTTTTTCGCGCTGCACATCGGTAATGCCCGGGGGCAGTTTGATGACGCCTGTAAATCTGGCTATCCTGCGCGGGTCCTGCTGCATATGCTTCTCTATCTCGAAGGACGCCCCCTCGAACTTTATCCCCTCCCGCGCGGCCAGCTTCGACATTATGGAAAGCACGCAGGAAGCCACCGACGCGGCGGCCAGGTCCGTGGGCGAGAACAGCCGCCCCCGCCCGCCGTTATCCTCGGGCAGGTCCGTGACTATCTTACTGCCGCTGGGCCCGTGCACCAGCTCCACCTTGTCGTCCCCGATATAGGAAGCAGAGATCTTTACGGCCATATAGCGTCCTCCCGTCAGTCTGGATTTATTATAATATATGCCAGAGTGAGGAGGTAAGCCATGAAAAGACAGCATTTAACGTTTATTTT
>Ga0154587_195_pt1 | contig 194977 bp, 159 predicted proteins | sample RifGroF2_FD_116016 | JGI IMG/M metagenome (GOLD analysis project Ga0154587, IMG submission 116016) | Elusimicrobia bacterium GWF2_62_30 | reverse complement strand
GTCAAATCAATTAAGAATGTTACCCAAGCAGTAGCCCGCAGGCCAGGCCTCCTTTCTGTTGATTATGCTGTTACCAAGTCTGTAGTGCTGTTTCATGACGCACTATCTTTTCATACACGTACAGCCCGTGCGGAATTACCGGTTTCAACACCGGGTCCGGCCGCAGTTTTGTCTTGTAAGTCTCCATCTTCCAGCGTTTCAGCCATTTAGGTTGTGGGGCTTTGGAACGCATACCCCATATTAGCGCCAGTTTGTGCTCTATCATCCCCGACAGACTGAACGGGTCCAGTTTCTCGCGCAGCGCCGTCAACTGCTCGATTATCTCCGGTTTCCCCGCGCCTGACGCGATTACGCGGTCCAGCGGCGTCTGTGGCTCGTCGTATTTACGCCTGTATTTGGAACCGACGCGCACTTTCCTTATCAGGCGTACCGATGGCTGGAAAAGGTTCTGGAACCAGCGCAGCTCGTTGCGGTACAGGTCGTTGATAGCCGCCACGGCGGCACGGCTTTCAAACCGCCCGTAGCCCAGTAGTTTCCTGACGTGCGTCCAGTTCTTCTGCTCGATATGGGCGTTGTCGTCCTTCTTGTAGGGCCGCCCCCGCGTAAACTGAAGTTCGGGCTCAGTCTTACAATAGCCCAACAGGTGGGCATTGATAAATTCGGACCCGTTGTCGGAATCTATTCCCAGCAGGTCGAACGGAAGCCGGCGCCGGACGTCGTCTATGGCCTGCTGCACCGCTTCCTGCCCCTTACCCAGCACGCAACGGCGCTCTACCCAGGCGGTATGGATGTCCGTCATGTCCAGCGTGTTGGCAAAGCAGCCTTCGGCATTATCGCCGCAGTGCGCTACCAGGTCTATCTCGCAGAACCCCGGCTTCTTCACGTCCCAGCAATCCGTCTTGATGGGAATATGGTGCTTTAGCAGCGCCCCTGGCCGGGTGGTGCCGTAAATGCTTTTCCTGATACTGCCTTTCTTCGTCTTAAGCTTGCGATCTATGGTGGCCGAGCTCATGGCAAGAAGCAGCCGCTCTTCGGCCTGTGTGGTCCGGTACCGGTTGCGGATGGCGGCAAGCCAGGTAGGCAGCGCCGCCTCCAACCGGGACCCGCACAGGTAACCGGACGCCTCCCATACCGCCTCAAGAATCGCCGGAACGCGCCCTTTGTCGTATTGCGACCCTCTGGGCCTGCGGGGCGGCCTTTCGTCCTCTGGCGGTGGGCTGTTAAGCAGCCTTAAAGCGTGCTTCCGGTGGCAACTGTAGGTCTTGCAGAATTCGTCCAGGATAAGGCCTTTGGCGGCCCTGCCTTCTGCCTGATGATACCGTTCGTATACCGTCTTCATGTATTCCCATCTGGCCTGAGGGCTCATCATAGATATCTCCCGGGGGAAAATGCCCCCTTCGGTAACATCTTAGATGATTAAACGATACCCGCTTCGGTAACATTTTAGTTGATTGAATACGTTCCCTTGATTTACACGGAAAAATCCTGTAAACTCTTCCCGGGAATGGGTACCGATATAGAAGAGAACCCGGTGTACGGACGCTTGTCTTTGAGCGCGGGCGCGTGCCTGGCGGCGCTGTTTTTTTGCTCCTGTTCAGGCGTCCTGGGAGAGACCCCGGAGGAAAAACTGGAGAAGGCCATAAGGAACAACTCTCCCGCCCAGACAGAGGCGCTTCTCGCAGCCGGGCTTTCCCCCAACGCCGCAAGCAAGACGGGGCGGACGCCGGTAATGACGGCCGCCGCCAAGGACGCCACGGACGTGATACAGGCACTGCTCCGGCACAAAGCCGACCTCAACCTGCGGGACAAAAAACGGCAGACCGCGCTGCACCTGGCGGCCCGCTGGGCAAAACCCGCTACGGTTAAATTCCTGATAGAGAACGGCGCCGAGAAGGAGTCCCGCGACTACCTGAGCTGGACCCCGCTGATGTGGAGCTCCCTGCAGGGAAGGACCGAGGTCGTGAGAACGCTGGTGGAAGGCGGCGCTTCGCAGGCGACGGCGGACGCTACCGGGAACACGCCGCTGATACTGGCGGCCTGGCGAGGCCACGCGGAGACGGCCGGCCTGCTCATCAGGCTCGGTTCCGACCCGGAGCACCGCAACAACGAAGGGCTCAACGCCGCGGGGGTGGCCGAAAAGAACGGTTTTAAGGAATTGGCGGAGCTGCTGAAGTCCGGAAGCGCCGCGCCCCCTGTTATCGCAGCCAGTAAAAAGTAACCGCTCCGCGAAAGGGCTCCCGCGGTCAATCCCAGCCTATCGAATCCATTTCCGCGCTTTCAGTGGAGCTTTGAACAGCGGGGGCCTGCTGCGCAGGCGCGGCCGGGCTCGCCGCGGGCTTCTTTACGGAACCGGCAGGCGCCGGGGCGGCCGCCGCGATAGCCCTGTTTATCTCGGAAATAGCCACGGCCCAGTTCCTGCCGAACCGGATGGCGGCCAGCTGTCCCTTTTTTACTTTTTTAAAAACGGCAATGCGGCTGATGCCCATCATCACGGCCGCCTCAGGGATAGAAAAGTACTCTCTTTCCATATTGAATTACCTGCCGCTCTACTCCCGTAAAACCATCAGGGTTAACTAGAGTTAACTAAATAACAACCGCCGATTGCAAGCGGAGAATCTTTCGCCGCTCCCGCAACACGATTAACACAAGTTAACCGCGCACGTGCAAAAAAGCGCGCCATCCAGTACGGACAGCGCGCTCTTTTTTCACCGACCCCGCCTTACTGCGTAAGGAAAAGGTCCTTCGTGACGTTATACCTCCCGCTCAGCCAGTTGACCACTTCGCGGGAAGCCTTATCCGTTTCATTCTCCCGGGATTCGAAGAAGTAGGAATAATCCTCCTTCAACTTTTCTTTTTCTTCATTGGTAAGACCATCCAGGCCTTTGTCCATGAAAACCGGCAGGTCCCGCTCCAGCTGCACGGCCATTTCCTGGCAGGTGACCATGGCGGCGGCCTTGCGGAACGCCTTTTCCGGGTTATATTTGGGCCCCTGTTCGTAGGAGGCGGAGAGGGTCATCAGAACGATCTTCGAAAGAGCGGCCTGGTTCATGGGGTTGGCGGCATGGCCGGCCAGCCACTGGCCCATCTCCGGCGGACGGCCGGTGAAAGGCCGCAGGTGCAGGAACTTGCACATGCGCGGCCCGTCGTTGACCGGGTAATTGTCCCACAACAGCGGCTTGCGGCCCAGCTTCTCCGCCGTGGCCTTCAGGTGGTCCGCGGTGTACGACTTGGAACAGACCAGCTCCCCGGTCCAGAACATGTTCACCTTTTTGTCCAGGCCGGCGTTAAGCTTCTCGAAGTACCCTTCGGGCATCTTCCCGAAAAGCTTCTCCAGCACGGGGTCCTGGGAATAGTAGGTGGGGCAGAACACTATCTGCTTGGCGCTCGAGCGGGCGGCCATCCAGTTGATCACCTCGATCTGCTTGGCGGCGAGGTCGGGGATATCCCCTTTCATGTCGTCCATCAGCACGCCCAGCTTGTCCACGCCGATGCGGTTGAACACGTCAAGGCGGGCCTGGAGCAGCTTTTTGACTTCGATATCGAACTCCGAAAGGTAGATCTCGTAAGGGCTGAAGCCCACGCCGAACTCGATGCCGGAAGAGCGGCACTGCACGGAGAGCTTGGCGAGCTTCTCCTCGGTGACCGGCGGCAGCGGCTCGCGCCACTTCTTGCGCATAAAGGCGTCGCCTTTCGGCGCGTAGATATAGAAAGAAAAACCGTGCTGCTTAAGGAAGGAAACGTACCCGGAGCGCTCGCCCCAGCTCCACGGCTCGCCGTAAAAGCCTTCGATGACGCCAAGTTGTGTTTTTGCCATTGTTCTCCTCTTGTTATATCAACGGATTCGATACTACGCCGTCGGCCAGTTTCGGTTCGAACCAGGTGGACTTCGGAGGCATCACCTGGTTGTCGTCGGCCACGGAAATAAGCTCGTCAAGGGACGTCGCGAACAGCGCGAAAGCGGCGGCCATCTCGCCGGAATTCACGCGCTTCTCCAGCTCCCCGAGGCCGCGGATCCCGCCCACGAAATCTACGCGGTCGGACTTGCGCAGGTCCTTTATCCCCAGTATCTTGTCCAGCACCAGCTCGGACAGCACGCTTACGTCCAGCGCCTTCACCGGGTCCTCCTTCCGGTCAGGAGTTTTTACGGCGGGCTTCATAAGATACCATTTTCCGCCCAGATAAAGGCCGAATTCGCGGCGCGCCGCCGGTTTGGCCTGGCCCTGCACTTCTTTCACGTCGAAACTCTTGTTCACCTCGGCCAGGAATTTCTCCGGTGTCAGGCCGTTGAGGTCCTTCACCACGCGGTTGTAGTCCCAGATCTTCATTTCGTTGACCGGGAAGGCGGCGGCGAGGTAGACATTGTAAGGTTCGGTCCCGGTATGCGCCGGGCCGCGCTGCTGCACCATGAACTTCCTGACGCGGCTGGCGGCCGCGGAGCGGTGGTGGCCGTCGGCGATATAGACGGTCTTCTGCTTTTCCGAGGCGTCGGAGATGGCCTTTATATCGGCCTCGTCGTCTATCAGCCACAGGGTATGGATCACGCCGCCGCTGCCGGTGGCGGAGAACAGCGGGTCCTTCTTCACGTTCTTCTTTATCACGGCGTCGATCTCGGGGACCTGCTTGTAGGCGATTATGCCGGGGCCGGTCTGCGCCTTCACGTACTTGATCTGGCTGACGCGGTCGTCCTCTTTGACGGGGCGGGTGAACTCGTGCTTGCGGATGCGGTTGGCGTCGTAGTCTTCCACGCAGGCGCCCACCATCAGGCCGGTCTGGATGTGAGTCCCCATCTGCAGGCGGTAGGCGTAGAAGCAGGGCTTGTCCTCGCGCACCAGCAGGCCGCTCTTCAGCATTTTCTCGAAATTCTCGGCGGCCTTCTTATAGACGCTTTCGTCGTGCACGTCGGTGCCGGGCGGCAGGTCTATCTCGGCCTTGGAGACGTGCAGGAAGCTGTGGGGTTTGCCTTTGGCCATCTCGCGGGCCTCTTCGGAATCCATCACGTCGTAAGGCGGGGCTATGATCTCCTGCGCCTTGCCGGCCGCGGGCCGTATGCCGAATATCGGAGTAAAAAGAGGTAATTTTGTCATTTTCAGTGTTCCTTATCCTTGGTTCGGGGCTGGCGGGGGTATGTGCCCGGCGGGCACGCTATCGGCCACACCGTGGCCGCGCTCCCTCTCGGGCTCGGCGCTTACGCAAGCCTCGCCCTGCGAGACGGCCCGCCAAACACATACCCCCGCCAGCCCTTCGATCAATGCCAGTTCTGCGTTCCTACAAAAACAGCCCGGGACCCGTTGCCGGGCCCCGGGCGCGAGGCGGCAGGATCAAATCTTGTCGCCATTCACCGCGTGGGTGCGCTTGCCCATCAGCAGGAAGTCGGCTATCTGCTCGGCGGCCTGCCTGGCCACGGTCACCTGCGCGTCCTTGGTGGAAGCCGCTATGTGCGGCGTGCAGATGATCTTTTCCATGCCGAAGAACGGGTGATTGACCGGGGGCTCCACGGCGTAGACATCGCAGGCCAGGCCGGCGATCTGACCGCTCTCTACGGCGGCCTTGATGTCGGCCTCCACCATGATGGCGCCGCGGGCGCAGTTGATGATGCGCACGCCTTTCTTCATCTTGGCGATAGAGTCCTTATTAAGCATCCCCTTGGTGTTGGGGTTGATGGTCACGTGGTAGGTGATGAAGTCGGCGTTCGCGTACAGCTCGTCCAGCGTCACCATCTTCACGCCCAGCTCGCGGGCGCGCTCGGTGGTCATCACCGGGTCGAAAACGATCACGTTCATGTGCAGGCCGCGCGCGCGGTCCGCCACCACGGCGCCGATGTTGCCGCAGCCGACGACGCCCAGCGTCTTGCCGGTTATCTCCACGCCTTCGAATTTGCTCTTCTCCCACTTGCCGGCGTGCGTGGACGCGTTGGCCTGCGGGATATGGCGGGCGAGGGCCATCATCATGGCTATAGCGTGCTCGCCGGTGGACACCGTGTTGCCGAAGGGCGTGTTCATCACCAGGATCTTCTTTTCGCTGGCGGCCGCCACGTCGATATTGTCCACGCCGGCGCCGGCGCGGGCCACGGCCTTCAGGTTCTTGGCGGCTTCTATGATCTCGCGGGTGATCTTGCTGGCGGAGCGCACTATGATCGCGTCGAACTCGTGCGCGCAGGCCTTCAGCTCCTCCGGCTTCATGCCGGTCTTCACTACGGCTTCCAGGCCCCTGTCCTTCAGGGTCTTTTCGCACAGGGCGTCGGCTTTGTCGGCTATAAGGACTTTGCTCATTTCACGGCCTCCTTGGAGTATTCTTTGGCAACAGCTTCATAGGCCCAGTCGAGCCAGGGAATAAGCGCCTCTATATCGGAAGTCTCCACGGTGGCGCCGCACCATACGCGGATGCCGGCCGGGGCCTTGCCGTAGGAGTTGATGTCCTTGGCCACGCCCTCTTTGTCCAGCATGGAGGTCAGCTTCTTGGCGGCCTTGGCCTTATCCTCGTCGGAAAGCTTCCCGAACCAGTCCGCCTTTATCTTGAAGCAGACCGAGGTGCTGGAGCGGGTTTCCTTAGTCTCGGCGAGGAAGGAGATCCAGGAGGACTTCTCCACCCAGCGCTCGAAGGCGGCCAGGTTGGCGGTGGAGCGCTTGACCAGCCCGGGCAGGCCGCCCACGGTCTCGGCCCACTTCAGCGCGTCTATCGCGTCCTCGACGCAGAGCATCGACGGGGTGTTGATGGTGCTGTATTCCAGCTCGCCGGGGAGGAGCTTCTTCTCGTCCACCAGGCGGAAGATCTTGGGCACGGGCCAGGCGATGGCGGCGTTCTGCTCCTCCATGCGCTTCACGGCCTTGGGCGACAGGACGATCACGCCGTGCGCGGCCTCGCCGCCCAGCACTTTCTGCCAGGAGAAGGTGACCACGTCGAGCTTGGTGAAGTCTATGTCCATCGCGAACACGCCGGAAGTGGCGTCGCAGATGACTATGCCTTCCCGGTCGGCGGGCAGCCAGTCCAGGTTGGGCACTTTCACGCCGGAGGTGGTGCCGTTCCAGGTGAAGATGATGTCGTTCTTGGGGTTAGCTTTCGTGAGGTCCGGCAGTTTGCCGAAGTCGGCCTTGTATTCGTTGACGCCCTTGAGCTTGAGGTACTTCACCGCGTCGGTGATCCAGCCCTTGCTGAACGCTTCCCAGCCGAAGATATCGACGGGGCGCGGGCCCAGCATGGTCCACATCGCCAGTTCCACCGCGCCGGTGTCGGAGCCGGCCACCACGCCTATCCGGTAGTCGGCGGGCAGGTTCAGCACTTTCTTCATGCGGTCGGAAACTTCCTGCAGGCGGGCTTTGCCTTCTTTGGAGCGGTGGGAGCGGCCCACCAGCGCGTTCTTCAGCGCGTCCACGGTCCAGCCGGGGCGCTTGGCGCACGGGCCGGAAGAAAAATTAGGGCACTTGGGTTTTAAAGAGGGTTTTTCCATGTTTGTTTCTCCTGCTGATAATTGACCTGCCAACTGTTATATTAAAATATTTTAGCGAAGTATTTGCAACCCCCGCGCCGGGCGGGCGGGAAGGCCCCGGACAAACGCTCCCGTACTGCCATGCGAACAGCGGAAAGGCTAATACGTTTAGGGGGCCTTAGACGGGCTCTTCCGGGGGCATGCTGGCTCCGGGCTGCGCGGCCTACAGCTGGGAGAGCTTGCGCGACTCCAGTATCATCTTATTTATCTTCCCCAGGTCCTGCCAGACGGAATGGATCTTGCAGGATTTAAGGAACGTGCAGGGCTCCTTGCTCTTGCTGCAGACCACCTGGAACACGGTCTCGCAGCCGCAGACAGCCTGCATGATATTGTAAACGCTTATGCGATCGGGGTCCTTGGCCAGCCGGAAGCCGCCCTTCTTGCCCTTCGTGGACTTTACCAGGCCGTGTTTTATCATCTTCTGCAGGATCTTGGAAAGGAAGGCCGGGGGGATCTTGGTCGCATTGGAGACCTCCCCGAGCACGGAAAGCTCGTCCCGGTGATCCTTTAGATAAACGAGGCAGCGGACGGCGTAATCGGTTTCAAGCGTGATCTGCATACCTAGATTATACCTGAAATCCGGTCATTGCTCAGAGGACAAGGCGGCACCCGGCCGGGTGCGCCGGTCGTTCCTCCCTCCCCCCGCCCTTTCACCCGGGGGTCAGATCAGGTTCTTTTCCTTGAAGCTGCAGAACCCTCCCTTGGCCACTATTACGTGGTCCAGCAGCTCTATGCCCAGCACACGGCCGGCCTGTACCAGCCGCTTGGTCAGCGAGAGATCCTCGTCGGAAGGCTCCAGGCAGCCGGACGGGTGGTTATGCGCCACTATCACGCTGGCGGCCAGGTTCTTCACCGCCGGCTCGAACACCTCGCGCGGGTGCACCAGGTTGTAGTTGAGCGTGCCGATGGAGACTATCTCGCGCTTTATCTCCTGGTTGCGGGTATCCAGGTAGAACACAACGAAATGCTCCTTCTTCTGCTCGCGGATGTCGCGCAGCTCCTCCCAGATATCGCGCGGCTTCAGGTAGATGCCCGTCTTCTTCCCCCCCAGGAAGCGGCGGCCCAGCTCGAAGACGGCCAGCACTTCGCAGGCGCGGGCGGGGCCCAGGCCGTCGGCCGCGCGCAGCTCGGCGAAGCCGGCCTTGGAGATCTCGCGGCCGCCGAATTTCTTAAGCAGGTCCCCCGCCAGGTCCAGCACGCCGCGCTCGCGCGTGCCGGTGCGCAGCACTATCGCCAGCAGCTCGTCGTCGGCCAGCTTCTCCGGGCCGTAGCGCATCATCTTCTCGCGCGGCCGCTCCACGCGCGGCATATCCCGCATCACCAGGTTTTTCAGCATAAGCCCTCCTTTACCTGCAGATAGCATAGCAGGCCAACCCGACAAAGGCGTGTCGGGTTTGCCGCCCGCGGAAATACGCGGCAGCCCCCCTGGAATGAACGCGGCGCTGAAATTCCGGCCGCGCGACTGCTATAATTATTCGCAGATGAAAAAACCTTACCGGCGCGTCTTCATCGAGATCACCAACACCTGCAACCTGGCCTGCGGTTTCTGCGCGGCTTCCTCGCGCCCCAAAACTTTTATGACGCCGGAGTTTTTTGAGTCCGCCGCGGCCCAGGCCGGCAAGCTGGCGTCCGTAGTCTTCCTGCATCTGCTGGGAGAGCCGTTCATGCACCCCCGGCTACCGGAAATGCTCGGCGTGTGCTCCAGGCTGGGGCTTAAAGTGAACCTCGTGACCAACGGCCTCCTGCTCGATAAATTCGGGGCCGGGCTCTTCAATGAGGAATGCCTGGGCCAGGTTTCCGTTTCCCTGCACGCTTTAGCCGGGCTGCCGCCGGCTATCCGCGACGAACACCTGCGCCGGATCACGGACTTCTCGCTGCAAAAACCGCCGGGGCTTATTGCCAGCCTGCGGCTGCGGGGAAACCAGTCGGACCCTTTTATAAAGGATACAAAAGCCTTTCTGCTGGGAGTTTTGGCGCGTGACGGGGCCGGCGAGCGGGTCCGGGACGGGCTTAAGCTGCGCGAAGGCGTTTATCTGAATTTCGGGAGTATTTTTGACTGGCCCGGGGGCGAAGGCGGCAAAGAGAAAAAGGGCTGCCTCGGGCTGCGGCACCATTTCGGCATCCTGAGCGACGGGCGGGTGGTGCCCTGCTGCGCGGATTTTGACGGGGCCCTGGCTTTGGGCAATATTAAGAAAAGGCCTTTGGCCGAAATACTGCGCAGCCCCGAAGCCCTTGCCCTGCGCGACAGCATAGCCGGCAGAACGCCGATGCCGCCCTACTGCGCCTCCTGCGGCTTCACCGCCCCCGACAGCTGATCAAAAGGGGACAGGCGCCGCGGATCTACTTTTTAGCGGGAGGCAGCTTGTCGAGCAGGGGTTTCAGGGCGGCGAAGGCGGCTTCGGCCCAGGCGTTGGCGATGGGCGTGCCGGCCGCGGACCAGTAGTGCACCCCATCCCCGCCGGTGGCGGGGTACTTGGTCACCAGCGTGCTGTCGAAATAGGCGCAGTAGGGCGTTGCGGCGGTGTGCGTAAGCTGCAGGATGCGCGGGATGTCCTCGTGGCCCTTGCGGGAATCGGGCTTGGTGATCCAGAAACAGGAAGCGCCGGCGGCGGAGATCTTCTTCACCAGCTTCTTCATGTCGTTAACAGCGAAAGTATCGTCGTATCCCACATAATTGGCGCCCAGCTCCACCACCACCAGGTCCGGCTTCACTTCCTTCATCAGCGTGTCGAAGATGGGCGTGGGGCCCTTGGTCCCCTTCTCGGTCTTGCCATCCACGCTCCTGAAGAAGTAGCCGCAGGGAGTGGGCTTGGCGGTCTCCCACCACTGGTAGATGGAGCCGCAGCTGGAATAGGTGCCCACCCGGGCCCCGGGCACGGTGCGCAGCAGCTCGTCCATTTTCCAGCCGAAAGGCCCGACGCTGTGCGAATCGCCGATAAAAAGTATGTTCCCCGCCCCCGCCGGCACCGCCAGCGCCGCCAGCATAAGCAATAAAAATATTTTTTTCATAATATTCTCCATACCATTTCCAACCTCAGTAGGTCCGGCCGTGGGCATGGGTTCCGAGGGCCGTCTCGGACCGAAGCCGCTTGCGTAGCGCGGCGAGGGAGAGTCGAGGGGCGCGCACGGTGTGCGCGACCCCGTGCCCGAGGGGCCCATGCCCAGTGGCGGACCGCCCCCCCCCTAATACGCCCTAAGCACCTGTTGTATCAATTCAAGCGGGCCGTCCGCAAGTTTTATGCGCATGCCGTCGCCAAGCTTGGACGGCAGGAAGGAAAGCCGCGCCCCGAAGGCCTGCCGCCAGCCGTTCATGGCCTTGGGCGGCACCGGCGCCCCGGGCAGGAAGAAGATCTCCAGCGCCTCCTGCAGCTGCGACACGGAGCGCACCGACCTGCGGGCCAGCTGTTTTTTCAGGCGGATGATCTCCACCAGGTTCCTGAGCGGCTCCGGCGCGGGGCCGGAAATGTCCTCGAAGCCTTTCAGCAAACCGTCCAGGTCCTTTTCCTCCGCGCCCAAGAGCTTCTTGTAGAAATTCAAGCGCTCCATGTCGTCGCCCACATAATCTTCGGGGATGAAGGCCGGCAGCAGCAGGTCCATCTTGGGCTCGGGCAGGCCTCCGGACGCCTGGCGTCCCTTTATGCGGTCTATCTCGCCGTTGAGCAGCTTGATGTACATCTCCAGGCCTATGGAATTTATGAAGCCGTGCTGCCGCACGCCCAGGAGCTCCCCGGCGCCGCGGATCTCCAGGTCGCGCATGGCCAGGCGGAAGCCCGAGCCCAGCTCGGTGAACTCCTCCAGCGCCGACAAGCGCTTGACGGCGTCCTCGCTGATAGGCGCTGGCTCGTCGTTGCCCTCCGCGCGCGAGGCCAGCAGCTCGGCCTTCTGCTTCAGGCGTTCGGCGCCGGTCTTCATCCAGCCGGGGAAGAACAGGTAGCAGTAGGCCTTTTCCTTCTCGCGCCCTATGCGGCCGCGCAGCTGGTAAAGCTGGGCCAGGCCCATCTCGTGCGCGTTCTCGACGAGCAGCGTGTTCACCGTCGGGATATCCAGGCCGGATTCGATAATGGTGGTGGCCATCAGCACGTCGTACTTGCGGTTGAGGAAATCCCACATATGTTTCTCTACCGCTTCCGCCCTCATCTGGCCGTGGATGACGGCCACGCGCAGCTCAGGCATGATCTTTTTTAAATAAGCGGCGCGGCTGTCTATGGTCCGCACGCGGTTGTGCACGTAATAGACCTGCCCGCCGCGCGCCAGCTCGTAGCTGATGGCCTCGGCCGCGCTCTTCTCGGCGAAAGGCCGCACAAAAGTGGAGATGGCCTGCCGCCCGACGGGGGCGCTCTCTATCACGGACATGGACTTAAGCGAGGACAGCGACTGGTAGAGCGTGCGCGGGATCGGGGTGGCGCTCATCAAAAGACAGTGCACGCCCTTGGCCGCCGACTTGATGCGGTCCTTGTCCTTTACGCCGAAGCGGTGTTCCTCGTCGGCCACCATCACGCCCAGGTCCATGAACTTCACGTCCTTCTGCAGCAGCCGGTGCGTGCCCACGATGATATCGGTCTTGCCGGCGGCCAGGGAGGCCAGCGTCTTCTTGCGCTCGGCGCCGGCCACAAAGCGCGACAGCACCTTTATCTCTATGGGAAAACCGGCGAAGCGCTTGGTGAAATTCCTGAAATGCTGGTCGGCCAGGATGGTAGTGGGCGCCAGGATAGCCGCCTGCCGGCCGTTGGCCACCGCGCGCATGGCGGCCCGCATGGCCACCTCGGTCTTGCCGAAGCCCACGTCGCCGGCCACCAGCCGGTTCATGGGCAGGTCCTTCTCCATGTCGGCCAGCACGTCGGCTATGGCCCGCTCCTGGTCCGGCGTCTCGTCGAAAGGGAACGACTCCGCGAACTCGTCCTCGAGCCGGCCGCCGTGCGGCAGCGCGGCGGTCTTCATGGCGGCGCGCTCGGCCTCCAGCCGCAGAATATCGCGCGCCAGCGCCTCCACTTCCTTTTTAACGCGGCCCTTCATCTCGGTCCACGTCTTTGTGTCCATGTGCGACAGCCGCGGCGCCTTGCCCTCGGAGCTGATGTATTTCTGCACGCGGGAGAAGTCGTGCAGCGGCACCATCAATTTATCGCCGCGCGCGTACTCCAGGCAGAGGCAGTCGGAATCCTCCACCATGGCGCCGGACGGGTCCCGGAAAAAGGCCTTCTTGATGCCAAGGTAGCGGCCCACGCCGTAATCCTCGTGCACCACAAAGTCGCCTATCTTGAGGTCGGTCCACTTGAAATATTTGTTCTTCGGCTTGAGCGAGGCCGGGTCCAGGCGGTAGCGCCGGTGGAAGATCTCGGAAGAGGTGATGACGGCGGTCTTCGATGCCGGGTGCACGAAGCCTTCCTCGATATAGCCGGTGGCGATGGACAGCAGCCCGCCGGCGTTCTTGTCGGCCAGGGCTTCTGCCAGGCGCTCGGACTCGCCGCGGTTTATGCAGAAGACCCGCGCCGCCACGCCCAGCTTCTTGAGGCGCCGCAGCTCGCCGGCCAGCAGGTCCAGGTCGGAATTAAAATTAAGGTTGGAAGCCGCCGCGAAGTTTTCCGCCGGGCCGGTCCCGGCCAGGGCGCTGAAGGCGTACAGCCGGTCCGGCGCGGCTACGGGCGGGCACTCCGCCGCGGCCTGCGCGGAGCGGTCCTGGTAAACGCTCCAGCCGGGGCCGGCGAAAGAGGCCAGGGCCCGGCCCTGCCCGTCGAAGATGTTGGGCGGCACGTTTATCTCCAGGAGGAAATCGGAGGTATGCTGGGTGTCTATCTCGAAGTAACGGATGCTCTCCAGCTTCTGGTCGGAAAAGAAAAGCCGCACCGGGCGGTCCAGGTCGGGCGCGAAGAAATCCAGCACGGAGCCGCGCGCCGCGAACTGCCCCTTCTCCTCCACGAAAGGTACGCGCTCGTAGCCGCCCTTTATGAACAGGTCCACCGCGGCCGCGCGCGCGTAGGAGTAGCCCTGCTTGAAAGAGAACCCCAGGGCCGCGTACACGCCGCCGTCCATCATGGGCTGCGCCGCGGCCTCCGGAGAGGCCACGTGGAAATAGTACCTGCCGGGCTGCGGGGCATACAGCGCGCGCATGGCTTTGGCGCGCAGGGACCGGTCCCCGCCCCACAGGCACACCTCGAACGGCGGCAGCTTGGGGATAAGGCCGGAAAGGGAATTAAAAGCGTTCAGCCAGGCGGAGAGTTCCTCTTCGCGCGCGGCGCAGACCAGCAGGTGCGAAGGCGCCGCCGCATAGCCCGTCAGCACGCGCCACGCGCGCGCGCCGATATTCGGGGCCCCGGAAATAACCTTCGCTTCCATAGGTTAATGATATAATTTTGTCTGGCATATGCTGAAATGGGTGGAAATAGACCTCAAGGTCCTGGCCGCTAACGCGCGCATTATAAGGAAGGCGCTGGCCCCCGGCGTGAAGTTCATGGCCGTGGTGAAAGCCGACGGCTACGGCCACGGCGCTCCCGCCGTGGCGCGCACGGCCCTGTCCAACGGGGCCGACTGCCTCGGCGTCCTTACGGCTGAAGAAGGCGCCCCGCTGCGGGCGGCTTTCCCCAAAGCGGAAATATACCTGCTGGCCCCCTCGCTGCCGGAAGAAGCCCCGGCCATAGTCAAAGACCGCCTTATCCCTTGCGCCGATTCCCTGGAATTCATAAAGGCCCTGCACAAGGCAGCCAAAAAGCCGGTCCCTTACCATATAGACATAGACCTGGGCCTGCGCCGCTGGGGCGTGGACCCCGCCGGGGCGGCCGATTTCCTGAAGGGCGCGCTCAAGTTCAAAAAAGCCGTGCCGCGCGGCCTGTCGGCGCATTTAGCCTACCGCCCGCCGCAGAACATGATAGAGGCCGAAGAGAAGCTTTCCGCTTTCAGCGCCCTGGCGGGCGAACTGAGAACGCTGGCCCCGGGCCTGCTGGCGCACGCCGCCAACAGCACCATACTCTGCGATTTCCCCCGCTGGCAGCTGGACATGGCCCGCATCGGCAATTTGATGTACGGCATCTACCCGACGGACATCTACAAGAAAAAGAGACAGGGCCCGCCGCTGCCCGGGCTGGGCCGGCCGTGGCAGCTTTACGCCAGGATAATTTCGGTTAAGAACGTAAAGAAGGGCGAAGCCCTCGGCTATTCCAGCGAATTCATAGCGCCGCGCGCCATGCGCCTGGCCACCATCCCGGCCGGCTACTCCGACGGCCTCACGATGGAGCCCACCGAGCCGCAGATACGCATAACGGCGGGGTTCAGGTACTGGGGCGTTATCGGCGGGAAAAAAGCTTTCTTCGTCGGCAAGGCGGGCATCGCCCACACCCTGCTGGACGTCACGGACATCCCGAACGCGAAACCCGGCACCCCTGTAGCCCTCCACGTCCGCCGCACCGCCGCCAACGCCCGCATCCCCCGCCTCTACAAATAGAACGCCCGGCTTCTTAGGCCGGGCGTCCAGTCAGGCGAAACAGCCTGTTAATGCACTGCGTCGCAGAATTCTTTGGGCTCGGTGCCGGCCACGAAGGCTTCCAGTATCTTTTTCTTGCAGGTACCGGGCAGGGCCAGCTTGCCGGTCTCCTGGTCCACAGTGACGAAAACTATCCCCTCGGGCACGGGGAAATCGCGCACCGGCTGGTCCTTGAGCACGGCCTCCATGATCTCCGTCCACCACGGCACCACGGTGCCGCCGCCGGTCCAGTCCTTCATCGGCAGGGACATGAAATCGTCGTAGCCCATCCACGCGCCCGCCGTGAGGTCCGGCGTCATGCCGATGAACCACATATCCCTGGAATCCTGGCTGGTGCCGGTCTTGCCCGCTATGGGCCGCTTCAATTTGGAGGCGTAAACGCCGGTGCCGCGCTGTACCACGCCCTTCATCATGTTGACCAGCACATAGGAAAGCTGCGGGGAGAAGCTCTCGGTCTCTTCGGGCACCGCTTCCTCCAGCACCCGGCCCTGGTTGTCGGTCACCTTCAGCACGCCGAACGGCGAGGCGTGGATGCCGCCGTTGGCGAAAGTAGAAAAAGAACTGGTCATCTCCAACGGGCTTACCAGCGAAGTGCCCAGCCCGATGGAGGGAACGGCCTCCAGGTTGCGCTTGATGCCGGCGCGGTGCCCCACTTCCACCACCTGCGTGGGCCCCACGTGCGTCACCAGGAAGATGGACGCCAGATTGCGCGACAGCTCCAGGCCGCGGCGCATGGTTATGCGCCCCTGCGTCTTACCGTCGAAATCGTTGGGCACCCAGATCTTGAAATCCTTGTTGCCGACGAAAGGCTGGATGGCCGCGTCGATGGCGTACTGGTCGGTGGCGCCTTCCAGCAGCCGCCAGTCCTTGCCGTCGTAATAGTAGGCCATCGGCGAGTCTTCTATGATGCTGGCCGGGGTATAGCCGTTAAGCAGCCCGGCCATCCAGACCATGGGCTTGAAGGTGGACCCGGCCTGGCGCGCCGCCTGCGTGACGCGGTTAAACTTGCTTTCGCGGTAATTGCGCCCGCCTATCATGGCCTTGATCGCGCCGGTCTTGGTGTCCAGAATGACGAAGCCGCCCTGCAAAGTGATAGAGGACTTTTCCACCTCGGCGCCCTTGTCCTCCGCCTTGGGGGCGTTCTTTTCCTCGGCCTCCCGGCTTTTGGCGGCGTCCTGGTCGTACTTGGCCAGGTTCTTCTCCATGATGTCCTCCGCCGGGATCTGCATGGCCAGGTCCAGCGTGGTATAGATCTTCATGCCGCCCTTCCAGAGCTGGGCCACGCCGTACCTGGGCTCAAGGATCTGGCGGACGTACTCCACGAAATAGGCGGCGTGGCTGGCGAAAAGGGTGGATTTCTCGGTGGGGATGGCCTCGGCGGCGGCGGCTTCTTCTTCCTTGGCGGTGATGAAATTCTCGGCCTTCATGCGCTGCAGCACCAGGCGGCGGCGCTGCCTGGCCTTCTCCATATTGTTGAACGGGGAATAGCGCTCCGGCGAAGGGATAAGGCCGGTGAGCAGCGCGCATTCGCCCAGCGTCATCTCGCTTACGTCCTTGCCGAAATACAGTTTGGACGCGGACTGCACGCCATACACGCCGTTGCCGAAATAGATCTGGTTGAGGTAAAGCGTGAGGATCTCCGACTTGGAGAAATTGCGCTCTATCTGCAGGGCCAGCACCATTTCCTTGACCTTGCGGGTTATGGTCTTTTCCGGTTTCAGGAAGATAAGCTTGGAAAGCTGCTGCGTCAGCGTGGAGCCGCCCTGCGCGCTGCGCCTGTGCAGGATATCGCGCAGCAGGGCGCGGGCTATGCCGCGCGGCGAGATGCCCCAGTGCCGGAAGAAGTTCTGGTCCTCCATGGCGATAACGGCGTTCTGCATGTCCACCGGGATCTTGGCCAGCGGCAATATGGCCCGCTTCTCCACTGAGAACTCGGCTATCACCTGGTTATTGATATCGTAAACGTAGGTGGTCAGGGAAGGCGTGTACTCGTCGAGCTTGTCTATGGAAGGGATGTCGTAAAGGATGCCGTGCATCACCACGGAAGCGGCTATGATGACCACCACGGAAGCCGCGCCGGCCAGGTACACCACCTTGGTCAGCAGCTCGCGCGCCGAAAGCCCGTCGAGATATTCAAAAAATCCGCGTATAAATCCCATAAAAGGTCAGGGATAATTATATCAAATGCCAACAGGCGGGAAAGGTGAACTGTTGCAAGGATGTGCCTTTGCCAGACTGGCCTCTATGGCATGCAATTAGTGGGCAGGCAGATTATCTTGATAAGTATTTATACTTTGTGGATAGCGGCTATTTTCCCCAGCGGTAGTTGACGCCGAGATGGTGGGTCATGCCCAGCAGGCCCATGCTGCGGAAAGCGTAATCGAAACCAAAGCTCTTCTTGGCCAGGCCTAGGCCGGCGGAAATGCCGTTAACACCCTTGGTGTCGGTGGCGGCGGTGTTGTAGCCCGCGCGGCCGAAGGCTTTCCAGTCGCCGGTGAATTCAAAAGCGTATTCGGCGCCAGCGGCCAGCCAGGCGCCGCCGTCGTTGGGGAAATTCAGGTCTACTGCCCATTGCCACTTTTCCTGGTAAGGAATGAGAACGCCCAGCTTCACGTTGGTCGGCAACGGCGCGGCTTCGTCGTTGAACTTCAGTTTCCCGCCGATGTTCTGTATTGCGAAAGCCGCGGTCAGGTCCTCGCCGTTGGCCTGCAGGCCCAGGTCCATGGCCCCGGTGGACGCCGAACCCGATATTTTAGAATCGATATACTTCACAGCAACGCCTATATTGACGTCGGGGCCCAGCTTCCTGCCCAGGCCCGCCACGAAGGCGCTGTCCCTGGGGGATAAGCTGCCCGCGTCGGCGCCGGTATTGTCCAGCGAATCTATGGTACCGTACTGCAGATACTGCACGCCCACGCCCAGCACGCCCAGCTTCTTGAACGGGATGGCCGTACCCAGCACGTCGCAAGAAATATCCTGCACCTGCAAGGAATGGCTGAAAGAAACCGTTTTAACCTCTGCCCCCGCCAGCCCGGCAGGGTTCTGGAACAAAGCCATCCCCCCACTCGCCCCGGCGCAGACGGCTTCGCCCATGGCGGCGCTGCGCGCGTCCACCGGCAGCTTCAGAAAAGCGGCCGCGCCAGTGCCGGTCTTGTCGGCACAGAAGGCTGCCTGCGCCGTGGCGCACAGTAGCAGGCTTAAAATTATCCGCGCGTTTTTTTTCATCTCTCTATCGCTACCTTCAGTATTTTTACTTTGCTGCCCGACTTAATGTGCGCTAGATAAATGCCGCTGGCAACCTTGCTCCCGGAAGAATTCTTACCATCCCACACCTTGTAGCCTCCGTCGGAAGCGCTTACGTCCAGCTTGCGCACCAGACCGCCCGCTATGGTGTAGATGCGGATCTCGGCCGCAGCCGTTAAATTATCAAAGACTACTCCAGCCACGCCCGTGGGCGAATCGAACCGGCCGCCGCTGCCCGGCTTCCACGGCACAGGATAAACCTTTGCCGAATTAAGGTCTGCCGACATGGGAGCGAACAGCGCGAAGTAGCTGAAGTGGCTGGTGCTCCCCTTTACTTTCTTGTTGGCCGGGTCCACCACAGAAGACAGGTCGCTGGCCCATGGGCCGTTGGGGCTTTCGGCGGAATACATCACCAGTTGGCTGGCCAGCAGCGTGGTGTCGTCCACCTTGCCGTCATTGTCGACGTCGGAATAGACCAGCGTTACTTCGGCCGTCTGCCCGTTGGCCAATTGCGTCTGGCTGTTGGACAGGGAGATCTCCACCACCACGCCCGCCGACTGGACGTCGGCGGGAACGGTCAGCGCCACGTTCGGATTATTGGTCACGGAAACAGCCGCCGTATCTGTGTCCAGGGCATAGGCGGGGAGTACCAGCGTGGTCATCTGCTGGGAATCGCCGTCACCGGTCTGAATAGTGTTCGAGACCAGGCTGCTGACATCCTGCTCCTTGGTCACCGTATTGCCGCTGGCGTTCTCCTTGATGTCGGCGTTGTTCTGGTCGGTGATGTTCACCGTTATGGCCGCCGGGGCGGGGTCGGCGACGCCGCCGCGGTCCGTGGCCACGGCGCGCAGGTCGTAGCTGGTCTGCGCCATGCCGTCTACGTTCCACAGGATGAAGTACGGCGAAGCGGGGTCAGGGTTCGGATGCGTAGCGGCGTTCTTGGGCGGGATGGCAGCCCAGGCCGAATCGGGCGCCGTCGAGATCTTGTAATCGAACCGGATATTTCGCACATCGGCTTCGGCGCCCAGCACCAGTTCGGCCATCACGGTAACGCTGTTGCCGTTTATCTTCTTGCCCGACTGCGGGATCTTGATGGCAGCTTTTACTCCGGTGAGGCTGTACAGCGCCGGGGCCATCGCCACAATGCGCGTGTTCCCATCTTCCATGCCGCAGCGGTGCACCGCGCGCAGGCCGAATTTATAGTTGCCGGCGCCCGGCATGGTAGCGATGTAGGAAATATGACCCGCTGTGAAAGTGGCCAGCGTGGAAGCGTAGCTTATTGTGCTGGTGGCGTTATCGTAGTACAGGCTATAACCCGTTATGCCTTCGTAAGGCGGCGGTTCCCAGGCCAGCGCTATGCGGTAGCCGGACAGCGACTGAGCCGTGAAGTTCCCAGGCGGCAGCGACACGGGATTACCGGTCAGCACGGACAGCACGCTTGCGTAAGTGGTGTTAACACCGGCGCGGTTCACGTTGTAGATCAGAAAATCATAAGTGGTGCAGCCCAGCAGGCCGGTATCGGTATAGGAGGTGGTGTTGGTAGTGAAGGTATTACCGGTTTCAACTCCGGTCAGGCGCCGCATCACCTTGGCTGTGGTGCCGTCGGAATTGCCGTTCAGTCCCCAGGTAACGGTGGCGCTGGTGGCGTAGACAGCGGCGGTGGACGGCGAAAGCGGGATATTCGCCAGCGTGTAGGCATGATCGGTCAGCATGAACCCGGACACTGCGCTGGTGGACACAAAGCCGTAGTATTCCCTGTTCGGCATAAGCCCGGCAAAGCCATACGATGTTCCCGCAGTGCTAGCGCTGGATATATAAGCCGAGGCGTTAGCCGCCGTTGAAAGCCGCACATGATAAACCGTGCCGCCGAAATAGGTACCGCCCCAGTTGACCGTAAGAGAACTTGTTCCCACCCCGCTGAAAGATGCGGGGCTGAGTGTGCCGGTTGATTGCGTCCCCGCGTCCGGCACCCAATCCACGTAGCCGCCCGGGTCGGTTTCGTATAGTGACCCCGTCTTAGGGCCTGAAGAATCGCGCATGGTAATGCGTGAACCAGAATTCAGCAGTGCCCCATACACGTTCGTTCCCATATTGGGATCGTTAAAGAGCACTCCCGTGAACGTTGAGATAAAAGTCCCGCTGGCAAATTCAATGCCGGTGGCGCCGGCCGCCAGGGAGGTAAGCGTAAGAGTTGTAACGCGTATCTCGGCGCCGGCTTGCTGCGTAGAGATGTGTATACCTGTCCCGGCTTCCCTGATGGTGTTGGAAGAAATATTGATAGTTCCGCCATTGCCTACAAGGTTAATTCCTTTCCCCTGCGCGCCGGCGCTGATAGTGTTAGAAGAAATATCCCCGCTGAAACTGCCCTCCAGATGAATACCGGTTGCGTTAGCATTTGTGGATACGATTATATTAGAGCGTATTGTGGTGCCGGTGGCTAAATGGACATTGATCCCATCTTTCGCGCTTGAGATGGTGTTGTTGCTAATATCGTTACTTGGCTCGTATACTATGATCCCCTTCCCGTAGCGGTTGGAGATAGCATTCTGTGTGATGGTATTAGAAGCCGAGACAACAAACACCGCTGCGTCTGAATCGTCAACTGTAACTGGATTGTCAGCACTGATAGTGTTTTGGGTAATGATATTGCTGTCGCCATAGTTACTATAGCCGATATCTATGACACCGTTTATATTAGATTGTGTGATTAAAGTATGGTGAGCAGCAAGCATAATGGCATAAGGGAAAATGCCATTACTTGTGATGGTGCTTTGACTTATGGTATTAAACCCGCCCTGAACCATGATAGCTATCCCAAAGGGATTTGAGACGAAGCACCTGTTTATCGTGTTAAAGGAATCAGAAATTACAAGTGCAGATTCGTAATCAGAAACGCCATAGAAATTGCTGGTCATTGTACTTTGACTGATGGCATTGTATTTGGAGCCAGGACTTATAACTACACCATTCTGTCCAGGATTTGACATAAAACTCTCGGTCACAGTGTTTGAAGAAGACGAATCCCCAAATTTAAGGGCGGCAAACCCAGCAAACTCAGTGACCACATCTTTATAAGCATTGCTGGTCATTGTACTGCGGATGATAGAGTTATGATTAGAATAATCCAGCCTGAAAGCCGTACCTGCCGGGTTTGAAATAAAACTATCGGAGATAGTGTTAGATGAACTGTTATCCAGGAAAAGGGCATTAACAGTACCGGAAGCTGCCGTTATCACGCTCCAGTTTATAACGTTGTTGGAGCCAGGGTATCCCAGCATAAGTTTTGTAATAGTGCTGTGGGCCACTACATTAAAGGAGCCGTTTGAACTCAAGCCAAAGACCTGAGAAGCAGTTTGTACCGTTACGCTGGAATTCGAAACGACACTATAACTAGAAAGAGATATGCCCGACACGCTGATATGCCCGGCAATGTCCCGGATGTTTACGCTGGAGATCACTACATAGTCCGACGACACCTGAATGCCATATTGCAGCGAATTGAGCGGCACAATATCTATTCCCTGTATCGTTACGCTGTCGCACATAATATTGAAAGCCGCCGTAGAAGCAGCCGGCGGGTCGATCACCGGAGCAAGTCCGAGCAGGCCCGGGTCAGCCATTATCTTAAGCCGGTAGCCATTATTGTTGAAGCCCTGCACAGTAACCTGCTCGGTGTAGGTCTGCGTATCTCTGATCACCACGCAGGCGGTGGTGCTCATATTCACCGTAAGGGAATTTACCGCCGCCTGTATTGTAGAGTACGGGTAACCTGTCTTGCCTACGTTGCGGGTCTCGGCGGGGCCGCAGCCGGAAGGAGGGCTATAGGGGTCAGGCAGCCAGTCCACGTAGCCGGCGGGGTCGTTCTCGTAGCCGGACCCTGCCTTAGCGCCCGCGGCGTCGCGCATGGCAATACGCGAGCCGGGCTCCAGCAGCGCACCATACACATTCGTTCCCATATTGAGATCGTTAAAATACACTCCCGTGAACGTGGAGATAAAAGTGCCGCTGGCGAATTCAATGCCGGTGGCGCCGGCCGCCAGGGATGTAAACGTAAGAGTTGTAACATGTATCTCTGCGCCGGCTTGCTGCGTAGAGATGTATATTCCTGTCCCGGCAGCCCGGATGGTATTGGAAGAAATATTGATAATTCCGGAATTACTAATAAGGTTAATTCCTTTGCCCTGCGCTCCGGCATTTATGGTGTTGGAAGAAATATCCCCATTGAAACTGCCCTCCAGATGAATGCCGGCAGCATTGGCATTTGTGGATACGATTATATTCGAGCGTATTGTCGTGCCGGTAGAGGAATGGACATGTATCCCATCTTTCGCACTTGAGATGGTATTGCTGCTGATATCATTATTCACATTGTACAGTCCGATCATCGAGGGCTCTCTCAAAATGATTCCCGTCCCAAAGCGGTTAGAAACATTATTCTGCGTAATAGTGTTAAAGGATGTGTCAATAATAATCGCTGCATCAGAATCATAATTTGCTGGATCAGAATTGTTAATGGAATCTGGATTGTCAGCGTTGATGGTGTTTTGGGCAATGATATTGCTGCTAGCGGCGGAATACCAAGTTAACACGACACCCCTAATATTAGATTGCGTGATCGTAGTATGATGAGCGAGAATTCTAATAGCCAAAGGGGAACTGTTAGTGCTTGTAATGGTACTCCGGGTTATAGTATTAAACCCTCCATCAACCGACACAGCAGTCCCTGATGGATTTAATATAGAACACATATTTATCGCGTTGTAGGAGGCATAAATATATAGCGCAGCTTCATAGAACAGGTAGTCTCCGTAAAAGTTGCTGGTCATTGTACTTTGACTGATGGTGTTGTAGTCTGAGCCAGGGTTTATAACTACGCCATTCTGCCCCGGATTTGACATAAAACTTTCGGTCACAGTATTTGAAGAAGAATTCTCAAATTTAAGAGCAGCAAACCCACTCCCCCCCCAACCCACATCTTTATAAGCATTGCTGGTCATTGTGCTGCGGATGATAGAGTTATGATTAGAATAATCCAGCCTGAAAGCCGTACCAGCCGGGTTCGAAATAAAACTATCAGAGATAGTGTTAGAGGAACTGCTATCAAGGAAAAGGGCATTAACAGTACCGGAAGCTGCCGTTATCACGCTCCAAGTGATAACGTTGTTGGAGCCAGGGTACCCCAGACCAAGTTTTGTAATAGTGCTGTGGGCCACCGTATTAAAGGAACCGCTTGAGCTCAAGCCTAAGACCTGAGAAGCAGTTTGGACCGTTACGCTGGAATTGGAAACGAGCCCGCGGTCCGCAAGAGATATGCCAGACACGCTGATATGCCCGTTAATGTCCCGGATGTTTACGCTGGAAATAACGATATAGTCTGAAGAAACCTGAATGCCGTATTGCAGGGAATTGAGCGGCACGATGTCTATTCCCTGTATCGTTACGCTGTCGCACATAATATTAAAAGCCGCCGTTGAAGCCTCCGGCGGATCTATCACCGGGGCAGGACTTGGCCAGCCCGGGTCCGCCATTATCTTAAGACGGTAGCCGTTACTAGTAAAGCCCTGCACCGTCACCTGCTCGGAATAAGCAGCCGTATCGCGGATCACGATACAGGTATCCCCTGTAAGATTATGCGTCGACGCGTTTACCGCGGCCTGGATGGTGGTAAAGTCGCTGTTGCCGTCTTGTGCGACATTAAGCGCGGCAGAACAGCCTGAAGGCACGGGCCAGGATTGCGCCGCCGTTTGAACTGTGGCGCCGTTGGAAAGCGGGCTGTAATTGCCTGCATCATCTTTGGTCCACAGCCGGAAGTAGTAGCTTGTATCTGCCGCCAATCCGCCCAGCGTATAATACTGGCTGGTTCCCGGGCCAACACCCGTGGTGGAAATATTAATCTGCGCCGTATTCGTGGACCAGAAACCCGGGTTTTCCGCGTCCGCAGTTACTGAGGTGTACTGGATAGTAAAGGTGGAATTATCCAATACGCCTGTGTTCCCATCGTCTCCCGGAGCCAGCCAGTTCAACACGACAGTGTCGGTGGAAGTGGCGCCAGCCGCCAAACTCCCCGCCGCCGAGGGCGGAGCGACATCTTCAGGCGGAGCCTCATATACACTTACTATCTTGGCTTCCGATGGGACTGCATTGGCCATTACCGTAAGCAGGTAATGTCCCTGTTGCAGATCCACGGGGGTCTTGAACGATATTTGTGTATCGGCGGACTCCCATTGCGCGCTGCTCATCGGATAAACCGAAGTTGAAACATCCAGCAGGCCGCCGCCTTCAGCTATAGTTCCTAAATTCTCCGAGTCCATGCGCTGCAAGTAGACCCGCGGGTAATTAGCCGGCGAGTTGGAAGTATAACCGCCGCCGCTGCCTTCGCCATTTCCTTTAAATCTCAGGCCGGTAAGCGTATAATTGGTGTCTTTCAGAATAAGCTGCGGGAAGCTGGAAGAACCACCCAGCGTAGAAATTGCAGGCTGCATGGTGGAGGCCACAACGGAATAGTCATATTCAGTATAAAGGGCAAGCTCGGCGGTCAGAAGCGCGGTGGCCCCCGCACCTCCCGCCACCAACACCTTGCCGTTGGGGAGTAAGGTTGCGGTGTGTCCGCTGCGCGCAGTGGGCAGTGAGCCGGTGGCCGACCAAGTTCCGGCGGCCGGGTCATAGAGTTCGGCGGTCAAGAGCGTGACTGTCCCGTTGTAGCCTCCCGCCACAAGAACCTTGCCGTTAGGGAGTAAGGTTGCGCTGTGCCAGCGGCGCGCCGTGGCCAGCGAGCCGGCGGCGGTCCAGGTTCCGGCAACCGGGTCATAGACCTCTGCGGTCAACAAGGACGAGTCGCCCTCGTTGTCACCTCCCGCCACCAGAACCTTGCCGTTGGGGAGTAAGGTTGCGGTATGATAGATGCGTGCTGTAGCCAACGAGCCCGTAGCGGACCAGGTTCCGGCGGCCGGGTCATAGATCTCGGCGGTCAAAAGATAGGTGGCCCCGTATCCTCCCGCCACAAGAACCTTGCCGTTGGGGAGTAAGGTTGCGGTGTGGTAGCCGCGCGCCGTGGCCAACGGGCCGGTGACTGACCAGGTTCCGGCGGCCGGGTCGTAGACCTCGGCGGTCTTGAGCATTGTAGAGGAACCAGTAAGACCCCCCACCACCAGAACCTTGCCATTTGGGAGTAAGGTTGCGGTGTGAACATTGCGCGCCGTGGCCAGCGAGCCGGTGACGGACCAGGTTCCGGCAACCGGGTCATAGACCTCTGCGGTCAACAAGGGCGAGTCGCCCCCGGCGTAACCTCCTGCCACCAGAACCTTGCCGTTGGGGAGCAAGGTTGCGGTATGGTAGCCACGCGCCGTGGCCAGTGAGCCGGTGTCGGCCCAGGTTCCGCCGGTCGGGTCATAGACCTCTGCGGTCAACAAGGACGAGTCGCCCCCGACGTGACCTCCCGCCACCAGAACCTTGCCATTGGGGAGTAAGGTTGCGGTGTGCCAGTTGTGCGCCGTGGCCAGTGAGCCGGTGATGGACCAGGCTCCGGCGGACGGGTTGTAGACCTCGGCGGTCAAGAGAGCGCCGGACCCTGTACCGCCAGACACCAGCACCTTGCCGTTAGGAAGTAAGATTGCGGTGTGAACATAGCGCGCCGTGGCCAGCGAGCCGCTGGCGGTCCAGGTTCCGGCGGCCGGGTCGTAAACCTCGGTGGTCAAGAGCGCGGCGGCTCCGGCACTACCCGCCGACACCAACACCTTGCCATTTGGGAGTAAGGTTGCGGCATGGTTACCGCGCGCCGTGGCCAGCGAGCCGGTAGCGGTCCAAGTTCCGGCAGCTGGATCGTAGAGTTCGGCAGTCAGGAGCTTACCGGCCCCGGTGCCGCCCCCCGCCACCAGCACCTTGCCGTTGGGGAGCAAGGTTGCGGTATGGTAGCCACGCGCCGTGGCCAGTGAGCCGGTGGCGGTCCAGGTTCCGCCGGACGGGTCGTATAGTTCGGCGGTCAACAGCTCGGGGGTTCCACCCCCAAAACCTCCCGCTACCAGCACCTTGCCATTGGGGAGTAAGGTTGCAGTGCAGTCGCGGCGCGCTGTGGCCAGTGAGCCGGTGACGGACCAGATTCCAGTGGCCGGGTCATAGAGTTCGGCGGTAAAAAGTTCGGTCCCGACATTACCTCCTGCCACCAACACCTTGCCGTTGGGGAGTAAGGTTGCGGTATGATAGCTGCGTGCTGTAGCCAACGAGCCTGTAGCAGACCAGGTTCCGGCGGCCGGGTCATAGAGTTCGGCAGACAGGAGTTCGGAGGCCCCGGTATAACCTCCCACCACCAGCACTTTTCCATTGGGGAGTAAAGTTGCGGTATGTCCGTAACGCGCCGTAGCCAGCGGGCCGGTGGCGGACCAGGTTCCGGCGGCAGGGTCGTAGACCTCGGCGGTCAAGAGCGCGGCGGCACCGGAACCTCCCGCCACCAGCACCTTGCCGTCGGGGAGTAAGGTTGCGGTGTGGGCGAATCGCGCCGTGGCCAGTGAGCCCGCCCCGGCAGCGGTCCACACCGGGTCTACCAACAGGGGATAGCTGAGTCCTTTAGGATTAAAAGCGAGCGCAAGCAGATATTCGGAGGGTGTCTTTGGCGAGGCTTTAAGTTCCCAGCCGCCGTTTATCTCTTTACCTTTGGCGTCTATGATGAGCGGCCGGCTGAGCTGCAGTTTACGCTCTCCGTCCGGATTGTAAAGCGCCAATTCTCCTCCGTCCTCCAGGCGCAGGCTGCCGCCCGCTACGCTTACTTTACCGTCAAAACGCGACGGCGCTTTAGGGGAATTCAACAGGAAGAGCTGTTCCGAAGAGCGGGCATCGCTTATAAAGAACACTTCTGTATCCTGGTAGCTGCCCGGGTAGGCTATCATGCCCTGTTTGGCCCGCGCCGGAACCGGCTTGGCGCCTGCCATGGTCTGTTCCAGCCGGATGCCTTCCAGCTCCAGCGCAAGTGTCCCAGCAGCGTCGGGCGGCAGCAGAACATTGAACGGCGAAGCTGCTTGTTCGCGCGCAGCCAAAGCGTCTAGCGCGGCCTGCTCCGCCGGTTTCAGGTTCTCCTGCGCTTGTGAAGACCCTTTATAGCCGAACTTAGGCCGGTAGCCGCCCGGAGTTGCGGCATATTCCAGCCTTTCGGCTTTTTCCCATTTATCTTTGAGGCCTGGATAAAGTTTTTTAAGTTCGGACAACAGAGCTCTTCCTTCTGTCGGCGGCGAAGCGGCGGCAACCTCGGCCTGGGGCTGCCCCTGTTGGGCATCAGGGCTGACCGCTTTTAATATCGGCTTTTTCTCCAGGGCGGGGTTTAAGGCTATAGCCCTGCGGTAATGCTCCAGCGCCGCGTCGTTCTTATCCAGGTTAAAAAGGGCTGTGGCCAGATTATGCTCTATCTTCGCCTGAAGATCGGCGGTCAGGTGTGTCTCCAACTCCGGCCGTATTTCCGAAGCGCGGGCCAAAGCCGCCGCGGCCAGAGCGAACCGGCCGTCCGCCATGTTGGCCGCGCCAAGGTTGGCAGCGGCTTCTTTGTAACCGGGATTTATCTGTAATGCCTTTTCGTACTGTGGGATGGCCTCTTTAAGTTTCCCCCGCTTATGATAAAAAGACGCTAGGTTGAAACGGGCCGGGTAATATTCAGGTTCAAGGGCTATGGACTTTATATATTCACTCTCGATAACAGCGTCGGCGCCGTTGAGTTTTTCTTCGGTGAAAGCCAGCATGAAATGCGTCTTATGATATTGGTCCAAAGCGTCGGCTTTTAAAAAGGCTTCCTTTGCCCCGACATAGTCACCATGCTGGCCCAGGGCGTAACCCAAGCCATACCAAGCCCCGTAGGAGCCCGGCTGGTCTGCGGTTTCCTTTAAATAAAGGGTCAGCTCATCCTTGTAGTTCAGGTTACGGACCACCGTGCGCCAGGCCAAGGCCGCGGGCATAGAGATCACGAGCAGTACCAGCGCCGCTTTCAGCCAAGACCGTCCGGCTGTCTTATTCCACAGCCCTTCCAGGGCGCAGCCGGCAATAAGGAAAAAACCGAGCGAGGGAATGTAAAGGTAGCGCTCCGCCATGCTGGACCAGAAGGGAATTACGCCGGATACCGGCAGCAGCGTTACCAGGAAATACAAGATGCCGAAGGTGAGCCAGGGCGCGCGCCGGGCAGAGCGCCAGGCCAGCCACAGGATCCCGCCCATAAGCAGCAGGGACAGCAGCAGCAACTCCTGCGAGGCCGGGCTGTGGACCAGGACCGAATCCCAATCAACGCTTAGTTTCCCGGGCCAGACCAGCAGGCCGAGATAGCGGGCGTAAGTTACAGAAGCGTCAACAGTATTGCGCAGGAACTCCGCAAGGGACGGCAAATGGGCGATATTTGCCGAATTGGATTCCATTATGATGCCGGAAGGTTTAAACAGCGTAAAGCGTCCGAGGGCGAACAGCCCGGCAATTCCAAAGAAGGAGGCCACTGCGCCCCATTGCGGGCTGATGCCCGCCCGGCGGGCAATTGATGCGAACAAATTCTCATTGCGGGCGGCAGGCAGGTCCGCACCTCGGGATTCTTCAGCCGGCGCCAACAGCAAATGGTAAAGCAGCAGAATTACAGGCAGGGTGACTGCCATTTCCTTGGAAAACAAAGCCAGCCCAAAAGCCGCAAGGGAAAGCGCGAGGCGGTTCCGCAGGTATAAATGCGCGGAGACCAGCATGAACACGAAACAGATAAGGTCCTCGTGGTAGCTGATCACGCCTATCATCTGGCTGTTCACCGGGTGAACGGCGAACAGCAGCGCCGCAAGGAAAGCGGCGTTCCGGGCGCGCCCCGGACCCAGCCGGGGCGCAAGGAATTTGATGAGCAGGAAGAAAAGCAGTATAACCGCGGTCAGGTGCCAGGCGATATTGACCGCCCTGTACCCTGCGGGGTTATAACCGAAAAGAGCATAGTCCGCGAACAGGACGGCGGTAGGCACCGGCCGGTAAGCCCCCTCCTGCGCCAGGCGGAAATAATCGCGGGTAAAGAGTTTGGGCAGGTTTGCGGCATCACGGATGAAAGTGTTCTGGGTGATGTTGTATACGTCGTCCTGCAGGAAAGTGTTGCGCAGCGCATTGGCATAGACGCCAATACACACAGCCGCCAGGAGCGCTGCAAGCCATAGCGCTTTTTTTTCAAACCTCAAAACAGGGGAATGGAAAAGGCGCCAGGCGCCTTTTGAGGTTTTATATGAAAGATTTCGCAAAAAAGACATCATTACCCGGTTGGTATCCTGCCCGGAAAGAATTTATTTTATTGCTTAGATGCCCGCCCAGTAGATGCTGCAATAAAGTATACCCCCGAAACTACCGTATTTCAAGGCCCATTATGAACGAGAACCATTCAAAATAATTAAAAATAGATTACTATAGAGGCTTGCCGCCAGTAGCGGCGGCGGCGCGGATTGAGCGGGAGGGGGTATTTTTATACAATATATCCAAGAAGTATCGGTAATGGAGGCCCATCTAATGAAAGTACCTATGGTTGACATGCTTGCTGGTTACCCGCCCATAAAGGACGAGATAGAGAACGCCGTGAAAGGCGTGTTTAACAAGGCTAATTTTATACTTGGCGAAGAAGTGGCCAAATTCGAGAAGGAATTCGCCGCCCATAACGGCACGAAGTACGCCATCGGCGTGGCCAACGGCACCGACGCCATCCGCATGGCGCTCATCGCCAGCGGCGTGAAGAAGGGCGACGAGGTCATCACCTCCCCCTTCACGTTCATCGCCACCTCAGAGACCATCTCCCAGGTGGGCGCTATCCCCGTGTTCGCCGACATCGACCCCGTGACCTTCAACCTCGACCCCAAGTCGGTCGAAAAGAAGATCACCTCCAAGACGAAGGCCATCGTGCCGGTGCACCTCTACGGCATGCCCTGCGACATGGACGCCTTCATGGCCCTGGCGAAGAAACATAGCCTCATCGTCATCGAGGACACCGCCCAGGCCTTCACCGGCAAGTACAAGAACGCCGCCGGCGACTGGAAATACCTCGGCTCCATCGGCCATTGCGGCACCTTCAGCTTCTTCCCGGCCAAGAACCTGGGCGCCTTCGGCGACGGCGGCGCGGTGACCACCAACGACGAGAAGATCTACGAGACGCTCAAACAGCTGCGCAACCACGGCAGCAAGGTGCGCTACCACCACGAGATGGAAGGCTTCAACAGCCGCCTGGACACCGTGCAGGCCGCCGTGCTCAGCGTGCGCCTCAAGCACGTGGAGAAATGGACCGAGATGCGCAATGCCGTTGCGGCCAAGTACGCCGCCGCGCTCAAGGGCGTCTGCGTTACCCCCGTGGTGCCCGCCAACGCGCGCCACTCGTTCAACTATTACACCCTGCGCTTCGACAGCAAGGCCAAGCGCGACGCCGCGCAGAAGTACCTGACCGAGCAGCAGATAGCCAACCAGATATATTACCCGATAGCTCTGCACCTGCAGGAAGCGTACGCGCACCTGGGCGGCAAGCGCGGGGACCTGCCGGTCTGCGACGCGGTGATGGACACCGTGTTCTCGCTGCCGATGTACCCGGAGCTGTCGGACGAACAGATAAAAGTGGTGACGGACGCGGTAAAGAAAGCTGTATAAAGCACGCGCTGCTGCGGCACTGACGAACAGAGGGGCCCGCGCCCCTCTGTTCCGGTCTTATTATGGCTAAAATCCTCTTTTTCAACCCCCCCTCCAGGCGCAGCATCTACCTGGACACCAACGTGCGGGTGGGCGCGCCCAGCTATCCCAACCTGAGCCTGGCCGTGCTGGCCGGCGCCCTGGTAAAGGAGCACTCGGTAAAGATCGTGGACCTGGACCTGTTCCCGGACGCGGCCGCCGTGCTGCTGGCCGAAATAGAGGCTTTCAAGCCCGACCTCGTGGCCACCTCCGCCAATACCCCCAACTACTGCCCCACGCGCGACCTGATGACCCTGGTAAAGCAGAAACACCCGGGCATCACCACTATGGTGGGCGGGGTGCACCCCACCACCATGCCGGAGGAGACCGCCGCGGAGAGCTGCTTCGACATCATCGTGATAGGCGAAGGCGACACCGTGATCCCCGAGTACCTGGCCGGCGGCCCCGCCAAGGTCAACGGCATAATCTACAAGGAGCACGGCGAGCTCAAGCGCAATCCGCCGCGGGAGCGCATCAAGGACATCAACGTCCTGCCTTTCCCGGCCTGGGAGCTGTTCGACCTGAGCCGCTACAAGAATTCACGCCTGTCTTCGCGCAAGAACCCGGCCGGCCTCTTCGAGACCAGCCGCGGCTGCGCCTTCCAGTGCAATTACTGCAACAAGAAGATCTTCGGCAGCCAGTTCCGCGTCAAGACCACGGAACGGGTGATAGAAGAGCTGAAGTACGCGCTGAAATGCGGCTTCAAAGAGATCCATATCATCGACGACAGCTTCACGCAGGACATCAAGCGGGCCAAGGAGGTCTGCGTCGAGATCGTGCGGCAGGGGCTCAAGTTCCCCTGGTCGCTCTTCAACGGCATCCGCGTGGACACCGTGGACCAGGAATTCTTCCACCTGGCCAAAAAGGCCGGCCTGTGGCAGGTGGGCTTCGGCATCGAGACCGGCGACCAGGAAGTGCTCAACAAGATCAATAAGCGCATAACGCTCGCCCAGACCGAGAACGCCGTGCTCCTGGCCAACAACGCCGGGCTGGACACCTTCGGCTTCTTCATCCTGGGCCTCTCCGGCGAGACCCGGGAGTCGATGCACAAGACCATTGAGTTCGCCAAGAAGCTGCCGCTGGGCACGGCCAAGTTCGACATCTGCATCCCCTATCCCGGCACGCCCTATTACCTGGACCTGAAGGCGCAGGGCAGGATCAAGACCGAGGACTGGGCCCGCTACGTCTGCCACCAGACGGAAGAACAGCTTTTCGAGCACCCGAACCTGCGCTGGGACGAGATCGTGACGCAGTATAAGCGGTCGTTCCGGGAATTCTACCTGCGGCCCTCCTACATAGCGCGGCGCTTCTGGCGCAGCCTAAAGAAAGGCGACCTGCTCTACGACCTGTACTATTTCCTGAAGACCAAATGGTGAACACTCCCTGCGCTCACGCGAACACGCGCGAACTTTCCAGGCTGGCCAACTGCACGCTGTACGAATGCGGCGACTGCGGGCTGGTCTTCAACGAGCATTACCTCAAGGAAACCGACCCGCACGAACTTTACGAAGAGTACTACCAGAACGAGACGGCCAAGCGGTTCAACTTCGGGATAGAGGCCATCATCCGCACCTTCCGCTTCTACCGGGCCTTCAAGATCTTCACCATCTATCCTTCCGCCAAAACCATCCTGGACGTAGGCAGCGGCAGGGGCTTCATGCTGTTCTTCCTGAAAAAATATTTCGGCTACACCCGCGCGGCCGGCATCCAGATCTCCCGGAACGCCGTGCAGTTCTCGCGCGAGAAGCTCGGCCTCGAGATCTATGACCGGGACCTGATGGAACTGCAGTTCGCCAACGGCGCTTTCGACGTGATCTCGATGTGGCACGTGCTGGAGCACCTCAAGCACCCGGAGAAATACCTGGAGAAGCTGGCCTCGATGCTGGCGCCCGGCGGCAGGCTGATAATAGAGGTGCCCAATTTCAATTCCTGGACCCGCGCCTTCAGCGGCTGCTACTGGCTGGGCCTGGACCCGGGTTTCCACCTCACCTATTTTTCCCCGAAACAGTTCATGAACCTGTTCGAGAAATACGGGCTCAGTGCCAAGCTGCGCCATACCTTCTCGCTGGAATATTCCACTTTCCATTCCGCGCAGAGCATCGTCAGCCTGCTCACCGGCACGGACCATTTCTTTTTCAGGTTCATGCAGGAAGCAAAATTCACGCCCGCCCTCATCCTGCACATCTTCCTCTTCCTGCTGGTCACGCCGCCCTGCTTCCTGGTCAACCTGCTGCTGTATTTCTCCGGCAGGGGCGAGGTGCTGCTGGTGGTGGCCGAGAAACCGCGCGACGGGAAGGCCGGATGAGCGATAAGCTGAAACTTTCCCTCCTGCTGGCCGCCATCATGGCGCTGGGCTTCGCCCTGCGTATCTACAAGATAACCGACAAAGGCTTCTTCCATTACGACGAGGCCTATTTCATGCTGGAGACCAAGGCCATTACGGAAGGCCTCAAAGAGATGAAGGGCAGCCTTAAGACCGGCCTGGACCTGGGCGCGATAAAAGGCCGCCTAATAGACCAAGGCTGCATTTTCCCGCCGGCCACCGCCCGGCCCAGCTACAATTTGCTGCTCGTTATCCCCGCGCTGATCACGGGCATGAAGGATTACTGCGTCTTCCTGCCTTCCGTGTTCTTCTCCACGCTGGCCGTCTGGCTGTGTTTCCTGCTGGCCAGGAAATACTGGGACACCCGCACTGGAATAACCGCCGCTTTCCTGGTGGCCACCTCGGCGTTCAACATCCTGTACTCCAGGAGCGGCTACGCGCAGACCACCGCCGGGGTCTTCCTGCTGCTGGCGCTGTACCTGTACCTGAAAACGCTGAGCAAGGACGCGGGGCCCAGGGAAGCCGTTATCGCCGGGCTGGCGCTCGGCTTCGCGGTCACCTGCCATTACGGGGTGCTCTTCAGCATGCTGGTGCTGTTCGGCACTGAAATATTGCTGCTGCTGCTCCGGTCCCACAAGCGGACCGTTAAAACTTTCTCGCTCCTGCTGCTCTCCTTTGGCGCCCCCATCGCGCTTTACGAGGTGCTGTACCGCCTGGTAAAGACCGGGCTGGGGGCGAGCATCTCGGAGATGAACTTCATGACGTATTTCCAGCAGTTCATCTATGTAAGCGCTAACGCCCCGCGCGACCTGTCGCCCAAGGCCCTGCTTGCCAACGATTACCTGTTCTACCCGCGCGAACTAATGGGCCACGACGGGTACCTGGCCGGGGCCCTGCTGCTGGCGACCGGGCTGTATTTCCTTGTGCGCGTCATAAAAAAGCGGGAGCCGGCGGAAGTGGTCCTTTACCTGCAGAGCTACGCCATGCTCGCTTTCTGGATACTGAATCCCGGCGAGGTCAAAGGCGGGCGCATCCTGATGCTTTTCCACCCGCTGCTGCTGCTGTTCGCGGCCAAGCTGCTGACGGACGCCTTCTCGGCCATAAAGACCAGCGAGAACAACCGCAGCGTCCTGCTCGCCTCTTTCCTGGTCCTGTTCCTGGCGCTGAACGCCGGGACCACCCTGGCCGTGATCAACACCCGGTCGCTTTTCCGCGATATGGCCGACAGGCTCAAGGGCGGCGGCGTAACCGACGTGGCGGTCTTCACCAACTGGCCCATCTGGCAGTTCCACTTCGGGCACAAGATCTGGGCGAACCTGGACCGGATAAAGAACGAAGGCGAACTGGCCGGCTACTGCAAAACCAAAAAAATAGATTACCTGGTGCTGGACTACCGCGTGCCCCTGCAGAGCAACCCCGCCCGCGGCAGCGATTACAGCTTCCTCAACCGCATAGCGGCGGAAAAGCCGCCGGAATTCGCCGTCGGCGTGGACACCTTCCGGGAGAACCTGGCTTTCTACGGTAATTTTTTCACTCCGGTAAAGCTGTTCGAGACCGGGAACCCGCCTTACCTGGATAAAATAAAGATCTACAGGATCTCCAAGCTGTGGCTGGCGGCCGGGAAAGAGCCGCCGGGACAGCGGGCGAAGCGATAGTTTAAGCACCCGCATTTTTGTAGAATTACTTTTGCAACCTGTCAGGAAGACGACGCTACACGGAAATGAGCATAAAAATACTGGGGATCTCCGCTTTTTACCACGACTCCGCCGCCGCTCTCATTGAGGACGGCGTGATCACCGCCGCCGCGCAGGAAGAGCGCTTCACCCGCAAGAAGCATGACCCGGGCTTTCCCGGCCACGCCGTAAAGTTCTGCCTTAAACAGGGCGGACTGTCCCTGAAGGACCTGGATGCGGTGGTCTTCTACGACAAGCCGCTGCTCAAATTCGAACGGCTGATGGAGACCTATTACTCCCTGGCGCCCAAAGGCTTCTATTCTTTTCTCTCCGCGGTTCCCGTCTGGGTAAAGGAAAAAGTCTTCCTAAAAAAGATGCTGCGCGACGGGCTGGCGAAAGCCGGCGGCCAGGACGCCTCCGGCGTCAAGTTGCTTTTCACCCCCCACCACCTGTCGCACGCGGCCAGCGCTTTCTTCCCCTCGCCCTTCGAAGAGGCCGCCGTGCTCACGCTCGACGGCGTGGGGGAATGGGCCACCGCTTCCATCTCGCACGGCAAGGGCAACAGCGTGAAGATGCTCAAAGAGCTCAAGTTCCCCCATTCGCTGGGGCTGCTTTATTCGGCCTTCACCTATTACCTGGGCTTCAAGGTCAATTCCGGCGAATACAAGCTGATGGGCCTGGCGCCCTACGGCAACCCTGACTCCGAGCGGGTAAAGAGATTTGAAAAGCTCATAACTGAAAAGATGATAAGCGTAAAGCCCGACGGCTCCGTCTATCTCGACCAGTCTTATTTCAATTACGCGGCCGGGCTGACCATGACCGCCGACGCGCGCTGGCAGGAACTGTTCGGCTTCCCGCGCCGCCAGTCGGAGGGCGAGCTTTCGCAGGAGCAGTGCGACCTGGCCATGGCCATCCAGCACGTGACGGAAGACATAGTGCTCAAGATGGCCGCCGAGGCCCGCCGCCTGACCGGCGCCGAGAACCTGTGCCTGGCCGGCGGCGTGGCCCTCAACTGCGTGGCCAACGGCAAGCTGCTGCGCTCGAATATTTTCAAGGAGCTGTGGATCCAGCCCGCGGCCGGCGACGCCGGCGGCGCGCTGGGCGCGGCCCTGGCGGCCTATCACATGTACAAGGACGCCCCGCGCAAGGTGCAGCCCGGGCAGGACTCCATGCAGGGCTCCTACCTGGGCCCCGAGTTCTCCGAGCAGGACATCGTCCTGTCGGCAAAAAAATACAAGGCCGTCTACACGCGCTACCATGATTTCGGCGAGCTGACCGCGAAGACCGCCGGCCTGCTGGCCACCGGCAGCGTGGTGGGCTGGTTCCAGGGCCGCATGGAGTGGGGCCCCCGGGCGCTGGGCAACCGCACCATCCTGGGCGACTCGCGCGACCGCGACATGCAGAAGCGCCTGAACCTGAAGATAAAGTACCGGGAGGGCTTCCGCCCCTTCGCCCCGTCGGTGCTGTGGGAGCATACCCGCGAATATTTCGAGATCGACACGCCCTCGCCTTACATGCTGCTGATAGCCGACGTGGCCAAAGCGCGCCGCAACCCGCTGCCGGAAGGCTACCACGAGCGCGGCGTGAAGGAAAAGCTTTACTTCGTCCGGTCCGACGTGCCCTCTATCACGCACCTGGACTATACCGCGCGGCTGCAGACCGTGCACAAAGAGACCAACCCCCGCTACTGGGAGCTGATCGAGGATTTCCGCCGGAAGACCGGCTACGGCCTGCTGGTGAACACCAGCTTCAACGTGCGCGGGGAGCCGATAGTCTGCACCCCGGCCGACGCCTACGCCTGCTTCATGCGCACCGAGATGGATTACCTGGTAGTAGGCGATTTCCTGTTCGAAAAATCGGCGCAGCCCGCCTGGCACGACGAGTCCGACTGGCGCAAGGAATACGGCCTTGATTAAGAATTTCCTGAAGAACCTCCTGCTCCTCTGCGTCGGCTGCGCCGCGGCTTTTCTGCTGCTGGAGCTGTTCCTGGTGTTCTACACGCCGCTGGCCTCCCGGGTGCGCGGCGGCAAGATCGTGCTTTTCCCCTACAAGCGCTACGTCATCGAGAACGACAAGTTCCCGGTGATGGATAAGCACATAGTGCGCTCCAACAATTCCCTGGGTCTGCGCGGCGACGAGCCGCCGGCCGATTACAAGGAGCATTTCTCGCTGATAGCGGTGGGCGGCAGCACCACCGAGGGCTTCTACCTTTCCGACGGCAAAAGCTGGCCGGAACAGCTGGGCCGCCGCTTCGAGCGGTCCTTTACACGGGTCTGGGCCAACAACGCGGGCATGGACGGGCATTCCACCTTCGGCCACGCGGTCCTGCTGAAGGATTACCTGCTCGCCCTCAAGCCGAAGGCCCTGTTCTTCCTGACCGGCCTTAACGACATGGGCCTGGCCAGCGCGGGCCCCTACGACGAACTGCTCACCGGGGACGGGCCGCGCCCGCTGGCGTCGAGGCTGTTCATCAAAGCCGCGCAGACGAGCCGGACCATAGCCCTGGCGCAGAACATCTATATGCACGCCATGGCCAGGAAAGCCGGCCTGGTGCACGCCCAGCTGGACCTGAAGGCCATGACGCCGGCGCAGGTCGGCCCCGAAGTGCTCAAGGCCATGCGCGCCAAACACGCCCCCTTCGCCAGGGCCTACGCCGGAAGGCTCAAGGGGCTGATAACTACGGCGCGGCAGAACGGCATAGAGCCGGTGCTGATAACCCAGCCGCTCCTGTGCGGCAAGGGCAAAGACCCCGCGACCGGTGTGGACCTGGTCCTGCTGCCCACCAACGACGAATTCGTGAACTGCGGGGTGCGCTGGCAGGTACTGGAGATGTACAACGACGCCGCCCGCGGCGTGGCCGCCGCGGAAAAGACCCCGCTCTCCGACATCGCCAGGGAAATGCCCAAAGATTCCCGCAATTTTTACGACCTGTGCCATTTCACTACCGCCGGGGCCGAAGCGCTGGCCGAGAACGTTTACAGGGACACCTGCCAGGCCATGGCAAAGCTGGCCCCGGGCGATTACAAAGGCGGCTGCCCGAAACGCTGAGGAGAACTATGGAATTTCTTAAAGACATCTTCGGACTGCTGAAGGAGCGGAAAAAATGGTGGCTGCTGCCCATCATCGTGGTGCTGCTGCTGATAGGCGGCCTGATCATGATGAGCGGGGGCTCGGCGGTAGCGCCCTTCATCTACGCCATCTTCTGAACCTATGAACCGCACGGAAACACTCAAGACCCTCAACGTCCTGGCCGCCGCGGCGCTGGCCGTATATTTTTTAGCGGAACGGCAGTGGCTGCTCTACACGGCCTTCGCGCTGCTGCTGCTCAACCTGGCGGACAACCCGCCGGCCCGCTGGCTGGCCGCGGGCTGGATGAAGTTCGCGGAAATACTGGGCGCGGTCAATTCCAGGATAATCCTCTGGCTGATCTTCTTCTTCATCCTTACGCCGGTGGCTTTCTTCTACCGGCTCTTCAATAAACAGGCCGCGGCCCATTTCACCGCCGATCCGGGCGGGTCGCTTTTCGAGGATATCCCCGCGGACGCCTGCTCAAAGGAAAGCTTCGAAAAGACCTGGTAGCCCCGGCGGGCGCCCGGCGCGCCCGCATCCTATGCCCGAGATCAGCGCCCCCGCAGAACCCTATGTTCCCTTCCGGCAAAGGCTGGATACGCGCATCCTCGCCGCGCTGGCCGTCGCGTTCATCCTGCGCCTGGCTTACGCGCTGCATTCGGGCGACGCTTTCGCCTATCCCGACGAGGCCGAGTATCACGGCATAGCGCTTAACCTCCTTGCGGGCCCGTTAGCGCCGGACAGCTTCCACAACCGGGAGCCTTTCTACCCGCTGCTGGTCAGCCTGGTCTACCGCGCGGCCGGGGCGCATCCCGCGGCGGTGAAGCTGCTGCAGGCCTGTCTTTCCATGGCCGGCCTGTATTTCATCTACGGCTCCGCCAGGCTGTTGTTCAACCGGCGCGCAGCCGCCATCGCGCTGCTCATAGCGGCGTTCTACCCGTTCTCCGTGTTCTACGACGCGCGCCTGCTGCGCGAAAACCTGCTGTTCTTCTGGGCGCCGGCGATAATCTTCTTCTCGCTGCGGGCCTTCAGACTGGACGGCCGCTGCAGCTACGCCGCCGCCCTGTTCACCGGCCTGGCCGTACTGACCAAGACCATCCATCTCTTCTACTGGCCGGTCTTCATCCTGGCCGGCCTGCTGCTGGCGAAGCTGAGCCTGAAGCAGGCCGCCTTCTCCACGCTGATCCTGCTGGCCGTACTTTCCCCGCTGCTGCTGTTCAATTACGCCCACACCGGCACGGCTTTTCTTTCGCGCGGCCAGAACTTCAACCTTTACCAGTCGCTGGTGCTGCCCGACGCCGTGGTGGGCACCGACGAAGAGGCCGCGGCCATCATGAAGGACCCGGTGTTCGCTGAGGGCATAAAGCTGCCGCCTGCAGCGCAGGATAAATATTTTTCAAAGGCTACGCGCGCGGAGATAAAGGCGCGTCCCGGCAATTTCATCCACAAGACGCTGTGGAAGTTCGGCAAGCTGTGGCGCCCGGTCCCGTACAAGGGCAAGGGCTACGCGCATAACTGGCTGCCGCTGGCGCTGGTAAGCCTGCTCAGCGACGGGTGGCTGCTGCTGCTGGGCCTGTACGCGGCCCTGAAGCTGGCCGGGCGCTGGCGCGAGCTGCTGCCGGTCTACGCCTACGTGGCGGTCTTCACGGCCATCTATTCGCTGTCCTGGAGCCAGATCCGGTACCGCCTGCCGCTAATGCCTTTCTTTATCATTTTCGCCGCCTTCCTTATAGACACCTGGCTACCGCGCAAAACCAACCGTTAATTATCTCCGGGCTATAAAATTGAGAGCCCCCGCAAAACGGGGGCTCTTCAATTGGCGCACGGGCCAGGGTACTTGTGACCGCAGCTTCATCGGGGCGAACCGGCAAACCAGGGCGCATTAGCGCCGCAGACCGAGGGCCGGAACACCAACCCGGGAGCAGGACCGCCGCAGGCGGGCCGCCAGACCAGGACCCCGGCAACCGCGCCGCCCAAAAGGGCGGGAGACGGGCCGGAGAAACACCCGGGAACGCGCCGCTAACTGACACAAGGAGCACCGCACCGCGCTGGCCGCGAACCGGGAGAGAAACCGCGCCGTGACCGGGCAGAACCCGGCGAACCGAACCGCTACACCGAGACCAGCTCGACCGCAACTCCCGAGAGCATCTCGACTACTCCGACGGCGCATGTAAGAGAACAAGACTACATAACGAGTATAACAGGTATACCTTGACTTGTCAAGGGGTAAATAAAATTATTTTTATTTTACTCCGATCACGTGTTTTTACGTCGGGCGTGCTCCGGGAATTATTTCGGACAGGCTTTTCCCAGCAGATCGAAGCAGGGGCAGCGCTGGTATTTTTCGTACACCAGCATGCAGGGGCAGTTGAAGAAAAGGCCGTAGGCGAACATGGCCGCTATCAGCCAGTTGAGATAATAAAAGCCCCCCCACGCGCCGCCCAGCGCGAAGATGAGAACCAGCATAAAGGATTTGGACCGGTAAGAGAACGCAACCTTCTCCGGCTTCAGACTGTTGCCCAGGAGCAGGTGCAGCGTCAGCAGGAAGACCAGGCTGCCGGCGGTGATGCCCGACGCGATGGCGTAGACCAGGGCGGCCAGCGCGGCCAGCTTCACGGAGAACGCGGCGGGGCCCGAAAGGGAAGGGAAGAACATCCGCACGTTATTGCGGTACATCTCGTAACCCGGGCTGGCAGCAAGCATCGCCTCTTCGGCCCGGGCCCGGGCTACCATCATCGGGATGAAAATAAGCCCCGTTACCAGCAGCGCCGCCAGGTTGAAGGCGGCAAGGCCCAGCCCCACGCACCACAGTATGAGCGAGCCGTACATAGGGTGCCTGGCCAGGGCATAAGCGCCGGAGGTAACTATCTCATGCTCCTTCTGCAGCTCCGGCTGGTCGGACCAGAACCTGCCTATGCTGACCTTGGACCAGACATGCCAGGCCGAGCCGTACAGGACGAGGAACAGCCCCGCGCCGTAGCAGGCCCATTTAAGCGGGCCGCCCAGGGTAAAGGGCACCAGGCGGTTGTTGATGAAAATAAAAATGAGCAGCACCGCCGCCGACATGGTCAGGGTGGCCACAAAGTGATCGCGCTTCTTTTCGGGGAGCTGGCCCAGCTCTTCGTTCCGGCTTTTAACGCGGAACTTGTACACCACGCTGGCCAGCAGGACGAAAGCCGTAAGCTGCAGCAGGTACAGCGTTCCCAGTTCGAACCGGGTGAATTCCGGCCGGGGCAGCAGCTCCGCCAGGCCGTTAAACGCTTGCGTGAACCGGGACATTGGTCCTGCTCCTTATTACCAGGCAGAAAACGGGGATAAAGACCAGGGCCAGCAGCTGGTAGGCCGTAAGCCCGGCGGCAACCCTGGGCTCGGTACGCAGGAATTCTATGAAAAAGCGCATGATCAAATACGACAGCGCATAGACCGGGAACAGGATGTTCCTGCCGCGGCCTTCCTTGAACAGCCGGTAAAGAATATAGGCCATGGCGAAGTTGAAAGCGCTTTCCGCCAACTGCGTCGGGAACCGCTCCAGCCCGAACAGGCCGCGGCCGCCGCAGCAGCCGTTAAAAAAGCAGCCGATCTTCCCGAAACCGGCGCCCAGAGGCAGCCCCACGGCGAAATTATCGCCGAAGCTTTCCCTGGTCCGCTTGAAAAGGAACTTATACAGATTTATCGCCAGGAAGCCGCCGAGGAGCGCGCCTAGATAACTTTTTCCCCTGGCGCCGAAACCGGAAGAGAGCCACAAAGGGACCTGCGAGCCCAGCATAGCCCCGGCCAGCGCAGAGATCACGGCCGGGATATCCCGCTTCCCCGTTCCTAAAGCCAGCTTCCTCGACGCCAGAACGGCGGCGTACAGGCCAGCCATGGAAAAAAGGGCGTAAAGGACCATGCGTCAGGCCTGGCCCTGGTCCCCGTCGCCCGGAGTTTCCCCTTTACCGTGCGGCTCCAGCCTGATCTTGTTGCCCAGCGCCTTCTCGCGCCCGAGTTTATAGGCCATGTAAATGCTGCCGCAAAAGACTATGACCCCGGACCCGGGCCCTATGAACCAGAGATAATCAGAATTCGCGGTACCGGTTGCCGCAAAAACTCCCACGCAGGTCAGCATCCCGACAAAAAGCCCAAGAGGCACAATAACCAGGGCGTAGAGCAAAGTGTACTTCACCGTAGGCCAACCCAATCCCTCGTCTTCCATATTCCCTCCCCGTCGCTTTCGCCTAAATTATTATATCCTTACGCCTGGCCTGCTCTCCCGCCCGGGGCTTCATATTTACTCTGCACGCGCTCATTTTCCAGAGCCTTGGCCATAGCCCTTTCATGCCCGAGCTTATAGGCCAGGTAGAGGCTGCCGGAGAAGACCGCGGTGAACAGCACTATCCCCAGGACCAGGCTGCCCGCGTTGCCGAAGCCGTGGGTCAGGCCATAGACGCCGGCGCAGGTCATGGCCGCCAGGAAAAGCCCCAGCGGCACCACGACCAGGCCGTACAAAAGACTATAATTCACGGTAGGCCAGAACAAGTTTTTGTCATCCATGATCCCCCCTAGAACTTTCCCTTTAAATTATTGTGCACGCAAAAAGGGACCACCCTGCCGCCGCCGGCGCTGACGCCGACGCAGCATTTCTTCGCCCGCTCGAGATCGAAGGTCTCGCAATCCATGAAATTCTTCACCATTATCCTCAGGACCTTCATGTTCTTGTCCGAGCTTTTGCCCGCGGCCGCCAGCCGGGCCAGGGATTTGGCGATAAGGTCCTTGCCCGTCAACCTGCCCAGGAAACATTTGCAGACATTGTCCTGCATGTATTCCAGCACGCTGCCGTCGAAAGCCACCCGGTTGGACAGCACCTCGGTGCATTTAGAATAGTCTATGTATTCCCCCAGCGACTCTATCTTCCCCTCCCGGCAGAACAGGAAGGCCAGCGAAGTGCAGTTCTCGTGGGAACAGGGCAGCGGGATGATATCCTTGTACCGCAGGAGCCCGCTGCCGGCCATGGCCTGGAGGATATCCTCCTGGCAGACCGTTTCAAGGGCGGTGGCATGGGCCGAGCCCTGCTTGGCCAGGCGCTGGAAAGTTATGCCGGAAATGTTCTCAACTTCGCAGGCTTTCCTGATAATAGCTGGGACCTCTTTGAGGTTTTCGCCGTAAACGGTAACGGCCAGGCAGATCTTTATGTCATCCGCGTCCAACTTGGTTATGACCTTTTCTTTGGCCTGGAGATAATTGCCCGCGCGCAGTTTCTCGCCGGCGGCTTCGTCGAAGCCGTCGAACTGGAGGTAAACTTCAACTCTGTCCTTGTTCTTTTTTATGGCCTGGTAGACCTGCTCGTCCTCCAGCAGGCGCAGGCCGTTGGTGTTTATCAGCACCCTCTTGATCTTTTTCGCGAGGGCCAGCTCCAGCAGCTTTTCGAATGCAGGGTGCAGGAGCGGCTCGCCGCCGGAGATCTGCAGCACGTCCAGCGCGCCGCTCTCTATCTCCAGCAGGGTAGCGAGCCTGGCCTGGAATTCTTCTGTGGAAATAAAGCCGCCGGGTTTGCTGCCGAAATAGCAGATGGGGCAGGCCATGTTGCAGGCGCCGGTTATCTCTATAAGGCCCGTGCAGATATGCTGTCTGTGGGCGCTGCACCAGCCGCAGTCGTCGGGGCAGACCGGTTCTTTTTCAATTTTGACCGCGGGCTTGAAGGGCTTACCGGGCAGGGAAAAGGTCTTATCCGAGAACCGCGCGGCGTCTTTAGAGATGAGCACCTTGAAATCGCCATGCTCCGGGCAGGTCTTGTGCAGGTAAACGTTAAACCCTTCTTCGCGGATATCGGCATCCACCTGCTTCTTGCAGGCCGGGCACAGGGATCTGGTCTTTCTTGTTCTCATACGGGGCTTTGGGCCGCCAAGGTTCAAATATACAAATTTAAAGCCATTGTTGTCCGACAGCCCCAGGCCCCAAAGTTACAGTACAGGCCGTTCCGATAAATCCTATAATATGGCTGGAAACAGTTTTACGGAGGGATCTTCAATGCGCGTTCTTATTTCATACCTGCCGTCGCTAGCCGAGGGCAAATACATTCCTATCAGCCAGCAGCGCTTCGCCAAGCCGCGCGCCGACGAAGAATCCATCTACCCGGTCATCCTGGCCTCCGGCGCCACCCAACTGCTGAACAACAATTTCGAGGTCAAGTACGTGGACTCCGTGATGCGGCGGCACTCCATGCAGGATTTCCTGGGAATAATAGCCGACTTCAAGCCCGACCTGCTGGTGTTCGAGACGAAGACGCCGGTGGTGAAGGACAACTGGAAAGCCGTGGGCCTGCTGAAGGAGAAATTCCCGGCCCTGATGACGGCGGCCTGCGGCGACCACGTAAGCGTGCTGCCCGAAGAGACCATGAAGAACAGCCTGGTGGATTTCGTCATCACCGGCGGCGATTTCGACCTGGGGATGCTGGGAATTGCGCTTTACCTGCGCGACCGCAAGCCCCTGCCCAAGGGCACCTGGTTCCGCGAAGGCGCGGAGATAAAGAACAACGGCCCGTACGAACTGCTCTCCGACCTGGATTCCATCCCGATGATAAACCGGGAAATCATCCCCTGGCACGAGTACCACGAGGCCTGGCGCCTGTACCCCCGCTTTATGTACGTAATGACGGGGCGCGGCTGTCCCTACCGCTGCACTTTCTGCTCCTGGCCGCAGATGCTTTACGGCGGCAAACTGCGCCTGCGCAGCGTGCCCAACGTGATAGCCGAACTGGAAGAGCTGATAAAGAAATACGACGTGCAGGAGATCTTCATCGACACCGACACCTTCACCAGGCCCCGCGTCTGGGTGAAGGATTTCTGCAACGAGATCATAAAGCGCGGCATCAAGCTGGTGTGGAGCTGCAACGGCCACGTGGCCGACGTGGACGAGGAGATGCTCACATTGATGAAGCAGGCCGGCTGCCGCATGATCAAGTTCGGCGTGGAGAGCTCGTCGCAGAAGACGCTGGACATCATCCGCAAGGGCTACACGCTGGAGCAGGTGCGCGAAGCCTTCAGGCTGTGCCGCAAGGTGGGCATTCACACGCACGCCACCATCATGATAGGCTTTTTCTGGGAGACCAAAGCGGACATGCAGGCGACCATAGATTTCGCCCGCTCGCTGGACCCGTACGAAGTGCAGTTCTCCGTGCCGATAGTGTATCCCGGCACGGCGCTCTACAAAGAGGCGCGCGAGAAAGGCTGGCTGCGCTTCAACGACGGGGAATGGGAAAAGTGGGACATGTGCTCCCCCTCCATGAAGAACTGCGAGATGTCCGAGGAAGAGATAGAGAAGCTTTACCTGGAGGCCTGGAAGGGCACCTACTTCAGCTGGCGCTTCATCCTGGGCCGCCTCACCGCGCTGCGCTCCCTGCGGGACATCTCCCTGGCCCTGCGCGGCTTCAAAACCCTGGTAAAAGGCCATATCCTCACCGGGAAATAACCGCGGAGTATCCGTAAAATAAAAACACCCGCGGCAAGCTGCCGCGGGTGTTTTTTTGCCGTTGCGCCGGGGCTCAATCAGTAGTGGGCGGGCAGGAGGTCCATTTCTCGCCGAAAGCCTTGAGCACCCGCACCTTCACTTCGACCTTGCCGGTCTTGCGGTTAAGGTTGTGGATGAAGCCCCAGATGATGCCCGCCGCAAAAGAGAGGTGCAGCAGCGGGAACAGGAGGAAGGTGAGCAGGCCCGCCGGCGACCTGGCCAGGAAGGTTTCCTGCAGGCTGAAGAAGGTCAGCAGGGCGGCATACAGGTAGATGGGGACCTGAAAAAGGAAGAAGGGCACGAAGGGCAGGGCTATGAGATAAACCAGGAACAGGAGCGGGATGAAGAAAAGATAATCCAGCGGCTGGTAATGCTCAAAGCCCTGGTCCACCTTGGCCCTGCCGTAAATGAAGATGGCCTTGATGTAGCCGCCCAGCGTGCTGCGCCAGTTGCGGTGCACCACCGCCTCCGGGTCGTAAAGCATGGCCAGGCCCTTGGCGTGCAGCCGCCGGAAGAACTCGTTCTCCTCGCCCGGGTACAGGTCCTCGCGCAGGCCGCCCTCCGCCAGGAACACGTCGCGGCGGATGCTGGCGTTGCAGAGCAGGAAATGTTTGTCGTTGGCCTCGCGCAGCTTGCCCACGGGCCGGTACTTCACCCTTATAGTGCAGCCGCCGAAGAGCGAGCCCAGCACCATATGGGAAGCCAGCGAGATGGCCGGCGCGCCTTCTTTCGCCATGGCTATGCCGGCCACCGCCTTCACAGCCGGGTCAGTATAATGCGCCACCACCTTGCGCAGCAGGTCGGGCGTAAGCTCGCAGTCGTCGTCCAGGAAATAGATGATCTCGCCGCCGGCGGCTTCCACGCCCCGGTTGCGCTGCTGGGAGGGCTGCCTGCCCTCCACCACTATAACTTCCATCTTTTCGGCTGGGTAATCCAGCGCGCCCAGGGAGCCAAGCATCTTTTCGCAGTTCTTACCGGGCGGGAAAGGGGTCAGGATGGTTATTTTAGGTTCGTGGTTCACGATTTCCCTTATAATGGGTCTAACTTCGATATTATACTAATTCAACCTATTATCCGCTCGGAACGGCAATTGCCTTAGCAAAAAAGCGGGGCAGGGGCACTACTCATGCCGACTAAGTAAAGTTCCGAATAGCTTCTAAATCCGGTAGTGGATTACACTTGTCTTAGACCGGTGTTCTTGGGGGCAGAAATGGGATCGATTCCAGGGGCCCTTGTATAGGGAGATCTCACGGTATTGCCTGATATCGCGGCAATTTTCCCGGGGGGCTGATGAAAAATATCAGTTTGTATAGCGGCAGGTTCAGCGTGATAGAGGGTGTGGGCTATTTTATTCTCCCTATGCCGTGGATCCCGGATCTGCTGCGGGGACACGGCATTCCTTACGATGTTTCCAATTTGACCGTTAAAATACTCCTGAGCGTGATGATGCTGATCTTTATCGCCCTCCTGCGCGATGTGCGCAGGAAAATAAACTCGCTTGATGTTCTTAAGCAGGATTTAGCCATGGCCGCTATTCACGACCTTAAGGGGCCGCTGACTTCCATAGTGGGAGTGCTGTCCGTCATCTCCGAACCGGGCACGGACCCGCTGACAAAAGAAGGGCTTCTCAGGATGGCCGTGAAGAGTTCGCAATCCATGGTAAAGCTTATACACACTTTGGTCGATACTGAACGCATGGAGACAGCCAAAATGATACTACAGCCGGAGGAGTTCGACTTGCGGCCGCATATAACGGAGTGCCTGGCCCCTTTCAAGACCTTAAGCGCTGATATGGGAGTAAAACTGGAACTGCTTGTGGCGGACGGGCTGCCTGCTATTTGCGCGGACAAGGACCTGCTTGGCAGGATCTATGAAAACCTTGTAATGAACGCTTTTAAATACTCCCGCCGGGGAGGAAAAATATGGGTAAGCGTCCGGGCGTTAGAAGGATCTTTTTGTTTTGAGATAAAAGACATCGGCAGCGGCATTTCCTCCGAATTTATAGACAAAGTTTTTGAAAAGTATTACCGCGTTGAAGGCAGGGAGCAGGATTCCCGCAAAGGCAGCGGCCTGGGCTTGTATTTCTGCCGCCTGGCTATAGAAGCCCATGGCGGGACGATAAGCATTAAGAGCAAAATAAACGAGGGGACCAGGGTATTATTTATGATCCCCCAGGGTTTAAATGCCGACGCCATAAAAAGGTCCCGCAGCGCCAGGGGGACGCTGGCAAGTATTTAAGTTGTTATTGACATTTCCCAGGTGGCTGATAAAACCTTAAATACTTGCCAGCGTCCCTTATCCTTCAATAATCTTCAGCATAGCCAGGATATAGTTTTTTTACACAGTCCGGACATATACCGTGGCTAAACTTTGCATCTGAATTATCCCTTACATAGGATTCGATCTGATTCCAATATCCCTTGTCATTCCTTATTTTCTTACAGGAAGCGCAAATGGGGAGGAGGCCGCTCAATAGTTTCACTTTAGACAGGGCATCTTTCAACTGAGCGATAATCGCGCTAAAGAGAATGACGATTACTGATCCATCAAGAAGCGGTGTAATGAAACCGGCGAAAAGAAGTTCGCCGCTAAGTTTCCCATCCCACAGGATATCTATTATCAAAACGATGATCTCGGAAAACACAATTGCAAAGACTATTCCCGAAGCAAGCAAGATCTTAGAATCTGACTTAATAAAAAGATCAACCATCCTAACCGGCAATTCGGGAGAGATACGTTTTCCCGGGTGGTTATTAGTATCGGCAGGATATGGTTTATTTGCGCAGTCCGAACACATGCCGTAACTAAACTCGGCCTCAGAATTATCTCTGATATATGATTCGATCTGATTCCAGTAACCCTTGTCATCTCTTATTTTCTTGCAGGAGGCGCAAATAGGAAGGAGGCCGCTCAATAATTTTGCTTTAGACAGCGCATCCTTTAATCTAGCGATGATAGTGATAAAGAAAAAGACGATCACTAATCCGTCAAGAAGCGGCGTGATGAAACCGGCGATAAGAAGTTCGCTGCTCAGTTTTCCGTCCCACAGGATATCTATTATAAAAACAATGATCTCAGAAAATACAATTGCAAAGACTATTCCCCAAATAAGCAAATTCCTGTGGTCTAATCTGGTCAAGAAATCAACCAGTTTTCCCCGCATATTGTCCGGGCGGACTGTAGGAGGCATAATCACGATTACCGAAAACTCGTGTGAGATCTTTCTATACCGTTGGCATGTAAATAATTTTGCATAAAACGCAGTGTGATTATCATGCGTTTTCTCCGGAGCCCCGCGCTTTTCTCTTCATCTGAAAGTTATAGAACACATCCCCTCCCGCTATAATAACAAATAAGAGTCGTTTTCCAGAATCCACAGCGAACATAAGCGCGGGTATCCACAGCATTCCCTGTGTTTTGATTGTGAGTTAACCGGTCAGTCTTCTGGCGAGGGCGGGGCTATTGGTTTTCTTGTTCCGGGTGAAACATTTTGCCGGGCCGCGTGTCATATCCAGTGCGGGGAGTTAAAAACAGCGGACGAGGTAAAGAATATGATGAAAAAACTTATAGAACTTGCGGCCGGGACCTTCGGGCGGGCTGCGGGCGGCGCTAAAGAGATACAATACAGATATATTTACCTGCTGCCGGAGTACGGCGCGGGTTTCAGCGCGGTCTGCCTGAGCTGACGGTTCAAAAATGCAAAATGAAGAAGGGCTATTAAAAAGAATAGCCGGCGGAGAAAAGGAATTTTTCGGCGAACTGGTGCTGAAGCACCAGGACTTCATTTTCAACGTGGTGAAAGGGTTCGTCAGGTTCGAGGAAGAGGCGCGCGATATCACGCAGGAAGTGTTCCTTAAGGCCTACGAGAACATAGACAAGTTCAGGGGCGACTCCAAGTTCTCCTCCTGGCTTTACCGCATAGCCTACAACCACAGCATGAACTGGTCGGAGCGCAAGGCCGGCCGCGAGACGCAGCTGGACGACAGCTTGGCGGAAACCATACCGGAGGAACCGAGCGCCGCGGACGAGCTGTTCGACAGGGAGCTGGTCCTCTCCAGGATAAAGGAGATAATAGAGGAGCTGCCGGTGAAGTACAAGATAGTCTTGAAACTCTATTATTTCGAGGAAAAGTCCTACCAGGAAACAGCGGATACGCTCGGCATCCCGATAAACACGGTGAAGATACAACTGCTGCGGGCCAAGGAGCAGGTAAGAAAGAAACTGGATTTTTAAAACAGGGTGAAACATTTCTGCGGTCTGCGTGTCATATAGAGTGAAAGGGCCGGAAAAGGCCCTGTAAAAAGGGAGATAGAATATGCTTAAAGGTCTTATAAAATTATCGTTACTGGCGGCGCTGGTGATCGGCATCGTGTTTATGATGCAGCACATCGGCCCGCTCAGCCCGGACACCAGGGTCATGCTGAAATACTTGGGCTTCGGCTTCCTGGGGCTGGCCGCGCTCGGCATAGTGTCCGTGACGATATTGGGCCTTACCGCCATAATAATGGGCATCTCCTTCGCCAAGGGCGCCGGCTTCTGGGCCGGGCGCCGGGAAAGGGCGGGCGGCTTTGTGGCGGAAACCGTGGGCGGCGCGCTTAAAGGAGCTTTCAGCGGCCTGAACGAGGCCGGCTCCTCGTCCTCCCGCAAGGTGGAGATATCGGTGGATAAATACAACTGGACTTCATTCAAGATAAAGACGCAGACCGGCGACCTGACCCTGGCCGGCCACGACCAGCCCGGGGCTAAAGCCTCCGTGGAACTGCTCGAGAAGGAAGAGGGCGACGCCGAGGCGTGCTTCGAGGACGGCGAGATAAAAGTGAAGTCAAAAAGCGGCAGAAAGGTCCTGATCGGAGACGCGACGGTCTTCCTCCCCTCCAGGCTGGCCGCGCTGTGCGCGGAAAGCGTCAACGGCGACATAGTGATAAGCGGCTTCGTGACCGAGGGCGCTTCGGCCTTCAAGGGCGTGAACGGCGACATCTCGGTCTCCGGCCTGAAGAACGGCAGCGAGGTTTCCGTGAAGACGGTCAGCGGCGACGTGGAGATAAAGGAATCGCAGTTCAATTCCCTGCTGACGCAGAGCATCAGCGGCGACGTCGTCATAACCGACTCAGCCGCGGAAAGCGCCGTCATAAAGACGGTGAGCGGCGACATCGACTACGCCGGCAGCGACATAAAGAACCCGTCGGTCAAGACGGTCAGCGGCTCGGTAACAAAATAAACGGACAGGGGGCTGGCCTTAGGGACCGCTATTTTTCGTTCGCGGGCTCGGCGGGCTTGCGCTTCACCGCCTCGATCTCCAGGGTGATCTCCACCGTCTCGCCCACCAGCAAGCCGCCGGTCTCCAGCACCTTGTTCCAGGTAAGGCCGAAGTCCTTGCGGTTGATGGTAGTGGTGGCCACGGCCGCCAGGCGCTCGCCCCCCCACGGGTCGATGGCCGGGCCGCTGCCCTGCACGTCGAGCACCACCGGCTTCGTGACGCCGTGCATGGTCAGCTCGCCGTGGAGCTTCCCCTTCATGTTCTTGTAGTTCGTGACCTTCAGGCCCTTGAAGGTGATGGCCGGGAACTTCTCCGCGTCGAAGAAGTCCGCGGCGCGCAAATGCTTATCGCGCGCCTCTACGTTGGTGTTGATGCTGGCCGTCTCGATGGAAGCCTCGGCCTTCCAGGCCTTGGTGTCCCCGGGCACGAACTCCAGGCTGCCCGTGAACTTGTCGAAGCGCCCGCTCACCTTGCTGATGGCCATGTGGGCCACCTTGAAGGTGACGGCGCTGTGCGCGGCGTCTATGTCGTAAGTGGCCGCGTACGCGGGCCCCAGCGGCCCCGCCAGCAGCAGAACGGAAACCATGTATTTTTTCATAACCCCTCCGTTCACCATTATACTTCTTTAAGCGGGGACGACCTCTTTGGCCAGGGCGCCCATATTCCCCAGCGCCGAGGCCGCGTGGGAAGGTGGGAAGGGGGACGCTGCCCTTTCAGCGAGCTAAGAGGCCACAACGGAGAGCAGTTCCTGCCGGGAGAACGGTTTTCTCAGGGCGGCGCGCTGGCTATCGTCGCCGGTCATAAGCAGCGCGCGGGCCGCGGGGGCTACCTGTTTCGAGAAGGCGAGCAGGTCCGCGCCGCAGCCGTCGCCGAGGTTAAAATCGGTCAAAAGGATGTCATAAGCGCCGCCGCGCATAAAGGCCAGGGCTTCGGCCGCGCTGGAGCAGGCCGTAACCAGGTATTTTTCCCTTGTGAGCAGGTAGGAACAAAATTCGAGCAGTCCGTGGTCGTCTTCAACAAGCAGAATACGTTCTTTCATCAAGATCTCCGCGGCCGGCGGAGGCCGGTCCCGTAAATTCGCTTCGCCGGCATCTTTCTGGATAACGCAAGGGAACCAGTTTTATTGCCGGGCGAACAGCGTCTGGCAATAGTATACACGGGGCACATATCCGTTTTTTTGATTTATCGTTAACAATTCATTACCGCCGGCCGACGGATAGCCGGTCGGCCTTAGGGCGAGGGCGGGTCTAGCGAGGTTTACATTAAATCCGGAGTTAGATAGAATTTGAATATGGCTAAAAGATCCGGAACCGACAAGAGCGCCTGCACCAGGGAGAAAGCCGCCGAAGCCGCCACAAAATTAGTGGCCAGGCACGGCTTTGCCGAAACCACTTTCAAGATGCTGGCCGATGGACTTGGAGTGAGCGAAGCGGAAGTCCTGCGCCACTTCCCCAACAAGAACGCCCTGATGCATGAGATGGTACAGACCATGATCCGGCACAACCACGCCGTCGTGGACGGGCTGCTCCGCGCCGACGACGACGCCGGGTACCGCCTGCTGAGGCACTGCGTGGGGAACGTCGTCTGGGCGCTGCGCAACCGGGGCGCCGGGGCCCAGATACTGATACTCCTCTATTCCCTGGCCGGCCGCAGGAAGGAATTCGCCGACACGTTCGACCGGATGACGGCGGGCGGGCGACAAAGGATACTGAAGCACCTGATGGCCGGCAAACGCGAGGGGATGTTCCATTTCACCAGCGATCCCGCCACCATCGCTGAGCTCCTGCATCACAGCCTGTTCGGCGCCATGCTTTACGCGGCGGCCGCCCCGGAGGGCAGCGTTAAGGAAGCCGGGCTGGAAGCCGCGTGGATGAAGGTGATCATCGCGCTGACTAATTACGACGGGCAGCCCACCCGGCCGTAACTTCGGGAGACAGTGGACGCTGCCCCACCCCGCGGCCGCGCTATTGGTATAATATAAGGGAAATGCTGGAAACCGGAACACTTATTATCGGCGGCGGGCTGGCGGGGCTTTCGGCGGCGAAAGGCCTGGAGCGAAAAAAGCCCTACCTGATAGCGGAGCGGGAGAACCGCGCCGGCGGGCTGGCCGCCACCCTCAAGAAGGGCGGCTTCCATTTCGATTATTCCGGCCACCTGCTGCACCTGCGCTGGCCCAAGACCAAAAAGCTGATACTGGACGCCCTGGGCCGCAACTGCGGCCTGATCAAGCGCGACGCCCGCGTCTACACCCACAAGAGCTGGACCCCGTACCCTTTCCAGGCTAACCTCCACGGCATGCCGGACAAGGTCAAGGCCGACTGCGTCAGCGGCTTCCTGGCGGCCTACAATGCCAAGTGGCAGGCCGCAAGCGAGCCGGAGGTTTTCTCCCGCTGGACCAACCGGGTCTTCGGCGGCGGCATCTCGAAACATTTCATGCTGCCCTACAACGGCAAGCTCTGGCAGTACCCGCTGGAGCGCCTCACCACCGAATGGTGCGCCCCTTTTGTGCCGGTCCCCAAGCCCGAAGAGATCATAAACGGCGCTTACGGGAAAAAGACCTGGACCATGGGCTATAACACGTCCTTTTATTATCCGAAGCGCGGCGGCATCGGCGCGCTGTCCACGGCGCTGGCCATGACCTCGCGCGGCCTGCGCCTGGGGCTGGAGGTGGAAAGCGTGAATTTGCGCAAGCGCGAAGCCATGATACGCCATTTCGGCCCGGTGCGCTTCAAGCGCCTGATTAACACCTCGCCGCTTAACGACTTCATCGCCCGGACGCAGGACGCGCCGGCGGCGGTGAGGAAAGCCGCGGCCTCGCTGAGGCACAACACCGTCTACGTGCTGAACCTCGGGGCCAAAGGCGTAAAGAGCGATATGCACTGGGGCTATTTCCCGGAAGAGCGCTTCCCGTTCTACCGCGCCGGCATCGCCAGCAATTTTTCCAAACACCTCGCGCCCAGCGGCATGGCTTCCTTTTATATCGAGATAGCCACCGACGGGCGGGCCCTGGACCTGGCCTCCGCGGAAACGGAGATCATACAAGGCCTCAAGGCCTGCGGCCTTATAGAGAGCGCCTCCCAGGTAGTGGAAAAGCTCTGGCTCAAGATCCCCTGCGCCTATGTCATCTACAACCGGGAAAGGGCGAAGGCCCTGCCCTTGATCTGCGACTGGCTCAAGACCCGCAAGATCCAGTCCATCGGCCGCTACGGCGCCTGGAAATATTCCTTCATGGAAGAAAGCGTGAAGGAAGGCCTGGAAGCCGCCGGCAAGATCCTGCACGGATATTGATGGAACCGGGGAACCCGAAAAAGAATTCCCCTGCCGCGGCAGGTCTCCTGGCCTGCCTCTGCTGCCTCGCGCCCGCGGCCCGCGCGGCCCAGCCCGGCCAGACCGTGGCCTCTTTCCTTAAATTCGATCCCAGCCCACGCGGCTCCGCCATGGGCGAGGCCAACGCCGCCACCACGCAGGACGCTTATGCGGCCTGGTGCAACCCGGCCGGCCTGGCCGCGCTTGAAGTCCCCGAGCTGGCCGCCGCCCAGGAAACCTCTTTAGCCGAAGTCAGCAACCAGTACGCCTCGTTCGCCTACCCGCTGAATTACGGTTCCACCCTCGGCGTGAGCATCACCCGCCAGAGCATGGCCGCCTTCCAGGGCTACGACGCGATGGGCGGCTATACGCGCCTGCTGGAAGCCTCCGCCACGTCGATAGCCGCCTCCTACGCGCGCACCCTGCTCAAGGACGAGGTGGAGCACCCCGTCCTCAGCGCGGGCGTGAGCGTAAAAAGCATCTCGGAGAAACTGGACAGCGCTTCCGGCAGCGCGCTGGCCATGGACCTGGGCGTCATCTACCACCTGCGTCCCTCCAAGTATTGGATGAAGAACACCCCGGCGCAGGAACTCCGCGTGGGGCTGGCGGTAAAGAACCTCGGTTCCGACGTCACGTTCGACAAGACCAGCTTCCCGCTGCCGCAGGCCAAGGTCCTGGGCCTGGCCTGGATATCCCACCCCTCCGGCGCGCATACGCTGACCGTCTCGCTGGACCAGACGCTTTCGAATTACGCTAAATACGGCTACAGCGCCGGGGCCGAGTACTTCATGTTCCAGCTTATCTCCCTCAGGGCGGGCTATATTTCCGCCCGCGACACCGGCACCGGGGTCTGCCTGGGCGTGGGCTTCCGCCTTTCCTTCATGGACCTGGATTATTCCATGTCCCCCTTCGGCGAGCTGGGCACCACGCAGAAGCTGGGCGCCACGCTGCGCTTCGGCACCGCGCGCTCCAAGCAGCCCCTGGCCGGCGCCACCGCCCGGGTAGCGCGCGCCGGGGTCATGGCCCCCAAGGAGAAGATAGAGGCCCTGAAGCTCTACGCCAACGACTACATCGAGCTGGCCCGCAGGAACCTGGACGGCCGCGAATACACGCTGGCGGTGGACAACCTCAACAAAGCCTTCAACCTGGAGCCCCGCCTGATTGACGGCCCCTGGGGGAACAAGTCTGTCCGCCTGGAGGCCCTCAACAAGCGGCTGCAGCTCAGGGACACCCCGGTGCGCGAGAAGAACTTCCAGAAGCGGGAGGAGCAGTCCAACGTCGCCCACGAAGCGGTGGTCGCCTATATCGAGGGCCACGAGATGAAGGCCTTCCTGCTGGCGCATGCGGCCCTCGGCGCCAACCGCCGCGGCGACGCCCTCTTCGAGGAGCTGCTTTACAACCTGGCCGACCTCACGCGCAACGGCGTGCGCCGCGACGAGATCATGCCCAAGATGGTGCTGATCAAGGAAAAGCTCAAGAAGGCCGCCAAGGGCTTCTATATCCAGCAGTTCGACCTGGCGGCCAGGGAATGCGAGGAAGTGGTGCTGCTCGACGAGACCAACCCGATAGGCTGGACCCGCCTGGGCTCGGCCTATTATATGATGGGCGACAAGGCGAAGGCCCGCAAGGCTTACGAGAAGGCGCTGCAGCTCAACCCGGGCGACGCCGTCACCCGCAAGTTCATGGACGAACAGGGCTGGAAGCCGGGCCCGCCCCCGGGCCAATAGGCCTACAAGATACGGGGCATTACTGCCCTTACGCGCCCGCGCCTTTCCTTATATAGTATTACGGTAAGCAAAACAGCAGGGGAGGGCGCCGGACAAATGAAAAAATTACTCTTAGCCGTTATCTCGGTCTCGTTCGTTTCCTCGGTTTCCGCAGCAGACTTTTCACTCAACAAACTCAATGTCAAGAATGTCGGCCTAAAAGCCGAAGGCCTTGTCATCCCGTCGGTGCCCGCCCCCAAACAGGATACCGCCGTGCCCCAGGACCTGGTGAACAAGTTCACGCAGGTAAAGAACGACCTGTGGCGTCTGCAGAGCGACACCACCTGGCTGCGCTCGGACATCAACCGCCTGGAAAGCGAAGCGCTCAGGATAACGCAGAACAACTCCAACCCTTTTTTCCAGAACGACCTGCGGCAGATGGCCAGCGACATGAGCCGCTACGACAGCGACGCCCAGCGCATTTCTTACGCGGTGAGCGGCCTGCTCTCCGTGGCGCAGAAATCGCCGGAGCTCAACAAGCTGGCGCAAGATATGGACTGGGACGCCCGCACGCTGCTCAACACCATGCAGTTCGACGTGGAGCGCTCGGCCCAGAACCTGGAGAACACCGTGCGCCGCCTCAGCCCCGCCCTGGTGGGCTACGACGCGCAGTGGAAGGCCATGGACATCACGCGCTACAGCCGGGACCTTACCTGGAAGCTGCGCACCATCACCAGCGACATACGCACCCTGCTCTCCAGGACCCAGCCGTAATTATCAGGCAGCCCTAAATAAAACCGCCCGGCACTTCTGCCGGGCGGTTTTTTCTTTACGGGCCTTCTATGAGGCCGGCCGGGTTACAGTATGCCCGCTTCCATCATGGCTTTCTTTACGGCCGGGCGGTTGCGCTCGGACAGCGGGGTCAGGGGGAGCCGGGGCTCGCAGGCGCACAGGCCCATGAGGGAAACCGCGTACTTCACCGGGATGGGGTTGGTCTCGATAAAAAGGGACTTGATCAGCGGGAACAGCTTGTGGTGCAGCTCGGCCGCCTCCACCGTCTCTCCTTTAAGGAATTTGTCGCACATCTCCGCCATTTCTGTGGGGGCGATGTTCGACACCACCGAGATCACGCCGCGCGCGCCCACCGACATCATCGGCAAGGTCAGGGCGTCGTCGCCGCTCATCACGGCAAAATCCTTGTCCAGGATGTTTATGATCTCGCTTACCTGGTCGAGGCTGCCGGAGGCTTCCTTGATGCCGATGATATTGGAGAATTTCCGCCGCAGGGCCATCACCGTGGCCGGGGCCATATTGACCCCGGTGCGCCCGGGGATATTGTAAAGGATGACCGGCAGGCGCGTGGCGCGGGCTATGCCGGAAAAATGCGCGGTAAGCCCGTCCTGCGTGGGCTTATTATAATACGGGACGATGGCCAGCAGCCCGTCCACGCCGGTGGCCGAAACTTTTTTCACCATCTCGATGGACCTGGCGGTGGAATTGGTGCCGACTCCGGGCATGACCGGCACGCGGCCCTTTACCTCGTCCACGGTCAGCTTGATCACGTCCATGTACTCTTCGGTGGAAAGCGTGGCGGCCTCGCCGGTGGAACCGCACGGCACTATGCCCGAAACCCCGCCCTTGAGCTGGGCGCGCAGCAGCCGCCGCAGGGCTTCCTTGTCCACCTTCCCGTTCTTGAAAGGGGTGATTATCGCGGTAAAACAGCCTTTAAGTTCAAGCATGGTCCCTCCGTTAAGCTGAGATATTGCCTTTGAAAATTAGTTTCGCCGGGCCCTGTATGTATATCGCGCGGGCGCCAGCCCCAAAAGGCTTCAGCCACACGCGGAACTTTTCGCCGCTGCGGGAGTTCAGCGATACCGGCGGCTTCACGGCGCCGGCCAGGGCCAGGGCCACGGCGCTGGCCGTTATGCCGGTGCCGCAGGCCAGCGTTTCGTCCTCTACGCCGCGCTCGTAAGTGCGCACCAGCACGCGGCCGGCGCTCACTTTAACAAAATTGACATTGGTCCCTTTCGGGCCGAAGGCCTTGTTATGCCGCAGCGCGCGGCCCAGGCCCCGCACGTCGGTCCCGGCGAGGTCGCTAACGGGGACGACGGCATGCGGCACGCCGGTGTTGAGGAAATGCACGGTCTTCACCCCGGCCGGGTATTTGCCCCCGAGGTCCAGCGAGACCGCGCCCACGTCGGGCATGCGCATCCTGACGCTTTCGCGGCCCGCTACCTTGACGGGAAGGACGCCGCTCAGGGTCTCCAGGCTGAATTCTTTTTTCTTCATCAGCCCGGCGCTGTAAGCCCACCAGGCCGCGCAGCGCGAGCCGTTGCCGCAGAAAGCCTCGGACCCGTCGGAATTGAAATAGCGCACGCTCACCCGGCCGGCGCCGGCTTTATTTACGAAGAGCAGGCCGTCGGCACCCACGGCCGTCCCGCGCGCGCAGAGCTTCACGGCCAGTTTTTTAAGAACGGCGGAAGACAGCCTCCCTCCGCTTAACAGCACAAAATCGTTGCCCGCGCCTGACATCTTCCAGAAAGCTATTTTTTGCACGGCCACACTCCCCCGTTCTTCAGGCATTCCAGAAAGGACCCGGCCAGCTTGGCGGTGAACTGCCCGCCGTTGGCCTCCGCTATGGCGAAAAAGGGCTGCGCCTTTTCCTTCTCGCCCCGGGAATAGAGCGCCAGCGCTTTTATAGTTGCCGCCAGGGCGTCGGCCTTGTCCTCGGAAAGCGCGGCGTCGGCTGCCTCCGCGGCCTGCCCCTGACGGCCTCCAAGCAGCAGGTAAAGCGCCCTTTCGAGGCGGACGCCCCGCGCGGGCCCGAGCTTCAGCGCTTCGTCCAGGCTCAGCACCGCGCCGGAGTAGTCCCCGCGGCCGGCCAGGATGCGGGCCTGGTTCACGGGCCAGAAAACCGAGAGCGGCTCGCGGAGCCTCCCCTGTGAGGCGATGAAGGAGGCCTCTCCCCATTCCCGCTTCTTGAGCAGGCACCGCGCGTATTCACGCATCACGGCCGGGTCGTTAAAATCCTGCAGCACCACGGCCAGGGAGTAGAAGTCCCTGGCCCGGCCGAGGAACCCCATCCCGGAGTAGGCGCGGGCCAGGCCTACATTCGCGTCTATCTCGTCCTTTTTGAGGTCGAGCGCCTTCAGGAAAAGCGGCGCCGCGCTGTCGTAGAAACCGGCCCTGTTGTAGATCTGCCCCAGCCGCAGGGCGAAGAAGATATTATCCGGGTACAGCCCGATGGCCACCTTGTAAAGGCTTATGGCCTTGTCGGTAAGCCCGCCTGACTCGTAGCAGCGGCCGAGGTAGCCGTAGGCCGCCTCGCGCAGCCGGCGGGAAGGGTTCTCCATGAGGAACCCGTCATAATCCCGCTGCACCGCGGCGCAGTCCCCGGCGTTAAAGGACGCCCGGAGCGATTCCAGGCCGGCCAGCGCCCTGTTATCCGAGTCCCCGCCGAAGAAGAAGGCAAAGCACTGCGACGGCAGCAGGAGCAGGAGGACAAGCGCCGCGAGCCTCATAGTTTCTCCGCCAGGCGCGGGCCGGAAAAGATAAGCAGGGCCTCTTTGGCGGCGTCTATCCGCCGTGAAGCTTCCATGACGCCGGCCTCCCCGGCGTCGCCGCAGCGCTCGAAATCAGCCACCGAGATATCGGTTACCACCGGCTTTATGACGAAATCCGCCTTTTTCTCCGCCGAGCGCGCCAGCAGGGACCCGCGGATGTCTATCACCTGCAGCAGCGACATCAGCACGTTCTCCGGCATCCTTTCGGCCGCCCTGTCCGTAACGCTGGCCAGCACCCAGTCGGCCCCCAGGTCGCGCGCCGAGTCCACCGGGATGAAATCCACCACGCCGCCGTCCACCAGGTAGCGCTGCCTGTATTCCACCGGCGCGAAGATGCCGGGCAGGTTGACGCTGGCCCGCACCGCCGGGGCCAGTTCCCCCTCGGTGAACACTATCTTCTCGCCGGTGCGGATATCCATGGCGGAGCAGGCGAACGGCTTTTCAAGCTTTTCAAAGGTAAGGGCGCCGAAACGGTCCTGGATGAATTTGTTGATATGCGCGGGGGTCAGCAGCTTGTCGCTGATGAGCAGCCGCACCAGGCCGATGCTCCGGAAATCCCTGGAGACTTTAAGATCGGAGGCTTCAAGGCCGAACTTCCAGATCTCTTCCACGGACAGTCCCGAAGAGTAGAGGGCGCCGATAAGCGCGCCCATGGACGTGCCCGCCACGTAATCCACGGGAAAGCCGGCGTATTCCAGGGACTCCAGCACCCCGGTGTGGGCGAAACCGCGCGCCCCCCCTCCGGAGAGGGCCAGCCCTACCGTGGGCCTGGCGGGCGGCTTGGCCAGCGCCAGCCTGGTCCAGAGCGCGTCGCGCAGTATTTCATCGTCGGAGTCCTGCGCCGCGCAGAACGCGGGCGACAGCAGCAGCAGGACCAGCAGGAGGTTGCGGGGAAATTTCATTATCTGGGGATATCGCGGCCCTGCGCCCACTCCAGGCGTATCCGGGCCAGAAGCTGCCTGTAGACCGCCTCCAGGCAACCGCGCTCCATGTCGGCAACGGCGGCGGCGGCGCGCAGCGCCGGCAGCGGGTCCCGCGCGGAAGCCGCGCCGGCGGCGTAGTCCGCTTTCATGCGCTCCAGGCCGCTTTTTCTTTTTTGGGCCTCGTCCTGCTGGAAGAGCGCCTCTTTGTGCGCCGCAAAGATCTCGAAACGTATCCGGTCCTGCAGCTCAACGCGCTTGAGCTCGCCCTGGCGCTGCTGCGCTTTGCGCTGCCGCACCTGGGTCCAGATATCGTAGGAAAGCGGGAAATGTATGGCCAGCGAAGCCAGCCAGTTCTCGGAGCGCTCCGCGCTGTCCGACATCGCGGAGAATTTATAGGCGTCCACGTCGTAGCTGGCGCCGAGGTAAACGGTGGGGTTGCGGCGCACCAGGGCCATGCTCACCGCGATATCGTCCATCTGCGCCTTGTACATCTCGCTCTTCAGGTCCGGGCGGGACTCCATGGCGGTCACCAGGCTGTGCGAAACCTCTTCCGTTATCGGCAGGGGCTCCAGCTCCCCGTCCAGCTCCAGCTTGTAGCCCGGCTCGCGGTTTATAGTCCCCAGCAGTTCGGTGACGGCGGAATCCAGTTCGCTGCCGGCGGCGCGCACCCGGTCCGAAAAACCGGCCAGCAGGGCGCGGGCTTCAATGGCCTCGAGCGGGTTCTTAACGGATGAGAGGTCGAACGCTGACGCCCGCGCCAGCCACTCTGCCGCCGATCCATTGAGGCGTCTGCGGTAGAGCACCGTGTAAAAGGCCTTCTTCGCGGCCAGGGCCGCGTCGCTCCTGGCGGTCTCGTAATTGACCTTGGCCTGGTTGCTGGCGGTCTTGGCCAGCTTCAGCGTATTATCGTTCTTGCCGCCGGCGTAAACCGGCTGCAGGGCCGTGACGCGGAACGTGTAGAAGTTGCGCGGAATGGAGGGGTCTAGGTAGCGTTCCCCCATTTCCGGGCTCAGCACGGACGGGTAGGACAGGTTCACCCGGCTGGCGGTGGCGGAAAGGCTGAGCTGCGGCAGCGAGATGAACCGGGCTTCCTTCACCCGCTGCTTGGCTATAGTTATATCCTGCTCCGCGGCCAGCGCGGCGGGGCTGCTTCTCACCGCCATCTGCACCGCTTCGTCCAGCGTCAGCGCGCCGCCGGCCTGGGCGCGCGCGCGCTGCGGCGCCGCCAGGAGAGCGAACGCCGCCAGGAGCGGGCTTAGAATAGGATAGCGCATAACCCCCGGAAGACCCTCAGAGCTTGTACTGCGGCATTATTTCCCGCACTTTCGCGGCGACGGCTTCCGCCTTGTCCTTCATGCCGGCTTCGGCGGCTTCGGCGCGGAACTTCTCGTATTCCTTCGCCGTCTCGTGCATGGCGCCCACCATGTTGTTGAAATGCTCCTGCAGGTCCATGAGCTGGTCGCCCTGGCGCAGGTAGACGCGGTGCGTCAGGTCGCCTTCGGCCACGGTGGAACAGCTTTTCTCGAACTTGAAGATGGGGCCGGCCATGCGGTGCGAGACTACCGCGGACATTATCAGCACTATGCCCAGGTACATCACCACCTTGATGGCGAACATCGGGACCATCGCCCCCAGCTCCTCCAGCATGGGCTGCATCATCGGGTGGTCGTTTACCACCTTGGAAACGGTCCAGAGCACGTCGAGGCCCACCACGATGAAGGCCAGCAGCACGCTGGCGAAGATCAGCGCCATGTAGCGGTACTGCAGATGCTTCTTTATCAGTATGGTCTTGCGCTGGAACTGCGCGGGTTTGGGTTGTGTATTGTCTGCCATAAAGCTCCTTGAACCGATCGAGAATCGGGAATCATGAATCGGGAAAAATGGATTTTCCGCCAGATCCCCGATTCCCGATCCCCGACTGTTGCTAGAACAGCACTTCCATCAGGTCGAACCATTCCTTGGACACGGTCTTGAGCTCGCCGGTGGCCTTGGCCAGCGGCACGCCTACCACGTTGTTGCCGACCAGGGCGCTCATCTGGCCCCACTGGCCGTCGCGCACCAGCTCCGCGGCCTTGATGCCCACGCGGGTGCCGAGGATGCGGTCGAACAGCGTCGGGGCGCCGCCGCGCTGCAGGTGGCCTATCACGGCGGAGCGGGTCTCGAAGCCGGTCTGCTTCTCTATGAAGTGGGCGATGTGCTCGCCCATGCCGCGGTCCTTGAGGATGTGGTGGCCGAACTGGTCCAGCTCGTGCTTGGACTCGTCCGCCTTCTCGGCGGGCAGCACGGAGGCTTCGCTGGTAACTATCAGCGCGAAGCGCTTGCGGGCGTAGGCGGCTTTGATCTTCTCTATCATCTCGATCGTGTTGATCTTGCGCTCGGGCAGGCAGACGTAGTCCGCGGCCGAGGCGATGGCGGTGAAGAGCGCCACCCAGCCGGCGTGGCGGCCCATCACTTCCAGCACCATCACGCGGCGGTGGCTACGGCCGGTGTCTATCAGGGCCTCGGCCCCTTCCATGGCCTTGGTCACGGAGGTATCGAAGCCGAAAGTGTAATCGGTCGCGTTCAGGTCGTTATCCATCGTCTTGGGCACGCCGACGACGTTGAGCTGGTGCTCGCCGTAGAGGCGCGTGGCCACGCCCAGCGTGTCCTCGCCGCCCATCGCCACCAGCGCGTGCAGGCCCAGCTTCTTGAAATTAGCGAGGCACTTCTTAACGCTCTCCTCTTCCTTGAACGGGTTCGTGCGGGACGTGCCCAGCATCGTGCCGCCCCTCATGATGGCGTATTCCACCGCTTCGCGGTCCAGGGGCATGGAAACTCCGTTAACCAGGCCCTTCCAGCCGTCAACCAGGCCGACGCACTGGTAGCCGAACTTCTCCGCGGCGTACACGCAGCCGCGTATCGCCGGGTTAAGCCCCGGGCAGTCCCCGCCGCCTGTCAAGATCCCTATTTTCTTTTTCATGTATTTCTCCTTTAAATTAAGTTGCTCTCTGTCTTTCCGCGTCAAAAGCTCGTATTATAGCGCAGCTGCACGATGCGCTCCGGCTTGCGGGGCACATTCGCCTCGAATTCCCCGCTGCGCCCTATCTCGCGCAGCGCCATGTCCAGCTGGAAATAGGGCGTTATGTAAATGCGCATGCCGGCGTTGAAGCGGGACGGGTCGTCGGTATGGAAGACGTTGTCGTATTCCAGGATGAACGACAGCTTGTCCTCCAGCGTGTAGTTGGCCCCGACAAAACCGAAGAAGTAGCTGTTGTCGAAATCCGGGACGTTGAAGCCGCCGTGCAGCACGAAGTTGGAGATGCCGACCTCCTTGGAGCCCACCAGGTAAAGGCCCTTGCCCTTTTCGCGGTATTTCTTTACGTCCGGGTTGTAATAATAGCCCTGGCTGTCGTAGCCGAGCGCCACGGCCGGTACGTAGTAGCCGCCGTCGTAGAAACGGAATTTCACCTGGATCTCCGGCCGGCGCATGCGGATGGGGGAATCATTGCCGATGAGCTTGTCCACGGTCATGGTCGCGCCCAGGTTCAGGCGCTCCATAACGCCGAAGTTCAGCCCGCCCTGCACGCCCCCGTCGTTATAGAACCGGGTCTTCATCAGGAAACCGCCGTAATCGAGTATGCCCGCCGTGGGGATGTCCACCAGTTCGATATCCGGCATGACCACCGCTTCGCCCTTGGCCTTTTCCTCCTGGGCCAGTGCCGCGGAGGCCGCCAGGAGCATTACCGCAAGAACCGCGCTGATTTTTTTCATCATATACCTTCCTTGAGAGTTTTACTACGGTCTGACAGGAAAATTCAGATCCCCAGCGCCGCCTTTACCTTCGCTTCGAGGTCGGAGAGGGTAAACGGCTTCTGTACCGCGTCGCAGGCGCCGCTGAGCAGCGCTATGCCCCGTTCGCTGGCCACGTCGCGCGAAGTCATGATGATGATCTTCGGGCCGTCCGCGCCGTAGATCGACGAGATCTCGCTGGCCACGTGGTAGCCGTCGATGTAAGGCATCATCACGTCCAGCAGCACCAGGTCGAACTTCTCCGACTGCGCGGCCTGCAGGGCGTCCTTGCCGTTGACCTTGGCGGTCACATTGAAGCCCGCGCCCCGGAAGAAGGACTCCAGCAGGTCCATCAGGTCCGGGTCGTCGTCGGCTATTAAAATCCGCTTTCCACCTTCCATGTCTTGTCCCCCAGAAGTTTCTCGATTTCACGTAGCAGCGCGTCGGTCAGTCCCACTCGCTCGGTAGTCTCTATCATGTACGTGCCGCGTCCCTTGGCGTTGACCTGGAAATAGACCGGGCACATGCCGCCGCTTTTTCCCAGCGCCGTCTTCAGCTCATGCAGCTGTTTCTCGTCGAAAAGTATGCCCTCCGGCAGGTTCAGGATCAGGCCGCGGGCCCACTTGTTCATGGCGTCGAACAGGCCGTACGCCTCTTCGGCTATCAGCTCGAAATTCTCGGCGCCAAAATCGGATTTCTGGACCTTGCCGGTGACGACGACCACCTTGTTGAGGCCGAGGTGGGAGCCGTACAGTTTGTATTTCTTCGGGAACAGGCACACCCCCAGGTTGCCGGTCAGGTCCTCCACTTCGAACTTGGCCATCGCTTCGCCGGTCTTCTTGGTCTGCATGTTCTTGAACTGCGAGACTATGCCGGCCACGCGGACCATGGCGCCTTCCTCGAAACCGCCGGCCAGCACCTTCTCGGCCAGGGCGTTGGCCACCATGGAGAGATGGCGCCGGTAGCTGTTGAGCGGGTGCCCGGAGAAATAGAAGCCGAGCACCTCGTGCTCGAATTTCAGGATGGTATGCTCGCTCATCACCGCCGGCGCCTTTTTTTCCTCGCCGAAGAGCATCGCCTGGTTGATGTCGCGGGCGCCCTTGCCGTCGCCGCAGAAAGCGTCCACGGCGGCTATGGCGCGGGTGCGGGAGATCTCGGATTTTTCCGCCGGGTAGAAGGCGTCGAAAGCGCAGCCCCGGGCCAGCGACTCCATCACGCGCTTGTTGAGCTGCTTGGAGTCCACGCGCAGCGTGAATTCCTCGAAAGAGCGGTAAGGCCCGTTCTTGGCGCGCTCGGCCACTATCGATTCCACCACGCCCTCGCCCACGTTCTTCACGGCGGTAAGCGCGAAGCGGATGGCCGGCCTGCCGTTGTGGTCCTCGATGGAGAATTTCTTGAAGGAGCGGTTCACGCTGGGCCCGGCGATCTCTATCTCCATGTCCTGGGCTTCGCCTATGTAGGTGACCAGCTTGTTCTCTTTATCCTCGGAATTGACGGCGCTCTTGCCGATCTCGCTGGTGAGCAGGGCGGCCATGAACTCCACGGGGTAATTGGCTTTGAGCCAGGCGGTCTGGTAAGCTACCAGCGCGTAGGCCACGGAATGGGATTTGTTGAAGCCGTACTCGGCGAACTTCGCCATATCGTCGAAGATCTTGTTGGACAACTTGTTGGAAACATCGTTGAACTTCTTGCCCTGCTCCACGAACTTGTCGCGCATCTTCTCCATGACGTCGAGCTTCTTCTTGCCCATGGCCTTGCGGAAATCGTCGGCCTCGCTGGGCGTGAACCTGGCCATGCTCTTGGCTATCTCCATGACCTGTTCCTGGTACACCATGGTGCCGTAGGTGTCTTTCAGGATGGGCTCCAGGAGCGGGTGGTCGTAGGTGATCTTCTTGCGGCCGTGCTTGCGCTCCACGAAGGTCTCGAGCATGCCGCTGTTGATGGGGCCGGGGCGGTAAAGCGCCACCAGGGCCGCGATATCGCTGAACACCGTGGGTTTGAGGCCCTTCACCAGCTTCTTCATGCCTTCGCTTTCCAGCTGGAACACGCCGGTGGTCTTGCCCTCGCAGAGCAGGTCGAAGGTTTTCTTGTCGTCCATCGCTATGGAGTAGATGTCGAAATCTTTTTTCTCCGGCAGGGCGCGGATGAATTCGGAGGCGGTCTCGATGATGGTGAGCGTGCGCAGGCCGAGGAAGTCCACCTTGAGCATGCCCAGGCTGCCCAGCATATTGCCGTCGTACTGCGTGGTGATGACTTCCTTGTTGTTGCGGTTGGCCAGCGGGACGTAATCGGTGATGTCGTCCTTGGAGATGACCACGCCGGCGGCGTGCACGCCGGTCTGGCGGCGCAGGCCCTCCACCTTCAGGGCGATGTCGAACATCTTCTTGATCTTGGGGTCGCGCTGGTATTCCTTAAGTTCGTTGACCTCGTTGAGGGCCTTAAAAAGGGTGGCCTTGGGGTCGGCCGGCACCAGCTTGGCGATAGCATTGACGTCGGCCAGCGGGATGTTCATCACGCGGCCCACGTCGCGGATGGCGCTCTTGGCCTTGATGGTGCCGTAGGTGATGATGTTGGCCACGCGGCTGGCGCCGTACTTCTCGCGCACGTACTGCACCACTTTCTCGCGGCCGTCGTCGGAAAAATCGATGTCGAGGTCCGGCATGCTCTTGCGGCCGGGGTTGAGGAAGCGCTCGAACAGCAGGCCGTTGGGCAGCGGGTCCACGCGGGTGATGTCGAGAGCAAAGGCCACCAGCGCGCCGGCGCCGGAACCGCGGCCGGGGCCCACAGGCACGCCTATGGCGCGGCCGTGGTTGATGAAATCCATGACTATCAGGAAGTAGCTGGAGAAGCCCATCTTCTTGATGGTGTCCAGTTCGAACTCGAGGCGCTTGTGGTAGTCTGGCCCGGCGCCGGGGACTTTCTTCTTGAGGCCGGCGTCGCAGAGGTCCCTGAGGTAATAGAAATCGCCGTCGCCCTCGGGGTGTTTGTCCTTGTAGGCCTGCGGGATGTCGAAGGCGGGCAGGTGCAGCTTGCTGGTGTCGATCTTGATATTGCACATGTCGGCTATGACAAGGGTGTTCTTTATGGATTCGGGGGTGTGCGAGAAGAGCTTTATCATTTCGTCTGGGGACTTGTAATAGAGCTCGTGCGTGGTCATCTTCATGCGGTTCGGATCGTCCATCAGGGAACCGGTGGAGATGCAGATATGGGCGTCGTGCGCTTCCCAGTCTTCTTTCTTCTGGTAGTGGCAGTCGTTGGTGGCTACCAGCGGGATGCCGGTGCGCTTGGCTACTTCGATGAGGCCGGCCATGGCGGCGGTCTCTTCGGGGATATTGTGGTCCATCAGCTCGAGGTAGAAGTTGCCTTTGCCGAGGATGTCCTGGTACTGCATGGCCAGTTTGGCGGCTTCGTCCAGGCGGTTCTCGGCGCAGGCGCGGGCTATGTGGGACTTGAGGCAGCCCGATAGGCAGATGAGGCCGTCGGCGTGTTTGGCGAGTATTTCGCTGTCTATGCGCGGGTCGTGGTAGAAGCCTTCCAGGTAGGAATTGGAGACCATCTTCATGAGGTTGCGGTACCCGGTGTCGTTCTTGGCGAGCACGGTCATGTGGCCGTTGTCGCGGCGGCCGGTGGTTTTGTCGCGGTCTTTGCGGGAGCCTTTGGCTACGTAGCATTCGCAGCCTATGATGGCTTTGAGGCCGAGGGCTTTGGCGGTGAAGTAGAACTCCATGGCGCCGTACATGTTGCCGTGGTCGGTAAGGGCCAGCGCGTTGCCGGGGTGGGCGGCCAGCCCCTTGAGGAACTCGGAGGGGCCGCCGTGGCCGTCGGTGATGCGCAGCATCCCGTCGAGCAGCGAGTACTCCGAGTGGTTATGAAGATGTATGAACCCAGGTTGCATTAATTCCCAGACAAACAAAAATCTGGCGGCCCACCAGCTCCGCAGCCTTTAATTATATAAATAATTAACCCTCTGATGGGACCCCTCAAGGGGAAACAGCGCTATATTCGGATTAGACCACAAGAATCCGGTCGGGGGCCTACCGCGTGGGGCGGGCTATCAAAACGCGCTCGGCACACCGTGCCTCGCTCTTCCTCCGGCCTCGGCGCTATGCAAGCCTCGGCCTCCGGACGGTTTTGATACCCCGCCCCCCGCGGTCTCCCCCTCCGTCAGCTCAAATTGCCAGGAGGGGACGCTGACGGTTAAGCGGACAGGGTGCGCAGCCAATTGGCTGCGCGCACGATAGAGATCCCGCCGGTTTCCTGCTCGTTGCGGGCGTTGTGCACCAGCTGCACCGCTTTTACGGTTTTGTGACGTTCTTTAAAATAGGCCAGGCTGCGGCTTATGTCCGTGTCCGAAAGTTTAACCTCTATAAAATGCGTCAAGCTGCCGTTCTCCGCCAGGCTGAAATCCACCTCTTTCCCATCTTTTGTACGGATATAGTGCAGGGAGATGTCGGCGCCTTTTGTGTCCTGCATGTACTGCGCGTGCTTGAGCAGCGACACCGCCACGGTGTTTTCCAGACGGACCCCCTCGTCGCCATCCACATAACCGCTGTCGTAGAAGTAAGCTTTCGGCTCTTTAAGCAGGGATCTGGCGATATTTTTGTGGAAGGGCCGGATAAGAAAGATTATATGCAGGCTTTCCAGGATCTCGACGTATTTGCGTATAGTATTGGGCGCGGCCTGCAAGTCGGTGGCAAGCGAGGCGAAGGACAGCGGCGAGCCGACGCGTTTGCGCAGCATCTCCAGCAGCAACCGGATAACTCGTATTTCGCTTATGCGGCTGAAGTCCATAATATCTTCCCGCACCAGATCGGTATAGTACTGCCGGCGCCAGCGGCTTGCTTCTTCGTCGGAAGCGGAGAGGAACGGCTCCGGGAAGCCGCCGAGGCGGTTCAGGGCCGACAGGGCCTCGTACGGGGGCATGGCCGCCGAGAGTTCTTTTACGGAAAGCGGGTTCAGGCGGTAAAGAAAGTAACGGCCGGCGAGGGAATCGCCGGTCTGCCTGAAGGTGTCAAGACGGGCGCTGCCCGTGACCAGAAAGGATTGTGACGGACTGCGGGTGTCGAATGTTCCTTTGAGAAAGGATTTCCAACCATTCATTTTGTGGATCTCGTCCAGAATTATCAGATCCGCGTTGAGCGGCCATGAGCGCCGGCGGATGATCTTGATATCAGCCACATCATCATTGTTGAGGTAGACGGTATTTTTGTAAGAACTTTGCAGATGTTTTGAAAAAAAAGTCTTCCCTACCTGGCGGGGCCCGGTTATAAAGACCATCTTTTTACGCAGGTCCTTTACTACTTGGTCATGTATATAGCGTTCCATACAGTATATTATGCTGATTTTTGCCGTTTAGTCAAGACTTTAATGCATTGTATTGCCTAATAGTCGGATATGGCAGTACGGGAACCCGGTCGGTGGGGTAGCAAAACCTTCCGACGACTGAGCCTTGCGTAAGCGGCGAGGGAGGAGGATGAGCGACGGGCACGGTGGCCGCTTGATGCGCATAGCGCTTGATGCGGCACGGCCATAGGCCAGTGCCCTAGCGCGTTTTGATACCCCACCCCCCGCGGCCGGCCCCGACTTGAATGCGTGCGGGATTTAAGTCAAGGTGACGGGTTAACGGAATTTATATAATTAAAGACATGGGCAAAATGACGGCGCATCCTTATACTGAGAAGAAATTTAAGAAGCGGCTAATCTTCGAGGGGACTGTTAATTTCAGGGCCGATACGGTGAAGCTGCCCAATGGGAAGACGGCCACCAGGGAATTTATCGACCATCCCGGGGCCGTGGCCGTGCTGCCCGTGCTGCCCGACGGCAAAATAGTCTTTGTGCGCCAGTTCCGGTACCCCGTAGGCCGCGCTACCCTCGAGATACCCGCCGGCAAACTGCACTCCCCCAAAGACAGCCCCCTCAAGCGCGTAAAAGCCGAACTCAAAGAAGAAACCGGCTACACCGCCAAAAAGCTCACCCCCATACTTTCCTACTGGCCCACCCCCGCCTTTTCCACCGAAGTACTCTACGTCTACACCGCCACCGGCCTGCGCGGCGGCAAACCCAACCCCGACGAGGACGAGTTCCTCACGTTAGAGACCATCCCCTTCAAAAAAGCCTGGCAGATGGCCAAGACAGGCAAGATCCGCGACTCTAAAACCCTCATAGCTTTGCAGGCTTGGAAAATCAAACTCCTGGAGAAAAAATGAAATTCGACACAACCGATAACCTGTGCGTGAACACCCTCAGAACCCTTTCTATAGACATGGTGGGCCAGGCCGATTCCGGCCACCCGGGCCTGCCGCTAGGCGCCGCGGCGATGGCCTACGCCGTCTGGGCCGGGCACCTCAAGTTCGATTCGTCGGATCCCGAGTGGTTCGACCGCGACCGCTTCGTGCTCTCCGCCGGGCACGGCTCGGCGCTGCTCTACTCCATGCTCCACCTCTACGGCTTCGGCCTGGAGATGGAGGACCTCAAGAAATTCCGCCAGCTCGATAGCAAAACGCCCGGCCACCCGGAACACGGCCTGACCAAGGGCGTGGAAACCACCACCGGCCCGCTCGGGCAGGGCTTCGCCAACGCCGTCGGGTTCGCCCTGGCGGAAAAGATGCTGGCCGCCAAGCTCAACACCCCGGAATTCCCGCTGGTCGACCACTTCACCTACGTGATCTGCGGCGACGGGGACCTGATGGAGGGCGTCTCCTACGAGGCGGCGTCCCTCGCCGGCCACCTCAAGCTGGGCAAGCTGATCTGCCTGTTCGATTCCAACGAGATCACGATCGAAGGCGCGACCAGCCTGGCCTTCTGCGAGGACGTGAAGAAGCGCTTCCTGTCGCAGTGCTGGCAGGTGCTGGAAGTGCAAGACGGCAACGACATGGCCGAGATCGACGCCGCCGTCAGGAAGGCGAGGCGCGAGACCGAGCAGCCCACGATGATCATCGTGAAGACCCATATCGGCTTCGGCAGCCCCAAGCAGGACAAGAGCTCCGTGCACGGAGAGCCGCTCAAGCCCGACGAGATCCTGGCCACCAAGAAGGCCCTGGGCTGGCCCTCCACGGAACCCTTCTTTATCCCCGAAGAGGCCCGCGCCCGCTTCGCCGAACAGGCAGCAGCCGGAGAGAAGGACCGCAAGCGCTGGCTGAAACTCTGGAAAAATTACGCCGAGGCCCTGCCCGAAAAGGCCGCGCTGGCCAAAGCCATGCTGGGCCGCGAGATCCCGGAAGGGCTGTTCAACCCCGACGCCGCTTTCTTCGACAAGCCGCTGGCCACCCGGGAAGCTTCCGGCAAGGTGATCAACCTGATGGCCGCGGGCCTGCCGGGCTTCACCGGCGGGTCGGCCGACCTGGCCCCCTCCACCAAGACGGATATCACCGCCGACCCCTCGCGCACGCTGCACTTCGGCATCCGCGAACACGGCATGGCCGCCATCGTCAACGGCATGGCCCTGCACGGCGGGCTGATCCCCTTCGGCGCCACGTTCCTGACCTTCTCGGACTACATGCGCCCGGCCATCCGCCTGGCTGCCCTGATGCAGGCGCCCTCCCTCTTCGTGTTCACGCACGACAGCATCGGCCTGGGCGAGGACGGCCCCACCCACCAGCCGGTGGAGCACCTGATGAGCCTGCGCCTGATCCCCGGCCTGCTGGTGCTGCGCCCGGCCGACGCCTGGGAAACGCTTTACGCCTGGGAAGCCGCGGTGCGTACCAAGCGCCCTACGTGCCTGGCGCTGTCGCGGCAGAAGCTGCCGCTCATGACGCAGTACCGGGAAAAGATCGCCGCCGGCGTAAAGCGCGGCGCCTACCTGCTGCGCGGCCCTTCCACGGTGCCATCGATAGAGCTGATCGCTTCCGGCTCCGAGGTCTCGCTGCTTTTCGAGGCCGCCGCGCTGCTGGAAAAGGACAACATAGCCGCCCGCATCATCTCGGTACCCTCCTTCGAGCTTTTCCGCGAGCAGGACAAGGCCTACAGGGACTCCATCTTCCTGCCAAACCTGCCCAAGCTGGCCGTGGAGGCCGGACGGAGCATCGGCTGGGAAGAGCTGATAGACGCGCCCGTGAAGACCATGGGGGTGGAAACGTTCGGTAAATCGGCGCCCGCGGCGCACGCGTACGCCTCTTTCGGCCTCACGCCGGAGAAGATAGCCGCGGCCGCGAAGAAACTGGTGAAATAAAAGGACTAACGTGAGCCAGGCTTTCGTAAAGAACGATGCGGACACGCCCGAGGAGCCCGTAAAGCGCCAGCCGAGCGGACGGCCGAATTACGTCACCGTGACCGGGCTGGCGCAGCTGGAGGCAAAACTCCTGGAATTGACGCTGCTGCGGGCGGAGCTGCTCGCCCAGAAGCGCCCGGACGAACCGGGAGGACTGCCGCTGCGCCAGGCCGAAATAGACCTTTCTTATTTTGAAACCCAGGTGAAGCAGGCCAAAGTGGTGGACAACCGCGGGCTCGACTCCGACGAGGTGCGGTTCGGGGCCACCGTGGTCATAAGCGAGAACGGCGGCCCGGCGAAAGAGTTCGTTATAGTGGGCGAGGACGAGGCGGACGCCGCGGCCGGGAAACTGAACTGGGCGTCCCCGCTGGCCGCCGTGCTGCTGGGCGCGCGCAAAGGCGCCAAAGTCACCTGGGCGCGCAAGACCGGGGACGCTGTAATTGAGATCTTGTCCGTGACGTATCCGAAAGCCTGACAGGCACCGCTATTTTATTTTTTTGTTCCAGCCCCGGCGCTGCCGGAGCCCAGGCGCTGCGCTTCCCTGAAATGGACGGCCGCGCCTTCCGGGTCCCCCGCCGAGCGCAGGGCTGTTCCCCAGCTGATATGAGCCGCGGCATAGCCGGGGGCCAGGCGCAAAGCCTCCTGGTAATGGCCTTCCGCCTCCGCGCGCCTGCCCAGCGCGAACAGGATATACCCCAGATTCACATGCGCTTCGGGGAAATCCGGCTTAAGCCGCAAAGCTTCGATATAATTCTGTACCGCTTCACCGGTCTCGCCCCGCGCGACCAGCAGGGTGCCCAGGTTATAACGGGCTTCGGCGAAATCCGGTTTCAGCCGCAGAGCCTCGCGGTAATGCTCTTCCGCTTCCGGCAGCTTTCCCCGCGCGGTCAGGGCCACGCCCAGGTTATGTTCGGCTTCCGGGTAAGCCGGCTTCAGGCGCAGGGCCTCCCGGTAATGGTTTACGGCCTCGTCCAGCTTTCCCAGCGCCGCCAGAGCGCAGCCCAGCCTGTAATGGCCCTCCGCAAAACCGGGGGAAACGCGCAGGGCCCGGCGGTAATACTCCACCGCCTCCTCCCGCCGCCCGTTGTTGTCGAGCAGCGCGGCAAAATTATAATTCGCGTTCACGTCGGCCGGGTTCAGGGCCAGGGCTTTGCGGTAAGACTCCTCGGCGGCGGCGGCCTGGCCGGCCTCGCCCAGCGCTACGCCGAAGCCCACGTTGGCGAGCACGGAATTGGGCGAGTCGGAAGCCGCTCTTTGCCAGAAGGACATGCGGTCGCGGTAATGCAGCGTCTGTGCGAAGGTCAGCGCCGCCAGGACCGCCAGGATACCACCAGTCAGCCATACCGGCGCTTCCAATTTATCGTCGGGTGAACGGCACGCTTCCAGGGCGACGATAAGGAGGCCGAATAACGGCAGGTAAAGCCTGTGCGGCATGAAATTGGAAGCCGCCGGCATAGGCGACAGCATCCCCGGCACGAAGAACAGCAGGAACCAGGAAACCCCGAAAACAACATAACCGGTACGCCGCCCTTTAGACCGGAAGACAAGCCAGGCGGCCAGGAAAACCGCCGCAAGACCGAAGAGGACTCCTGCGTCGCGCGGGACCGCCATCACCTGGATATTCACCGGCAGCAGGACGTTCCCCAGCCCCGACGCCAGAACCGGCAGGTTCGCAAAGAACGACCTGAGCATCTCCCCCGCTTCCACCCCGGCGGACGCGGGAAGGGCCAGGCTGCGGAACAAGACCCAGACCGCGAAGCCCAGCACCCAGCCGGCCCAGAGCGGCAGCCCGGAGCGGAGCGGCTTTCCCCCTTGCCCGAGGCGCCAGTACAGCAGGCACAGCGGGGCCAGGGCCACGGCGGATTCTTTGGTGAACATGGCGCAGGTGAAAAAGAAGGCGTGGGCCGCGGCGCTGCGCGGCCGCCCCGACTCCCGGAAGTCCGCCGCGGCTATAAAAGCGGCCAGCGCGAACACGGCCAGCAGGGAGGCGTTGCTGCCGGGGATCCAGCATACCGCCTGGGCGGCCGCGGGGTGGGCGAGAAAAACAAAAGAGAAAAAAAGGGCGGTTCTTTCAGGGTAGCGCATCCTGACGAGCGCTTTGAACACCAGGAAAGACGCCAGGAGGTGCAGCAGCAGGTTCGTTAGCCTGTAAACAAAAGGGGACGCCCCGCCCGCCAGCGCCTCGAGCATCAGCAGCAGGTTAGGCAGGGGCCGGTAATAAAGGGCGGCCCCGTCAGCGGAGAACATGGCGTCGCGCCTGAAGATCTCCGCGATGTTGGAAATATCCCGCAGGAAATCCTGGTAGACCAGCAGCACCGTGTCGTCGAGATAGTTGAAACCGAAGGAGAGGCAATAGCCGTACAGGAGAAAACCCGCCGCGAACAGCCAGGCGGGGTTGGAGCGCTTTCTGTTTTCGTCCCGGGCGCCGGGGTCTGCCATCGTTAAAACCCCCGGGCGCGCTTCAGCCCCCACAGGGAAACCAGCGTAAAAATAACGCAGGGCGCCAGGCCGGCGACCGCCGGCGGCACCAGCTCAGCGTTGCCGGCCTGCTGGGCCATTATTATCACCGCCCAGAAGAAAAAGCCCGTGCCGATGGAAAGACCGAAACTGAAGAGCTTGTTGTTGCGCGGGAGCAGCAGCACGATGGCGGCGCCTATCAGGGCCATCACCGGGCTGGCCAGCGGCGCCGCCAGCTTGACCCACAGCAGGGTGCGTTCCGCGGTGGCAGGGGCGCCTACCGCCTCCAGGCGGCGCAGGCGGCGCAGCACCTCCAGCGAGTGAACGCCGTCCGGTACCAGCTTCTCCAGCAGCAGGTCTTCGGGCGGGACGGACACGGAGGAAAGCCACTTGGGGAAATGCCTGACGGCCGGCACGGCGTCCTCGTCGTATGAGATCTCAACGCCGTCGTAGAATTCCCAGCGGCCGACGTCGGCGCGCCAAGAGGCGGAGCGCGCGTTCACCTCGGTGAACAGCCTGCCCCCGCGGTAGGCGTCGAGCACCACCCGCTCCATCAGGCGCCGCCGCCCGTCGAAAAGGGACGCCGTCACGAAGACCTCGTCGCCGGCGGAGAACGTCACGTCGCGCTTCACTACCCGCTTCCAGTCCTCGCGGCCGCGCATCTTCCCCTCAAAAAGGAATTCGGACCGCATATAAAACTCCGGGGCGACCGTTTCCTGCAGCAGTAACTGCCCGGCGCCGGCCAGGACGGCGCAGAAGATCAGGGGCTTTATCATAGCGAGAGGGCGCCAGCCCCCGGCCAGGCCGGCTTTCCATTCGCCGCTGGAGATCATCCCGCCCAGCGCGAACAGCACCGCCAGCAGCACCGCGATGGGGATCATTTTTACGGCGAAATACGGGGTCTGGTACGCGATATAGCGCAGGAACAGCCCGGCGCCGGAGCTGCTCTTCATGAAAAAATTAAGTTTATCGAACATGCTGCCGAAGACCAGGAGCAGGCAGAACACCGCCAGCCCGAAGCCGAAGGGCGCCCAGAAACTCCGCGCGATATACCTTTCGAAGGTCCTGTTCATAGTTGCCGTCTCACCTGGCGTGCAGGCGCTTTTTCCAGAGCCAGAGCCCCGCCAGCGCCGTCAGTACCGACGGGGCGAACACCGCCCACGGGAAAAGGGCCTCGTATTTGCGCGCCAGCACCATGCCGCTTATCGTGAGCCCGTAATAAAAGAAAATGATCAGGAGGCTCAGCGCGAAGCCGGCGGAACGCCCGCGCTTGTCCAGCGCCACCCCCAGCGGCGCGCCCACCAGGAAGAACGCCAGCGGCGCCAGCGCCAGCGCAATCCGCGAAGCCGCCTCTATGCGGTATTTGCTTTCCACCAGCGGGTCCGGCAGCCCGGCCTTGAGCCTGGCGAAGATATCGCCGGTGGAAAGTTCGCGCTGGTTGAGCTTGCGCGCGCCGCCGCTCCCGTTGTAGAACGGCAGCAGCGTCCGGTACGAGGCGAAGCGCCCGTAAAGGAGCTTGTCCTCGTCCTTGCAGTCGGTCTGGCTGAACTGGCCGTCGGAAAGCTCTATTTCCAGCCCGCGCCCGCGCGCCATGCGGTAACGGCCCGAGGCGGCGTTCATCTTGGTTACGTAGGCGGGCTGGCCTTCCCTGTTGATGCGGCGCAGCAGGTTCACCCCGCGCATGGTCCCGCCGAGGCCGTTCACTTCCCGCGCGTAGATCACCCAGTCCGAAAGCTGCTGGAAGGTGCGGGGCTTGAGCTCGATCTTGGTCACATGCTCTATCATCAGTATCGTGTAGTCGGTGGAGCGCTTAAGGGCTTTGGGGCCCGCCCAGTTATTGACGAACAGCAGCAGCAGGGAGCAGAGGACGGCGGTCCCGAACACCCAGGAAAAGATCTGGTAGAAGGAAAAGCCCCCGGCGCGCAGGGCGATTATTTCCCCGTCCTGCGACATCTGCCCCAGGCTGAGCAGGGTAGCCAGCAGGAACGCCAGCGGCAGGGAGGACCCCAGTATGTTCGGAATGAGATAGAGGAGGCTGGCGCAGAGGAAATACATGGAAAAACCCGCCAGCGCGCCCTGGTTGACTATCTGCACGAAATTGAGCAGCACCAGCAGCGAGACGAAGATAAAAAGGGAGAGGACCAGGTGCTTGGCGAAAGTGCGCAACACGTACAGGCGGGCTATAGGCACGAACATTTATTTATTCTATTATATATCTACGGCGGCATGGAACGCCGAAGTTCCCTTTTTGCCGGGGGGACTGTTTTTTGCCGTCCTGTTCCCGTGGATATTAACTTGAAGCGCACAAAACCGGGTCTTTTATCTCTCGCACTGCTGCTGGCCCTGGCCTGCGCGGCCCCCGCGCGCGCCCAGGAAGAGCCCGCCGGCACCGACGGGTTCGGCATTCCCTCGGGCGGCGGCGGCAGGTTTCGGCTGCTGGACACGCAGGACCGGGGCAGCCTCATCGAGAAGACGGAAGTCTCCAGCGAAACCGCCTCGCCCGGCATCGACGATATCTCTTCCGACCTGCCGTTCTCCTACACCGGCGACTCCTGGAACTCGGCCAGGGAGGCCGTGGAAAGCGGCAGGATCTCCTCCGAACGGCTGGAAGTTGCGCGCGCCGTGGCCATCTCCACCGGCGCCCCGCTGGCCCCGGAACCCCAGGTGGAGTTCCGCGAATCGGGCACCACCCTTTCCGTCACCGGCCGCAAAGTGATAACGCTCAACTACAGCGGCAAGCGCTATATAAAGGACCAGACCACCACCACGCGCGCCCGCTCCACCAACCTTTTCGAGATCACACAGCAGATGCAGGTGCGCATGCAGGGCAAGGTCGGCCAGAAGATCACCGTCAACGTCGACTACGACGATACCAAGGTGGACAAGCAGGACATCTCCGTCGTGTACCAGGGCGATCCCAACGAAGCGGTGCAGAACATCGCCTTCGGCGACATAGACCTGTCCCTGCCCGCCACGGAGTTCGTCTCCTATAACAAGCAGCTCTTCGGCATCAGGGCCGACATAAAGACCGGGGGCCTGAAATTCACCTTCGTCGGTTCGCGCACCAAGGGTACCACCAAGACCAAGCAGTTCACCGGCAACACCCAGTTCCAGAAGGTCGACATAAACGATACCAGCTACCTGCGCCGGCGCTATTACGACCTCACCTTCGGCAACAAGGACCGCCTGCCGCTGAAGGTCAATTCTGAAACCGTTTATATCGACCGGCAGTCGGCGGCGCCCGTCGACAATATCACTATCTTTGAAAGGACCGCGGACAAACTTGCGGTGCTGACCTCCACCTACACGGGCCGGTTCCAGCTGCTGAGCCGCGGCTCGGACTACGTGATGGACTACGCCAACGGCATGCTGACGTTCGCCTCCTCGCTGAACACCAACGACGTGGTGATAATAGACTTCAAGAACACCAACGGCGTCAACCTGGCCGACAATCCCTCGACAGGCACCATCACCGCCGGCGGCGGCAGCACCGGCAATTACAAGATCATAAAGACCTCGGAAACCGGCAGCGACAACGAGCTCAAGACTTATTATTCCATAGGCCAGACCAACATCGTGCGCGACAACGGCACCGGCAATTTCTCGCTCGTGGTGCAGGACCTCAGCCATAATTTCGTAGGCACCTCGCTCAACCCGGTGCAGAAATACCCCGACGGCATTACGGTGGATTTCGAGCAGGGCATCTTCTATCTCAAAGAACCTTTCGGGGCGGAAGGCGCGCCGGGCACGCCGGACGCGCAGGTGTACGCCGCCTCGCCGGCGTCGAAGCGCCTCTTCCATGTGGAATACAGCTACCGTTTCAAGACTTTCATCCTGGAAGGCAGCATAGTCCTGAACTCGGAAGTGGTGCGCGTGGACAACGTGAAATACACGCGCAACACCGATTACTTCATCGACTACGACTCCGGCTTCATCACTTTCTATTACCCCGAGAAGATAGGGCAGGACTCCAAGATAGACATCTCCTACGAAGTCTCGGCGTACGGCGGCACCGGGAACCAGTCCCTGGTCGGCGGCCGCATCTCGTACGACCTGGGCAGCCATTTCTCGCTCGGCTCCACGCTGCTCTACCAGGGCGGCGTGAAGGGCAATACCGTCCCTAACGTGACGGACCTGGTCAACAGCATGCTGGTCTACGAAGGCGACGCGCAGCTCAGGGGCCTGAACCTGCTCGGCCTGCGCACCACCATCGGCGGCGAGATAGCGCAGTCCAAGACCACCCCCAACCTCAACGACTACGCGCTCATCGACAATATGGAAGGCGTAAAGCAGGAGGACTCCACGCCGCTGGACAAGAACTACTGGGTCATAGCCTCGAACCCGGTGGAGCTCCCCGCGGACCCGAACGCTGTGTCGTGGGCGAACGAGGCCATAAAGGCCAAGGACATCAACTCCAAGTCCAGCTCCGACGGCACGCAGCAGGTCCTGGCCGTCAACTATGATTTCAGCATCTCGTCCGAAGTTTCCATCGCCTACCCGCTGTCCAACACCGGTATAGATTTCTCCGGCAAAAAGACCTTCGAGATGGTCATCTACGGCGTGAACGCGAGCACACCCGGGCCCACTATCAACATTCACTATGGCCAGATCGACGAGGACGCCGACGGGCGGGGAGGCCAGATCTTCTCCTGTTCCAGCGGGCTGACGCTGTACGGCTACCCCAGGAGCGAAGACACCAACTGCGACGGCCAGGTGGCCACCGGCGAAGACATAGGCTGGGAATACTGGCCGGCCGGGAAGACTGCGAGGCGCTACGGCGCCTCCAACGGGCGGCTGGATTCGGAAGATCTCAACAACAACGGCCGCCTGGACTCGCAGGACTTCACCGGCGGCGATTTCGGGTACCGGAACTCCCCCACCTACGGTTTCGACGGCGCGATGCCGAACTCGGTCATCAATTTCTCCGGCTGGCGCACCATCACCGCGGAAATGCCTATCACCTCCGCCAACAGCTATAAGTGGAACGCCATAAAACAGGTGCGCATCTCCCTGACGCAGACGCCGGGAGGCGCCACCAGCGGCGTGGTAAAGTTCGCGCGCGTGGCCGCCGTAGGCAATTCCTGGGCCGTAGTGGAAAGCACCGGCGGCTCGCTGAACGTTTCCGCGCCGAATAATATCGACAATACCGACTATGACCCCATTTATGACGCCGGCGGCAGGGCGGCGGAGGTCTTTACCGACCTTTACGGCGACGTTACCGCCATCAAGGAACGCAACAACGTCAGCGTGGTCAGCGAGCAGGCGCTGGCGCTGCAGTACTCGGCGCTGACCTCCTCGGGAGCCGCCGCCGGCTACGCGTACCGCACCTATTCCTCGGCCATAGACATCTCCCAGCACGAGACGCTGCGCTTCCTCGTCTACAGCAGCAACACGGCCGAGTCCGGGGTCAGTTTCTTCCTGCGGGCCGGCAGCGACAACAGCTATTTCAAAGTCGCGATCCCGCTTACTTCGCTGGGGACCAACGGCTGGCACCTGATAGAGATAAACCAGGAAGACATCACCAGGGATTCCATCCCCGACGTCTGGACCAACGCCTCCCCCTACAGCATCACGGTGTCCTCGGTGGGCCTGCCGTCGCTGCAGCAGATCTCCCAGTTCCGCGTCGGCGTGGAGGCCACGGACGCCAGCCCCCATACGGGCACTATTTACTTCAACGAGCTGCACCTAAAGGGCCCGATAGCGCGCATAGGCAACGCGCGCAAGGTGGAAGGCTCGGTGGAGGTTCCCGGCTGGTTCACGGTCGGCGGCAAGCACCGCTACGTCGACCGCGGCTTCCAGACCCCGGTCACGGCCATCACCAACCAGGACAACGAGACGGCGAGCGGCTACCTCAACCTCACGCGCCTGTCCTTCTTCCCCATCAACGTGACCGCCGCCAAACAGATAACCGTCACGCCCAACGCGGCGGCCACGGGCGCCAACAACCTGGTCACCACGCTGCAGGAAGGCAAGGTGAAAAAATTCGACGGCACCGCCTCCGGTACCCTGGGCTCCGGGGCTTTCCCCCGTATCGGCATGAATTACACCAAAGGCGTGACCAGCTACAACGTGCTCGCCCGCAAGGACGACAGGGACACCTACGCCGCCAGCTTCTCCTACAACGTGCCGGGCACGCTGTTCCTGCTGCCGCGCACGGTGAACGCCAACTACTCCCTGGGGCGCAGCCTGGTTAATTACGACTCCGTCCGGCTCTCGACCGAGATCGCGGTTTTGTCAAACTATTACAACACCAAAGAGCGCACCGACATCTACGGCGGAAAACTCACGTTCGTCCCGTGGAAAGGCTCTTCCATCAACCCTAACTATTCGCTGCAGACCGTCCGCGAAACCCGCGCCCGGCTTTCCGCCCCCGACGTGTACGAGCGCTACCCTAAGTCCATGCAGCAGACGGTGGACGTGAACTCCAACTTCATGCTGGCGCGCTGGCTGAACCCGTCCGCCAACTACTCGGTGACGACGATGGAGAATAACAACCTCAATACCACCACCGTGACGGTTTCCAGGAGCTCCCAGGTCTATACGGCCGGCCAGATCAAGTCGGTGACGCGCTCGGCCCAGGGCGGCGTGAGCCTGGCGGTGAACGTCAATGACCTGATGCCGTCCAACAGGCTGCTGCGCTCGATGTCGCTTTCCTCCAACTACCAGATCCAGGACGGCGATTCCTGGTCCAACATAGCGAAGGACTACAATACCCGCAACAAGCTCTGGCTGAGGGACCCGATCGCGCCCACGGGCGACCTGGCGCTGCGCAACTCCCTGACCATGCGCGATACCATAAATTCCAACCAGCGCTGGCAGCCGTTCGAAGCCTACAATATCAAAGGCGCGGCCTCGGCGCTGAAGACCCTTTCCATCACCAACAACTACACCAATTCGGTGCAGCGGTCCGAAGTCACCGGCACGATCTCGAAAAGCATAAACCGCACCTTCCCGGACATGATCGTTTCCCTTTCCCAGCTGGAGCTGCTGACGCATACGCGGCGCTGGGCGCAGAATTCCACCCTCAACCTGAAGTACTCCCGCAACACCACCGAATCCGTGGACGTCTCGATGGAAAGATCCGACGCCTACGGCGCGGACCTGCGCTTCAGGATCTTCGACTGGATGGACACCGCGGCCAGCTACAACCTGAAGTACGGCAGCAAGCTCGACCTGGTCACGGATAAGATCGTGAACGACACCCGGCACAACGACGCCACCCTGCAGGGGGCTTTCCAGTGGCGGAAGTTCCGCTTCACCCCGAAGGTGGACTACGTCATGGACAAGACAGTAGCCACGCTCGGCGTAGTGACGCAGCAGACCCGGATCATCACGCCCAGCCTGCTGATAAAGTCCGACTTTACCATGCCTAAAGGCTTCAAGATCCCGTTCACAAAAACGGTACTGGCGCTGACCAACCGCATAGTCTGGACCACCACGCTCAGCTACGCCATCAAATCTTCGCCCATTACCATCGCCGACAATAACCGTCTCTTCTCACTGAACACCAGCGCCGACTATGAAATGGCCAAGAACCTGCGGCTGACCCTGAACGGCGGGTTCCAGCGGTTCTGGAGCAAGAACCTTAAAGAAGAAGAATTCTCTTCGTACCAGATAGGGAGCACGCTCACGTTCCAGTTCTAGGACGGGGCGCCGCGGGGGATATGAAGCCGGGAATAGTTAAAGCCGGGAAATGGCTGCTGAACGCGCTGCTGCCGCGCACCTGCGCGCACTGCGCGCTGGACCTGCATTACCTCGAAGAAGCGCCGCTCTGTCCCGGCTGCCGCGCCGGGCTCGAGCCTCTTTCCCAACCCTACTGCGCCAGGTGCGGGCTGCCGCTGCAAGACGGCGGGCGGGACTGCTACGACTGCCGCGGCTCCGGCGGGCCGCGCGCGCTCGCTCTGGCGCGGTCGGCCTTCGTTTTCAACGCGCAGCTGCGCTCGGCCGTGCATGCCTTCAAATACCGGGGGCGCAAGGACCTCTCCGTTTTCCTGTCCCGCGAGATGGCGCGCGAGCTGGAAAGGTTCCCGGAGCTTTCAGCCTATAAATTCATCGTCGCGGTGCCGCTGCATCCCGCCAAGCTGCGCGAGCGCGGTTTCAACCAGGCGGAACTGCTGGCCGGGGGGCTTGCCCCGGCCGCCGGCCTTTTCCACCTGGAGGGCGCGGCGGCCAGGCTGAGGGATACCAGGAGCCAGACCACGCTTTCGAAAGCCGAGCGACGCGCCAACATGGCGGGGGCCTTCGGGGCGGCCAAGCCCGAGCTGGTAAAAGGGCGCAGCATCCTGCTGGTGGACGACGTGGCCACCACGCTGGCCACGCTGGAAGCGCTGGCGGCGGCGTTAAAGAACGCGGGAGCCAAAGCCGTGGCCGCCTATACGCTGGCCAGGGAACCTTGATCCAGTAGTTTGTAAGGGAAAGCGGGCGGGGGACCGACCGCGGGACCGTCAGAATTCCACGTCGAAGATGTAGGCGGTGTACGGGGGCATCTGCTGGAGCTTGAGCCCGCCGGTCAGCTCTTCGGCTTTGAAGGAGAAGAAGCGGTCGGAAAGTTCCTCGAAGATGGCCGTGGTTTCGCCTTCGCTCTTTATCGAGACGTTCACCGTGCCGCAGGCCGGGCCCGCGGAGTAGTTCACCACCACCACCTTAAGCGTCCGGCGCTGCGCCCAGGACCAGGCCAGGATATTGGCGTTGGAGAGGTTCTCCTTGTCGCACTGGCGCACGTCGAGCAGGGACCATTCCCCGCCGTGGAAAGCCGGGTGGTCGGTGATCTTCAGGAGCTTGGCGTAAAATTTCTTTATTTCCTGGTCCGGCGTCCGCTCGTACAGCTCGTTGAGCTGCAGGGGCGGCCGCACCTTTATGCCGTCCATCTGGTTGTCGCTGTAGAAACGCAGCCCCTTGATAGTGGAAACCACCACGCCGGCGGCCATGGCCTTCTGCCGGCCGAAAGTGACCAGGGAGGGCTGTTCGTCGTGATTGTCGATGAAGCGCGCGGAGTGCTTCTGGTAAAGCTTTTCGGCGCGCAGATGGCCGCGCACTTCCGGCGCCCCCTGGAAGCGCAGCCGGTCATAGGTGCCTTTGTCGTAAGTGTAATCGAAGCCGATCTGCTGCACGCGCCATTCCAGGCCCCAGTACACTTCGGCCAGGAAGACGAATTCGGGGTATTTTTCCTTGACCGCGTGGATCGCGCTTTCCCAGAACTCCTCCGGCGGGCGCTTATAGCCGCCGCGGTTGAGCAGCCAGCCCCAGGTGGTGTCGTGGATATCGTTGAGGGTCAGCATCACCATGTCGCAGCGCACGCCGTCGGCCATGTCGGCGATGCGCATCAGCACGTCCAGCACGCGCGCGCGCGTGGCGGGGTTGAAATAGTTCAGCTGGGCGCTGTCCGTCCAGGCGGGGAAATTGGGATCGCGCCCGTAGGCGATGTAGAGCTTTTTCCCGTCCTTCTCTATCTCGAAGAACCAGTCGGGATGCGCCTTGAAATCCTCTTCCGTGCCGTTAATGAAGCATTCCGGGCATTCCTTGACGTACGGGTTGTCCTTGGCCGTGTGGTTGGAGACCAGGTCGACCATGAGCTTCATGCCCATGGAGTTGAGCTTTTCCCGGAGGCCTTTAAGCTCCCATTCAAACCCCATCTCGGAGTTGAGCTTGTACCAGTGGACGGAATAAGGGGAAGGGCCGACCGCTTCGTGGCCGAAGCCGGGCGGCAGCTTTTTGAGGTCTTCGAGCAGCGCTTTGTCGGTCTTGGCGATGCGTTCGGATTCGGGGCTGGGTTCCCAGACGCCCACCAGCCAGATGATATCGAAACCGAGGTGGCGCAGCTCCTGCCACTCCTCGTCCGGGACGGAGGAAAGCGTCATTTCCGGCATGGAGTACTTCAGCCGCAGCTGCTTGAGCCACAGCCGGGTGTTAATCTCTATCAAATGCGGGTTTGATCGAAGCACTTTTCCTCTGTATAGCCGGTTGACGAATGTCTATCCCCGGTATTATTATAGCAAATCCGGGTCAGCGCAGGTCCAGGACGCGGTATTCCCCCGGCTCCAGGCTCCCGGTGAAACCGGCCTGGGGCAGCTCCGCGCGCGTGGCGCTCCAGGTGATATTGCCGATGACGGCCTTGCGCAGGCCGCCGGCTTTCGCCTTCATCACGTAGCCGGCCCAGTTCTGCCCCGCGGCCGGCCACAGGGGCTCTATCTCGTATTCGCCCAGCTCCGCGCGCAGGCGGGCGGACGCGGCCAGCGCGTCCTGGTACACCTTCTTCACCCACGGGTCCCCCCCGCTCCAGTTCACCTCGCAGGGGACGCTGAAAGGCAGGGGCTTGTGCTCGGCCGGGACGGCGGCGTCGTAACCTATCTCGCCGCCGGAATAGACCATGACGCTCCCGGGATAGAACAGCGTGAGCGCCAGCGCGGCCGGCAGGCGCTTGCCGTAAACCTTTTCCGGCGCGGGCTCATCGTGGTTGCCCACGAACATCACGGCCCCGGCGCCGCCCGACTGCCAGGCCAGGTAGGCCTGCCGGTTGACCGAGCTCTGGATCTGCGCGGCGCTGCCGGACTCGGTGGTATTGTACCAGCCGGTCTGGCCCTCGGGGCGCGCGTCCTCGTTCTTGCTGTAAATAGTGTCGAACCCGCAGGCCCCCAGGTCCTCCTGGTAGGCGTAGGCCTCGGCCATGAAGGCCGCCGAAGGCTTGGCCGCCTTCACGGTCCAGATAAGCTGCCGGTAGAATTCGTCGCGGGGCATGGTCTTCTGCCAGGTACGCGAGAAAACGTTATTCAGCGCCAGGTAGGCCATGTCCACGCGGAACCCGTCCACATCGAAGCGGGTCACCCAGCTCTTGACTATCGCCGTCATGCGGTCGCGCAGCGCCCGGTTCGAATAGTTCACCTGCGCGGTGTCTATCCAGCTGGAGACCCCGCCGCCGTATTCGAAGCCGCCGTGGTGCACGCAGTATTTCCGGCCGTCCTTCCAGCTGTCGAAATAGCCGTCCTTCGGGCAGGGCCCGTCGTAGCGGAAGCTGACGAAATAATCAGGGTTCTCGGCCAGCAGCCTGGAATCGAGGGAGGTGTGGTTGACCACGAAATCCACTATGACCCTGAGCCCGGCCTGGTGCGCCCTCTCCACGAAGCCCTTGAAATCCTGCTCGGTGCCGAGGTCCGGGTTTATGCCTGCGTGGTCGCTTATCGAATACGGCGAGCCGCCGCCGGTGCCGGTCTGGCCGCGCACGCCTATGGGCAGTATGCCCATGGGCCAGACGGCGTCGAAACCCATGCGCTTGATCACGTCGAAATCGGAGACCTTGAAATCGCGGAAGAAAAGGGAGCTGCCGGGCTCCGAAGGCGGTTTAAAGCCCTGGGCGGTCCGGCGCCCGTCCAGGTTGTAGGCGCGCGGAAAAAGCTCGTAGATGCGCGCGGTCCTGGCCCAGGCGGCGGCGTCGTATTTGCCCATGTTGTCCTGCAGGCCGGAAACGTAATTTTCCAGTATGGCGTTGAGCCGCTGGTTCTTTTCGGCCGGCGCCAGTGAAGATCTCTTCAGCGCGTCCAGCGAGGCGCGCAGCTCCGCCGTCCACGCCACGGGTTTGAGCAGGGCGTCGAGATAGACGAAATAGTTGTCGAGCTCGGCGATAAAGGGCCCGGCGCCGAACCGGCCTTCAAGTTCCTTCTTCGTCCAGAGGAACCCCTCCAGGCCCACGCTCTGCGCCTGGGCCGTCCAGCCGCCGGAGGCGTTCCTGAACATGAAGGGCCGCATCTGCGGGGTGGGCCCGTCCCAGGAACCGGCGGAAAGGACCTGCTTCATCTGCTGCAGGAATTCCGCGCGCGCGTCCTTGTGCCCGGGCCGGCCGTCCGCTTCGAACGACGGGGCGGCTACAGCTCCGTCGAAAAGCGCGGAAGCGTCCGCGCGCTCGGCCTCAAGCCCGGCGCGGGCCGGGACGGCAAAAGCCGCCAGCAGCGCCAGGCAGACCGCGCGCCGCAAGAAGCTCATGCGCCGCCCTCCGCGCCTTCGTCCTTACCGCGCACCAGCCAGCGCAGCGCCAGCAGGTACGTTACGATGCCGAACATGAAAATTATCATGATCCCGGAGAAGATCACCTGCTTCACCCTGGACGGGGTGCCGATGGACGGGACGCCGTCGGGGTCCACTATTTCGTACAGCCACCATTTCGAGCCCGGGACGTTGGCGACCGAGGCGAGGTAGCTGCGGCCGCCGGAAAGTACCTCGCGCGTATAACTCGGGGTCCCGCGCTCCATGGCGACGGAAAGCATCTTCAGGATCTCCGGCATGGCTTTGACGCCGGGCTTCATCGTGGACATGTTGGTGGAGTCCGCGATCATCTGCCCGCCGCCGTCCACCAGCCCGAAATTACCCTGGGAATTGCGGCCCATCAGCCGGACCAGTTCGCCTAAATAGGCGAGGCTCAGCCTCCCGGCCAGGTAGAACTCCGTCTTGCCGCCGCCGGAGGAGGCGGGCTCGACGATGATGAGCGCCGGGGGCGTATATTCCCCGTATTCCACGGCGCCCGCGGAGGCGCCGGTCTGCTTCACCGCGGCGAAAACGTCGCTCTTGGCGTAATCGAAGCCGCTCTTAAGCGCCTTCCCCGCGCTGGCGCGGTACGCCTCGCTTCCCGACAGAGCCAGCACGGCCAGCTCGGAATAGATTATGGGGTTCTCTTTCACTTTCAATTCGATCACGGCCTTCCTCCCGGCGGAGCCGCCTTCGCGGAACTTCTTGTCGGCCGCCAGCAGCGACAGGTTGTATTTCTGGCCCAATTCGTTGGCGACCACGCGGGAACCGGCCAGCGTCCGCATCTCGAGGTAGCGCAGCATGTCGTTCTTCTGGAGGGACTTCGTGCCGTAGACGAACTGGCGGCTGAGGAGCAGGAACGGCAGCAGGAAAAGGGCCACCACGGCCGCCATGAATTTGTACTTATTCTCTATGCGCATGTTTTTATCTCCGTCCGTACGTTGGTTCAATTCTTGTTGTCGCGCTTGTCCTTGGCCGCGTGCTCCAGCACTTTGCCCTCGAGCCAGGCCTTGAAGTGCTTCGCCGCCCACTCCAGCCCCTCCTGGAAGCCCAGGGCCGCCAGCGCTACCAGCCCCCACAGGGTGCTGAGGTAGTACCGCAGTTCTATCCCGCCGGCCACCGGGATCTGCTGCACCGGCGCCAGCGCGAGCACCGGCAGGAAAGCGGCCGCGAAAAAGACCAGCAGCGAATCCTTTTTCAGGGCGAAGGCCGCGTAGAAACCCAGGAAGACCAGCACCATGGTCAGCTTGTAATAGACCACCTTGGGGATCTCGAACGAAAAGCTGCGCCCGAGGCCGCCGAAAGTCCTCTTCACGGCGGAGACAGGCCCGTCCCTGAACAGGAAACCGGCGACGGACAGCGGCCCCGTGGGCATGGGCTCCGCGCTGTTGTAGCCGTAGCGGTCCAGGTTGGCCCAGCGGCGCAGGCTCAACTCCTGCGCGTAGAGGGAATTGCCGTACTTCGCTTTCTGGTAGGCCAGGTAGGGGAATAGCAGCAGGAAGGCCAGCCCCAGGGAGAGCCCGGCCGCCTTAAGATCGAAGTCACGGCGTTTGATGGCCAGGAACAGGACCGCGCTGATAAGCACGAACCAGGCGGAGTCGAGCCGGCTCAGGCAGGCCGCCCCGCCCGCCAGCCCGGCGGCAACGATCGAGCCTGTGGTATGTTTTTCGGAATCGAACCAGTACCAGAAAAGCAGGATGAAAAAAAGCGCGTGGAGATGCGAGCCGCCCCGCATAGCGGAATACCCCAGGTAAGGGTTGCCGGCCAGCAGCATGGCTGCCATGGCGCCGGCCAGGGCCCCGAAGCGCCTGCGGATGAACAGGAAAGAGACCACCGTGATAGCGGCGAACAGGACCAGGCCCTCTGCCCTTACGGCGGCGTCGGGATCGGCGCCCAGGGCCATAGCGGCCTTAAGGGTGAACACCGGCAGCGGCTCGGCGAAACCGGAGTCATAGAAGAACCGGGACCCTTCGGCCATGAGGGAACGGGAGGCCGCCTCGCGCAGGGGCGCGTTGCGATAGACTTTCCAGCAGACCAGGAGGTTGAACGCCAGCGCCACGCCGGCCACCATGGCCAGGAACAGCGGGACCATGCGCTCAAGATCTCTTCTTCCCCTGACTTTGATTTCAGCGGCCATTTATCCGGATTCCCCTGTCCAGCTCGCAATTATTGTAGTATATAAAAATATAAACGCGGATTTTAAGGAATTTATGAGAGAATTGACCGTGGAATTCAAGAAGATAGTGGGTGAGGGCAAGGCCCTCGGCCGCCTGGACGGCAAAGTGGTGTTCTGCTACGGGGTGCTCCCCGACGAGACCGCCAAAGTGCGGGCCGTGGTGGAAAAGCGCAATTTCATCGAGGCGGAGCTGATCGAGATCCTGACCCCTTCGCCCAAACGCGTAGCCCCGAAAGAGGATCATTACCTCAGCTGTTCCCCCTGGCAGGTAATGGACTACGCCTTCCAGTGCGAGACCAAGAAGAACATCATAGAGGACCTGCTTTACCAGACCACCAAGGAAACCATCAAGCTCGACAAGTTCTACGGCGCGGAAAAGACCTTCGGCTACCGCACGAAGATAGAGTACAGCTTCACGGGAGAGGCCGGGAAGCTGTCTTTCGCCTTTCACAAACGCGGCAATTACCGCGAGAAGTACCTGCTGCCGGCCGGCTGCGCCCTGATCAGCCCCGAAGCGAACGCCGTCGCGGTCAAAATACTGGAAACCCTCAACACCCTCAACCTCTCCACCTCGGACCTGAAAACCCTTATCATACGCGAGGCCAAGAACCCCGGTTCCCGGGTAGCCGCGCTTTACATGAAGCGGGACGACATCCCCCTGCCCGACATGGTTTTTGAAGGTCTGGACGGCTTCCTGGCCATATATTCGAACCCGATAAGTTCCGTAAGCCAGGTGGACGGTATAATAAAGTCCTGGGGCAACGACTTCGTGACGGAAGAACTGCTCGGCAGTAAATTTTCCTACGGCTTCGACTGCTTCTTCCAGAACAACATCGAACTTTTCACCGAAGCGCTGAAAGAGATCCGCGCCGCTTCTTTCAAATGTTCCAAGCTCGTGGACCTTTATTCGGGAGTGGGCGTGATAGGCCTGACGCTGCGCGACCTGGCGGACAAGGTGGTGGCCGTGGAGGCCGCCCAGAACTCGGCCAAATACGCCCCGCTCAACGCGCAGGCCAACGGCGCCTCTAATTTCGAGATGGTCTGTTCGATGTCGGAAAAAACGGACGAGGGCCTTTTTGACGGCACGGACATCATCGTGCTGGACCCGCCGCGCGCGGGCCTGCACACCAAGGTCATAAAGCGGATAATGGAGATACTGCCCAAGCGCGTCATCTACCTTTCCTGCAACCCCATCACGCAGGGCAGGGACGCGGCTTTTTTCCTGGAGAAATACAAGATAGTGCGCTCGGCGGGCTTCGATTTCTATCCCAACACGCCGCACGCGGAGACCCTGCTGGTATTCGAAAGGGAAAAGTAAAAGTTCAGGCCGGGCGGCCGAAATCCGCGCGGCTCACCGTATAATACCGCGTCCCGCAGGGATAGCCGGGATACGGCCCGCAATTATTATCAGCCGCTTTTTCCCCGTCCGCAGCCGCGGGCGCGGCTGGCTTTTCCCCTGCGGCAGGGGACGCCTCTTTAGCGGGATCCGCCAGGTCGTGCAGCGTCGCCGGCTTCGCTCCGGCTTCCCGGGCGGGCTTCTGCGCCCTGAAGCACGCGGAAAGGGAAGCCAGGGCCAGCGCCAGGAGCCCCAGCGCCCCGAAGCGCGTCACCCGGCGCACCTCTTTAGCGGTCAAACCCGTCTTTGCGCCTATCTCTTTGAATCTGTCCATAGCGCTTAAAACTCATTCCACTTTTTGTCGCCCCTGCTGTCCTTGTGGGTGCAGTCCACCAGCACCGTCCCCCAGTCCTTGCTTTTCGGGTCGGCCATGTAGATCCACCTGCCGGTATCGCGCAGAAAAGCGTCCATGCCCTCGCCGTCGCTTTCGGTTATGTAGACGACTTCGGCCGAGGCGGGATGAAGCTTGGGGCATTCGCAGGCGGGGATTTCCTTCAGGTACTTGCCGTCGACGGTCAGCTCTTCCAGCGAGGCGGGGAATTTGCCTTCCGCGTCGCCGTAATAGATCATCAGGGCGGAACGGATGGCGGAAAGCTTGCCCTTTGTCGCGCCTTCCTTGGCTTTAGCCGATAACCCGGCGAATTTGGGGATGGCTATCGCCGCAGTTATGGGAAGGATAACGGCGCCGCCGAAGATAAGGAGGGACATCACCACGACCAGCGCCGTGCTGGGTTTCCCGACGTAGACCACTTTGGTGCCGGCGATCACGTCGTGCAGGCCGCGCTTGTTGCTCTTGAAGGCGACCATCAGGTAGCCGATGCCCAGCGTGATCATGTTCACGAAAGTGCCCAGCCAGCGGATAAAAGCGCTCTCGTAGCCCAGCGGTTCGCCCGAGGCCTGCAGCACTTTTATATTGAACGCCATTTTCCCCAGCGTCTGCCCGCAGGAACCGTGCAGCCCGATATAATAGGCGGCCCCCAGCAGGGCGCCGGCCAGCGTGAACAAGGTATTGTTGCTCCCTCCCGGCAGGGAGAGCGCTAAAAAGATGCCTATGCCGAACCCGGCGAGACCCTGCACTATCGCGTCCAGACCGGAAGCCAGCACCCTTATCCAGAAACCCGCATATTTTTCTTCGGCCGGCGCCGGCTCCTGCCCGGCCAGCACCGGGGCCGCCTGCTCGCTGTTCCCGCTTTCATTAAGTTCCATGTCCTCTCCTCATGCCGGTGTCAGGCACCGGTTAACGTAATTATACATTTAACCCGCAAGGGCGCAACCTTGGCTTTATTTCCCTGGCTGCGTTCTTTTTTTGGCGATGAAAGCCTGCGCCAGCCGCAGGGTGAACAACCGGGGGGCGGCCTGGTGCGCGGCGGCGGGCGCGACGGGGGCCCCGTCCAGGGCGGAGGCGATCATTTTTTTCCCTCCCTCGAAAACCCCGTTGAAAAGTTCGCTGGTGACTTCCCCCGCGCCGGCGGCTTTTTCCAGCTCGGCCATTAAGAGCGCCTGCACGCCCGCATCGGAGAGCCTTGCGCAGGCGGAGGCCTGCGCCGAGGGATGGCGCTCGTTCTCCTCTTCCATGGAAAAACATTCAAGTACTACGGAGGCGCTGTAGAGCGCGGCCTCTAACGCTATGGTCTTGTTCCCGCCGCTGGCGACAAGGCGCTTTATGACGAAATCCGTGCCCGCTCCCTCCAGTTCGTCCTCCAGCCCGGCCAGGCCTTTTCCCACCAGCCTGCGGCGCAGGGCCGCGTTGAGCGCGGCTTTTTCCCCCGGTTTTTTTACGGCTTTAAAGCGCAGCGCCGGCCTGGAAGGCTGGTAAAAGAATTCCTCTTTGCCGGTTATTTCGAAACCCGCCTCTTCGAGCAGCGCCGACAGGAGCCCGGCCGGGAAACAATACAAGTGGTTCATGCCCGGCGTCTCGGAACCGTATACCCAGCCCAGCGCGGCTTCTTTCACGGCGTGGTCCCCGTCGAGGAAAAGACTGAAAGTTTTTTCTATGTCCGGGGTTTCCAGCAGCAGGCCGCCGCCGGGTTCCAGCACCCGCCAGCATTCGGCCAGGAAATACTTGGCCTTAAAAAAACCCAGGTGCTCTATCAGCTGCAGCGCCTTTATCTCCGAGACGGACCCGTCGGGGAAGTCCAGGCTGTGCGCCGGCATGACCCTGTCCGCGGCGGAGTCGGGGTTTATATCGATATTGGTCCAGCCTTCCAGGCGGTTATAGCCGCAGCCTATATTAAGTTTCATGTTCCCTCCCTGCCCCCCGAGAAGATCCGGCCCAGCCGCCCCGCGCCGCGCGCGGCGCGCCCGCCCAGCTTAAGCCCCAGGGCCCTCAGCGGGTTTTTCAGCTCTTCTTTTAAGATATCTTTTTCCAGGCTCCGGAAACAATACGGGTCGTTGTGCAGGGCCCCGGTCTTCATCAGCGACATCTCGCTGCAGCCGCCCTTGCAAACCCCGGCGTGCGGGCAGGCGGCGCAGTTGGGCCCCGCCTGTTCTTTTTTGAAAGCGCGGGTATAGCGGAAAGAGGCCGGGTCGTTCCAGATGTCGTAAAAACTTCTTTCGCGGACGTTCCCTTCCGCGTATTTGTCGTCGTTTATGGCCAGGCAGCCCAGCACGCTCCCGTCGCTCCTGATGCCGGCCACGGCCGTGCCGGCCTGGCAGCCTTCCCATTTTTCGTACAGGGAAACGTTCTTCAGGAGCAGGGAATTGTACCCCAGGTCGTGCGCCCCGATCACCGGCAGGACCTCCGGCGGGTATTGGCGGCGGCAGGCCTCGATGAACAGGCCGACCGAGTAGAACTCCTCCGGGTCCAGCAGGAATTCTTTAGAAAAGCGGCCGCCCTCGGCGCCGGCCGTCTGCACCTGCCAGGCAATGCCGCGGCCCTTCAGCAGCTCCCGCAGCTTGGGAAGTTCCCTGAGATTGAGCTTATGCACGGTGGTTATCACGCTGACCGGGAGTTTTTCGGCGAGGCAGCGTTCGATGAAGGCCCGGGACTTTTTGAAGGCGCCCTGCGCGCCGCGTATCCTGTCGTGAAGCTCCGGGTCCGCCGCGTCCAGGCTGACAGCCACCGCGCGCGGCTCCAGCTTTTTAAGTTTCCCGAAGACGCCCTCCGGCGCGACCGTGCCGTTGGTGATAACGGACAGTTCCATGCCGAGCTCGCGCACGCGGGCCGCCACCAGGAAGAAATCCGCGCGCAGCAGCGGCTCCCCCCCCATCAGGGCCACGCCGAGGCAGCCGGTCCGCTTCAGGTCGGCGCAAAGGTCCAGCGCCTCCAGGGTGGAAAGCTCAGCGGCGCGGCGCCCCCCGGCGGTGGAGCCGCAGTGCAGGCATTTCAGGTTGCAGGCGAGCGTGAGCTCCCACACCGCGCAGGAAAGTTTATAGGAGGATGGCATTTGGACCCCGTTGCTTATTCGCTATAATAGCAAAAAGGACGCGAAAAACAGGGCTCTCAGCTTTTCTATGACCGATACGGCGACGGACTCACGGGCAGGTTTCCTGCCCCCGCTGCGGACCGACGTGAAGACCATAGCGGTCTTCCTGGAGAAGAAGCCTTTTTTCGGGGCCATCATCGTGCATATCCCTTTCCTGCACGCCCTGCGCCGGATCTATCCCGGCGCAAAGCTGGTCGTGCTCTCTCCCGCCCCGGCCATGGAGCTCCTGGCGAAGACCGGCGCCGCCGACAGGTTCGTCCTTTACGAATGGAATTTTTCAGGTATCAGGCGCACGCTGCAGGACATCGCGCCGGAGCTGGTGTTCGTGCTGCGCCCGGCGTCCCGCGGGCTGGACCTGGCCGTCGCCTCCTGCCGCGTGCCGGCTTCGGCAAGCTACCATTCCTGGCTGGGGCGGCTCTTGTACTCGCGCATCGTGCCGCAGAACAGCGGCATCTACCGGGCCCGCAAATATCTGACTTTGCTGACGGACGCCGCGGCGGCCGGTACCCTACCGCTGGACGGCTGGTTCCGCGAAGCCGCCTCCCGCGCGGCGCTCTCCACGGCCGCCTGGGGCCGCACGCTGGCGGTGCTGCCGGGCGGCGGCGCCGGCGGATTCAAACGCTGGGGAGAAGCGAATTATCTCGAACTCTGCGCCAGGCTGTCCGCCCTGGACCCGGGCCTTGAGTTCTTGTGGATACTGGGGCCGCAGGAAGCCGGGCTGGAGGAGAAGGTGCTGGCCTCCCCGCTGGCGGCGAAGTCGCGCATCCTGGCCGGCGCCATGCTGCCCGACCTGGCCGCGGCGGCTTTCGCCTGCGCCGGCGCCGTCGGCAACGATTGCGGGCCCGCGCACGTTTTCCACATGTGCGGGCTCCCGTATACCTGCGTAATGAGCGATCTCGACGGCAGGGCGGCGCGCTGCGCCGACGAGTGGCTGGACGCGCCCAACCGCCCCTTCGCCGTCCTTTCCGCGCCCGGCCGGCCTATTTCCGAGGTCGGGGTAGAGACCGTCGCCGGGATGGTATGGAAGATGCTGCCGCCCCGTCCTTCTCCTTCGACTTAGCCCGGACAGTTCTCTAAGCAAGAACAAAACCGCCGGGAAGAACCCGGCGGTTTTACTTCGGGGACTTGCTGCCGTCCTATTTCGCGGCCTTGGCCTCTTTCACCAGGCGGAAAGTCTTAAGGAACTGGCGCCAGGCCGCCAGCCCGTCGTAAGACGGGTCCGGGATGGAATCGCCGTAGGCGTAGCTGAGCACGAAGAACTGTTTCCCGTACGGCACCACGCAGAACTCTTCCTTCCCGAAAATAGAAGGCCCGCCGGTGTCGGGAGCCGGCAGCGAAACCGCCACCTCCCGGCTAAATAGCATCACGCGCTCACCGGAAACCAGGACAGGCCCGGCCTTTTCGGCTTTCTTCCCGCCCTTCGAGAGCACTTCGAAACCGGCCATGAAATCGCCGGAGGTCTTATAGCGTGAACCCTTGCCGCCGGAAAGGCGCACCTTTATCTTGTGCAGGTCGCGGGCGAGGACGGCCTGCGGGTCGCCCTGGTTCGTGACAAAAGTCTCGGTGGAGCCCTGCGGCACTTCGTACCTGGCGGCATCGGCAAGGCGGGCTTTTATCTTCATGGGCGGCTCCTTGGCGGCCGCCGGGAGGGCCGCGGCCAGCAGCAGCAGCGAAGCCAGGCAGACTTTAAAATTCATGGAAGCACTCCTGTGGCGCACGCTTTCGATTCCTTGCCCCAGAGCTTCTGCAGCTGCTCCCAGGTGACCTGGCCCACAGCCGGGGGCGTCTTGAAGGACTCGGAGGTCTTGCCGCGCAGCAGGCCCTCGAGCCGGGTGCGCCTCTCCATTATCGCCTCGTCCTTCTTCTGGAAATACTCGCTCTCCGACTCCTCGGCCAGCTTGGCCAGGAATTTCTTCCCCTCGGGGGTGGCGAAGTAGGTCAGGCGCTCGTTCAGGGCTTCCTTGATCTTCTTGAGGTTATCTTCGGCTATGGGGAAGTATCGTTCCTTATTGCCGATGTCCTCCCTCAGGGCCTGGAAAGAAGCGGCCTCCATTTTATGCTTGCCGCCGATGAAATGCTCGATGATGGCGGTCCAGCCCTTCATGTTCTTTTTGCTTTTTGAAAGCGTCGTCAGCGCCGCGTCCGCGTCCAGCAGCCGCTGCTTGTAGACGGACGCCGGGTCCTTCATCTCGTCGCTGGTGAGGCCCAGGGAATAGTTGGCGCACATCAGCTTGAGCGACTCGTTGTTGGCTTCGGGATTTTCCAGGTAGTTCCAGGTCTCGTAATCGGGCCTGACCTTAAGCTCCGTCGAGACCAGCCAGCCGATAAGGCGGGCGTTCTCTTCCTCGGTCTCGTTATACTGGTAGATGACGTCGTCGCCGCCGCCGTAGAGCTGCCTTTCCAGCGCGTGGCCGAGCATCTCGTGCGCCAGCGTACCTTCCGCGCCGTCCACGCCGGGCTGCATATAAAGTTTATTGAGCACTACGCTGGGCGGGTTGTCGTTGATCAGGGTATGGCCGCGGAACCCGACGATGGTCTTTTTGCCTTCCCTGGTCTCTACGGCGCTGCCGGGCATCTCCTCGAGGGAGAATTTCACCTTGGCGTCCGCCTTTATGAATTTCGCGGCCACTTCCCGGGCGGTGGGGCTTTCCATCATCCTGGCCAGCATGGCGTCCATCGCCGTTCTTTCGGCCGGTACGCCGTGGTCGTCCATTATAACGTGTTTCTTGAACTCGGCCAGCAGGTCTTCCTTGTCCTGGGCGGTGGCCTGCGGCGAAACCGCCCTCGCGTAGGGATTCGCCCCGTCGAACAGGACGGAGCCTTCTTCCGCCGACCCTTCAAGGTCGGGCACGCCCTGCGCCGTTGCGTTCACGGCCGCCAGTGACGCGAATGCCGCCAACAGGAATAGTTTTATGGTCTTCATAATATTATCCGCAGTTATATAGTGTAGTGCGCGGGCAGGCGCAAGTCAAGGGCCGTTTTGACCTATTTCCCGCGGCGGCTGGGATGTCGCGGAGAGGATCATTGCGCGGCTAAAGCTACTTTCACCGCGGCAAAACGCGCTAAGCGCCGGAATACGCCGGGCCGGCGGAAGAACTATCCCGTCAATAAAGTTCGTTCCCGCGCCGCCCCACGGGATCGTGTCCGAAAAGGGCGTCGAGCCTGGCCGGGATCTTTTCCGAAAGGACCGAGAGCACGGCCATCGCCAGCTTTATTTTTTCCTCGAATAACCGGCAGCTCCGGCTATGCGGCATGGAAATATCACCGTTGAAATAATGGTTTATATTGAGGCAGGAGCCGGTGGTCCCGCAGACGCTGAAGAGGCGGCAGCTGCCGCATTTCCGGAATCTTTTTTTCGTTTTTTCCAGCAGCGACAGATATTTCTTCCGGTTCACGCCCGTATGAACGTTCCCCAGAGAAAAGGCCATTATGCCTATAAAAGAAGTGCAGGGGAATATCTCGCCGTCGGCCGAGACGGCGATCTGCCCCTGGGCGGCGGGGCAGCCGCCGGTAACCTGCTGATTGTAATACAGCCGCTGCATCAGTTTGAAGAATCTGTTGAAAAAGGTCTTTCCGTAATCGAGGGAGCCCCTGACGACCTCTTCGGAGTATTTCCCGGCCAGCAGTTCATACTCCCTGAAAAGCCTCCGGAAGTCCTTTGCCTTCTGGAAAAAAACGGCTTCCCTGCCCGGGGTTATTTTGTGGCAGGCGTCTTCGCTCTCGAATATTTCGACGCGTTCAAACCCCAGGCCCTGAAGATTCTCGTAAAGCGCGACCATATCCGTGTAATAAGGCGTGACGGTCGTTCTGCCGACAAGCCTCCGCCTTATTGACGGACGCATTCCCTTCAGGTTCCGCGCTATCGCCGCGAAGCTGCCCGTCCCGTCGTGAAAAGGCCTGTTCCGGTCGTGTATCTTCCCGGGGCCGTCCACGCTTACCGCTATCTGCACGCCGAGGCACAGAAGCTTCTCGGCCAGCGCAGGGGTGAGCAGGGTCCCGTTAGTGGCCAGCAAGAAATGGAACTTCAGCTTTTTCTTCTTTTCCAGGGCCTTGCAGTATTCCACGGTGCCCAGGAGGGCCGGCAGGTTCTTAAGCGGTTCTCCGCCGTAGAAATCCACCACGAGCTGCTTCTCTCCGGCGCTCATCCCGACCAGCAGGTCCACGGCTGCCCTGGCCGTTTCCAGGGACATAGGGGGAAGGCAGCCGGCTTGCGCAGCCGGCCCGGCCTTTCTGTTCTTAAAGGCCTGGTCGGAATATTTGCCGGTATCGTTCCAGCAGTAAATACAGCGGAGGTTGCACTCGGAGGTGATATTCAGCGTCAGGTCGGTCAGCCTGGCGGCGGCTTCCGGGACTTCCCGCTTTGCGGGACGCAGCGGGAACAGCCCGGAGATCTCTTCGGGGATGGAAAGCCGCCGGGCGAGCTTTTCAGCGGCCGGGGCCGAGAGCTTGCCGCTTCTTTTCCTGATCTCGCAGTTCCACTTCTTAAGGGAATTGAAAATTCCCGGCGCCAGTTGATAGAAATCCCCTGTGCCCGTAGAGACGCCTATGCGGCGGCCCAGTTTTTTAAAGAGATAAACCGGCTGTTGTTTCATCCCGTTCCACGCCCTATAGCGCGAAGTCCCCGCGGTAACGGGGACTTCGCCGCTTTGACCTGTCCGGTTTTTACCAAAGCACTCTGCCGGAGCGGCAGTACCGTGACAGTTTCTTCTCTATTTTCAGCGTTTTATTCAGTTTTACAGCCAGTTTCGCGGCTGGTTTGGTTTTTGTAGGCATTTTACCTCCCGAACTGCTCCAGGTGTAGTATACGTCAGAATATGCCGGGTGTCAATGAGGCGGAAGCCGGTAGTTGCAACAGCTGCCGGCCTGCGCTATAATTGGAATTCGCGCGGAGGCCGGGTGCCGGACGGGCCGCGCGAGCGCAACAATGAAGGTCCTGCTTATAAATCCGCCCGATTCCGCCGAGGCTATGCTCGGGGCGGGCCGGCACCTTGTTCCCAAATATGAACCGCTCGGCCTCCTCTACCTGGCCGCGGTGCTCAGGCAGGGCGGCTTCGAGCCGGAGATAATAGACGCCCGCGCGGAAGGCTGCGGGCTGGAGGCGCTTAAAGAACGCGTGCTGCGCCGCGCCCCCGGCCTGGTCGGCATCTCCACGCTGACCTGCAGCGGGGCTAACGTTCTCGACCTCGGGCGCTGGCTCAAGAAAAAACTGCCCGGGACGCTGGTGGTGCTGGGCAACGTGCACGCCTCCGTCTACGCGGAGCAGTACCTGCGGCAGGGCTGCTGCGACATTGTGGTGCACGGGGAAGGCGAGCAGGCGATGCTGGAGATAGCTGCGGCGCGGCGGGCGGGACGCGGGCCCGAAGGCATCGCCGGGATCTCTTTCGCCGCGGCCGGCGGCGTTACCAGGACCCCTGACAGGACCGCGCCGCAGGACCTGGAAGAACTGCCGCTCCCGGCCAGGGACCTGCTCGACCGCTCGCGCTACGGCCTGGGCGAGCTCAGCAACCAGGCCTTTATCGGCGGGGGCGGCGGCGCGGCCATGACCATGTCCACTTCACGGGGCTGCCCCTACGGCTGCTCTTTCTGCGCCGCGCGCGGCAAGGACGCGCCCAGGCGCAACAGCGCCCAAAGGGTGCTGGCCGAGATGGAACTGCTGGAAAAAGAATACGGGGCGTCCTATCTCACCATAGTCGACCCGTTCTTCCTGGGCGACCGCGGGCGGGTGCTGGAGATCTGCGCCGGGAGAAAAGCACGGGGGCTGAAAGCCCGCTGGGGCTGCGACGCCCACGTCAACTGCGTGGATAAAGAACTGACAGCGGCGCTGGACGGCGCGGGCTGCTACGAGCTTTCCTTCGGCATCGAATCGGGCGTACAGCGCCTGCTCGACGCCGTGAACAAGACGACCACCGTCGCGCAGGTGCGCCGGACGGTGGAAATGGTAAAAGGGAACTCGCGCATGTACGTTTCCGGGCTGTTCATACTCGGCCTGCCCGGCGAGACCTATGAGGAAGCCCTGGAGACGATACGCTTCGCCAGGAGCCTGCCGCTGGACATGGCCCAGTTCAGCATGCTGATACCCTACCCGGGCTCGGCCCTGTACGCCGAACTTTCAAAAGACGGAGAATTGGATACGGGGGTGAGGGCGGACGGGTCGCTGGACGCTTCCGTCTGGGAAAGATACTCTTCCTACCTCTCCTTCACCGGGAAGGACCCGGTCTGGGTAACGCCCTCGCTGTCCGCCGCGCAGCTCAAAAGCCTGCAGAAAAGGGCCCAGCGGGAATTCTACCTGCGCCCCGCCCAGATAGCCCGGAACGTGCGGCGCCTGCGCCTGCGCAACCTGCCCGCGGCGCTGAACATAATCCTGAAAGGTTTTTTTTAGGCGGCTTTCCCGCGCCCGGGCCGGCCGGCCTTGGCCCTCGCGGCGAAATAATTGGAAAAGACCTTAAGGGCCGCCTCGAGGTCCGCTTCCCCCGCTTCGCAGAAGTGCTTGAGGTAATCAAGCCGCAGCTCATGGCTGTCGGGCAGGTCCTGCCCCCGGTATTTCGGCTCTTTTTCAAGCAGCATCTGCCACAGCCTGGTCCCCGGGCAGATGGCGACTATGTTCAGGCAGGTGCGCTGGCAGCAGTCGGGGGGCAACCCTATCTTTTTCAGCTCCGACAGGGTCAGCGAAAGGGTTTCGCGCGTCTCGCCGGGCAGGCCAAGTATCAGCGCGGTGTTGGGGATCAGCCCGGCTTCCAGGAGCACCGAGACCGCGCGCCGGCTGACCGCCGCGCTCGCGCCTTTGTTCAGGCGGCGCAGGATATCGTCCGAAAAAGATTCCACCCCGACGCAGACGTATTTGACGCCGGCGGCCTTGAGCAGCGCGGCATTGGCGGGGTTGAGCGTGGTGGCTTTCGCGTAAACCTCCAGCGCCGGCATTTTCAGGCGCGACGCCGCGGCGCTGAATTCCCTGAGCCAGGCGGGGTTGGCGGGATAGTCGTCGCCCGCCTCGTAGACATGGCGCACGCCGTATTTCCTGTAAAGCGAGGACAGCTGCCTGGCGGCGGACTCCGGCGGGATGCAGCGCACGCCGCCCATGGTCTGTATGCCGCAGAAGATGCAGCGCCCGGCGCCTGCGGCCCACTTGCAGCCGCGCTGCGCTATGAAGGAAAGCGTCCGGCCAATGCCGAGCTTGCCCATCTTCCGTTCCTGGATCTTGAAATACCGCTCCAGGTCCAGCAGGGTATAATCCACCGGCGGCAGCCTGGAGAAATCCATGATCTCGACCGGGTTCTCGGCCAGCTGCCCGCCGGGGGTGAGGTAGACCAGGTTCTTGATGCCGCCAAAGGGCGTACCGCGCGCCAGCTCGTGCAGCGCTTTCTCGCCGTCGTAGCACACTATCGCGTCCAGGCAGTAGTCGGCCGAGCCGGGGCCCCTGTTGGCCAGGATCTCCTTCTTCAGGGCCGAAGCGTAATGCCCGCCGAAAACCACCATCGAGCCGTTCTTCTTGGCGACGCGCGCGAATTTCAGCACGTTCCCGTAGGTCTGGGTAACGGGGCTGAACCCGGCCAGGTCGTAGCGGCGGGCCAGCAGCCCGGCCAGCCGCTTCGCGCCCAGCACCTGTTCGTCGAGGATGTCGACTTTTATTCCCGGGGCGGCCTGGCGCATGTACGTGGCCAGCGCCAGGGCCCACAGCGGCGGCAGGATTTCGTCGTAGCGGCCACCGAGGGTGTAGACAAGGGCTATCTTTTTCATAGGTACCGCGGAAGGAACCGGCAGTATGCAGAACAATAATATCATATTTCCCCGGCGGCGGAAGCCGGCGGCAGGGGCCCGGCGGGGATTAGACCGCCGCGGGGGTAAAATGGTAAATTGGGTATTGAGCCGTTCCCGGAAAAACGATGAAGATCACGCTTATCAGCCTTAACAGCCTGCACGGCTACCAGAACAATCCCGACGCGGATTTCCTGGACCACCCCCCCACGACGCTGGCCATTTACCGGGCTTTTCTCAAGGACCGCCACGACGCGGAGATAAGCGACCTGGGCATAGAGCTGATACGCGACGGCGGCCTGCTGCGGGAGATAAACGCGCTGGGCCTGCGCGCCTCCGGCGCGGCCGACGCCTGGCTGGCCGGCCGGGAGAACAGCCCGGAACTGGACAAGGTCTTCGCGCGGATACTGCGCAAGGTAGACTACAAAAAAGCCCGGGTGGTGGGGATAGCCGTGCCTCACGGCAGCTACCTGCCCATGGCGCTGGTGCTGGCGAAGAAGATTAAGGACGCGGCCGGGGCGACGATAGTTTTCGGCGGGTTCACCATGCTGCAGGGCATCGCGGAGGATTTCTTCGAAAAATACCCCTGCGTGGACTACGCCGCCGTCGAAAGGTCCTTCTATCCTTTCCTGGAGCTGGTAAAGGCGCTGGACTCGGGCAAAAAAGCGCCGGTCATACGCGGCCTGGCGAGCAAAGGGCACATGGTCCATCCCCGGGAGTCCAGCGACGCGGCGGATAAGCTGCCCGCGCCGGATTTCGGAAAGCTGTCGCTGGAGACCTACAGGAAACTGCCTAAATCCTCGCAGCCGTATTACCGCTTCAACGCCGGGAAAGTGCTGCCGCTGCAGTATTTCTTCATGGACGGCTGCCCTTTCAACTGCAGCTTCTGCAAGCGCCCGGCCATTACGCACCGGGCGGTGACCTTCAAGCCCGTGGACAGGATAACGGAGGAAGTGGCCGCGTTGAAGAAGAAGCACAGGACGGACTGCTTCTTCTTCGTCAACAGCTGCGTCAATTTAAGCGACAAGTTCCTGGACGGGCTTTGCGACGCGATGATAAAGCGCAGGCTCAACATCGCGTGGTGCGATTCGGCCAAGCCCAAGAACGTCAGCAAGGACCTGCTGCTGAAGATGCGCCGGGCCGGCTGCATCTCGCTGACGTGGGGCCTGGAGTCGGGCTGCGACGGGGTGCTCAAGAAGATGAACAAGCTTCACACCACTAAAGAAGCTTCCGCGTCGCTGCGCAATTCGCACGAAGCCGGCATCTGGAACCGGGCGAACATCATAGTCGGCTTCCCCGGCGAGACCGAGGAGCAGTTCCGGGAAACTTTACAGTTCCTCCGGGAGAACGCGGACTACATCGACAACCTCTCGGTGTTCAAGTTCTTCCTCTGCCCGTCCACCATCATGTCGGAGCCGGAAAAATACGGCATAGAGGTGAAGGACATCGACCTGCAGAACACGGGGCCGGACTTCAAATGCTACGCTTACGACGAGGTGGGCGGGCTGAAGTGGGAAGAGAAGCTGGCGCAGCTGGACCGGCGCTGCCACGCCGTGGTCTCGACTTTCCGCGAACTGAAGAAGAACGTCCTGCTTTCCAACCAGGACCACAGCTACAACCTTTTCCACCTGTACAAGAAATTCAAGACCAAGAACGCGGTGCGGGCGCACCTCAAGGAAGTCTCCACCCTGGTCGCCATGAAACCGCACCTGTCAAAACGCAAGCCGGGCGGCGCCGGGAAACGTTAGCCGCGGTCCGCTGGGAACACGATGAACATTTCCAAAGAGCGGCCTGCGGGCCAGAAGGCCGTCGTCCTGCTGCTCGGGGCCCTCTTCGCCCTGTTAAGCGCGGAGGCGGCCCTGCGCCTGGGCGGTTTCGCTTACCGCGCGGCGCAGGAACGGCGCAACCGCATCGCCGTCGGCCGCGAGGGCTACCGCATCATGTGCCTGGGGGAGTCGACCACCGCCGGGGGCGAGGACGCCTGGCCCGTCCGGCTGGAACGCGCGCTCTCGCGGCGCTACCCGGAGGCCCGCTTCAGCGTCATCAACAAGGGCATGGCGGGCGTCAACAGTTCCGAGCTCATGCGCGAGCTTGAAAAGAACCTCGACCAGGTCCGGCCCGGCCTGGTGATAGCCATGATGGGCCTGAACGACGGCTTCATCCGGTATTACGACGGCATAGCCGGCGCGGAAAGCCGGCTGTTCAGGCATTTCCGCCTGTACAAATTAACGAAGCTCCTCCTCAATAAAGGCGGCGCCCCCCGGCCGCTGCCGGTCCCGGTCCCGGCGCAGGCCGCGCCCTATTCGGGCCCCGTAGACCCGTATCTCCCTTACCTGGACGGCAAGAAAGACATGGCCCGGCAGGAGGCGGCGCTGCGCGGGCAGATCGCGCGGGACCCCGGCGACGCGGCCTCCCTGTACCTGCTCGGCCGGTACTGGGCGCTGGACGCCGGGTGGAAGAAGCACGACGCGGAGCTGGGCAAACAAGGCGAGGAGCTGCTTTTGCGCGCGGCGCGCCTGGCCCCGAAGAACAGCTTTATCCCCTGGACGCTGGGGATGTACGCTATCCTTCAGAAGAAGGACCCGGCGCGCGGACTGCCGCTGCTGGAAAAGGCGGCGGAGCTTAACCCGAGCGCCGCGAACTGGTACTACGTGGGCAGGGCCTACAAGGATCACGGCCTGCCCGAAAAAGCGGACGCGGCCCTGCTCAAAGCGCTCGCCCCCGGCGCCCCCCTGGGGATCCGGGAGGAGGCGGCCTTCGAATTATGCTGGCTGTATATAAGCCGCCGCGAGTTCAAAAAAGCGGAAGACCTGATGCGGGAAGCGCTGGAACTGGACCCTTATAATGAAAAGGTCCAGGGCGCCCTGGCCGCCGTCTATACGGAAAGCGGGCGCCCGGAGCTGGCGCGCAAGCACGCCGCCAGGCTTTCCTCCACGCGCGGGATGTTCACGGCTACCACCCGCGCCAACTTCGCCGAGCTGCGGCGGGCGCTGAAGTCCCGGGGCATACGCCTGGCGGTGATGCAGTACCCGCTGTGCGACCCGGCGCCGCTGCGGGCGCTGTTCGAGGACGCCGGCGATATAATTTTCATCGACAACGACCGGGCCTTCCGGAAAGCGGTGCGGGAAAAAGGCTACACCTATTATTTCAAGGATATGTTCGCCGGCAATTTCGGCCATTGCACCGGCCCGGGCAACGACCTGATCGCGGAGTCCGCCGCGGACGCCCTGTCGGGCTACTTCGGGGTCAGGTAGCTGCGCGCAAACCGCCCGGGGAAGGTCAGTACTGCCGGTCCGCGCCTTCCCGGCGCCTCGTCCCGGCGGAAGCGGCCGCTTTTTTCAGCTGCTTCAGCACGGCCGCCTTGGTCTTGAATTTTTTGTACAGGTAAAAAAGATTATAAGAGAGGTCCAAGTTGGGCAGGGACGTCCCATTCTTGAGTTTCTGGAAGAACGAGACCGTCGCGCGATGCCGCCGCTCCAGCTGTTTCTGTTTTTCTTCCCATTTTACGCCGTTCACCTCGTCAAACCCGTAACATTTGAAATCCGGTTCCCCTTCGTTACGGAGATTGTCCCTGACCTTTATCCCGTATTTCTCCGGGTTCGAGGCGATTATGGAGGGCGTCGATAAAAAGAACTTATGCACCTCCAGCGTGTCTATGAAATCTATATTGTCCCTGATGAAATCCAGCGTGTCCCGGAACTGGCTTTCCGTCTCCCCGGGATAGCCGACTATCAGGTTGACCCGGTTCCAGATCCCGGCCTCGTGGGCATGGCGCAGCGTCTGCGCGGCGCTTACGGCCGTATGCTGCTTGTTGATGCTCAGCAGGAGTTCCTCGTTGCCGGATTCCACGCCCCAGGTCAGGGAGATGCACCCGGCCCGGCTCATCTTGAGCAGCAGGGCTTTATCCAGATTCTTGGGTTTAGCCGAATCGCTCCACAGGATGCGCACCCGTTTTTTTATTATCTCGTCGCAGAACTCGTTGAGGTACTTGTCGCTCAGGTTGACGGCGTTATTAAGAAAATAGAAACAGTTGGTGCGGTATTTCTTCGCCAGGAAAGCCAGCTCGCCGGCCACCCGGGCCACGGGCTTGAAGTTCACCCTCTTGTCTTTTATGTTCCGGCCGCAGAAACTGCAGTTATAGATGCAGCCGCCCATGAAATAATACGGCAGGGCCAGCTCCCGGCCGGCGTTATACCGGAAGAACTGCTTTAAAGTTCTCGGGATATTCCTGTAGGCGTCCAGCGGCAGGGTATCGAAATCCGGCCTGGGAAGTTCGTCCACCCGGTCGTTGCCCATCTCGGGCGGCTTGATGAAACCTTTGCACGCCATCCCGTGGATCTTTGAAACGTCACCGTGCTTCTCCATGGCTTCTACCAGGTCCAGGAAAGGGCGGAAAGATTTCACGAAGCTTACGTGGTCCACAAAGGGATATTTCCGGAAAAAATCCTTCTCGATGCCTTTTACGAAGGAGAACCCGCCCAGCACGATCTCGGTCCCCGTTTTTTCCTTTATCTTTTTCGCCAGCACCAGGGCCGTCGCCAGGCACTGGTTGTGGGGGACGGAGAGCCCCACTAGCCGGGCGTTCTTCAGCTCTACCATGGCGAGTATTTTTTCGAAGACCCGGTCGATGGCCGGGGCTTGCCTGCGGCCCGCTAAATAATCGTCGGCCGCGCCGGGATCGTTATGAAAACCCAGGGAGAAGAGCTCCTGCAGCAGCTCTTCCTCGTGTATCAGCCGTATGCCCAGGTCGTCCAGCCCGACGGAATGCCCCTTCAGGAAGGCCTTGAAAATAGCCAGCGCCAGCGGGGGATGGTTCACAAAACCGGAATTCGGGGAACCGTCAATGCCGCTGAGGCTGATAAGTTTGATGTTCATCCCACATCAATAATAGCAAAAGGGGACAGGGGACGCTGGTAAGTATTTAAGCTTTTATCAACAGCCGGGGAAAATGTTAACAACAACTTAAATACTTACCAGCGTCCCCCGGAAAAGCCGATAAGTTCTATCTTGTATTTAAACTCGTCGGAGTAGAGGTTGCGGAAGGCGGTCTCGGCCTCGCCCATCTGGTTGTCGGTGGGGTCCGTGCGCCAATGTTTTTTAGCGGGCCATAGCGCCGCGCCGAACTCGGAGTTGGCGGGCATGCGCCAGGCGTCGAGGCTGCCGAAATAGAACCTGCGCCTTTTTTCATTGGCCCGGCGGGCGTTGCCCACCGAGATATCGGCGAAGCGCCAGCCGCCGCAGTAGAACATGGCCCAGTCGTGCGGCGAGGCTATGCCGGGCGATACGTTCCAGCCGGACTGCCATTTGGCGGGCACGCCGGCGGCGCGGCACAGCGTGATGAACGCTATGGCCTGCACGCCGCAGTCCCCCCGCAGGCCGGAAAGACAGTATTCCGAAATGTTCTCGATTATCCCGTAGGGCATCACGAAAGTGTAATTAAGGTTCAGGGTAAGCCAGTCGTAGATCTTCTGCGCCTTGCGGTAATTGTCCTTTTCTTTCCCGATTATTTTCCCGGCGAGCGCTTTAACATAAGGCGTAAAGACTATGTGCGGCGGCTCTTCCTTCAGGTACTTCGTGACCGAAGGCGGGATGTAATTCCTGCCGCGGAGAGGCGGCGGTTTCAGGATGGTTTCGGAGATGTCGTATTCGAACTCGGCGAAGAACTTGCTGGCTCTCTCCTCGAAATAGATGGTCCGCTGCGACGCTTGCGGCCCGGCCAGCCTGTATTTTTTATGGGAGGCGGCCAGCAGTCGCGCCGCGGAGACCTGGTCCGCAACGCGCGGGAACGGCAGCCAGCAGCGCACTTTTCCCTTCGGCGGCTTCTTAAGCTCCAGCGTGATGCGCGCCCGCACGCGGTACCTGGCCGGCGCGGCGCCGCGTATCAGCTCATCCAGGCGCTTGTTCCTGGCGTCGCGCGCCCCTATTACGGAGTTGTCCTCTTTCCTGAGCCGCTTCCTCAGCTTAGGGGCCAGGAAAAGCAGGTTCGACGCGAACGAGGAGAAGAACAGCTCCCTGCCGTCTATCACCTTCGGCGAGATAAGTCCGGAGTTTATCCAGGCGGTCAGCTCGCCGGGCTTTACTCCCTTCAGCCTGTCCTTCAGGACCTTCAGCGCGGCCTTCCTGTCGTACGGGTGGGCCTTCTTTATCCTGCCGAGCCGCTCGGGCTCATACCGCAGCCGCCCGGCCATGCCCGGCGCGAGCGGCCCGCGCAGCAGCCCTTTTATAAGGCGCCGCGCCAGCCGGAAATTGCCGGCGTCTTCGGCCTGCCGCACGATCTCCGGCAGGGGCGGGAGAAGATAATCCATTATTTCTTTTTTTTGAGATGCCACAGGAATTCCAGGTTGCCTTTAGCGCCTTTCAAAGTTGAATCCATCAGCCCTTTCTCTTCCGCGCCGGGCAGGGAAGCCGCCAGGAAAGCGCGCATCTCCGCCATTACGCCCAGGCGCGTCGCTTCGTCCTTAACTATCCCTTTGCGCAGGTCCTTGGCCTGCAGCTCGAACTGCGGCTTGACCAGGGCGACGAGCTCGCCGCCGGGCGCCAGGGCGTCCAGCACCGGGCCTAGAATTAGTTTAAGGGAAATAAAAGATACGTCGATGGCGCAGAGGCGCGGTTGTTCCGGGAAAGCCGAGGCCTTCAGGAACCGGGCATTGGTCCGCGGCATGAACACCACCAGCGGGTGGACCTTCATCTTTTCGTGCAGCTGGCCTTCCCCCACGTCGACGGCGTAGACCTTCGCCGCCCCTTCCTGCAGGAAGCAGTCCGTGAACCCGCCCGTGGCCACGCCTATGTCCAGGCAGGTCAGGCCTTTGACCGCTATTTTAAAATTATCCAGCGCGCCTTTCAGCTTGAGCCCGCCGCGCGAGACGTACGGGCAATCGCTTTTGAGCAGTTCCAGCAGGTCGGCGTCGCGCACGGCCTGGCCGGCTTTCTCCGCGGGCTTGCCGTTGACGGTCACCAGCCCGGCCATGATGGCCCGCAGGGCTTTTTCACGGCTTTCGAAGAGCCCCCGCTCCACGCAGGCCACGTCCAGGCGCATTTTCATAAGGATATGTTACTAAATAAATAAAAAGGGGCCCTCCCATAAAAGGGCCCCTCTGCAGGTATTCTCCCGTGCGGCTCAGCGCGGGTTAAGGACGGCCTGTTTCCAGAGTTCCTGCATTTTCTCCGGGAAGTTGCGGCGCACGTCCATTATCTCGCCGTTGGAGACATGCCGCTCTATTACGTTTATCACGCCCTGCGTAACCCTCCTCGGGTCCAGGCCCTTCGGCAGCTGCTCCGACACCTTATCCATGAACTCTTCGGTATTGCGCATCTTTTCCGGCTTATGGGCCGGCGTCCATCCGGAATAGTACATGCCCATTATCATGATGGGCAGCTGTGAAGCAAAAGCCGCGCACTCCCCCGCCGGCAGCCTGTCGCGAATGGCGTGCAGCACGGCGCGCAGCGCCCTGTAGGCCTCGTTGGGATTGGTGAACCCCAGCTCCATCTCTATTTCCTTCAGCCAGGCCCTGGTCTTGGCGGTGGCCTTGTCGAACAGGTGCGAAGCGGACGCTTCCGTAATGCTGTGCGGCCAGTCCCGCGTTATTTTCTCCGCCTCCACCCAGTCCAGCTGCTGGGTGCCGGGCGCGGTGCCGCGGTTCACGTAGATCTCATGCGCTACCTCGCGGGTGGCCTCCTCCAGGTTGCCGCTGTTGAGGTACTTGGCGTAGGCCTGCGCGTAAAAATGCTTGACCGCCATATTCGTTCTCGTGCTTTTGTTCATAGTCTCCCCCGTTTTCAAGGCGCGCAGACCCGCGCCGTAAAAGCGCGGGGCCGGGGCCTTAAGTATATTGCTCTGGGACGGCTTGCCCCCTGAGAGGATGCTATCAAGTTAGAAAGGAACGGGAACAGGCGGGCAGTCCACAAGAAATCAACAAATATCCACTTTCGCCGGGCCGTTACTGGCCGTCTTCGTCTTCGAACCGCTCCAGCTTCAGCTTGCCTTCGGCGTCCTTCTTGAGCACTTCTATCTTGCGCTTTATCTCCTCGAGCTTAACGGAGAGCTCCTTGGAAATGGTCACGCCTTCCTCGAAAAGCGTCAGGGATTCCTCGATGGGCGTGTTCTCGTCCTCGAGCTTGCCCACTATCTCCTCGAGCTTGCCCAGCTTCTCTTCGAAACCGCCGCCATTGGTTTTTTTCACCATAAAGTCTCCTGTTGCGGGCCGCCGTCGGCTCCCTTTTTCGGCGCGCGCGGCCTGTCCGCCGCCCCGCCGCCCAGCACCTCGGCCTCGGCCTTGCCTTGCGCGAACTGCAGCGAGAGCCTGTCGCCCGGGGCCAGCGCCGCGGCCGTCTTCACGGCCAGGCCTTTGGCGTCCTTGACGATGGCGTAGCCCTTCTTGAGCGGGAAAAGCGGGCTCAGCGCCTTCAGCTTTTCCGACTGCAGATTCAGTTCCTCGCCGGCGCGGCGCAGCCTGTCCGCCGAGGCCGCGAACATCCCCTCCACCGCGTCGTCCAGGCGCCTTACCGGCCGCTCCAGCAGCACCAGCGGGTTGGCCATGGGCCGGCTCGAGACCAGCCTGAAGAATTTCCCCTGCAGGTTCTCGTAATAGATGCGCAGGCTCTGCAGCAGCCGCTTCTCCAGGCCAGCGATATTGGCCGCCAGCTCCACCTTGCTTTTAACCACCAGCTCCGCCGCGGCCGACGGAGTGGGCGCCCGCAGGTCGGCCACGAAGTCGGCTATCGTGAAATCGGTCTCGTGCCCCACGCAGGAGATCACCGGGATCTTCGAGCCCGCTATCGCGCGGGCCACTATCTCCTCGTTGAAGGCCCACAGGTCTTCCATGGAGCCGCCGCCGCGCCCCACCAGCATCACGTCGATGTCCGGGAAGCCCTCGTTCAGGTCCTTTATGGCCTGCGCTATCTCCTCTTTGGAGCCCGCGCCCTGCACCTTCACCGGCGCGATGATGATGTGCATGTTGGCGTAGCGGCGTTTTAAAATGGAAAGGATGTCGCGGATGGCCGCGCCCGTCGGGGAGGTGACCACGGCTATCTTCTGGGGCAGGGCCGGGATGGGGCGCTTGCGTTCCTGGTCGAACAGCCCTTCGGCGGCCAGCTTTTTCTTGAGCTGCTCGAAGGCCAGCTGCAGCGGGCCTATGCCGGCCGGCTGTATTTCCTTGGCCATCAGCTGGTACTTGCTCTGCTTGTCGTAGGTGGTGATATTGCCGCGCACGCGCGCCAGCAGGCCGTTAGCCAGGTCGAACTTGAGATTGGCGGCGAAGCCGCGGAACATCACGCCGGAGATATTGGAATTGGCGTCCTTGAGCTCGAAATAGGTGTGGCCCAGCGACGAGACCTTGAGGCCCGAGATCTCGCCCTCCACCCACAGTTCGCGGAAAGTGCTTTCCAGCAGGTGCTTAATACCCCCGCTCAGCTCGCTGACGGTATAGATCCTGGGCTCGGTCATTTCTCGCCCCGCAGCCGCTTCAGGCGCTTGCCTATCTCTATCTCGAAGCCCTGCTCCGTCGGGCGGTAGAAGGTCTTCGGGTCGGGCATGTATTCCTGCTTCACATAATGACCCTCGAAATCGTGCGGGTACTTGTAGCCCTTGCCGTGGCCGAGGGCCTCGCCGTCCTTGGAGCCGTCGCGCAGGTGCATGGGGACTTCGCGCTCCACGCCGCTTTTCACCTCGGCCTGGGCCTCGTTAACGGCCAGGTAGGACGCGTTGGACTTGGGCGAGCAGGCCACGTAGATGGCCGCCTGGGCCAGGACGATGCGGGCCTCCGGCATGCCCAACACCTCGGCGGACCGAAAAGCGCTCTCCGCCATCACCAGCGCCATGGGGTTGGCGTTGCCCACGTCTTCGGACGCGCAGATCAGGATGCGCCGCGCCACGAAGCGGGGATCCTCGCCGGCCTCCAGCATCTTGGCCAGCCAGTAGACGGCGGCGTCCGGGTCCGAGCCGCGCATGCTTTTGATGAAAGCGGAAATATGGTCGTAATGCTCGTCGGAGCTGCGGTCATAGCGCAGGCTGCGGCGCTGGATGGACTCGCGCGCCACGGCTTCGTCTATCACGCGCTTGCCGCCCTTACCGGGCTTGGTGGTGACCACGCCCAGTTCCAGGGCGTTCAAGAGCCGGCGGGCGTCGCCGGAGGAATTGTCTATCAGGTATTTCTTCGCCCCCGGGGTGACCTCGGGCTTAAGCGCCTTCAGCCCCGCCTCGGCGGTCAGCGCCCGGTCGAAAATAGCGGAGAGGTGCTCGGGCTTCAGCGGTTTGAACTCCACCACGATGAAGCGGCTCAGCAGCGCCTGGTTGATGTAGAAGAACGGGTTCTCCGTGGTCATCCCGATGAGGATGATCTCGCCCTTTTCCACGCTGGGCAGCAGCACGTCCTGCTGGGTGCGGTTGAAATGGTGGATCTCGTCGAGCACCAGCAGGATGCGCTGGTTCTGCGCTATCCCGCCGCCCAGCCCGCGCGAAAATTCGATTATCTTCTTCAGGTCGGCCACGCCGGCCATCACGGCGTTCAGGTCGAAGGTCTTGGCCCTGGCGCGCGAGGCTATGTAGCGCGCCAGCGCCGTCTTGCCGGAGCCGGGCGGGCCGTAAAAGACGGCGGATTTGAGCGTGTCGGCCTCTATGGCGCGGCGCAGCAGCTTGCCTTCGCCCAGGATCTCCTCCTGGCCGGCGAAATCGGTGAGTTCTTTGGGCGCGAGCCGGGCCGCCAGCGGGGAATAGAGCGGCCCGCCCTCCGGGCCGGCGGGAGCAGCTGTTTCTTCAAAAAGGGGGTCTGACATTTTATCAGCCGGGGCTATTTCTTCTCTTTCCCGTCGTCCTCTTCATCCGCAAGCACGCTCTCCAGCCGCGCCACCATGTCGTCCACCTTCTTGGAGTCGGCTTCCCGGTTGGTCTCGGATTTCTGCCTGAGATTGTAAAGTTCCACGGCGAATTCGAAGGCGGCCAGCATGGCCAGTTTGCCGGTATCGGGCGTATTGGTCTTTTCCTCGATACGCTTCATCTTGTCTTCCACCTGGCCGATGAGCGTGCTCATCTCCAGGGGGGAAAGGCCGTCCACCACCGGGAACTTCACCAGGCGGCCCCTGACCTTCAGTTCCACTTCCGTGTTATTCATCGTCGTCTTCTTCGAAAAGCCCCGGCTGCAGGTCGTTTATCTTCTCGATCCTGGCGCAGATGCGCTCTATGCGCCGACGCATCTTCGCCTTGAAATCGGCCAGCTCGCGCGCCGCGGCGCTGCCGGAAAGGGATTTGCCGCGGGCGGCGCCCAGCATCTCCACCTGCCCTTTGAGCACCTCGTTCTCTTCTTTCAGGCGCGCGATGGAAATGGAAGCCGCGTTCACCAGTTCCTCAAGGCGCTTTATGCGGTTGTGCATGACAGCTAAATTATAGTAAAAATGTCCCGCGCGGAATTCCTAGAGCTACCGATAAGTAATTGGTTGTTGCTGTTTTTTGAAGTTATCAGGTTTTTATTGATACTTTTAGACTGTTGTTTTTGTCCTTGCCACCAGCAACTTCCCTATTATGCCAGGGAGTTGCACCAAGGCAGCCAGACCTTTTAGCATGAAGTGCGCTGCCTTGCATTGCGTATAGGCGGCCTCCTCGGCCCCGGTATCCGAGCTGCATATTATTACCGGTATTCCTTTTATGCTTTCATCCGCCTGTATGGCCGAACAGACGGCGACAGCGTCGCCGTCGGGCAAATGGAAGTCCAGCACTATGCAGTCCGGCTTTAAAGACTTCGCAAGCCGGATACCGTCGCCGCAGGTGGCGGCGATATGCACATGGAAGCCGGTTTCGCTTAAGATTTTTTTATACAGCTTGTGCCAGATCGTTTCATCCTCGATAACAAGTATTGTCTTTTGTGTCATAGTTCCTCCTTAGAGCGCTCCCGCAGTTCTTCTGGTCACCCTGCATCGCCTTTTGTTAGCAGCAGATTTATTAGTAACGGCTTTAGCCCGGCTTAATCTTTGCATGTAGACATATGCGCATAATGTAATGGCTGTGGCAGCCAGGGCGCGCAGCAGTTCTACCGGGAAGCCGAAAATACGGGAGAACGAATCGTAGTTCAGCCAGCGTGCCGGGGCTATTTGTGAGGCGGGAGTTACACAGCCGGCGGTTAAGGCGTATAAAAACAGCCCTATGCTCATAACTATAAGAGGTTGATGCAGAGGTGCTTCAGTTTTATATAAGCCTCTATATAGCGCCCAGGCAGCCAAAAGCCCTGCGGTAAAGCCAAGGATATAGCGGATAGAGGTATTGAGGGCATTCAGGTCGTAAACCAATCCGAAGGGCGCCGCCAGCAGCAGCGGCGTGTAGATCAGTAAAGCAGGTGTTTTAGCGCCGTGGCGCTTTAACAGCCGCCGGCATGATTCCGACAAGACCGCGAATAATAAGGCTACAACTGCGGTGGCAAAACTGTAAGTCCACCCCAGATAGATCAACAGCAGCAAAGGCGTGTAGATCAATAGTGCCGGTGTTTTTGCGCCTGAGTTGCGCAGTGTACGCCTGCCGAATTCCAACAGAAATATAAAAGACAGCGTCATAATGGCCGTGCGCAGCGCGGAAAAGGCCTGCCAGTCGGGAAACTGGAAGGCGAGTATCTCCAACCAGGTATAGAACCAATGCATTAACCCGAAAGCTCCAAGCCAGGCCCAGGCCGGGGCCGCATAACGTTTCTTTCTTAGAAAGAAACAGACGGCCGCCAGCAGTAGCAGGGATATTCCGTGGAAAAAGTAGATATACTCCATTACCGAGCGGGAATAATCCATCTTATCCTTCCTTTGTGCAGGTTCGATAACGCCATAACCTTAAATCTGGGCGGGCGGCTCTTCGGGGTTGGGGTGCCTAGGGTTAGGCTGGTGGGAAAGCCGCCCGCCGTATTTGTTTGCTACCTCAGGATTCACTCTCCTTAAGTATTCTCCCCCGCATTAAAACAGGTTGCCCAGCGTGAAGTAGATCTCCGAACGCTGCTCTCCCGATCTGTGGTTGAAGCCGTAGCCCCAGTCGAGCCGTATCGGGAAGGCCGGCGTGGTAAAGCGTATGCCGAAGCCCGCCCCCGTCTTCAGGTCATTGGTGCCGGAGCCGAAGCGGCCCGAGACCGAGTTAAAATGTTCCCACGAATTTCCCACATCGAAAAAGAACGCCCACTGCACGATGGTCCTGCGCTTCTCGCGCGCCAGCGGGATCTTGAACTCGATATTAAGCACATCGTAGACTTTGCCGCCGTTGGCGGGGCCTATCTGACCGTTATTGGAATAGCCGCGTATGGTTTCCGCGCCGCCCAGGAAGTAGCGTTCGTAGACGGGTACGCGCTTTGTGTCCCCGAAATGGCTCACGAACCCCAGCCTGTTGCCCACCGCCAGCACGAAGGGGTAGTCGTCGATGCTGAAGAGCTTCAGGTTGTAACTGTGCGAGAACGTAGGCTTGTAATAGTTCACGGCGCCCTGCAGCGGCCCGCCGGCGAACTCTACGCCGAGCGAGGTGCGGCAGCCGCGGGTCGGGTCCCAGACATTGTCGCGCGTATCGCGCGCGAACTCCACGTAGATGGAGGACGTCACGCTGGTGCCGGCCGTAAGCTCGTCCTGGTACTCTTCGTCGATATCGTAGATGCGCACCTTCTCATAGGTGTATGAAGTCGTGAACGTATATTTGTCGTCCTCGAAACGCGGCGCCAGCGTTACTTTGCCGCCTGTGCGCTTTTCGGTGTACGCGGAAAGAGTGTCGCTGTAGGATTTGTAATGCCGGGTGTTGAACAGGTTCATCCCGAGCGTGGTCGGGTGGTCGCCGACCCAGGGCATGGACCAGCTCAGATTGAAGTCCTGCACTTTCTTGCCGAAATTCGTGGACAGGGAAAGCTTCTGCGCCCGGCCGAACAGGTTCATGTGCGACAGGGAGACCGTGCCGACGAGGCCGTCCGTGGAGGAGATGCCGGCGCCCGCGGTGAGCATGCCGGGCTTGCCTTCGGTCACGTCGAACACCAGGTCCACCTTGTCCGGGTCGGACGTGGGAGTGATGACGGGCGCCACGTCGTCGATGAAGCCCAGGTTGAAGATCTTCTCCTGGCTGCGGCGCACCTTGGAGGAACTGAAGACCTCGCCTTCCTTCTGCGTTACTTCGCGCTTCAGCACGTAATTCTTGGTGGCCTTGTTGCCTTCCACATCCACGTGGTCCACGAATATCTGCGTGTTCTCCGTGATGACGAACGTTATGTCGGTCTGCCCGGTCTTCCCGTTGTAGACCTTTTCCGGCACAATGGCGGCCTTAAGATAGCCCTTGTCCGCGTAGCGGTCCTGTATCGCGCGCAAGGTCTCGTCGAATATTTCCTGCTTGTAGAGTTTACCCCGGCGGTAGGCTATGTCGGGGGTGAAATCACTGGGCAGATACACGGAGTTGCCAGAAAAGAACGTAGCTCCGAAGCGCTGCCTGCTTCCTTCGGAGACGGAGATGCGCAGCGTCACGCTGGAGCGGTCCTCGTTGAAGGACACGGAGGAGCCGGTTACCTTGAAATCGGCGTAGCCGTTGTTGGTGTAGTACGTCTCCAGCGCCTTCAGGTCGGCGTCCAGCTCTTTGGGGGCGTAAATGCTCTTGGGGGAGTTCTTCATCTCCCCGGTGAGTTTTTTCTTCTTGAAAGACTTCAGGCCGTCGAACTCCACGGCGTAGATCTTGGCTTTTTTGCCCTCGGCCACGGTTACCGTGATATGGCACAGCCTGGCCGCGGTGTCGTGTTTTATCTCGTAGTCCGCCCTGGCGTCTATATAGCCCTTCTCGCGGTACTTGTCCGTTATCTTTATCAAGTCCTCGCTTATCTTAAGCTCGTCAAAGAAATCTTTTTCTTTCAGGGTCATCTCGTCCTTGACGGAGGACTTGGAGAGGCCTTTGGCCCCTTTAACAGTTATCGTCTTTATTGCCGGTTTTTCCGTCACCAGGTACGTTATACGCACCGGCCGCGTTGATGCGACCACCTGCGCAAGCTTCCCGGAAACAGTCTTGCCGTCCAGCTCTTCAATGTCCACCGATACTTTATCAAGGCTTCCCAGCCCCATAAGTGCCTCAATATCCTGGCTCACGAAACTTTGCATGTACACGCTGCCCTTTTTGGCCTTGCCGGTTTTCAGGATCACCTTGGGCTTAAGGTTCACGTTCCCTTTTACGGCGGTCTCAGCCACTTCCCAGGGCCCCTGCACGCCGGGCCCGGCCGCCCGCGCGGGCATAACCGACAAACCGGCGAAACAAAACAGAAGAAAAGCGGGATGCATAGTTGATTTCATTTTTTCCTATTCATAGCGCAACGCCTCAATAGGCGACAGTTCCGAGGCTTTCTTGGCCGGCCAGAAGCCGAAGATTATACCCACAGAAGCCGAGAATCCGACCGACATCACCACCGAACCGCTCGTAACTATCAAAGTCCACTTCGCCAATTTAGCCAGCAGCAGGGCCGAACCCGCCCCCATCGCTATCCCCAGAACGCCGCCCGCAATCGAGAGCACGGACGCCTCTATTAGGAACTGCGTCAAGATGGCCGTGCGCGTGGCCCCGATAGCTTTACGGAGGCCAATTTCCCGCGTGCGCTCGCTTACGCTCACGAGCATGATGTTCATAATACCGATACCGCCGACCAGCAGCGATATCCCGGCTATCGCCCCAAGCAGCAGGGTCATCGTGGTGGTGGTGGAGGTTACCATCTCGCGGATATCGGACATATCCGACAGCTGAAAGTCGTTATCCTCATCCACCGCCAGCTTGTGGCGCTTGCGCATCAGCGCCGTAACAAAGGTTTTAGCCGCGTCCACGCTGTTCTTATTCTTAGCCTGCAGCCAGATGGCGCTTACATATTTATTCCCCAGCAGGCGTTTCATCGCGGTGGTCAGCGGAATTACTATCACGTCGTCCTGGTCCTGGAAGCCGCCCGAGCCCTTGGCCGGCAGCAGGCCTATCACCCGGAAATTCTTATGGTTTATTTTTATCGTGTGCCCGATAGGGTTTCCCGCACCGAAAAGGTTGGTCGCCACGGTCTGTCCGATCACCGCCACCATTTCCAGATCGTCGTATTCCCGCTGCACAAAAAAACGCCCGTAGCGGGGTTTGGCGCTGCGCATGGCCGGGTAGGCGATAGTTGTCCCTTTTATGGAGGTGTTCGTGTTCTTCGCGCCGTAGACCGCCTGCACGTTCCCACTCACATTCGGGTCCACATACTCGACAAGCCGGTTGTTCGCCGCTATGGCTTTTGCGTCTTCGACCGTGAACCGGCTGGTCCTGGCGCCGGACGCCCCGCCGCGCTGCGCCGAGGAACCCGGCGAAAGGCCTATCAGGTTGGAGCCCAGGCTGGACAACTTGTCTTCCATGGATTTCTGCGCGCCGCGGCCCAGCGCCAGCATGGCAAGTATCGCCCCCACGCCGATAATGATGCCCAGCATGGTAAGGAACGAGCGCATTTTGTTCGAAGCCATCGCCCGCAGCGCTGACATGAAATGCTCCCCGAATTCCGCCGGAGTGAGCGCGAAAGAACCGTGCGTTAAATGCTGATGCTTCGCGCCTTTACTTAGCACAACTCCGGGCTTGGAGCTGTCCTCTACAATTTGTCCGTCCCTGATGTGAATTACGCGGTCGGCCCAGGCCGCCACATCAGCCTCGTGCGTGACCATCACCACGGTGATCCCCGCCGTATTCAGGCCTTTCAGGATATTCATCACTTCGCCGGTCTGCGACGACGCCAGGTTGCCGGTGGGCTCGTCCGCGAAGATTATCTTCGGGCTGTTTACCAGGGCCCGGGCTATAGCCACCCGCTGCTGCTGGCCGCCGGAAAGCTGGTTCGGCTGATGCAGCATCCGGTCCTGCAGGCCCATCTGCTTCAGATATTTCTCGGCTACGGCCTGGCGTTTCGGCGTGCGCGAATAGATCAGCGGCAGGGCCACGTTATCTGTTGCGGTCATGCGGGACAGCAGGTTGAACTGCTGAAAAACGAAACCGATGGTCTTCGAGCGCAAAAAAGCGGTCTCTTCGTCGGAAAGGCCCAGCACTTCCCTGCCGCCTATGAAATACTGGCCCGACGTGGGCCGGTCCAGCAGGCCCAGCACGTGCATCAGCGTGGATTTCCCCGACCCGGACGGGCCCATGATGGCCACGAATTCCCCTTCGTGGATCTTCAGGTCGATCCCGCACAGGATCTGGAGGTCGCTGTCGCCGAGGTTGTAAACCTTTTTGATGCCCTTGATCTCTATTAGCGGAGAAGTTTCTTCGGTCATAATTGCTCTCACATCGGCGGCGGCCCGGGATTGCCGGTTTTCCCGCCGGCCCTTTTGGGTCCGCTGGGCATGAACGGGCTGGATGACTCCGAGGCGGCCTGCTGCGGCATATCGCTGTTGCCGGGTGAAAAGACGGTTTCGCCTTCTTCCGCTCCGGACAGTATTTCCACGTTAGTTCCGTCGTCAAGGCCGGTTTTTACCGGGGTCAGTACGGGATTTCGCGGGTCGCCCTTGTAGACACAGCGCGTCCCGTCTTCGGTGTCGCTCAGGGCAGTAACAGGCAGCAAGACAGCTTTCTGCTTGCGCGTAACTATAACCTTGATATTCGCGGACATCTCCGAAGCGAAAGAAGCGGGCACCCGGTCCGGGCGGATTTTTACGGAATAGGTTATGACATTGCTGACGCTTACGCCTTCGCGCAGGATCTGGAACACCGTGCCCTTAAATTCATCTTTAGGATAGGCGTCCAGCGTAATTATGGCGCGCTGGCCGTTCTTGATCCGTCCGATATCAGCTTCATCCACCTGCGCCACCACTATCAGATCGTCGGCGATGGCGAACATCTCGGTAGCGGTATCGAGCGTTTCCCCCTTTACTACGCCGCGCTTGATCACCGTGCCGTCCAGCGGGGAAAGCACGGGCGTGGGCTTATAGGTGTTCTCCCATTTTGCCAGCACCTCGTCGCCCTTGGCGCGCGCGGCGTCCAGGATCGCCACCCGGTCGGTGGAACTGAGGTAGGCCAGCACCTGTCCGCTTTTTACCCTATCGCCTTCCTCGGCGATTATTTGGTCTACCCGGCCCGCTACGGCGGGTTTCACTACAACCCTGTTCAAAGGCTCTATGTGGCCCGTTGTATCCACAACGTCGCTTATTTCCCCGCGCGTCGCGGTAATGGGGAGGTACTGCGGCGCTGTTGCTTTGCGCTTCTGCCCTAAAAAGAAGTGGGCCGCGCCTGCCGCTGCGACGATACTGACGAATATAATTATTTTTTTCATAAATATCAGTCTCCAAGCGGGATGCCCAGCAGGCTGTCCACTTGATTGCGGGCCAGGTTAACGGACCGCAGCGAGGTTAAATAGGTCTGTTCCGAAGAAACAAGTTCTTCTTCCACGTCTTCCCAGTTCTGAAAGGACATCGTGCCGGACAGGTATTGGATCTCCGACTCGGAATAGCGCTGCCGGGCGGCGTTAAGCAGCAGCTCGACCGTGGCGATGTTATCTATATTCGTCTCCAGGGCCGCGACCGCGGACTGCAGAGCGGTCTTGGCGCTAAGCACGGCGCCGCGGTAGTCCTCTTCCGCTTTTTGTTTTACGCTTTTTGCGTTAGCCAGATTGTTCTTAAAATACGTCGGCCCATTGTTGAAAAGCGGCCAGGAAAGCGACAGTCCCAATGACCAGGCGCGGTTGCCCGGCAATTCCGATACCCCGTTCCAGCTAAGCCCCTGGCTGGCTGACAGGACAGGGTACAGGTCCGCATTGGTCTGCTTAATCTTCAGACCGTATAATTCCACCGCTTTCTTTGCGGCCAGCACGCTTGGGCTGGAAAGCGCCGCTTTATCTATATCCAGGCCGGAAACCGCCGCGGGGACCAGCAGCGTGCCTGTGGCAATAATGGGGACGAAATCATCCGCTCCGATCTCGGCGCTCAACCCGCGCTGGGCGGACATCAGGTCGCGCCTGGCCTGCGCCAGGTCCGCCCTGGCCTGCGCCAGCTGAGCTTCAGCGCGCAGGCGATTGCCCATGCTTTCGCGGCCGCTGTCGTATTTAAGGTTTATCATTTCCGCGCTTTTAGCGCGGATGGCGACTATATTTTCCATCACGCCTATTTTCTTCTGCGCGTAAAGCAGGGTAATAAAGGAGGTGAGGAGATTCTTGCGCGTGTCAGCCAGGGCCGCGCGCAGGTTCACATCGGCGCTCTCCACGGATTTCAACTGGACCGCCAGGCCGGCGTAGGACTTCAGGCTGAACAATGTTTCCGAAGCGCTCAGGGCGAACGAGAAATTATCGGCGGGACCGGAATTTACGGAACCATTGCGGGCATAAGAATGAGAAACAGCCAGCCCGGGGAACGGCAGACTCTGGCTTCTGCCGGCATAATAACTGTAGCGGGCGGCTTCCAGCGACCGGCGGTACCCTGCCAGCACGGGATTTGAGCGCATGGCTGTTTCCTGGCAGTCCCGCCAGGTAAGCGTACTTGTTCCTTGCGCGGCCGCAATGGCGGGCAGCAACACAAGCAGTGTTGTAAGCATTGATCTTGATATGGTCATAAAGTCTTCGCTTCTCAAATGGGACCGTCTTACAGCTTTGAAGCCAATTTCACTTTAAGCCAGAAGCTTATAGGGTCAGGCAGAGTGGGAGCGGAGCTGCCTGCGCCCCCGGGGCCGCCCATACCGGGCCCGCCGCCAGAGCTGCCGCCAGGTCCCCCCATGCCCGAACCGCCGCCGGGAGGAGGCCCGCCCCTGCCGCCGCCGGGGCCGCCCATGCCCGAACCGCCGCCCATGCCGCCGGGGCCGCCGCTTCTACCGCCCTCGGAGCCGGACCCGTAATTCTTTTTTTCAGGCATGGCGCTTTCGGTTATTTCGGAGGCTTCAAAGCCCACGCCAACTACTTCAATATTCTTTGAGATCAACTTGGCAAGCGGGATCTTAAATTCCAAGACCGGTCTTCTTTTTCTATTAAGTCCGGATTTAAATTCCACGCCGTCCGCTTCAAGTGAGACCAGCGGGCCGTCTTCGTCCACAATAGAGGCCTCGTATGAAACCGTTGAAACCATTCTCTGCTCCGGCGCCTTCCTTTCTGCGGACTGCTCATCGGGTGGCTGCGGCCTGTCTTCTTTCTGCTTTTCCTTCCCCCCCTTAACCTCAAGATTTATCCCGTACACTCTCTTTTTTCCGCCTTTGCCGTCCAGCCAGAGCGTGAACGTCTGCTTGAACATTCCGGAAAGCTGCGCGGCGGAATCGCGATCAAGGGCGGCGACATAAATGTATAAGTCTTTGTCATCATTAGCCGCCGAAACCGATAAACCGTCTTTTTCCGTCATCGCATCCGCCTCCCAGTCCGCGCCGTCACCATCCACTTTTATCACCGATGCGTTCCATGCGCCGGGGATCTCTTTAGGGCCGAAAAGGCCCGCAGAGGCGGCAGATGCCAGGATCAGGACAAAACCGGTCGCGCCGCAAAGCCTTGCGCTTAGCCCGCGCGGACACACATATGAATTTATACGGTTCTTCATAACAGCCTCCATTAATTGATACCTCTAGAACTTGACGCCAAAACCCAGTGTCAGGGAATGCGAAAAAAGACGTTTGCGGAAGTCGCCCGAATAGGCCAGATAGGCGGATGCCGAATTCTCGTTTTCGGCGGAAACGCGGAAGCCGGTTTTTATCGCGTTCCTCACCGAATCCCCGCTCTTGACCGTGAAGGCCGCCCCGCCTGAAGTAAGGGCAGCCGTTATCGGCAGATCCTGGTCTTCGTACTCGTGGCTCCAGGCTGCGCTGATATCGGCTTTTATCAGTGAGGCCCCGCTTATCAGAGCGTCGGAATAACGCAGACCTGCTGTCGAGCGCAGTGATTTTGAGTCTGTTCCTTCCACGGCAAGATCGAGCGAAGCCGCACCTGTTTCGGTGAAAGGATCTGTTTTAAGGCGGTCATAGTTTATCGTTACGAACGGGGCTACCCGGCCTTCGGCTGTGGCGGTGTGGAACTGGTAGGCCAGTCCGGCCTCAAAATTCGTTTCCTTGCCATCCGGAGATCCTTTTGCCGTCCTCGATATTCCTTCAAAAGCTATTTTTCTTTCGGTCTCGAAAGAATCCGAGGAAAGCCCGGCGTATAAGTTTAAGCGCAATTCTCCGGCTGCCGCCGCCGCATAGGCGCCGTAGCTGACGCTGTGATTGTTCACCGAAGCATCGGCAGGGAAGTATACGTCAGCTTTTTCCTGGCTGTAACCGGCCACTAAACCGGCGGCTAGCCCGTCGGTTATCGAACAGTCGACACCCGCCAGCAGGCCGCCTCCGGAAAATTCATAGCCGGGGCGTTCGCTTGAAGTTTCTCCGTCATCCAGTTGTTTGCCGGAAATCCCGGCCGCGGAGGCAAAGAAACCCCAGGGCTTCCTGCCGCCTGTGGCCGCTTTTTTTACGACGCTGGCATCTCTTTTGACTCTTTTCTTCAGCCTTAGAAATTCGTTATAGCTCATTTCTTCCTCGACGCCCGCCTTGCCGCCGGAATAGGTCTCCAGTCCCTTTGTTGTGCCGGAAGCAAGGTCCTCCGTGCGCGCGCGCAAGGCGCCGGAGCGCATATCCGCGCCGCTGAGCGCCAGACCGCGCATGGCCGAAAGCGAAACCGGGCTTAGCTGCGTCAGCGCCGAGCGGATGCCCGCGGCGTCAAGCACATACAGGTTGCCTATCACGGTCGCCAGATCCCCGGTGGCGCTTGCCCGCAGCGGTTCAAGCGCGTCGCCTACGGCCCGCTGGTTGGCTGTTGCGGCTATATCCGCAAAAGGCACAAGGCTCGCGGTCAGTATAACGCTGGTGGCGGTATACGTAGGGGTAAAAATAACTGCCGCCGGAGAGTAGACTGATAAAAATGTACCGGTCAGCGAACCGGCAGTCAACGGCGTGAAGGTCTGACCGGCAGTTATAAGCTGCGGGCTGAAGGTGGCGTAGAGATAGCTTGAGCCTATTGCCGCGTTGCCGGTTACGGTCAGGTTAGTGACACCGGACTGAAGGGTCATGGCCAGCGTGCCGGCGCCTGAATATGCCGCTATAGTCGCGGTGTGCCCGGCCAGATCGAGCGTGGCGCCGGAAGCCAGTGTTACCGTGCTCCCCTGCGGTATGACGTTGTCGGCGCCCAATTGCAGTGTGCCGGCATTTATGGTGGTTGTCCCCAGGTAGGTGTTAGCCCCGCTGAGGATAAGCGTGCCCGTACCCGTCTTCCGCAGGTCACCCGCGCCGCTGATTATCCCCGAAAGGGTCATGTCATAGGAGTTGGTGTTAAAAGTTCCGCCCCCGGAGTTCAATGTTATCACCCGGGCCGAGGAAAAGTTTTGCAGTATTTTGAGCGTACCGCCGTCCAGCGACAGGCCGGCCGTTGTTGCGCCCAATGCGCTGTCCCAGTTGGTGGAGAGGGTGCCGCCGTTTATAAACGTACCGCCCGAATAGGTGTTGGTGCCGGTAAGCACAAGCACGCCGTCGCCGGTCTTTATAAGCGAACCCGCCCCGAGTATATCCTCATGTATGGTCAAGGTGCTGGAGATGCTGGTATTGCAGAAAGTGACAGCCCCGCCCAGGGACATGGAGTTTGTGGAGGCGGCTATGACGGCGTCGTAGATGGAATCTGAGGCGTCCAATGTTGTGTTCCCGTTTATCGCGGGAAGGTTGCTTAGCAGTGTAAGTGTGCCGCCTGCGCCGTATATCCAGTGTATAGTGTTGGCGCCGCCGGTCGCGTTGGCTATTTCTATTCCCCAGCGCAGGCTCCCAGTCCCGGAATCGTAGTTATTGTAAATAGATACGTCCCCGGCCCGGGCTCCACTAGCCAGGCAAGCCGCGCTTAGTAACGCCAGTATAACCGTAACCAGGCTGTTTTTACGATAAATGAGGAGGCTCCTGCGCAGATATGAGGAGTCCGCACAGGAGCCCCGAAGGGACAAGTTATTTGTACTCATTTAAAATTATCGAAACCGCTGCAGCGGCGGATGATTTACTTAAACTCACCCTCCGGCCCCGGCCCGTGGCCGCGGCCGGTTTTGTGAAACGCCTTCATTCTTTCTTCCATCACTTCCATCTTTTTAGCCTGTTCAGGCGTAAGTATCATCAAGATCTCGGCCTGGATCCGCTTACGGACCGCCTCAAATTCAGGATCAGGACGCATGGTTTTTTCCATTTCAGGCTCATATTTCTTAAAAATGGCCGAAACCTTTTCTTTCTGCGTTTCCGTCAGTCCAAGCTCCCGGTTGAACATTTCCATAGGACCGCCCGGCCCGCCAGGTCCGCCTCGGCCAAAAGGCGGCGGACCGGGAAAACGGCGGATCATATAAAAGTGGGAAAACACAGCTCCCAGCAGAAAACCGATGGCTACCCCTAACGCTATCTGGTTCCATTTGATATTCATTTTTTGTCTCCATCAAGCAGCATTGCCAACATCTGTTCGCTGCCGGCGCGGCTATTGCCGAACAACACGCTGGACAACTTCTGGGCTTCGCTCTGCGCGGCCAGCGCGGACGCCAGGGGATCGTAACCTGCCGGCAGCAGGCCGGTTTCAACGCAGACGGCATATCCCGCGCATGAAGCCAGCGCCAGGGCCGGCACTTTCCACCAGCCGGTGTAAAGCGCCCGCGCGTCCGTCTCGGGGTCATGATCTATGATGCGAGCCATTACCGCCGCTTCGAACCCCTGCTCCGTTACGGCGGGCGCCGGAGTTAATAACGCATCCAGATCGCGCAACCGGGAGAGCTCGGAAAAGCACTCAGCACAGACGGCCAGGTGCGTTTTAACGGCCAGCATCTCCAGGAACGGCAATTCTCCGTCATGATAAGCGGAGAGGTTCTTCTTTATTTCGTCGTGTGTCATTGCTGCGCCTCCATCGGTATAGACCGGCCGCCGGGGAGAAAGTGTCGCAGCCGCGCGCGCAGGATGATGCGCGCTCTTCGCAGCCTGGCTTTCACCGAGTCCACCGAAATTTCCAGGCTCGCAGCTATGGTCTGATAATCGGCCCCCTGCAAACGCAGCGAAATCGCCGCCCGGTAGCCGGCCGGGAGAGAATTTAACGCCTCAGTTGTAAGTTGTGAAATATCTTCGCCCGCTGGTTTTTCAGTGCATAACCGTTTTTCTGCGGCTTCCCTTTCCGGCATGCTCATTCCGTCCAAGCTTTCCGTTATCGCTATCCGTTTGTGTTGGAGCAGGGTGCAGCAGTGGTTGTAAGCTATTTTATAGAGCCAGGTGGAGAATGACGCGGAGCCGTGAAAATTATCAAGCCCTTTGAAAGCTTTTATAAATATTTCCTGCGCCGCGTCCCGCGCCGCTTCCCTTTCAGCGAGCATTGAGAAGCAGAACGCAATGATTCTGGCCTGATAACGGCGTACCAGGATGGAAAACTCTTCCTTGTCGCCATTGCGAACCGCGGTTATAACCTCCGCGTCTTTTTTTATAGTGGTTAACGACATAACAAATCACTTTTAATCGCAACAGGTCGCTGTTTCGCTGACTTTCCCGGTTAGATCTTTGCTGTACGAAGTCGCCGGGATTTCAGAACCTTCCCCCTATCGCGGCCGAGACCTGCATGTTCCTGTCCCTGAAACTATAGGTCTGGCTGAAGCCCAGCGGCAGCGGAAAACGCCAGAACCTGTAGTACAGTGAAAAGCCGGCTCCTTTCTGGGCCGTTGCCGAATGATCCGCGGGGTCGAACGCCGCCTCCGCGAACACTGTAGCCTGAAGCATTCCGCGGCGGGAGGTGTATAGTGGTTTTGCAAAAGAAGCCCCAAGGCTTGTCAATCTCGGGGCGCGGAACTCCCTGGCGTATTGCCCTATAAGACCCGTTTCCCGGCCGGTGGCGAACAACTGGCTTTCGGGAGCGTTGGCCGACACCGCTGCGGCGCCGCGCAGCGAAAATCTGTTCGATCTTCCCCAAACGGTGGAATTTTCAACAGACAGCGCTGTTTTTGAAAACGCGTAATCAGACCCTGTCCAGGAACCGGCCTTGGCGATGCTGATACTTCCACGCCAATTATTTTCGGTTTTTGTCCGCTTTTCAATGCGTCTATCCAGGTCGGCCAGCCCCAACCCGAATATCACGCCCAGGTCGTCCATCTTCTCTCCGCGCCCGCCGGCGTTCAGTGCGAGAGAAACGCTGGACGCCCGCCCCCCGCCATGCCGCTCCTTAAGGCCGTCGCCATAATTATTCTTTTCCCCGTTGTAACTAAGCGCCGCGCTGAGCGCGGGGGTCCCGGCGCGGCGCGCAAGCGGAAAACCCGCTGAAATGGTGTTGGACTGTTTGCGCCGCTTGTACATACTGTCCAGGGTGCCGAATTCGGAGAGAAAATCGTAAGTACCCGTTCCGTCCGCCTTGCGCATATTCTGGGCCGAACTGTAACCGCCGTCCGTATAAACGCCTTCTTCTGCGCTGCGTTCTGAATGCATGATTGCCAGCGAGCGCCCGTCCTTTTCAAAGAAGCCCGCTGCCGCGCCGCCGGCGCTGCCTATAGCGCCGGAAACCGACACCGACTCCGCTTTTTTAAAAACGTTCCTTGAAACAAGAAAAAGTCCCGCCGAACTTCCGCCCTGCCCGGAAACCGCGAAAGGCATGGGAATAAGGTACCAGCCGTCTTTGGCGGCTATATGCACGTCCGCCAGCCCTGCGCCGGCGGAATGTGTGGATATCGCCACCGTTTTGAACAGCCGCATGGAGTATAACGCCTGATATGTTCCTTCCAGGTCCTTTTCCGTAAGCTGGCCGCCCTCGTGTATCGGGATAGCTTCCCGCAAGGTCTTTTCCGAAACGCGGTTCCCGCTGAAGGAGATGGTTTTTATCTGAACGGGGTCCTCAGCGCCGCAGTATGCGTATGCCGGAATGCAGAAGGCGGCCGCGGCGATGAGTGACCCGAAAGTTTTGTTCATGCAAATGTTCTTAACAGTAAAGACGCGGAACTTAAGGAAAAGTGTCGCGCTACTTTCGGCATTAGAGAAATATCAATTCATTTTTTATAGCCCACAAGCCTGGCAAGCGCTCCGCCAGACCAGATGCGGAAACGGTCCACATAGGAGAATACAGCCGGGACCACTATAAGTGTAAGCAGCGTGGAACTTATCAGGCCGCCTATTATTGCCACGCCCATGCTGGTGCGCTGCTTGGAGGCTTCGTTCAGCCCGATGGCGACGGGGATCATGCCGGCTATCAGCGCTATCGAGGTCATAAGTATAGGGCGCAGCCTTATCTTGCCGGCCTCTATTATGGCCTCCGTCCGGTCTTTCCCCTCCGCTATCAGGCGGACCGTGTAGTCCACCAGCAGGATGGAATTCTTGCAGGCTATGCCGAGCAGCATGATCAGGCCCATCGCAGTGAAGATGCTGAAAGACGCGCCGGTCACCAGCAGCGCCACGAAGGCGCCGCACATGGCCAGCGGCAGCGCCAGCATGATGGTGAACGGCGTCACGAACGATTCATACAGGCTCGCCAGCACGAAGAAGATGAACAGGATGCCGAAGCCTATGGCCATCACCATGGAACCTATCATGTCCTGCATGTTCTCCGACTCGCCCACGAAGACCCAGCGTATGCCCTTCGGCGGCTGCAGCTCGCCGGCGAACAGCTGTTTTACGCTGCTCACCACGTCGTTCAGGCCCACCTTGGGGGCGAGGTTGGCCTTTATCTGGATGTAGCGGCCCTTGTCCACGCGCTCCACGGTGGCCAGGCCTTTCTCGGCGGTAGCCGTGGCCACGTCGGTCAGGCGCACCAGGCGGCCGTTCACGTTGGGCACGTAGATGGCCTGGTAGTTGGAGGCGAGGTCGCGCTGCTCCGGCTGCAAGCGCACGCGCACGTCGTATTCCTGGCCGTTCTCGCGGAACTTCACCGGCGTCACGCCTTCCACTTGGGCGCGGATCTCCGAACCGATGGTGCGGGTGTTCACGCCGTAGATCCTGGCCTTCTCCAAGTCGGCCTTTATCTGCAGCTCGGGCTTGCCGGGGCGGTAGTTGGTGTCTATGTCGCGCAGGCGTTTGTCCTGCTTTAGCCTGGCTATCACTTTTTCGGCGTACGCATTAAGCGCGGCCTGGTCGGTGCCTATCAGGTTCAACTGCAGCGGCTGGCTCATAGAGGAGCCGGTGGGGTCGTAGTCGCTCACCAGCGGGCTGGCCTCCGGGATGGCCGGCTCCAGCTGCGTGCGCAGGCGGGACTTCATCTCCTTGGTGGTGGCTTTGCGCTCGGAGGGGTCCTTGAGCTGGATGTAGAGGCTCGCCTTATAGGCCTCGTCGTTGGTGCCGCCCACGGTAAGCGCGGTCAGCTTCACCTCGGGGCTGGCCCTTACTATAGCCACCGCCTTGTCGGCCACGGCCTGCATGGCATCCAGGCTGGCGCCCGGGGAGAGTTCCATGTCCACGCCGAACTGGCCGGTGTCGCTCTCGGGCATGAAGTTTATGGGCACCTTTACGAACGAGCTCATGCACAGCAGGAAGATGCCGCCGCTGATAGCCAGCGTCTTAAGCGGCTGGGCCACCACCCAGCGCAGCAGGCGCTCGTAGCCGTTGGCGAGCGCGGTGTTCAGGCTCTCGAACCAGGCGAGCGGCTTAGCCATAACGCGCGCCCAGAGCGAGGGTTTGTCCTCTCCGCCTGCGCGGCCGGACTTGCCGAGGTAGGCCGAGAGCATGGGCGCTATAGTGAGCGCGTCGAAGAGCGAGATCAGCATAGCAAAGCAGATGGTGAGGCCGAACTGCTTCATCAGCATGCCCACCATGCCGCTGATCAGCGCTATCGGCGCGAACGCGGAGAGCACCACCAGCGTGGTGGCTATTACGGCGAGCTGCACCTCTTTGGTGCCGTTCACCGCGGCCTCCTCGGGCGTTTCGCCCTGCTCCATCTTGCGGAAGATGTTCTCGCGCACTACTATGGCGTCGTCTATGAGCAAGCCCACCGCCAGGCTGAGCGCCAGGAGCGAGATGATGTTGAGCGAGAAGCCCGCCACGGCCATGAGGATGAACGCGCCGATGAGCGAGTTGGGCAGCGCCAGCGCGGTTATTATAGTCGAGCGGCCGTTGGCGAGGAAGAAGTAAACCACCACGATGGTCAGCAGGATGCCGATGAAGATGGTCTCCTCCACGTCGGTGATGTTGTCCTTGATGTCGGTGCTGGAGTCCTGGAGCACGCTGATGCGCGGCTTGCCGCCCATGGCCTCCAGCGCGGGTTTGAGCGCCTCCAGCTTTTTCTTCACGTCGTCGGCCACGCCTATGGTGTTGGCGCCCGACTGGCGGTAGATCTGGATGAACAGCGACTTCTTGCCGTCCACGAACACGCGGGTGGTCTCGTCCTGCACAGTGTCGTACACTTTGCCGATGTCGGAGACCCGGGTGGCGACTTCGTTGCCGTAAAGGCCCAGCACGGTGTTGGCTATCTCATGCACGCTGGCGAACTCACCCATGCTGCGGTAGGTTATTTCCTTGCCGCCCTTGTTCACCTTGCCGCCGGGCACGTTCTCGCCGGAGGCGGACAGGCTCGCCGCCACACCCGACACCGAGAGTTCGCGCTTCTTGAGGGCGGCGCGGTCCAGCACCACCTGGATCTCGCGCTTGCGGCCGCCGGTCAGCTTTACCGAGCCCACGTTGTTAACCTGCTCGAGCGCGGGTTTTATGGTGTATTCAGCCACGTCGTAAAGCTTGCTCTCCGGCAGGTCGGCCGACACCACCAGCTTGAGTATCGGCATGTTGGCCGGGTCCATCAGCGAGAGCGTGGGGTCCTTGACGTCGCTGGGCAGGGTGGCCTTTACCGTGTTTATCTTGTCGCGCATCTTCTCGGACATCAGGTTGATATCCGAGCCGAAGCTGAACTCGGCCGTTATCTGGCTCACGCCCTCCATGCTTTTGGAGGTAACGCGCTTGAGGCCCGAGATGGTGCTGAGCTCGTCTTCCAGCGGCTTGGTTACCAGCGTCTCTATCTCCGAAGGGCCGGCGCCGGCGTAGCGCGTGGTCACCGTTATGGTGGGGAAGCTGGTGTCCGGCATCTTTTCCACTGGCAGGCGTTTGAAACAGGTCCAGCCGACCACCAGCATCAGCAGCACCAGGCAGGTTATGAAGATGGGGCGCTTTATGGACAATTCGGAGAGAGACATAAGTTATTCCTTTGAGCCGGCGATGGACGGATCGCTGCCGGCCTGCACGTAAAGCTTGAGGTTGGCCAGGGTGGAGAGCACCTGCGCCGCCGCGCTGACGCGCGTGTACTGGGCGTTGGTATAATCCTGCTCGAAGGTGAGAACCTGGTAGGTCGTAGTGCGGCCTTCCTTCAGGCGCTGCTTCTCGTATTCCAGCTTCGCGCGCTGCGCTTCCTCTATGGTGTAGGAAAGCTCCAGCCGCTCCCTCGCGTCGCTCAGCTTCGCCGTAAGGTCTCGCCAGTCGCTTGCCTGGTCCAGTAATTTCTGTTTATAGGAAAGTTGTGCGGCCTTCTCTTTCAGCAGCGCGCCGCCGCGCGCCTCTTTAGAGGCGGAATAATTGAATGGTATCGAGAAGGTCAGCCCGGCTTTTGCGGTAGGCCTGTCCCCGTTCAGCGACTCCGATAGCCTGGAAGAGAGGTCCGCGTCGCGGCCGTTTAGCGCGTAGCTCAATTTAAGGTCCAGCGCCGGTTTATCTTTTTCGGCCAGTATACGGGAATTCGCCGCGGTCGCATTGGCGGCGGCTTCGGCCGCTTTTACGTCCGCCCTGTTGCCTCTTACCCAGACAGGGTCCGGCAGCGCCCTTACTTTATCCCAATTCAACTGCATAAGTTCCGGTACCTGGTCGGCCTCTCCCATGTTGGCGTTAGCTTTAAACGCGCGCAGCGCAGCGGCTTCGTTATGCGTGGCGCTCTTAAGGTTGAGCCGCGCGGTCTCCAGCGAGGCGCGCGCCTGCAGCACGTCGGATCTGTCGGTCAGATTCATGTTGGCCCGCTTGCCGACATAATCGTAGATGGCCTGGGCCTCTTCCATAGCCTTGCTGCGCACCTGCACCAATTCCCTGGACGTCGCCAGGTCCCAATATGACTTCTCCGCGTTGACCAGCAAGGTCCTCAGGTCGCTCTCGGCGTTCCAGGCGTCGGCTTCCGCCTGCGCGCGGGTGGATTCCTCGTTGTCTTTGTCCGCCCTGCCGCCGTAGTTCTGCCACAGCGGCTGGGTCAGTTCCACCACGGGGCTGGCGGAATAATACCGCATGTCCTGCGAGCCGCCGTAAAGGTAGCTGTAATGGTTCAGTGAGTAATAAAGTTTTGCCCTTGTGCCGGTGGGGTAAGTCTGGCTTACCCCTGCGGCATACGTCTCGCTTTTAAGTTCCTTATAGGTGGTCACCCCGGCCATGCCCATGTCAGGTTCCTTCTTGTCCGAGGCTAGCTGCACTTCCGTGAAGAAGGACGGGCTGAAGACCAGGTCGGCCTCCCGCTTGCGGGCGTCCGAGCCGGTTTTTTGGCGTTGGGAGCCTTGGTAACTCCAGTTGTTGGCGCTTACCTGCCCGAGGTAATCCGTAAGTGTCAGCGTCTCGGCGGCGGCGCTTGCGGCGGATAGCCCGGCGATGAGCAGGGAGACCGCTATGTATGACAAATGTTTTAACAGTGCCTGGTTTGTGATGTGTCGCATAAAATATAACTACCGAGTAACCTCTCCAAGATCTTTGCGTATTCTGTGCCTGCGCTATCTGTTCATTACCTATATGTTTTCGATATAGAATTATTTATAAATTGAAGTATTTTGGGTAAAAAAAATACCGTCTATTTCCGCTCCTTGATCGTAGCCGCAATTTTTCTGAACAATGCAATGAATACGTCCTGCTCCTGGGGACTGAGCGCATTAAGATGATTACGCACCATTTCAAGATGCCCTTCCCGCGCCGTCTGATAAACCTTATTCCCCTCATCCGTGAGAACGACCTGCACGATGCGGCGATCCTCTCCCGAGCGGACACGCCTTACGATCTTCTTGGCCTCCAGTTTATCGACGATACCGGTAATGCTGCTCAAAGAAAGCTGCATCCTGGCGGCGATATCGCTCATAATGCAATTCCCCGCATGTCCTACCGTCATCAGCACGTGGAATTCCTGGGGGCTGAAGGCGGAAAAAATGTTTATCAATTTCTTATCGTTAAGATGGGTCTCCGCCATAATGGCGTGCATGCAGTCGGAGAGTTCGCGTGCTTTGTTTTCGAGGCTCATAGGTTTGAACTATAAATCATTCAGTATCCAAAGTATATCAGAAATTTCCCGGTATGTCAAGGCCCAAGCTGCATGATCGGGATGAAATAATGGCAGTTTAAATTATTTTCGCCTAATTTGTGGGCAGGCAATTACGCCGCATAATAGCAGCGCGTAGCGCAATGCGCGCGAACAGCGCAAACGCACTTGACATCGGACAACCGCAAAGGATATAACATGGGGAGAATCTGTTGAGGGAGGATCAAATGAAACGAATGCTGCATGTATTCTTCAGTCTTACGCTCCTTTCCGCGGCGCTGCCCGTACTGTCGTCCGCCGTGGGGAAGAGCATCTACGGCGAGGACAACCGCCTGGAGTACCACGAAGCTACCGCCGACCTGCAGAAGCTGGCCGACTCGGTGGTTTCGCTCTGGGAAGCCAAGAACCTTACCGCTTCCGGCTCGGACTTCAAGCTGGCCACCATGAACTTCGGCAGCGCGCTCAACCTCTGCCCCAATGAGAAGTTCCGCGCGCAGCCCATCGGCGCGTTCTGCTCCGGCACGCTGGTAGGTCCGGACGTAGTAATGACGGCCGGCCACTGCATCACCGACGACGCCAAGTGCGCGGACACCAAGTTCGTGTTCGGCTACAAGGTAAAGAAGGAAGGCGAAGCCGCCGTCACCACGGTGCCCGCCTCTGACGTTTACGGCTGCAAGAAGATCATAAAGCGCAACCTCGGCACCCAGCCCACCAACTTCGTCAACACCGTGGCCGTGCTCATCGGCAACATGGTCAACGGCGGGCCCGGCCCCGACTTCGCCCTGGTGCAGCTGGACAAGAAAGTGTCCGGCCACAAGGCGCTGCCCGTCAACCGCAAGCAGAAACTGGTGAAGGACACCAAGCTGTTCGTGATAGGCCACCCGGTGGGCCTGCCGCTCAAGCTTGCCGGCGGCGCCAGCATCCGCGACGCTTCCGCCAGGTACTTCTTCATGACCGACCTGGACACCTTCGGCGGCAATTCAGGCTCGGCGGTCTTCAACGCCGAGACCAAGCTGATAGAAGGCATCCTGGTCCGCGGCGGCACCGACTTCGTAAAGGGCCCCGCGGGCTGCACGGTCTCCTACCAGGTAGGCCAGAAGGAAGGCAAGGGCGAAGCGGTAACCAAGATGCTGGACGCTATCGTCAAAAACATCCCTAAGGACAAGGCTATAGCCAACGAAAAGGCCAAGGCCGATGTGGTGGATGTGAAAGTGGAACCCCCCGCGGCGCCCGCGGACAACACCAATGTGAAAGTCGGCTTCTAAAGACGCCCACCGCGGCAAAAAAAAGAACCGTCCCCCCTCGGGGACGGTTTTTTTTACCCGGTTCAGCGGGCGGGCGTTTTCTTCTTCGCCTCGTAAATTATCTTTGTACCGATGAACGTGCTTTCAAAGAGCCTTTTGGCCGTGTAGGCGGTAACCCCGGCGCAGATATGCGGGTAGGCCTCGTGAAGGGTTTTATTCGGGGGAGGACCGTGCACTATCAGCGGGCCGTCGGTGAACAGTACGTATTCCCCCAGCCCGCCGCTGCGCGGGTCTTTGCCCACCTGCGGCGGCTCCCAGGTCAGCTTGCCGTCATCCGCCTGCACCTTGCCCCGCTCCGGGTGGGCGAAGCGCTCCTTGGAGACGACGCGCGCGGAGGCGGGCATGTTCGCGGCGCCCCCGAAAGCCTTCGGCGGCGTAAAGGAAAACGGGAAATCCTTAAGCGAATGGTCCCCGCGCATCAGGGAGATCTTGCCGGTCTCCTCTTTGATCTGCAGGTACGTGGTCATTATCTCCAGCTGTTTTTCCAGGAGGCGCTTTTCCTCCTGCAGGGCTACGCCGGTCTCGTAAACCGCTTTCTTGGACCGGGCCCGGTCCATAAGGGCCTTCTTATGATCCGCCAGGTCCTTAAGCTTCAGGTCGCGCATGGCGCGCAGGTCTTCCAGCGAAGCGGAGGAAACCGCCACGGACGCTTCCAGCCGCGCCAGGTCGGCGCGCGCCGCGGCCAGCCGGGACGTAACTTCGCGGTCGGCGTACCAGAGCAGCGCCAGCAGGGCCGCGCCAAGCACGGCCAGCAGCGGCCCCCGCAACTTCCCGGGAAGTTTCTCTTTAAGTTCCATCAGTAAATGTACACCCTGGTCCCGACCGGGACCGCTTTGTAAAGTTTCTCCAGCGCCTCGGACCCCAGCCTTATGCAGCCGTGGGACACGGGCCGGCCCAGGGCCTCCTCGTTCTTCGTCCCGTGCAGAAGATACCCGTCGCCGATGTCCAGCGCGAATTTGCCCAGTTCCCCCTCCACCTTCCGGGAGGGGTCGCCGGGCGGCGGCACCGGCTCTTTGTTCTCGACGTAAGCCCAATCCGGCTTTATCCAGGCCGGGCTGTCTATCTTGGTCAGCACGCGGAATTCCCCGCGCGGCGTGGCGAACTGCCAGGTGCGGCCGGTCTTTTTGTCCTTTACCGTGCCGCCCTGGCCCACGGAACAGTCGGCCTCCCAGAGCAGGCGCAGCCCCTTCTTGAGGTAAAGCTTGTTGGCTTTGGTGTCCACGGCTATGTGCAGCCTGCCGCCCAGGCGCGCGCCGGCCTCGCGCCGCAGGGCGCCCACCTCGTCGGAAATGGCTTTCTGGGTGCGCAGGTAGCTTTTGTTCTCGGGGTAGATGGCGAGGATGTCGTTGAAGAAGGCGGCCTCTTCGGCGCCGGAACGGATCTCGCTCTCAAGGGCCGCGGCCTCGCGGTCGTTGGCGGCCAGCAGGGCCGAATTCTTCTCAAGCCCCGCCGACGCACCGCCCAGCCGGGCAAGCTGCAGCCCCATCCTGCTCAGCGGCAAAAGCAGGAGGGCTGTCCACAGAATAAAAACCGGCCGGCGAAGCATAGAAAGCATAAAAGCGTCAAAAGGATTATATATAAAAACAGCTAAGTGGTCCCCGGGGGCTGGGTCCTTTACCACCCGGGCCTGGGCCCGTTGGCGCTTGGCGGGGGCACGGGCGCGGGGTATACTTTAATATCGCGAAGTTAAGGAGACTCGAATGCGGAACATAAGAACAGCAGCTTTCCTGGTGTCGGCCTCGCTCCTCCTGGGGGCTGCCGCGGCTTCAGCCCAGACACTTTCTCTTGAACAATTGAAGTCCGGCACCAACGCCCCGGTTCCCGCTCCCGTTGCTGCCGCCGCACCGGCGCGGGTCAACGGCCTGGATGCTACCGCCGAATACGCTGCCGCTTTTGAAAAGGCCGGCACGAAGAACCCCGAAGGGACGCAGAAACTTAAAGCGTACAAATTCATCCTGGTTTCCGGCCTGTTCTCCAACCTCGACAAGAGCAAGCTCCCGCTGGCGAAAAAGAAGCCCGCCGCTAAACCCAAGCCTCATTTCGCGGAACAGATAGCCTGGCTGAAAAGCATCGGCGCCGAATACGAACTTCTTTCCATGAAATCTGAATCCTCCGTGCAGGTGAACGCGGCTATAATTTCGGCGGCCATCAAGGCTTCGGATAAGCCGGTGATGATAGTGGGCTCCAGCAAGGGCGGCCTGGACGTGCTGGAAGCGCTGGTGGCGGAGCAGGAGCTGGCCCCTAAAGTGCGCGGCGTGGTGATGTGCCAGATCCCTTTCCTCGGCACCCCTGTGGCCGATTACGTGATGGAGCACCGCGGCATCGCCGGGCCGCTGTCGCGCTTCCTGGAGCGCGTGGGCGGCAGCATCGATTCGATGATAAACCTGACCACGGCCGACAGGAAAGCCTACCTGGAAAACAATGCGGCGGCCGTCAGCTCGGTAATAAGCGCCGTGCCGATAATTTCTGTAGCCACCTGGAAGGACCCTTCGGAGAAAGACCAGGACACCGGTCTGCGGCCCCTGCGCAACTGGATGTTGAAGCAGGGCCTGAAGAACGACGGCCTCGTGACCGTGGACAGCGCCATCCTGCCGGGGACGGACTACATCAAGATCCCCGGTGTGGACCACGGCGCCACCATAAAGAAGACCAAGAAGATAGAATTCGACCGCGCCCGCTTCGCGGAAGCCGTTTTCATGATGCTGCTCGCGAGGCAGGCGAACTGACCGGCTGATATTGTAACTATGCTCCGTAAACTTGCCGCTATCCTGCTTATCTGCCTGGCCGCAACCGGACTTTCCCGGGCGGCCAGCCTGGATTTTGGCGGGGCATCATATTCCGCTGGCCCGCAAAAGGCGGCCATTACGGAGCCCGTGAATGTTTCCACTTCTGCTGACGGCTGGCAGGACTTCTATGCCGGCGAGATGTGGCAGAGGACCATTGAAACGGCGCCACAGGCCGGCACCGTGCTGCTGGCCTACGGCGGCTACGGCGCGGACGAGCCCGGCTCCAAGAACTGGGCCAAAGCGCTGGCCGAAGCCGGCGGTTTCAAATATGTAGTGGCGGTAAAAGGGCCGGCCATAGTGGACTATTCCGACCACAAGAAGAAAAAAGCCAATGAACAGCTGGTAAAGACGCTTTCAGCGGCGGGCATCACGAAGATAGTCATAGCGGCCCATTCCAGCGGCACCTATGTGGCGCACGAACTGCTGGCCATGCTGGGCCTCAAAGAGAACGCGGCTATTCTTTCGAAAACGGTTTACTACAACCTGGACGGCGCCACCTGCCTGACCTGCCCCGGTCTGGCCGCCGCGTCCCCCTCTTTCAAATACACCTGCGTAGGAGCTAAGCAGGGCGAGCTGAAATCCCCCAACTACTCCAGCGTGCAGGCCTGCGGCAAAGCCCACTTCGCCTCGCTGACCTTCCAGGCCGGCTGCACCGGCCCCTGGTGCCTGCACGCTCTCCTTATAAATACCCGCTCCGCCGCCTTCAGCCCCGTGCGCCCCTCCGTCCCCCTCTACTACGCCGACCCCCAGATCGCCGTCTCCTCCGCCTACCTAATCAAATAAGTTCCCAACTCCTTAATTAAACAGTGAAACCCGGGCCTGAAGCGGGGACAGGGTTATGCAAAACCTTCCGACGACTGAGCCTTGCGTAAGCGGCGAAGGAGGAGGATGAGCGATGCCCACGGTGTGGGCGAGCGCGTTTTGCTAACCCTGCCCCCGCTTCAGGCCCCCCATACAAAGCGAGAGCCCCCGGGGATCGGGGGCTCTTCACGTGGCACACGGGCCAGCACACTGCACAGACGGACCGGGAACCGACACCGCAACCGCACCGCGACCGCACACCGACACCGCAACCGAACCGCATCCGGACCGCCTACCCGGCCCCGCCGCAGGGCGGGAACTACCGACCGGGGAACCGCGCCGGGGGCCGCGGGCAGAACCCGCCAAGCCGCCACCGAGACCGCACACCGAACCGCACCGCAACGACGGACCGAGACGACTACCGAAGGACCGGCGCACCGAAAAGATCAGCACTGCACTAGTAGTATAGCAGACCCACTGGACTTGTCAAGGCCCAATAAAGACCCAGACAGCATTTATTATTCCTCCGACGTGAAATCGTCGCAATTGCGAAAATATCTTTTCCAAATTGGAAACCCGACACGCCTTTGTCGGGTTGACCTGCTAGGCTATAGACAGCAACACGACTGCTCCCTGGCGATCTTTAGCGGCTGGAGGTCTTATGAGATGGACCGTGAAAGAATGGCTGAACGAAACCTACAAAGCGAAGAAGGCCGGCGGGCTTACGGCCTATATCTACCGCGCGCTGAACTGGCCGGATTTCTACCGGCACTCCGGCGCCCCCGCCTACGAAGTTAAATACGGCGGCACGACCATAGCGCTGATACGCTTCGAGGGGAAGGGGGCCACGGTCAGCGCTTTCGCGGCGGCCGCCCGTTTCCCGGAAATATCGGACCTTGACCTGGTGGAACTGGCGCTGTGGGTGAGCAAGCTGCGCGGGGCGTCGCTAAGCCTTAATTAAAACCGCCCGGCGGCTAATCTCCGCGGTGAGGCCGCGGAAGATGATGGTATGCACGGGGTACAGCAGGTACCAGTAAAGGTTGCCCAGCAGGCCCCGCGGCTCGAAATAAGCCGTGACGCGCAGCATGGACAGCTCCGCGCCCAGCGGCCTGGTCTCGAACTGCAGCCAGCCCTTGCCGGGCAGCTTCATCTCGGCGCGCAGCAGTATGGTCCTGTCCTCGATGACGCGCTCGACGCGCCAGAAATCCAGGGCCTCGCCCTGGTGGATGACGTCGGGGTGGCGCCGGCCCATGCGCAGGCCCACGCCGCCTATCAGCCTGTCCTGCAGCGCCTTCAGGCTCCACAGCCACTGCGCGTAGAACCAGCCCCGCTCGCCGCCAATGCCCGAAAAGACCTTATAGACGTTCCCGGCCGGGGCGGGGACGGTAATACAGTGGTCCTGCAGAATTATGCCCTCGGTGTCTATGAAGGAACAGGGCTTGGCGTAATGCGGTTCGTAGGCGGTGGTCCAGGAGGTCTCCACAGCGTTCTCGCTCACGCGCATCAGCGCGTATTGAACGGCCGTGCGGTAATCCAGCGGCTTTATGTCCGGGAAGATCTCCAGCGCCCGCGCGTCGGAACAGACCACGTCGTTGCGCAGGCTTTCCAGCAGCGGCTTGGCCAGCACCGAAGGCACCGGGGTGAGCAGCCCTACGAATTTAGAAGCCACCAAGGGCGACCACATGAAACAATTGAAGAAGCCGCGCTTCAGGCCGCGGGTCTCGGCGTAGATCTGCATCAGTTCGCGGTAGGTATAAACCCCGGAACCGCCTATATCTATTATCTTGCCGTCGGCCAGGGGATTATCCAGCGCGGCGGTGAGGTAGGCCAGGATATCGCGTATGGCCACAGGCTGGCAGCGGGTATTGCGCAGGAACTGAAAGCACGGGATGAAGGGCAGGCGCTCCGCCAGGTAGCGGATCAGCTCGAAAGAGATGCTGCCGGAGCCCACTATGATGGCGGCCCGCAGCTCGGTCACGTTCAGGCCGCGGGCCCTGAAGATCTCCCCCATCCGCCGGCGCGAGCGCAGGTGGTGCGAAAGCCCCGCGGAGTCCCCGCCCAGCCCCCCCAGGTAGATGATCTTTTTCACCCCGGCCTCTACCGCGGCCGAGGCGAAGTTGTTGGCGGAGACCTCTTCGGTATTTTCAAAGTTCTCCATATCCGACATGGAGTGTATAAGGTAATACGCCGCGTCGACCCCGGCCATGGCCTCTTTCAGGCCGGCGCCGCAAAAGACGTCGCCCTTCACCACGTCCACGCTGGCGGACCAGGGGCGGCCTTCCAGCGCCGCCGGGCGGCGCGCCAAAGCGCGCACGCGCAGGCCGCGCGCCAGCAGCCGCGGGATAAGCCGGCCCCCGATATAGCCGGTGGGACCAGTTACCAGGACCGTTTTAATGGCCATATCAGACGGGGAGGATATTGCGCTCTTTAGCCCAGTTGCGCAGGAAGTCCACGGTCTCCGCCTTTATTACGGAGATGGGGCGGGTGAGCTTGAGCTGTTCCAGGATGTGTTTGGTGGAGATCTTTTCATTGGCGCCGGAAGAGCTGTACAGCGCGGCGATGACGGCCTGCTCTATCTCCGCGCCGCTGAACCCTTCGGAGTTGGCGGCCAGCTCTTTAGCGTCGAAAGCCGCCGGCACCAGCCCGCGCTTCTGCAGGTGTATCTTTATTATGCCTTCCCGGGCCCCGGCTTCGGGCAGGTCGGCGAAGAAGATCTCGTCGAAGCGGCCCTTGCGCAGCAGCTCGGCGGGCAGGCTGTTGATGTCGTTGGAGGTGGCCACGATGAAAGAGCGGTCCTTACGCTCCTGCATCCAGGTGAGCATGGTGCCCAGCACGCGCTTGGAGACGCCGCCGTCGATATCCCCGGAGGAGGAGGCGAAGATCTTCTCTATTTCGTCTATCCACAGGCACACGGGGGCCAGCCGCTCCACGGTGGCCAGGGCCTTGCGCAGGTTCTCTTCGGTCTCGCCGATGTACTTGGAGTAAAGGCGGTTGAGGTCCAGCCGGTAAAGCGGGATGCCGAGCTCGCCGGCTATCATCTTGGCGGCCAGGGATTTGCCGCAGCCCTGCACGCCCAGCATCAGCAGCCCTTTGGGCGGCGGCAGCGGGCCTTCGGTGAAGAAGGACTTCTTGCGGTCGCCTATCCAGCGCTTTAGCTTCTCGAACCCGGCCACGCCGCCGGTATGTTCGGAGGCGAAGAATTCCAGGATGCCGTCGCGGTCGAAAGCCTCTTTTTTGAACTTTTCTATTTCAGCGATATCCTTAATATTGAAGCAGCCGTCCTTGAGGATGCACGTGTTCAGCGCGTTGCGCACCTGCTGCAGGGACAGCCCTTTCAGGGTCTTGACCACGCGGCGCAATTCTTCCGGGGACAATTCCACGTCGAGGGAGACGCCCGACAGCCTGAATTCCGCCACGATATTATTGACCTCGTCCATTATCTCCATCTCGTCGGGATAGCCGCCGGTGATGCGCGCGGCCAGCGGGGCGATATCGGGCGGGAGCTTGTTCTCCGCGCCCACCAGCACCACCGTGGTGGGCGTACCCTTTATGCGGTTGACGATGTCTTTGAAAAAGCGCGCTACCACGGCGTCGGCCAGGAAGCGGTCCAGGTCGCAGAAGGCGAAAACGGCGCTGTGGGGCTTGTTGAGGAGCTCCGCTACTATGCGCATCATCCCCAGGGCGTCGTTGGTCTTGTAGAAGGAATTCTCGTTGGTCCCCACGCGCAGCCCCTTGGAAAGGGACCAGGGGTAGAAGGCCTGGGACTGGTCGTTGGCAACTTCCTGCAGGCGGGCGAGGATATAATCTTCGTCTATGGCATCAACCACTACCAGGGGGTAGCGGGATTTAATCAGGAGGGATATTTCTTCTTCGAAATTCATGTAGGAAGGAGCTAGCGAACCGTCCCCAAACCCCACTTACATCGCGGGCAGGAATCTGTCACAGGTCCTCGCGCCGCCGTCGCGGCGCTCGGCCTGCGACCCCGCCTCGCTGCTGCGGCCTGGTGGCCTCGCGGCTCCGGCTTTCGATTCCTGACGCGGAACATGATTATGTCCCGCTCCGGGTTCCTTACAACAGATTTTGGTGCGCCCGGCAGGAATCGAACCTGCACTAGAAGCTTCGGAGGCTCCTGTGATATCCATTTCACCACGGGCGCGCAAAAAGAACTTGAACCGCTTTCCTAACCGATATACCGGAACTATATTATACTTTTTAGGGGCTGGCCGCCTAGATATGCTTTTTCGCTATCTCCACCAGGCTTCTTTCGAAAGCCGGGAGATCGGAGGGCACGTCACCGCCGCCTTGGGCGAAGTCCTTGCGGCCGCCGCCGGACCCGTTGAGCACGCCGGCCACGCACTTGGCTATGGCGGAGGCGTCGGCCTTTACGTCGCCGGTATGGGTAATGATGAACGACAGCCTGTCCTCCGTCCGGGAGTAAATAAAGAGCAGCGTCGACTTCAGGTCTTTCTTGACCTGGTCGGAAAGGCCGCGCAGCTCCTTCATCTCCACGGCGCCGGCGTCATAGACCAGGAAGCTGGAGCCGGAGCCGTCTATCCCCTCCGACAGCAGCTTGCGCCCCTCGTTGGACGGGGCCGCCTGGGCCGCCTTGCTCTTGCCGGCCTTCAATTCTTTTATATTCTGCAGCAGCTGCCCCACGCGGGCCTCCAGCTCCTGCGGGGGCACGGAAAGCTTGGCCGAAACGGCTTCCGCCACCTGCGCCAGGCCGGACAGATACTTTACCGCGGCCGGGCCGGCCACGCCTTCTATGCGGCGCACGCCGCGCGAGACTGAAGAGTCCTTGAGGATCTTTATGATTATCAACTCGCCGGTGCGGTCGATATGGGTGCCGCCGCAAAGCTCCAGGCTGTAGCGTTCCTTCGCGGCGTCGAAGCCACCGCGGTTGATCAGCACGAACCGGGCCGGGTCCCTGTACTTCTCGCCCAACAGCGTGGTGGCGCCGAATTTCTCCGCGTCGGCCAGCGGGCGCTCCGCTTTGTGCACGCCGTAATTCTCGCGCACGGCGCTGTTGGCTATCTCCTCCACCCGCTCCAGTTCGCCTTCGGCGGGAGCTTTGTTCACGGTGTAGTCGAAGCGGAAACGCGTCGGGTCCACTTCGGAACCCGCCTGGCGGGTGCTTTCCCCGAACACCTGTTTGAGCGCGGCGTTGATAACATGGGTGGCGGTATGGTTGCAGGCCGTGAAATAGCGGTCCGTGGAAACGCGGGCCGAAACCTTCATGCCGGTCTTCAGCGCCTCGTGCACGCGCACCGCGTGGAAATAAACTTTCGAGACGGGCTTCTGCGTGTCGGTGATGGAGGCGTACTCTTTCCCGTTCACGAAGAAGGACCCCAGGTCCCCGGCCTGCCCGCCGGACTGGGCGTAGAACGGCGTAACGTCCAGCACGGCGTAGCCCTCGGAGCCGGCCGGCAGGAAATCCGTCATTTTGCCGCTGCTGTCCAGCAGCGACACTATAGCCGCCTCGCAGTCTGTCACGTCATAGCCCTTGAAAACGGTAGCCGGCAGCTTCTCCTCGGCGGTCTGGAAGATGAAGGCGTTCTTCTCGCCGGAATCCTTCCAGCCGGCCTTGGCCACGCTCTGCGCGGCCTTGCGGGCTTCGTCGAAGCCCTTCTCGTCCACCGGCACGCCTTTCTTTTCGGCCAGCTCGCGCGTAAGCTCGAACGGGAAGCCGTAGGTCTCGTAAAGGCTGAAGGCCTCGCTGCCGGGGATGCCCTTGGGGAATTTGTCCATCAGGTCCGACAGGAACTTCTCCCCGGTCTCCAGGGTCTCGATGAAGCCCTGCTCCTCGAAACGCAGGGTCTCGGAGATCTGCTTGGCGGCGGCTTCCACCTCGGGGTAAACCCCGCGGAAGATATCATAGACGGCAGGGGTAAGCTTGTGCAGGAACGGGTCCCTGGCGCCGAGCATGCGGCCGTAGCGGCTGGCGCGGCGGATCAGGCGGCGCAGCACGTAGCCGCGGCCCTCGTTGGACGGGATCACGCCCTCGGAGATCAGGAACGAAGAAGCGCGCAGGTGCTCGGAGATGATGCGGAAAGCGGAGGTATTCTCCGGCGAGGCCTTGTAGTCGGCGTTCAGCAGGTTGGAGGCGGCCTCGATCACCGGGAAGAACAGGGAGGTCTCGAAAGGGGACTCCTTGCCTTCCACCACGAAGGTGAGCCGCTCCAGGCCCATGCCGGTATCGATGTTCTTCTTGGGCAGCGGGGCGTAGACACCGCCGGGCTGCTTGTCGAACTGCGTGAAAACGTGGTTCCAGATCTCTATATAGCGGTCGCAGGAGCAGGCGCCGGGGCCTTCGCAGCCTTTGTGCGCGTACTGTTCGCCGCGGTCCCAGTAAACCTCGGAGCAGGGGCCCGAGGGGCCGGTGTCGCCCATGGCCCAGAAATTGTCCTTGTCGCCCAGCTCTATGATATGGGAATGCAGGTTGGCCGGGAGTATTTTTTCCCAGATGCCGCGGGCTTCCTCGTCGCGCGGGGCCACGCCGCCGCCGTAGATGGACGGGTAGAAGCGCTCGGCGGGCAGGCCCATTTCCTTGGTGAAGAACTCCCAGCCCCAGGCCAGGGATTCCTTTTTGAAATAGTCGCCGAAGGAGAAGTTCCCAAGCATCTCGAAAAAGGTCAGGTGGCGGATGGTCTTGCCGACATTATCGATATCGGTGGTACGGAAGCTCTTCTGGCAGGAAGCCGCGCGCTTCATGTCGGTCTTGAGTCCCAGGTAGTATGGCTTGAACTGCACCATGCCGGCGGAGGTGAACAGCAGCGTGGGGTCGCCCTCCGGTATCAGCGGGCTCGATTTAACTACCGGGTGGCCGTTCTTGGCGAAAAAATCCAAAAAACTTTTGCGTATCTGGTGGCTTTGCATAAGATCCTTAAAAAAACGCCGCGGCGGCAGGGAAATCCCGCTTTATCCGGAAGTAGATTATACAAAATTGCCCGGCGGGGTCAGGTTCCGCGCCGCTGCCGCCGGAGCCACGGGTTTGACGGTTATCAATAGTACCATTGCCCAAAACGGGTGGGGCTTTTGACACTTATACAAAGCCCGTCCGCGGGGTATCCTATACATATGATAAGAACCCTTACGGCGGCTTTCCTTATGTTTTCCGGCACGGCTTACGCGACGGATTTCGCGGAGCTGCAGGCAATTAAACCCCTGGAGATAAAACAACTGGCCCTGCCCCGGGTAACGGCGCCTTCCCCCATAAAAACAGCCGGCAATTTCCGGGTAACCGACAACGCGGCCCTGCTTGCCGAATTCAGCGGCTCTTTCGATTACCTGGTAAACGGCCACCCGTATTTCCGCTACTCCATGAACAGCCTGCGCTTCTACCGGCTTACCGGCTGGCCGCGCCGCCTGCTGGTGCAGATACAGGACTCCACCCTGCCGGATTTCCACAATTTCACCGTGCTCGACCTGAGCCCGGAGAGCGCGACGGTTTTCTCCCCGGTTTACCGCTATAACTCGCAGACGGTACAGGAGAAGTACGACGCGGCCACCCTGCCGGACAAGGTCTGCGCCCTGGACTCCGGCTGCGACCGCTCAAACAAGCTCAAGAAGGCCGAGGAAGCCAAAGCCCGGGCCGCCATCTCCTCCTGGGACGCGTATTATTTCGAAGCGCTTAAACCCGCGCTGCTCAAAAAAGTGGAGGCGCATTATACCTCCGCCAAGTTCGCCAAGCTCGGCCCGGCGGAAACGGCGGCCGCCTCAGCGCGCTTCGCCCAGATGCTGCAAAAAACCGCGCCCGGTTCCGGCGGGAAGGCGGCCCTGCAGGCGGCCAACGAAGCCGAGTGGAAGACGGAACTCTGCGGGACCAGCTCCGTGGAACTGATGGACTGGCTGCGCGGCAAGACCCCGGAAGAGCAGGACAAGATAGTGCTGCGCTGCGGCTTTGCGATGGACGCGGACTGGATCATCAAGAAAGAGTATGAGAACCTCGCCGTAGACCAGCTCAACGGCGCCTGCCTCAAAAGCGCCGGCTCCTCCTCCGACGCGGCCTACTGCTCGGTCTATAACAGCTGGCTTAAAATTTACACCCTGAAGACCGGCATGGAAGAGCTCAGGCTCTCCGGCGGCCGGCTCGGCCTTTAAGGTCACCCTTCGCCGCTCTTTGCGAACGGTCCGCCTAAATGGGATAATAATTCCGGCAATGACAGGAGAATACCATGAAAAGAATAGTTTTCGCAGCGGCCCTTCTCTGCCTGGCCGGCAGCGCGGCCTGGTCTTTTGACATGTTCGACGGGAAAAAGCCGTTTTCCTTTAAAGAAATGATGAAGAGCTTTACTTCCTTCTTCGCCCCTTCCGCCCCGCAGGCGGTCGCCTCCTCCCGGCTTGCGCCGAACCTGGAGCCGGCAAAGGCGCTGGAATTCCTGGAACAGCAGAAGCCCGCGCTGATAGACATACGCACTCCGGACGAATACGCCCAGGGCCGCCTGAAGGACGCGGCGCTGATGGATTTCTACGCGCCTGACTTCGCCGAAAAGCTCGGCAAGCTGGATAAAAGCGCGAACTACCTGATCTATTGCCGTTCCGGCAAGCGCAGCGGCAAAGCCCTGGAGACCATGGGCCAACTGGGCTTTACCGGGGCGCACGATATCGCCGGCGGCATCATCGCCTGGACGGCCGCCGGCTTACCCGTAGTTAAATGAACCGCCGCGCCTTTTAACCTTTTTCATTGCGGGGCCCAGCCCGGAATACGGCCTTCCGGCACCTGAACCCGCAAATTGTATAATCTTACCTGTGAGCGACAACATCATCTATTTTCTTACCGCCGCGATAATCGCGCTCTTCGCTGCGCATTTTATCGCCCAATATGTCAGGTCGCGCAGCGCCGACGAATGGAGCCCGCCTAAAAAAGGAAGCCGGATGGCCCTCCTGGGCATTAACGCGCGGCTGCGCGATTTTTACAGGCTGGCGGTACTGATAGAGGAAGGCGGCCGGGAGGTCTACCTGGAACTGGCCAGGATGGCGAAGACCCCCGAGACGCGGGCCCTTTGTTCGGGCCTGGCGGAGTCGGAGGCGGCCCATAAGCAATTGTTCCAGGATTACATTGAGCGCTGGGACACGCTCCCCCCCAATAAGGCCGAATGGCCGGTCCTCCTGGAACAGATGAAAAAGGCCGGGATCTTCGAGGACAGGCCCGCGCGCGGAGCCAGGGAGGATGAACTGGCCTGGTGGGCGATACGCCAGGAGATCAAGACCGCCGACTTTTATCTGTTGTTCGAACACTCCTTTCCGGATTCCTGGCGCAAATTAAGGATGCACGAACTTGTGCAGGAAGAGCGCGAGCACGAGAGGAAGATCAGGTCCGCCTATCCGCACCTGCCCGCCTGAAACCGGCCGCCGCCAATAAAAAACCCTCCCGCTAAGGAGGGTTTTTTATTTGCCGCGGGAACTTAGAACACCAGCACGGCCAGTTTATAGCAGGCGGCGGATATAAGGGCCGCGGCCGGGATCGTGATGATCCAGGCCCAGACTATGTTGCCGGCCACGCCCCATTTCACGGCGCGCGCCCCCTTGAGAGAACCGACGCCCACTATGGCGCCGGTGATGGTATGGGTGGTGCTTATCGGCACGCCGATAGCCGAGGCACCGAACAGTACCATGGAGGCCGCGCCCTCGGCGCAGAAGCCGTCCACGGGTTTAAGCTTGGAAAGCTTGTTGCCCATGGTCTTCACTATTCTCCAGCCGCCGGACATGGTCCCCAGCGCGATAGCGCCGTGACAGGAGAGCACTACCCACAGCGGCACGTGGAATTCCGGGCCTAGGTAGCCGGCGCTGAAGAGCAGGCTGGCTATGATGCCCATGGTCTTCTGCGCGTCGTTGCCGCCGTGGCCAAGGCTGTAGGCCGCGGCCGACAGCAGCTGCCCCTTGCGGAACCAGTGGTCCACATTTGACGGCGTCTGTTTGGCGAAGAGGTTGTAGATCACGGTCCCGAAAATGGCGCCCAGCGCCATGCCCACCATCGGGGAGATGACGATAAAAGCCACCGTCTTAAGTATCCCGCTCATCATCAGCGCCGAGGTGCCGGCCTTCACCACCGCCGAGCCTATCAGCCCGCCCACCAGCGCGTGGGAGGAACTGGACGGGATGCCGAAATACCAGGTGATGATATTCCAGGAACAGGCCCCCATCAGCGCGCCGAAGATGACATAGCTGTCCACCTGCGTGATGTCGATGATGTTCTTGCCCAGCGTATTGGCCACGTGCAGGCCGAAGAAGGCGAAGGCGATGAAGTTGAAGAAGGCCGCCCACATGACCGCGTACTTGGGCGACAGCACGCGGGTAGCGACGATGGTGGCGATGGAATTGGCCGCGTCATGGAAGCCGTTCAGGAAGTCGAAGAACAGCGCCAGGACGACCAGGAAGATAATGGCGATCAGCGTGCTATCCATGTTTCACCAAGATGCCCTCTATGACTTTCGCCACGTGCTCGCATTTATCCAGCGTGCCTTCGGCAACTTCGTAGATCTCCTTCCACTTTATGACCATCATGGGGTCTTTCTCGGTCTCGAACAGGTTGCTGATGGCTTTTTCGCGGACGGCGTCGCCCAGGTTCTCCAGGCGGTTGATCTCGATGCAGTGGTCCAGCACGCGGCGCTGGCGCTTGGTATCGGGCATGAACTTGACCGCGTTCGCCAGGGCGGCGGCGGCCTGGTCTATAAGGTCTATGAACTGCGCGAAATGCGCGTCGCCGGGGCTGAGTTTATAGAGCTTCACGCGGCCGGCCATGGCGTTAAGCATATCCACCACGTCGTCTATCTGGTTGGCCAGCGCGTAAATATCCTCGCGGTCGATGGGGGTGATGAAGGTGCGGTTGAGCATGTCGGTGATCTCGTGCGCCAGCGTATCGCCTTCGTGCTCCAGGTCATGGATCTTTTTCACTTCGGCCTCGTCCAGCACGCCGTCCTTCACGGCTTCTTTAAAAAAGGCCGCGATCTTCATCAGGTTCTCGGCCTGCAGGTTGAGGTAATCGAAGAACTTCACTTCCTTGGGCATGAAATTAATGGCCATATTCTCTCCTGGTAACGGGTTAGACTACCCCTATAGTTTAGAACAAGCGTATGAAGCCCGCATAAAGCCCGTGTAAAATGTATGTAAAGCGCTCCCTTCCCGCGACGAGGAGGAATTCCGCGGGAAATTGCGTGAGCTGCTATTTCAGTTCTTCCGGGTGATGCCGCACCACCACGGCCGAAACCATGTAAATTATGTCCTCGGCCATGCTGACGGCATGGTCGCAGACCCGCTCCAGGTGGCGCGCGGCCAGCAGCAGCGGCACCGCGCGGTCGGCCGTGGCGGCCTCCTTCATCATATAGTCGTAGATCAATTCCTTCTCCACGGCGCGTTTCAGGTCGTCGGCTTCGGCGTCCGAAAGCACGACCGCCTTCGCAAGCGCGGTGTCGCCTTTGATGAAAGCCTCTATGGCCTTCCCGGTCATGCTCTTGGCCATTTCCCCCAGGCGCGGGATATCCACCAGCGGCTTCAGCTCCGGCTTGCCCGATATTTCCAGCGCGCGCTGCGCCACGTCCACGGCCAGGTCCCCGATGCGCTCCAGCTCGGCGTTGAGCTTGATCGCGGTGGTAATGAAGCGCAGGTCGCCGGCCATCGGCTGGTGCAGGGCTATAAGGTCAAGGCATTTGTCGTCGATGACCAGCTCCAGGCTGTCCATGCCCACGTCGGAATCTATCACGCGCTGCGCCGCGTCCTTGTCCCTGTTCTTCAGCGCTTCCACGGCCTGCGTTATCGCGGCCTGGGCCATCTCGGCCATCTTCAGCAGCTGGCTTTTAAGCTGTCTTAATTCCTCGTCAAAATGTCTTTCCATGTTCTCCCCTTAACCGAACCGGCCCGTGATATAGTCTTCGGTGCGCTTGTCGCGCGGCGCCTTGAAGATCCTTTCGGTGCGGCCTTCCTCTATCAGCTCGCCCATCAGGAAGAAGGCCGTCCTGTCGGAAACCCGCGCAGCCTGCTGCATATTGTGCGTGACGATAATTATCGTGTATTCCTTTTTCAGCTCCAGGATCAGTTCCTCGATCTTGCCCGTGGAGATGGGATCGAGGCTGGCGCAGGGCTCGTCGAAAAGGATCACCTCCGGCTCCACGGCCAGGCACCGGGCGATGCACAGCCGCTGCTGCTGCCCGCCGGAAAGGCCCAGCGCGCTGTCTTTCAGCCGGTCCTTCACCTCGCCCCAGAGCGCGGCTTTTTTCAGGGAATCTATCACTTTCCCCCGGATCAGTTCCTTGTCGGTGACGCCGTTGACTTCCAGGCCGTAGGCCACGTTCTCGAAAATGGTCTTGGGAAAGGGGTTGGGCTTCTGGAACACCATGCCCACGCGCTTGCGCAGCTCGGCGGCGTCGCAGGCCGGGCCCGTGATATCCAGCCCGTCCAGCAGGATCTCCCCCTCCAGCCGCGTGCCGGGCACCAGCTCGTGCATGCGGTTCAGGAGGCGGATGAACGTGGACTTGCCGCAGCCGGACGGGCCGATTATGGCCGTCACCCGGCGCGGCAAAAAGCCCAGGTTTATATTGTTCAGAGCTTTTTTGGAGCCATAGTAGAAGTTAACGCCGCGCGCGTCGATCTTCGGCTCCGAGCCGAACAAATCGGCTTCTCCCAGGGAGTTCATATTTATCCCCACCGGGCCTTTCACCAGGGACGGGTGGAAGTTCTCCAGGCCCATCTGTTTTTCATAATCCACCATGGTATCATGCATGATAGGTTTTCCTTTGCCTCTGCCTTATGAAGATAGCGATCATCGACACCGACAGCACCAGCGCCAGCAGGATCAGGCTGGAACCGTAGGCTATCCTGGTCTGCTCTTCAGGATGCGTGCCTTCGGTCATCAGCGCGTAAATGTGGTAAGGCAGCGCCATCACCTCGGAGAAAGGCGAATCCGGGTAGCCCTTCACGTAGAAGGCGGCCGCGGTGAACAGTATTGGCGCCGTCTCGCCCGCCACGCGGCCTACGCTGAGGATAACCCCGGTGAGGATGCCCGGCAGCGCGGCCGGGAGCACCACCTTGCGGATGGTCTCCCACTGCGTGGCGCCCAGCGCCAGCGAAGCTTCCCTGATGGACTGGGGCACCGCCACCAGCGCCTCCTGCGAAGCCGAGATTATCACCGGCAGGGCCAGTATGCCCAGGGTCAGCGAACCGGAAATGATAGAAACCCCGAACCCCATGTATTTCACGAACACGGTAAGCCCGAACAGCCCGAAAACCACCGAGGGCACCCCCGCCAGGTTATTGACGCTGACCCGCAGCAGGTTCACTATCCAGCCTTTAGGCGAATATTCCGTAAGGTACACCGCGCTGGCCACGCCCAGCGGCAGCGCGAACATTATTGCGCCTAGCGTAAGATATAAAGTTCCGACGATGGCCGGGGCTACGCCGCCGGCGGTCATAGCGTCGCGCGGGGCCTGGGTCAGGAACGCCCAGTTTATGGCGCCCAGGCCTTTGAGCCCGATAAAGAATATTATGGCCCCCAGGAAAAAGATATTGGCCGCCATGCACGCGGCCAGCGCGGCGAAGCCTATTTTCTGCGTAAGGCCGCGCTTTTTGCGTCCCCTGGCCGGCTGCCGGACCGGGGGCACGCTCGCGATCGCGCTTTCATGGGTATTCATCAAGGTCCGGGCCCTCATCTGGAAAGCCCCAATTTAAGCCTGAAACGGCGGCTTATAAGTTCGGCCGCTATGTTGAAGACGAAAGTTATCAGGAACAGTATCAGCGCTATGGCGAACAGGGCGTTATAGTGTTCGCTGCCCACCGGCGCCTCTCCCATCTCGGCCGCTATGGCCGCCGTCATGGGCCGCACCGGATCGAAGATAGAAGAAGGTATTACGGCGGACCCGCCGGCCACCATCAGCACGGTCATGGTCTCGCCGATGGCCCGGCTCATGCCCAGGATTATGGCGGTGGAAATGCCCGAGCCGGCGGCGGGGATTATTACTTTCGTCAGGGTCTGCCAGCGGTCGGCGCCTACGGCGAAAGAAGCCTCGCGGAAGGACCTGGGCACGTAGCTCAGCGCGTCTTCGGCGATGCTCGCGACGGTGGGCGTGGCCATCACGCCCAGGATGATGCTGGTGGTAAGCACGCAAAGGCCGATCGGGAGTTCGAAAGTATCCTGCAGCCAGGGCGCCAGTATGACCATGCCGAAAAAGCCGTAGACGATGGAAGGGACCGAAGCCAGGATCTCGATAACGGGCTTGAGCACCGCCCGCTGGCGGGGTCCCGCCAGTTCGTGCAGGTATAAAGCGCTGCCCACTCCGAGGGGCACGCAGATGACCAGCGCCCCCGCGGTTACCCACAGCGAGGCCAGTATCAGCGGCAGGATACCGAACTCCGGCGGTTCGGCTGTCGGATACCAGCTTTCCCCGAGGAGGAAAGCCTTCGGCCCGACCTTGGCGAAAATGGGTAGCGCCTCTTTAAAGAGCACCAGGACAATGCCTATAAGGAAGGCCAGCGAAGCGAAAGCCAGCGTCGTGAACAGGTATTTTATCAGGCGTTCTTTTTTTCGGTTCATCTTTTACAGGTCCTTCTTCACTTAGTTTAGCGAACCGGGGTCAAAACCGTTTAAAGCCCGTGTAAAATCCGGGTAATATAAAGAAAGGCCGGCGGAGAGCCGGCCTTTCATTGCTGCCGTACCGCCGCGGCGCTATTTCAGAGGAACGAAGCCCTCCTCTTCCACTATCTTCTGTCCCTCGGGGCCTTTCAGGAAGTCGATGAACAACTTTATCGTTCCCGCGGGCTTGCCGTTAGTGTACATGAACAGCGGCCTGGAGATGAGGTACTTGTTGCGCAGAACGGTTTCCTTCGCCGGCATCACGCCGTCCACGGCAAGGGGCTTCACCGTGCCGGTCACGTAGCCAAGGCCCACGTAGCCGATGGCGCCGGGGGTGCGCGCTACGATGGAAGCGATAGCCTGGTTGGAGGCCTGCATGATCGCGTCCGGGCGCACCTTCTTCTTGTCCAGCACCATTTCGCTGAACGCTTCGAAGGTGCCGCTGGCGCTGTCGCGCGAGATCACCACTATTTTCAGGTCCGGCCCGCCCACTTCGCTCCAGTTCTTGATGCGGGTGGTGTAGATCTTCTTTATCTGCTCCCTGGTAAGGCCCGTCATGGAGTTGGACGGGTGCACGATATGAGAGATGCCGTCCATCGCTATGATGTGCGCCTTCAGGTCGCGCCCGCGCTTGGCGGCCTTTTCGAGCTCGGCGGGCTTTATGGCCCGGGAAGCGTCGGCGATGTCGCAGGTGCCGTCTATTATGGAGGCTATCCCCACGCCGGAGCCGCCGCCGCGCACCGACAGGTCCGCGTCAGGGTTGTTCTTCATGAACACCTCGGCGGCCCGCTGCGCTATGGGCAGCACGGTGGTAGAACCCTCGATCACCACTTTGCCGGCATGGGCGCTGGCGCCCAGGCCCGCTATCATCAGTATCGTCATTATTTTTTTCATAGTTTTCCTCATTTTACGCCTTATTTAGAATTTCAGGTTGATGTCCGCCTGCAGCAGGCGCTCGCGCTTTAGCGCGCCGCCAAGCGGCCTGGCGTCGAACCAGCTCAGGTTCAGCGCGAAGTCCCTCATCAGGCCGAGGGCAAGCTGGTAGCGCTGGCCCTGCACGCCGGTGGACCCGCCGTAGAAGTCGGAGTCCGGGTAATTATCCAGCCAGGCGTCCTTCTGCAGCTGCCTGAGGCTCCAGCCGAACTGCCATTGCCCGGCGTCCTCCACCTTGCGCTGTCCCAGCTTCAGCCCGGCTATCCAGCCTTTGTTGCCGGCGCCATGGTCGAAGGTCTGTAAATAATTCCCGAACAGGCCGGCATAGGTGATGTTGTAGCCGAAAAGGCCGAAGAGCGGCATGGCTACGGGGTCCAGGATGTTGGCGTTCAGCTCCACCTCGGGGCTGATGGAATCATAGCCGTACTTATATCTCCCGCCCTTGAGCGTATTGGACTGCAGATACCCGTCCGCGGTGGAAGGACGGTAAGCGAACGGGACCTTATGCTTCTGGTGGTCGAAGCCGTACAGCGCGGCCCCGGCCTTGAAGTCGTACACGCCGTCGTCGTCGTGCCAGCCTACTGCAGGCTGCGCGTACAGCAGCCCGGGGTCCTGCGTCTTGTTCAGCGACTCTCCCAGCACGGCGTAACCCGCGGTGGCGAAGAACCGCCAGTTGTAGTTCAGCGGATAGTTGACCTTCACGCTGATCCCTTCGAGGTTGACATCCGCGTCCCACAGCATGTCGCTGGTAAGCCACAGCGGGTTCTTCGTGCGCCCGGCGCTGAAGGCCAGGTTCTCGCTGGCGTTGTACTCGGCAAAGACATAATCTATATATAGATTCTTCTTCCCGTTATTGTCGCCGAAGGTTTGATTGGTGGAGCGGGGGTCGGCGCTCGAGCCGCTGGCGAAACCGAAGCCCGTATAGAACTTTTCGTTGACCTTGGAGTCCACGAAGAAGCGCAGGCGGTAGCGCCCGCGGTGCTGCTCGAACTTCTTGTTCTCGTTGTCGTTGTACTGGTAGCGCAGCCGCACGTCCCCGCGGAACTTCAGCGTCTGCACCCACATCGGCAGCGCGGCGTGGCGTTGCTGCGAGATCTCTTTTTTTACTTCCTCCTGGGTCCCTATGCGTATTTCCTGCGCTTCGCCTCCGTCGAGCACGTTCTTTTCCACAAGCCGGTCGAGGAGCAGGTCCAGTTCGCCGGCGCGGGCGGGCATGGCCGCCGCGAGCAACAACACCGCGATAAAGATTTTCTTTAGCCTCATGCTTAAAGTTTAGAAAACGCGTATAAAGCGCGTTTAAGGCGGCGGTAAAATGCGGGTAAAGAAGATACGGGCAGGAAAAGGCAGCGCGGCATTTGCATTAAGGCCCGCCCTACCGCTATAATTAGGTAGATTCACTTAGTCGGCGGGAGAGACTATGAAAAGCGTCAGGGCGGGTTTTACGCTTGTAGAATTGCTGGTGGTGGTGCTCATCATAGGCATCCTCGCCTCCGTCGCCATACCCCAGTATTTCAAGATAGTGGAAAAAGGCAGGGCGGCCGAAGCCATGACCGCGCTTTATTCCATGGGCAGCGCGCAGAACGCGGAGATGCTGCGCACCGGCGCCTATACTACGGACGTGAACGTCCTCGGCGTTTCCGCCACCGGCCTGAAATTTTTCAACATGTCCACCAACGCCACGGCCCTCACCGCCCTGCGCAAACCCGGCAACGCCGCCTGCCCGCCCGCTGACGGGTACGGGTGCTATTCGCTGGTCTATACTATGGACACACATAAGATCACCTGCGTTACGGCCGGCACGGATTCCTGCGTCTCGCTTCAGCCGTAGCGGGTCATCCCGCAACCGCCCGTTCAGGGCGGAGCGCGAAGTCCACATCACTAATTATTATTTAAGCCCGGCCCTGGCCGGAGGCGTTACTTTGGGACCGGCAGGGTGAACCAGAAGGCGGAGCCGCGGCCCTCGACGCTTTCCACGCCGGTCAGGCCGCCGTGCAGCTCCACCAGGTGCTTGACGATGGAAAGGCCCAGGCCGGTGCCGCCCAGTTCGCGGGAACGGGCCTTGTCCACGCGGTAGAAGCGCTCGAAAATACGCGCGAGATGTTCCGGGGCTATGCCAGGGCCGGTGTCTTCCACCGAGATCTTAACAAAGCCGCTTTCCACGGAGGAGGATATCTTAACTTCTCCTCCTTCCCTGTTGTATTTCACGGCGTTGTCCAGCAGGTTGATCAGCACCTGGGAAAGCTTGTCCCTGTCGGCGCTCACGGCGCAGCCGGCTGGCACGAGATTGAGAAAAGAGACCTTCTTCTTCGCCATCATCGCGGTCAGGCCCGCGGCGGCGTCAGCCGCCAGCGCCTTGAGGTCCACGGAGGTCCTCTCGGCGGCGTCGCGCCCGGACTCCGCGTACGATATCTTCAGCAGGTCGTTGACCAGGTTGTCCAGCCGGCCGGCCTGCTCATAGATGCTGCGCGCGAAGCCCGGCCCATGCTCGCGGTCCTCGAGCGCGCCGCCCAGCAGCGTTTCCGCGCAGCCTTTTATGGCCGTCAGCGGGGTTTTAAGTTCGTGCGAAACGTTGGCGACGAAATCCCTGCGCATCTCCTCGAGCTTGCGCGGCCCGGTGATGTCCCTGGCCACCAGCACGCATCCCCCTACGGTGCCGTTCTCTATTATGGGGGAGGCGTTCACGCTCAGCACCGTCCCCTGGGCCGACGCCGGCTCCAGTTCGAAAGAGACGGGTTTCCCGCTGGAAAGGGCCTTTATGGCGGCAGAGGAAAGCTCCGCGCCGCCCGGCATGGCCGAAAGGCGCATCCCCTCCGGGTCGAAACCCTTAACCCCCATAAGCCTGCGCGCCCCCGGGTTTATGCGCGTTATTATGCCCGCCCCGTCGGCGATCAGGATAGCTTCCGACATGTCGCGGAAAGCCGCTTCCAGTTCCAGGCGGCGCAGCTCGGCCTCCCGAATTTTTCCACCGATCTCTCCGGCCATGAAATTAAGGGTCTCGGAAAGTTTTTTAAGCTCGCCGGAAGAACCCACCGGGATGCGGTAGCTGAAATCACCGGCAGCGAACTTTTTGGAGCCGGCGACTATCTCCCCGAACTGGCGGCTGACCAGCATGCCCGTTACCCAGCCGACAGCCAGCGCGAAAAGCACCGAAAGAAAAAGCACGGCGACGAAGTGGGCCCGCATGACCGGCCCAGGGACCAGGGAGCTGTCCACGAGGAACGCGGCGGCGGCCAGGGAAAAAAGCACGGCCAGAACATGGGACACGAGTATACGGAATTTTAAAGTGGCGGCGGACTTCATCGGTCAGGCCTCGAACCTGTAGCCGTAGCTTTTCACGGTAATTATGCGGGCGCCCTCGCGGCCCAGTTTTTTGCGCAGGGTGCCCACGTGCACGTCCACGGTACGGGTTTCTATCTCGGAAGCGGCATCCACGCCCCAGGCTCTCTCGAGCAGGGCTTCGCGGGTCAGCACCCTCCCGTCGGACGCCATCAGCGCCTTGAGCAGTTCGAATTCCTTGGAGGTCAGCTCCAGCGGGGAGCCCTTGAGCTTTACCTCCACGCGGGCCGCGTCCAGCTCGATCGTCCCGGCCTTCAGCTTTTCCGGCGCGGCCGGGGCTTCCGGGCCGGCGGCGCGGCGCAGCACCGCCTGCACGCGGGCCAGCAGCTCTTTGACGCTGAACGGCTTGGTGACGTAATCGTCGGCGCCCAGGCCCAGCCCCAGCACCTTGTCGGACTCAGAGCTTTTGGCGGTAAGCATTATTATCGGGATGCGGGCGGTGCGGGCGTCCGCTTTCAGCCGGCGGCACACCTCGGTGCCGTCCAGGCCGGGCAGCATGAGGTCCAGCAGGATCAGGGCCGGCTTTTCCTTTGCCGCGGTGAGCGGCGCGAAGGAACCGTCATGAACGAGAACGGGCCTGTAGCCCTCCTTCTTAAGGTTGTAGGCCACCATCTGCGCTATATCCCGCTCGTCCTCCACCAGCAGTATCTTCTCGTTCATAAGCAGAATTATACAAAGTCCGTTATCCCTTCCCTTATATTTTACGACAGTCCGGCCGCGCCGGCTGTAAATTCCCGGTAAAATCAGGCGGTTTGCTATAATTCCTTAATGCCCGCCCGGAAAGCCGTAACCCTGCACCTCTGGAACCGCGTCAACGCGTTTTCCCGCGGGCTGCGCCTTTTCTCCGACGGGGACAGCATACTGCTGGCCGTCTCCGGCGGGCCGGACTCGGTGGTCATGCTGGATTATTTTTCCGGCCAGGCGCGCTCCCACAAGCTGAAACTGCAGATCTGCCACATAAATCACAAGCTGCGCGGCAGGCGCGCCGATGCCGACGCCGCCTTCGTTAAAAAGCTGGGTGCCCGGTACGGCCTGGACACCGTTATCCTTTCCGCCGACGTCAGGAAGCTGGCCCGCAGGCACGGCACCAGCGTGGAGCATACCGCGCGCAACGCCCGCTACCACCTGCTTTCCCGGACGGCGCTCAAATACGGTTGCGCCCTGGTGGCGGTGGCCCACCACTCGGACGACCACGCCGAGACCATTCTGCTCAACCTCCTGCGCGGCACCGAGCCCAAGGGGCTGCTGGGCATACCTGTAAAGCGGGAACTCTGCCGGCAGGGCCGCAGGCGCGTAAACCTTATCCGCCCCCTGCTGGCGGTTTCCCGCAAGGACATAGAACTTTATCTCAAGCTCAACGCCCTGCCGTCGAAGAAGGACCACACCAACGACGACGAACAGTACCGGCGCAACTGGATACGCAAGACGCTGCTGCCCCTGCTCGAGACCAAGCAGCCGCGGCTGCGCCAGCACCTGCTGGAGCTTTCCGGCAAACTCGCCGCGGTCATCGGCGAGGCCAAGGGCTGACCGGCCGCCGCGCAAAAGAAGAACCCCGGTGCGCCGCTCGCCCCGGGGTTCTTCTTTTTTGTTGTCCTGGTCAGCTCCAGCGGTGCTGCAGCTCCAGCAGGCCCTCCGCGGGCAGCAGGCGGAAATGCGCCGGCCTGTTCTCGTACAGGACGCCGTCCCCGTCCTTCCCCACCACGAACTTATAGGCTATATTCTTTCCCGCGCTTTCTGTTACCGGCAGGCTGCCCAGCCAGGCGTTGTCATTTATGTATTCCAGCGGGAAGGCCTTGGCCAGGTCCCAGTTCCCCAGTTCAGGGCAGTTGCCGGTAACTTTTACGCGCTGGCCGAACTCGGTCTTGAAACCGTTGAGCAGGAACGTGAGCTCGAGCCCGCTCTTCCCGCGCGCCGGCGCGCAGTAAGAGATGACGAAAGAGGCGTCGCGGCCGAGCGTGAGCCCTTCGATGCGCCCGCCTTTGACCGTGACGGCCCTGTCGGAAAGAACGTCCTTGTAGATCCCGTCCGGCATCTCTATGCTCTCCAGGGATACCGCGGTTTCCGGCCCCCGGTTGAAAACGGCGAGACAGCAATTGGAGCGGTACACGCGGGTATAGGCGTAAACGTCGGCGGACAGGAGCTTCCTGCGCTGGCTGCCGTGCTGCACGGCCGGGTTCTCGCGGCGCAACCGGGCGAGTTTTTCACCAGTTTGAAAGCGGGGGTACCGGTATCCCATTTCTCCATCATCGGCCTGTTGTACGGGTCCGCGCCGCCGTTGGTGTCGTTATGCAGGTACTGCTCCGTGCCGTAATAGATGCAGGGCGTGCCGCGGCAGGTAAGGATGACGGCCAGCGCCATATCCACGCGGGCCGGGGCGGCGCCGGAGGACATGAAGCGCGGCATATCGTGGTTGTCTATGAAGGTGACCAGGTGGCGCGTGTCGTCGAAGAGGTGGTCCAGGGAGAACACCTTGTCGAGCAGCGCGAAGCCCTGTTCGTTGCCGCGGGCCAGGCAGTCTTCGAGGCCGCGCTGCACGCCGAAGTCCAGCATGCCCATGCCGCTCTTGTTGGCGAACTGCACCGACAGCGGGTCAAAGCAGCCGCCCTGGAACCATTCGCCGAAGATGAACAGGTCCGGGCGGTGGAAGACCATGTCCGAAACGAATTCCTGCCAGAACCACTGCGGCATGTGCTTTACCGTGTCCACGCGGAAAGCGTCCACGCCCTTGTCCAGCCAGAGCCGCATGGCGTCCTTTATGTAAGTGCGGTAGCCTATATGGGACTCGTTGAAGTCCGCCAGCCCGCACAGTTCGCTGGTCTCCACCTGGCCCTTGTTGTCCCAGTCGCACACGCCGCCGTTGCGGTGGTACCAGCCCAGCTTGTCGTCGTCGTAGGAAGTGAGGAGCTTCCCGTCGTCGTAGATCTCGCCTTTGACGGGGCCGCCGCCGACGTCGGGGCGCCGGGCCGGGCTGGAATGGTTGCAGACGATATCGAGCACCAGGCGCATATCCTTCTTGTGCATCTCCGCGACCAGCCGGTCCACGATCGTATTCTTGGAAGCGAACAGCCGGATATCCTCCGGCGAAGAGGCGAGGTGCTCGTCGAGGCGCTTGAAATCCTTGGCCCAGTAGCCGTGGTAGGCGGCGATGCCGCGCCCTTCCACGTCCACCAGCCCGTCCGCCTGGTCGAAGAGCGGCGTAAGCCAGACCGAGGAGCAGCCGAGCTCCTTGAGATAATCCAGTTTCTGTATCATGCCGCCCAGGTCCCCTCCCCAGTACTTGAACCAGTCGGTCTGCGAGGCGTCGAAAGCTTCCGGGCTGCGGCCGTTGTCGTTGGCGGGGTCGCTGTTGAAGAACCTGTCCACCACCGCGAAGTAGATCACGCTGTCGTTGAAGGGACGCATAGTGCTCCTGCTGCGGTCGGGCCGGGGCTCCGGCGGGAGCCGGAAGCTATATTTTAAGGGGCGGCTTGCCGCCCGGGGAATCGAAGTCGCCGAAAAGCGGCAGGTCCGACAGCTCGTCGAAGACTTTCTGCAGCACTGCGATGTTGAAAGGTTTCTTCAGGAAGCACAGTTTGGGGTCCTTGCGGGCCAGCGCCTCCCCTTTTTCCTTTTCTACCCCGCTCCAGAGAATGAAGGGGACCGCGGCGTACTCCGGCATCCCGCGCACCTTCTGGTAAAGTTCCACGCCGTCGAACCCCGGCATATTTATGTCCGAGATAATGAGATCGACCCTGGCCCCTTTTATCTTTTTCATCAGCTCCGCCGCGTTCACCGCCAGCAGCACCGTATGCCCCTGGTGTTCAAGGTGCGGCACCAGCATGGTCAGCAGGTTCTGATCGTCGTCGGCTATAGCAATTATCATACCATCTCCCGTTTTTCTAGCCGCGCGCTTCTTCTATGAGCGCCGGCGGATAACCTATGGGAAGAACCATTATCTTCCCCGTATTGGGCTGAGCGTGGGCCGCCATCAGCCCGGTCTTCGCGAAACCCAGAGTAAGCGTCAGCTTCGCCATGATGTACACCCCGCTGTGATGCCCGGTATCCGGGCTGAGCCCGGAAGGCAGGTCCACCGCCACTATCGGGCGGCCGCTCTTGTTCATGAGCTGTATCACGCGCCGCACGGGCCCCACGGGTTTTCCGACGGCGCTTATCCCCAGCAGCGCGTCCAGCAGCAGGTCCGCCGCGGCGAACTCCGCCGCCAGGGCTTCCAGGCCGTCCTTCTCCGTCATCGCGACGGTCACGCCGGCGTCCTTGGCCGCCTGCAGGTTGGCCACCACCAGTTCGGGGTAGCCTATGTCCCTGGGCGAAAGTATGAAGGCTTTCACCTGGGCCCCGGCCTGCCTGAGATAGCGGGCCGCCACCAGCCCGTCGCCGCCGTTGTTGCCCTTGCCGCAGCAGACCGCGGCCCTGAGCTCCTCCGGCTTTTTCCCCAGCTCCGCCAGGGCGAACTTCAGGGTCTCTTCCGCCACCGCGCGGCCCGCGTTCTCCATGAGCGCGCGCGCCGGGATGCCGTGCTCGAGCGAAGCCTTCCTGTCGAGGTACTTCATCTTCTCCGACGTTACCACCGGCAGCCCGCCGAATTCTTTTACCTGGGGTATTTTAGACATAACCTCAGATCAGCAGCCAGACGAACCAGGCCAGGGAATAGATGGCCCCGAAGAAGCACACGGTCATGAACGCGGCGTACGGCAGCGCTATCGCCAGCAGGGCCTTGTTCACCGAGACCGGGTAGACCCGCTTGATCAGCATCACCCTGGCGTAAACCACCAGCCCAGCGCACAGGAAAATGCAGACGAAGGGCGGGATATAGTTGAGCTTGGCGATAAAGCCGAGCGGCAGCAGCAGGGTCAGCAGGTAGTCGGAATAGCCGAACGCGGTAAAAAGCCTGTGGGCGCTGCCCGGCGCGTCCGTCATTTCCATGAACAGGTGTATTACGGCGGCCAGCAGCAGGTTCAGCGCTATCACGAAGCCGAACACCATCATGAAGGACATGACGCCGGGTGGTATCGCGGAGTAGAGCCGCATGAACATGAAGGCGCCGAGCGTTCCGGTAAAATACCCGAAGATGCCGGTGCGGTTGATGCCTGTGAGCCGCTCCGGCCCGGCAAGCAGCGCCGGGCGTTGCAGCACTTCCGTCAAAACATGGAAAGAATCCATTTGCCCTCCTTTAGCGTCCGTACCAGCGGTATTCGAGGCGCGGCGTCAGTTCGAGGGCTTCGGGCATCGCGCCGGAGCCGAACAGCCCGAGCTTGCTGTCGATGAGCGACATGAAGTTCTCCAGCGGGTCGTTCTCGGAGATCACGCGCGGGTTGCGGCCTATCTTGCCCAGGTCCCCGGCCGCGTCCAGGGCGTCCTGCAGGTCGCCGACCTTGTCGATCAGGCCGTTCTCCAGCGCCTGCCGGCCGGTGTAGATGCGGCCGTCGGCCAGCAGTTTCACTTTATCCGTCTGCATCTTCCGGCCTTCCGAAACGGCCGTCACGAACTGCGCGTAGGAATCGTCTATCAGCGTCTGCAGCAGCTTGCGCTCCTCCGGAGTCATATCGCGCATCGGCGAGCCTATATCCTTGAACTTGCCCGACTTGATGGCCTCGTTCTTCATCCCTACCTTCTTCATGAGGCCGTCGAAATTGCTCACGCTGAAGATAACGCCGATAGAGCCCGTGATGGTGCCGGGCTGCGCTACTATCAGGTCGCAGGCGGAAGCCACGTAGTAGCCGCCGCTGGCGGAGACCTCCCCGAACCGCGCGATGAAGGGCTTCTTGGTCTCGCGCTTGGCGCGCAGGATGGCGGTATAGATCTCCTGCACCGCGCCCACGGAACCGCCGGGGGAATTTATGTCCAGCAGTATGGCCTTGACCTCTTTTTTGTCCGCCATCAGCTTTATCCGCCTGGCTACCTGCTGGCTGCCCTTGTCCCAGGAGCGGGAGGAGTTGCCCTGCGTGATGACGCCGTAAAGCGGGATCACAGCGACGGCGTCCTTCTTGCTCTTTACGAGGGAGCTGAATTTGGACATGTCCATCTTTTTCTCTTTGCTCTTCTTGGCCTCTTCGGCTTTGTAGATCACGGTGGTGGCCGCGAAGAGCGAGATCACGTAAAGCACGGCTATTACCTTGAGCCAGAGCCCTGTCCCCGCCTGCCCCGGCCCGGCGGCGGGCTGCGCCGGCGCCGGCGAAACGGCCGGAGCGGGCTGCGGGCCCGGCACCGGGTTGCTGTTGTTATTTTCTTCCATTGTTCCTCCGTGATCTCATACGGCCCGGGCTTTGCCCGCGCCGCGGCGAACCGAAAACCTCAGGCGGCCTGCGCCGCCGCGTCCACTACCCTGTTGCGTCCGCTTTCCTTGGCGGCGTAAAGCGCCGTATCCGCCTTGCGGATAAGCTCCGCGGGCGTGCGCCCGTCGCGCGGGAAATGGGCTATGCCGATGGAAACCGTAAGCTTCACGCTTTCCAGCCCCTGCGAGAAAACCTCGGACTCTATGCGGGCCCGCAGCGCCTCGGCCTTGCGCAGCACGCCCACGGCGTCCGCGCGCGGCAGCACTATGCCGAACTCCTCGCCGCCGTAGCGGCCCACGAAGTCCGTCTCGTAGACGCCGGCCTTGAGCAGCTGCGCCACGCGCCTGAGCACGGCGTCGCCGAACTGGTGGCCGTAATTGTCGTTGAGGCGCTTGAAATGGTCGATATCCACGATCATGAAGCCCAGCGTGGTCTTGAAAGCGGAAGAGCGGCGGATCTCCTCTTTTATCTTCTCGTCCAGCGCGTTGCGGCGCCAGAGGCCCGTCAGCCCGTCGGTGAGCGAGAGCCATTCCACCTGCCTGAAAAGCTGCACGCGCCTGAGCGCGAAGGAGATCTCCGAGGTGAAACGCCCCGCCGCTTCCAGCGCGGCTTCCCCCCCGCCCCGGCCCGGCTCGAAAACAAGAAGCCCCATCACCTCGCCTTCCTGCGCCGAGGACCGCACCGGGGCCACGGCTACGCCGTCCCTCAGTTCCGGCGCGGCGGGAAAAGCCCCGGCGGTAAAGAAGGCCTGGAGGGGCGGCAGGGACGCCGCCGCGGCGCCGGCCGCGAAAAGCTCCATTTCTCCCGGCGAGTTGCCGGCCAGGTAAAGCGCGGCGCGCTCGGTCTCGAAATAATCCGCCAGGTATTTGCCCAGCTGCCGGGCCGCCGCTTCCGGGTCTACGGTCTCGGAAAGCAGTTTTACCGCCGAATAGACGGCCAGCGATCTTTTCTCCCCGGCGGCGGTGAGGCGCGCCTCCTCCCGGGCCTGGGCGAGCTCGCCCTCCATTTCCGCCGCGGTCTTCAGGGCCCTTTCGAGCCCGGAACTTTCCGGTGCTGCGCCGGCGGCGCCGTTAAGGACCACGGAATGCGCCAGCGCGGCGGCTGTCCACAGGCACAGCACCGCGGAAGGCAGGCCGGAGGAAAGCACCAGAGGCTGCAGGGCGGCGGCCAGGATGAAAAACGCGATGCCGGCGGCCAGCCCGGCCCAGCGGTGCAGCCGCCCCAGGAAGTAGGACAAAAGCGGGGCCGCTGCGGCGGCCGCCAGCCAGAGCTCGGGCCTATTCATGCACCACCTTGTTGCGCCCGCCCTGCTTGGCGCGGTAAAGCCGCTCGTCGGCGGCGCGTATCAGCTGGCTGGCTATGGCGCCCTCGGCGGGGAATTCCGCCACGCCGAAGCTGGCCGTGACGCCCGAGCGGACGCCGTTAAAATCGAATTGCCTCGCCTCCAGGGAGCGCCGCAGCTGGTCGGCCACCAGCCGCGCCTCGCCTTTGCTCACTCCGGTAAGGATCACGGCCATCTCTTCCCCGCCGTAGCGGGCCACGAAATCTATGTCGCGCACGCCGGCGGAGAACACTTCGGCCACGGCCTTGAGGACGGCGTCCCCGGCCTGGTGGCCGAAGGTATCGTTATAGGACTTGAAATGGTCTATATCGGCCATTATCACCGAGAACGGGACCTTGGTGCGGGCCGAGCGCAGGATCTCTTCCTCCAGGCGTGCCTGCATGGCGCGGTGGGTGTAAAGCCCCGTAAGCCCGTCCTTTATGGCCAGCTCCCGCACTTTCTCGTAAAGGTAGATGTTCTCCATGCTCACGCCCGCCAGCGCGCAGAAGATCTCCGCGCCGCGCAGGTCGCCGGCCTTGAAGCGGTCCGGCTCCGGGGCCGAGGCCCGGATAAAGCCCACCAGCGAACCGAACAGGTGCAGCGGGAGCGCCATCAGCGACCGCTCCCCGGGCCCGAAAAGGCCGCGCGCGAAACGGCTGTCCTCTTCCGAATTGCGCACCAGCAGCGGTATCTTCCGTTCCGCCACCCATTTCTCGGCAAAATCGCGCGGGGCGCCGGAATGCAGTTCCACGGCGGCGCCCGGGAAGTATTTCTCGAGCACGCTTTCCAGGCGCGCCTTTATCTCGTCGGGGGTGGACGCGGCGCCCATATCCTGCACCGAGGCGGCCAGCGCGCCCTTGTCGCGGATGCTGGCCAGGGTGCTTTCGCGGTGCAGGCGGTAGCGGGCCAACTCGTCTTTAAGGTTCTTTATGCGCAGGGCGGCCTCGGCTTCGCGGGCCGCAAGCTTCTCGCCCGCGGACTGCCGCGCGCTCTCGAGCCGGGCCAGGAAGAAGAAGATCAGCCACAGGCACAGCAGCTCGGCCATGGTCGCAGCCATGACGGCCAGCGAGTCGCCGCCGGGGGCCAGCTTTGGCAGCACGAAGCCCGCGACCGTGACCAGAAAAAGGACGATGTATTTGACTTCCTTCTCCCCTGACCAGGAGAACCACAGGAACAGGGAGCCGAAAGCGGGGTAGATCCAGAGGAATTGCTCCGGCCTCAGCCAGAGGGCCCAGCCGAGCAGCCCCGCTATGGCGACGGGAACGGCGAACTTTACAAAAGCCCCGGCAGGCCTGTTACGTCCTGGTGCCCTGAAGAAGGCTCCTGCGCTGCCGGACTTTGCCATATATATAGAATTCTACAAAAATAATAAGAGGCGGCGCGGTTCCGCCATAAAACACCGGGGCCCGCGCCTGTCAGGACGCGGGCCCCGGAATTGTAACGATAGTTTACCGGCCGAGGGCGTCGGTAAGCTGGCCGAGGGCGGGCAACTCGCCCAGGCCGGACAGGCTGTAAGGCCCGAAGTTCGGGGCCACGTCTATGTACGGCCCCAGCTTCATATCTTTGCTTGGGAGCACCGGCAGGGTCTGCGTGACGCAGTGTATGGAGCCGCCGGCGGTGATGCTGTCGTCGGAATTAACGGGCACCACCGTGACATTGGGCATCCCGGCCTTGTAAGCCGCTATAGCCTGCGCCTCGTCCTGGGCATGCCCGGAATAAGAGGGCATGATGACGGTATTGTTTACGATCAGCGAGTTGGTATACGTGTACCAGGCCCCGTAAGTCGCCCAGCCTTTGGCGGTCACGATCTTGTAAGGCTGGCCGTCCGGCGCCATGCGCCCCTTGAAGAAGGCCATCGCTTTTTCGGAATTGGTCTTGAACGGCTCGGTTTCCGCCACCGTGATAAGCACGGTGTGGTCGTTGAGCAGCTTCATGAACATGTCGATATGGCCGGTGCCGTCCTTAGGCTCGCCCGGGTAGCCGGCGTAGTCGAAAACATGGATATTGTTCACCTTGAACTGCGCCTTGAGCGCGGTATCCACCTGCTCCTGGGACATGGAGGAATTCCACATATAGGTGCGGCGGGTCATGAACAGGTTGCCCTTCGTGTCCACCATCAGGTTGCCGCCGTCCAGGATGATGTTGGTGCCGAAGACGCTGGCGCCGAGGGCTTTGCCCAGGTTGGCGGGCAGCGTGTCGTCGTCCTGGCGGTACTGGTAATGGCGGTAAACCGTATCCACTATGCCGAGCTTGCCGGAGCTGGTGATGCCGAAAGGGCCGTAATCGCGCACCCAGACGGTGTCGATGGGGAGGTCCAGCTTCTTGTATTTATCAGCGGGAACGCCGGAAAGAGTGGCGGGAGCGGCTACGCCGAAGATCTTGGCGTTGCCGGGACCGGCGGCGGCCTGCGCTATTTTAGCGAGCATGCCGGTATAGCCGGCCCAGCCGATGACCACGCCGGCCACGGGCTCGTATTCGGCCGGCATGCGGAAACCCGACGGCGGGACGGCGCGCAGGCCTGTCTCCGCGGGCGCGGCTTTGACCACTTTTTCGCGGCCCGGGTCTATCCAGTTGGGAAGGGGATTGTTCAGGTCCAGGGCATAGGCCCCGGAGGAAACGGATGACAGGAGGGATAACACGAGAAAGTTTGCTTTTTTCATTCAGTCCTCTCTGAGCCCGGTCTTACGATAGCTGTATAACATTATATAACGCGTAAGTAGATTCTACAATCGTATTCGCCCCTGCCGCATGGGCACAAAGGACCCAGGCGGCCTGGGACTTTAGACCCAAAAGACGGCCGGAACAGCGCTAGCGCAGGTAGGCGCGCATGCTCTCCATGTCGGAGACGAAAGCCTCGTCTTCAAGCAGGTTGCGGTAAAGCTCGTTGGCCAGCAGGCGGCCGGCCTCTATGTCGGTGGGATGGTGGACGCCGGCTATTACGCGGTTGAGCGCGGCCTCGTCGGCGCGGGCGATGAACGCTTTCCTGCGCGACGGCACCAGGTCGCCTAGTATCAGGGCGAAGAGCCTGGACATGGTCGCGTGGCCGCTGGGATAAGCCAGCCCGCGCGGCCGCATGACGCAGGGCTTTATCCGGGCGTCGCGCACGAACGGGCGCTCGCGTTTATAAATACCCTTGAGGTAAGTATGGGCCGCCACGGAATCTTTCCCTACGTGGCTGAAGAACTTCTTAACGGCGTCCGGCTGCGGAACGGCGAAAGGGGTGATCTTGCCGAAGAACACCTCGAAGGAATGTTCCGTCTCGGACTGGGCCAGCGAGCACTGCGCGCCGGTGCGGCCGGCCTGCCAGGCCAGCAGCGTCTCGAAGTCTTTTTTATCGGCGGCGGAACCGTCGGCCGGCGCCGCGGGCACCGCGGAGAGGTCCAGTTCAGAAGGCGTTAAGTAATGGCCGGACGCCGCGGCTTTATCTATTACCGCGGACGGGAAGGACACCGGCGCCGCGGGCGGGCTTACAAAGGCGGAGAGGCCGGCCGAGAAGTTGTAGCCGGAAGCGCTGTAGATTTCTTCGAACGCGGCGGCCGAAGAGAACAGCGGCAGGAAAAGCAGGGAAAGCGGGAGCAAACAGCGGCGGGAGATCTGTTTTAGCATGTATATAGTTTATCAGTCCCGGCCCCGCCCCAAAAGGGCAAAAAGACCTACCCCCCGCCCGCCAAAAGGTAACTAGGTAATTAGAGGGACAGTATACTTAACTCCGGCAATTATGAACGGTTCCAGGGGTGGCAGGGAAAGGGAGGTTTTACCGGGGCTGCCGTTTTCTATATGGCCGGGGGCTGCTTTTTGTCAGCGGGGCGCCGGTACAGCCTATTATTTCGGCCTGGCGCAGCAGGGAATCGGCGCGGCGCAGCCGGCGCTGCTGCTGGTAAGGCACCATCTGCGTATGCCTGAGCGCGTCCAGCTTCCGGCTTACGTAGAACACGTTCTTTTCCGAGCACAGCCAGTCCGGCTTAAGCCGGGAAACTTCGAACGGGGCGGAGAATTCGCGCAGCGTCTTCTCGCCTGTGTCGTTATAATAGAACTCGAAATAGCTGCGCGCCAGCTCCCCGAAAGACCGGTACACCGGCTCCCGGTAGCGCAGGCCGCAGAAACAGGATTTGGCCACCGCGCCCCAGCGGCCGTTCTCGGTAAAGGGCGCTATCACGTGGTCGTCGTCGCGCGGGTTGGCCCGCAGGTCGAGCAGCAGGGCCTTCCTGCCCTGCAGGAGGAAAGCCGCGGCGGCCAGCATGGCCCCCTCTATGCAGTGGGCCCGGCGCTGCCTGAGCACTTCCGACACCGAAAGGCAGGTGGAATCCTCCCCCCCGTTATAGGCTATATCGTAGTCCAGGAAATCCTGCAACTTGCGCGGGCTGTCGAGCCGGCGCAGCTGCGCGACCTGGCCCGCCCGGAGGCGGCTGAAAAGGTCGGCTGTCTTAGCTTTTGCGTGCATCAGTATTTCCAGGAAAGGCTGAGGAAAGCGCCTTTGCGGAAGATCTTGATCTTGTCCATTTTATATTCGGCCGTAGAGCCGTCGGTGTAGTAGTATATTTCCTTGCCCAGGGTAGAGGTGAACGACCAGACCTGGTAGCCGCCCTCGAGCTCGAACTGCTTCCAGAACTTCCATGACAGGCAGACGGAAAAGTCGAACAACTTCCCGTTGGCCTTGCGGCGGAGGCTGGGATCTTTAAGGTCGGAGCGCAGGTTCCAGTGGTCCTGCCCTGTGAATTTGGCCCGCGGGGCGAAGCCCAGTTTGCTTTCCGCGTACAGCTTTTCCGATATCCTTATCTGGTCCCTGAAGCCGCCGCGCCAGCCGTAAACCCGCAGCCTGGAAACGGAATCCATCCCGGCCACCCGGCCCACCGGGTGCGTGGGCACGAAAAAATCCGTGGAGTATACGGCGTACCAGTCGTCTATGCGGGTGCTCGTCTCGTACCAGGAATAGCCGGCGAAAATGTCGGCGGCATGGTTGAGCTGAAAATCATCGTCCGTACGGGTCCGCTTGGACTTATAGACGCGCAGGTAGGCGTCGGCCGCGTATTGGCGGGCCCGGCCGGTAAGCCTGCCGCGTCCCATGGCGTAGGAGCGGTGCTGCGGGCTGTACCAGGTCACGCCGTTGAGCAGGTAAAGCACGCGGTTATTGGCGTGCAGCCATTCGTCCTGCCTGAACTTGCCTGTGAAGGAATTGTCCCCAACTTCGAAACCGGCGGAAAGGCCTTTGATGGGCTGCAGCTCCAGCGAGACCAGTGGAAAGGAGGCGTCCATCGGCTTGTACTCGTTGGTCCACCCCATCTGGATATCGCTCGTGGGAGGGCTCCAGTCGGACGCCGGCATCAGGTAATAAGCGCGGGTAAGGGCCGACGAGGAGGTGAACCAGTAGCGGACCCTGGCCTTGACGAAATAGGAGGTGTCGACATGCGGGTCGCGGAAGCCGTAATAGGCGCGGGCGGGCAGGGAGGCGGCCGCCAGCAGCGCCAACTGCGCCGCCAGGAATACCGCTTTTCTTTTTAGGGTGTCAGCCACAATTATCTTCCCCGGCGTTCCCGCCGTTCTGCGCCGCAGAGAGTATGATAGCAGTAGACGCGCCGCCGCGCAAGCCAATGGCTATGCCGACGGCCAAACCGCGGGGCCGCTCAGGGATGAGCGCGTTCGGGGAGGACGGGCAATTTCATCTCGATGGGTTTAGAGACGAAAAGCAGGGAAGAATCTTTTACGCTCAGGCCGTAAAGCACGCCGTTAACCGCCAGCAACCAGCGCGGCGCGGCGGCTATCTGCCGGTCCGGGGTAAGGGAATAGTAGTACAGCCCGTCGGAACCCAGGCGCAGCGCCGCTGTGCCTTCTTCTTCGCTGAGCGGGGACAGGTTGCGGAACACCGCGTAGGTGACCGCGCCGCCGAAAGTGACTTTGAGCGAGGAGGAATAAAGTTTGTCGAAAAGCGCGCTGACGGACACTTCGGCTTTTTCACCGGAGGCAGTTTCAATGCTTACCACGCCTTCGGTTTCTTTCAGGCGGAGCTCGAGGCCCTTGTATTTATATACCGCTCCGGAAGCCAGGTCGGCTTCTTTCCAGGCCCCGGCGCCAAGGCCGCCGTCCGCCGGCTTCAGGGCGAACCAGCTGTCCCAGTTCAGGTCCAGGTCTATGGTGGCGAGAAAAGTGACGCTGCTTATGACTACGGGCAGGCAGGCCTGCGGGCGCGCGGCCAGCATGTCGAGCAGGGGCGTTTTGCCTATGACGGAAATTTCCGCGCGGGCGTCGAGCCGCGCCGCCAGGGCGCGGCCTTCGGCGGCGCCCCACTGCGCGCGGGCCGGAACGGCGGCCAGCATAAGCATTATGAATATACGCATAAGGTCCAATAGTTATTTGCCTTTTTTCTTCGCCGGCTCCGCGGCTTTCTCCATCATGGCGGGCAGCTCGGCCGCGCTGCCCTGTTCCACCGAGACGGGACAGCACGGGGCCTGCTTCTTAACATGGCTGCCCACGCCGCAAAGCACGCCCAGCATGCCGACTACGACCAGGAACATCCCCAGCCCGATCCCGGTCCGCTTTACGAAGGCCGCCGTTTCTTTCGCCGAATGCTGCAGCACCCAGTAGCCCAGGGCCGCGATAACCGCGTAAAGGAGCGTGGCGAAGTGCATGCCCATCATGGCTTTGTGGCCGCCGCCGTACATCCCGCCGGCCTGCGCCGCCGCGGGCAAAGAAACCAGCAGCATGGTGATTAATATTTTCATAAGTCTCCTTGTAGCTACCCTGTTTTAGTCGGCGGAAGCCGGGGCCTCCGCTAAGCTGACGAACCCGGCCTTAACGCCGCCGGACGCCTCGAGGAACTCCGCGGCCAGGAACTTCATGAGCCCGGCGTTATCGAAAGGATCCACCCTGGGTTCAACGGCTCCCTCTTCCCTGTCGGTGGTGGAGAGCTCCTGCACGAAGTAGGCTCTGGCCCTGTCCCTGGCGCCGCCGGCGTTGGTGGCCACGTAAACCAGGCCGTACTGCATCCAGTCGCCGCCGGTATAATAAACCTCCACCCGGCGCTCCAGCCCTTTCATGTCCACAAAACTGAAAACCTTTATAACACGCGCGTTCTCCTCGTTATGGACCAGCGTGTAGATGGCGGGGAAGGCGGAGACCACCTCGCCGTCGCGCAGGCACTTCTCGGTGATGTCGATAAGCCTCAGCTGGGCCTGGCCGACCCGCTCCAGGGATGGTACGGGCAGCCCGGCGGCCCGGGACTGCGCCGCGGAGTCCGTCATGGAAAGAACGGCCACAAGGGCGCCGCCGTCCGCACGCGCGGAAACGGTACCGGCCAAAGCGGTAATAGCAAAACAGATAACAGGTATGTACTTTTTCATAACACAAAGCCTCCGAATATAATTTCTATTATATTCCCGATACTTTGTGTTAAGCTCCGATTGTAGGTGGGAGGAACTTAACGCGCCTTCCGAATACTATCTGGGAAGGACATCACTGCGGGAGGTAGTCTTAGGTGTTTAAGGATACCTGCGCAGCTTGTAAGATACGGAAACTACGTTGCTGACTGACCAATGCTGTAAATCCATTATAGCAAAAACCCTACCGTGCCGGCAATACGGGAGACGGCGGAATGGGGGGCAGCGGCGGCAGCGGCGGCGTGCCGCCGGGGCCCGGCGGCGCGGCCGGGATAGTATAAACCTCGTTGCGCGTTATGTAGGTAAGCCGCGGCGTGGCGCCAATGGCGGCCAGGTTGATAGAAGTGGAGGGAGCCGGGAAATCGAAAGTATTGAGGTAGCCCACCTCGATATAGGCCAGCCAGGGCCGGACCTTGGCCAGGAAAGCCGGGCTGGAGGCGGTGGCGCTGCCGTGATGCCCGACCTTCAGGACATCGGCCTTCAGTTCATCCCCGTATGCGGCGATCAACTTCTCCTCCACATCGGTCTCGGCGTCGCCCATGTAAAGTATCGAACTGTTCTGGTAGGTCACTTTCAGCACTATCGAGCAATCGTTGAGAACGTGGCCTGAGCCGCTTTCGCCGGGTTCAGAGCAGCTATTTAACACCTTTACTTTTACTTCCGGGTCCCAGTTCAATTCGTCGCCCGCGGCTGGGTATACGGCGTTAATGCCAAGTTCACCGACTTTGGCCCGCAGTGTTTTTATCCTGGCGGAGCCGGTGTTATCCATCCTGGTGTCGTAGAAATTAGCCACGCTGATATTGTCGAAAATATAGCCGAGCCCGCTGTAATGGTCTGAATGCGGATGGGTCAGCACCACGTGGTCGATCTTGGTTATGCCGTGCTCAGTAAGGAACTCGATGAGCGGCGCCGTGGGATTGGGGCCCGCGTCGATGAGAACATTACCGCCATTGGGCAGTTCTATATACTCGGCGTCTCCCTGGCCCACGCTCAGGAAATAGGCGTTCAGCGCCTTCCCGGTCACTACGGTGCCGGTAGAAACGGCCGGGGTGGAAACGACCGGGACGTCTACGGCGTAAGGGGCGGCCAGCGACGAAAGCGAATCCAGGGCCCCGGCGGCGGAAAGCGCGGACAGCGGCGCCAGCAGCAGGCCGGAAGCGAAGAGAAAAGCGGCGAACGCCCTTTTCAGGTTTTCAGCGGGACTGTATATTTTGTTTGCCTTCATCAGCCAATTAGCGACAGTGGTGCCTTTTAATTTACCTGTATATAGTTTACCCGCGCAGCGGCGGCTTTTTATAGGCCGAAAGACCCAGGCCGCAAAAGTCTTTTGGCCGCCGGCGGCGCAAAAAAAAGACCCCCCGCTGCCGGGGGGTCTTTCTCGCTTTTAGTTAAACAGGCTTCAGAAGCCTATCGTCGTCTTGGGCGCGGCCTTCACGGGCGTCAGCCCCTTAGAGTCCACGTTGGTGTACTCGGTCGAGTCCTTCTCGCTCTCCATCTTGGGGATGTCGGGGGAAACCACCGCTATCTTGGTGACATCCTCGCCGCGGCCGCCGGTCTGTTCGAAAGTCGCCACAGAGTTGCAGCCGGCCGGGGTGGAGATATAGTCGTTGTCGCCGCGCACCAGGATTCCTTCTATCTTGTTGTTGGAGGCGTTGAACACCGCGGAACCGGAATTTCCGCCGAAGGTGTCCAGGTCGGCTATGAAGTAGCCGATCTTGCTGGCGTCGCGCACTACGGCGCCGCCGGCTACCTTGAGGGGCAGCCCGGACGGGTGGCCTATCACGAACAACTTATCGCCTTTCTTGGTGGTCGGGTTCCTGTTGACAGCCGCCACTTTATGCCCGGTCACCTTGCGGTCAAGCTTGATCAGCGCGTAGTCGGCGCCCAGGGTCTGGCCCGCGGGAGCCGGGGAGCCGGGTTCGCCCACCAGGTAGCGCTTCACTATGCTCGAGCAGCTGTACACCTCGCTCTTGGCTACGGAGGAGGCGCCGGCCTCTCCGGCCTTGCCCACCTTGAAGCCGAACACCAGCTTGGTGGCGGCGCAGTCGGTTTCCGTCTTTACGCAGTGGCCGGCCGTCATAACGATATCTTCGCCCACGAGGGAGCCGGAGCAGAAGGCGCCCACGTTCTCGTCGCGGAACTTCTGGCCGGGACAGAGGTTCTTGGCGTCGCCCAGCGTCCTCACGGTCAGGTCCATCTTGCCGGTGGCCGCGTTCTCGGTCACCTTGTAGGATTTCCAGAACGAGACCACGGAATCCGCCAGGGTCTGCATGCCGGCAGAAGCTTCGTAGTAGTTCAGGCGGTCATCGGAACCGTAGATGCTCTTGCCCGCCGAAAAAGAAAGAACGGGCAGCGCCACTATGGCCGCTATGCTAAGGGTCGCTTTCATCAGATTTTTCATAACTCCTCCAGGAACTTGCTTAGTCTTGTTGCTTCAGTGCTATGTTATACAATTCGCTTTGACGGATGTCAATAGGCAGCGGGCCCAGACCCGTTCGGGCCTTAGGGCCCATGGCGGCATAGGCCTTTTGGGCGATATCAGGCGCAGCCTGTGAGGTAATAGTATTAATCCACCAGCAGGGACTTCGTATATTTAAGGAAGCGCCTGTCGATTTCGCGCGTCGAAAGCTTGTGGGTGCGCCTGACGCTGAAATTTTCCACGCTGAAAGAGGACATGACCGTGCCGTAAGCCATGGCGCGCTTCAGGACATTGACATCGCGCCAGTCGGGCGAAGCGGCCAGGTAGCCCATGAAGCCGCCGGCGAAGGTATCCCCGGCGCCGGTGGGGTCCACCACCTTCTCAACGGGCTGGGCGGGCATGGCCAGCACGTCGTTGCCGTAAAAGAGCATGGAACCGCTGTCCCCCCGCTTTATCACCACGGCCTGCGGCCCCATTTTCCGCACCATCTTGGCGGCGGTAATGAGGTTATACTCTTTAGTAAGCTGCCGGGCTTCTTCTTCGTTGATGAAAAGGAGGTTAACCTTCGCCAGCAGGTTCCGCAGGGACTTCTTTTTGAGCGAGATCCAGTAATTCATGGTGTCGCAGGCCACCAGGCGGGGCTTGGCCATCTGCCCCAGGACGTCGCGCTGCAGGTCGGGGTCTATATTGGCCAGGAACAGCACCCCGCAGGTCTTGTGCTCCGGGCTGAGCGCCGGCTTGAAATGTTCGAAGACGTTGAGGTGCGTGGCGATGGTGCGGGCGTTCTTGAAATCCCTGTCGTAGCTGCCTTCCCAGTGGAAGGTGCGACCCGGCATCACCTGCATGCCTTTAAGGTCTATATTGCGCTTGGAGAGCAGCTTGCGGAAAGAGGGCGGGAAATCCCCGCCTACCACGCCCACCAGCTTAACGGGAGCGAACTGCGAGGCTGAAAGCGAAAAATGTACGGCCGAGCCGCCGAGGGCCCTTTTGGTCCTGCCATGAATGGTGCTAACGGAATCGAGAGCCACCGAACCTACGACCAGGATGTTTTTGCTCATACCGTCCTTTGCGATCTAGTAAGAAATGGAGCCGCACTACTTTTTAGCAAATGCCGCTGTAATTGGCAAGGAATCAGAAGGGAACGAGGGCGCGGGGCGCCTCAGGGCTGGCGCGGGGCAAGCGCCGCGGGCCGCGCGTTCAGCCTGTAGAGCGGGTGCTTCAACCCCGTCGGCGGATATAGTTCGTCGCGGACATACGTGAAACCCAGCTTCCCCGCCAGGGTGCGGGAGGGCTGGTTTTCCGGGTGATGCCCGACGAACAGGGCCCGCGCCTTCAGCGTATCGAAGCCGTAAGCTATTACCGCGCGGGCCGCTTCCGCCGCGTAGCCTTTATGCTGGAAGCTCTTCTTAAGGTAGCAGCCCAGCTCGAAGTATTCCGGCTGCTGCCTGGGCTTGAGCCCGCAGCAGCCCATGAACTCCCCGGTGGAGACCAGGAACAGCGGCCAGTATTGTATGCCGCGGGCGGTCTGCGCGGCTATCTGGGCCGCCAGCGCGGCGCGCACCTGCTCGCGCGTGAACGGCCCGCCCACGAATTTAGTCAGCTCGGGGTCGCCGAAGACCTCCCAGATCCTGTCCTGGTCCGCTTCGCTCCAGCGGCTGAACCCTATGCGTTCGCTTTTCAAGAAGTACTCGGCCATTCACCTATTCTATATTTTTCCGGGCGCCCGCCGCATCCGGCGGCATGCGCGCCCGGCAGCAAAAAACGGCGGCGGGTCTAATTTAGTAAAATTTACGGCTATGAACTCCAAACGAAAAGCCTCTGACTTTGAAGTGGAATTCGGCGGTTTCGAAAAGCTGATGCCCTTCAGGATCAAGAACGTCCTGATGGTGGCCTCGCTCTACGACTCCTTTCTGCTGGCCGACGACGACCGCCTCAACGAGGCCCTTTTCGGAGAGATGCTGGATTCCGGGCCCCGCGCCGCGCCCAAGATCACCCGCGTGGCCAGCTCGGAGCAGGCGCTGGAGAAGCTGGAGCGGGGCTCGTTCGACCTGGTGATAGCCATGATCCAGGTGGGCGAGACCGACATGACCGATTTCTTCCGCAAGCTGAAGGCCGGGCGCCCGGAACTGCCGGTGGTGCTGCTCTCCTTCAACATCCAGGACATCAACAACATCCCCGAGGGGGCGCGTCAGCTCGCCGACGGCGTCTACCTCTGGAACGGCGACACGCGCATCTTCGCGGCGATCATCAACCTGATAGAGGACGAGCGCAATTTCGAGCACGACGCCGAGGTGGGCGTGCAGGCCGTGCTGCTGGTGGAGGACAACATCAAGTTCTATTCCTCCTACCTGCCGGTCATCTACACCGAGCTGCTCAAGCAGACCCATATCGTGATGGCCGAGGAGCTGAACCCCGCCAAGAAGACGCTGCGCCTGCGCGCGCGCCCGAAGGTGCTGTTCTGCAGCACCTACGACGAGGCCTGGCACATTTATTCAAACTACAAAGAGAACCTGCTGGGCGTCATCAGCGACATCGAATACCCGATGAACGGCGTCTGCAGCCCGGAGGCCGGGCTGGAGCTGACGCGCCGCATCAAGGCCGAGAACCCGGACATGCCGGTGCTCCTGCAGTCGTCCAACGCGAAGTTTTCCGTGCAGGCGGGCGCGCTGGGCGCCTCCTTCATGTACAAGGCCGCCCCGGACCTGTCCAAGCAGCTGCGCGGCTTCATCCTGCGCTATTTCGGCTTCGGCGATTTCATCTTCACGGACAAGAACGGCTCCGAGATAGCCCGCGCGTCCGATATGCACACCATGCTCAAGCTCCTGCAGATGGTGCCGCTGGACTCGATCCTCTACCACGCCGGGCGCAACCATTTCTCTAAGTGGCTGTTCGCCCGCACGGAGTTCGAGACGGCCTATAATATCCGCCCCAAGAGGATCTCCGAGTTCGGCAACCCCGAGGGCCTGCGCAAGTACCTCATAGAGACGCTGCACCAGTTCATCTACAAGACGCAGCTGGGCACCGTGCTGAAGTTCGACCGCCGGATGTTCGACGACACCACGCCGTTCGTAAAGATCGGCGCCGGCTCCATAGGCGGCAAGGCCCGCGGGCTCGCCTTCGTGGATTTTCTGCTCTCCAAGAGCGGGGACCTGGAAACCCGCTGGGACGGCGTGACGGTGATGGTGCCCAACACCATCGTGCTGGCCACCGACGTGTTCGATTTCTTCATAGAGCAGAACAACCTCGATTCCCTGATGAACGAGAACCATTCCGACGAGAAAGTGGCGGAAATATTCGAGAAGTCCCGCCTGCCCGATTACGTCACCCGGGACCTGGAGGCCGTGATAGACAAGCTGCGCGGCCCGCTGGCCGTGCGTTCTTCTTCCCTGCTGGAAGACTCCAAGACGCAGCCTTTTGCCGGCGTTTACAAGACCTACATGCTGCCCAACAACAACCCCGACCCCGCCCGGCGCCTGGCGGAGCTGGAGCAGGCCGTGAAGTTCGTGTACGCCTCGGTGTTCTCCCGCGAGGCGCGCGCCTACCGCAAACTGAACCCGCTTATTATCGACGAGGAAAAGATGGCCGTGATAATACAGCAGGTGGTGGGCCGGCCGCATCCCTCCGGCCGCTTCTACCCCGCCTTCGCCGGGGTAATGCAGTCCTATAACTATTACCCGGTGCCGCCGCTGGGAGCCGAAGACCCGATAGCGCACGTGGCGCTGGGGCTGGGCAAGACCATAGTGGAAGGGGCCACCGCGCTGCGCTTCTCCCCCGCCTACCCGCACAACCTGCACCAGTTCTCCACGATCTCGGACTTCCTGGCCAACTCGCAGAAGAAATTCATAGCGCTCAATATCGCCGGGCCCTCGGCGCCGCCGCGCTACGATGAAGAGCCGGCGCTGACCCACGCCGGCATCGCCGCGGCCGAGGAGGACGGGAGCATGGAGCTCTTGGGCTCCACCTATTCCAGCGAGGACGACCGCATTTACGACGGGATAGCCAACCCGGGGCCGCGCCTGATTACCTTCGCGCCCATCCTCAAGAACGAGATGCTCCCGCTGGCCGACATACTAAAGACCCTGGCCGCCCTGGGCAAGGAAGCGATGGGCACCAACATCGAGATGGAGTTCGCCTGCGATTACGACCCCAAAACGGGCGCGGCGGGCTTCAATATCCTGCAGATGCGGCCCATGGTCTCGCGCAGCCCGGTCAAGAAGGTAACCCTCAGGGATATCAACCAGGAGAACGTGTTCTGCCTGTGCCCGCAGGCGCTGGGCAACGGCGCGCACCGGGACATCTTCGACCTGATCTACGTGATCCCCGAGAATTTCAACCCGCTCAAGACCATGGACATAACCGCGGAGATAGGCGAGCTGAACGCGCGCCTGGGGGCCGAGGGGCGTCCGTACATAATCATAGGCCCGGGCCGCTGGGGCTCAAGCGACCCGCTCTTGGGCATCCCGGTAAAGTGGCACCACATTTCGCATTCGAGGATAATAGTGGAGGCGGCCTACGGGGATTTCGTGGTGGACCCGTCGTACGGGACGCATTTCTTCCACAACGTCACCTCGCTGGGGATAGGCTATTTCACCATACACCAGACCGCGGCGGATTCTTTTATAAAGTGGGAGCGCCTTAAGGCGGAGAAGCCTTTCACAGAACTGGCGCACATCAGGCACCTGAGGTTCGAGAGGCCGCTGGATATAAGGGTGGATGGTTCGGAAGGCCGCGGGGCGGCCGCGTTCACCTGACGGGTTTTTCGCTTAAATATTCCAGTCCCGCTTTGCCTTCCCGCATCGCCGGCAGCGCGGTGTCCCAGATCCCGAGGGAGAGCACGTCGCGCATGAATTCCCGCTTCCCCTCCGCGCTTACCTTTTGCCACTGGGGCGAAGCGCCTTTCATGGATTCTTTCAGCAGGAAATCCCGCAGCCCGTCGTCGATGCTCTGCTTGACGTCGTCCACCAGCGGCGAGATGGAAAGGCGCAGCCTTTTGCGCGGCGCGGTATCAGACAGCACCGCGCTGCCGCCGGCCGCCGGCGGGGCGTTCCCGCCTACCGCATCGGAAACGCCTATTATCATGCGCCAGGGATTGGTCTTCAGGCCGTAATAATTAACCCTCGTATTCTCCGTGATATCCCAGGAAGACAGCACCCTGAGCCCTGAAGATATGGTCTTAAGCCCCGGCCGGAAGGAACCCAGGTCGGAGAAATCCCATTTCAGCGAATAATCCAGCCCGACGCGGGAGTAGTTGGAATTTTTGGAAATATTCAGCGTAAGGCGGCCGTTGTCGGGGACCGGGCCCGGGACGGCGGCGCTGGAAACCGCGGTTTCCGCGGGAGCGGCGGAGCCGGCCGGTTCGCCGGCGCGCGCGGGCGGGCAGCAGGAAAAAGTAAGGATAAGAACGAAGAGGGAACTACCGGTCAGGGACCTCATATTCTCACCTATTAGTCCGGCTCAGAAACCTTCTTTGGTGTAGCGTTCCAGCAGTTCGCGGGCCAGGCGCCCTTCGGGACTCAGCTTGAGGGCTTCATCCAGCGAGGCTTTGAATTCCTTCTCGAGCCTGGCCAGCGTGGGTTTCTTCAGCTTGGGGCCCTCCACCGCGCGCATGGCCGAAAGCGTGGCGGCCTTCAGCGCGTAGGTCTCGCCCAGGAACTTGTCGCGCTTCAGGAAAGGGATATAGTTCGGGGTGATGACCGAGTCCTTTATGACGGAATTAACCCCGGCGTAGGCGCGGCCCAGGAGGAGGTTGGCCTCCTTTTTGGATTCGCCGACCGCCGCCAGCCGCACCCCTTCCTGGAAATCCACTTCCGCCAGCTGGCGCCTGGCGTCCATCAGCCCCGGGTACTGGGCCAGGGCCCCCTGGTAAAAAGCGCGGGCCTTCGTGTAATCTTTGGCTACCAGCGCGGTGTTGCCCTGCACGGTCATGTCCACGGCCCGCTTGAACGCCGGCTCGGCTTCCACGCGCTCGTTGAACTCCTGCGCGCGGTCTATCTCATCGGGGTCCTTCAGCGCGTCGGCGGCGGCCACCTCGGCGGCGGAAACCAGTTCGGCCGGCGCCGCCTGTTTGAGCGTGGGGTCGGTGGCGGCCAGCTTCTCCAGCTCTTTGCGCAGGTCGGAGGACTTCGCGACCGCGGAGGAATAGATCCCCGCCTTTTCGAAGAAGGCCGAAGGCGACTTGTTGACGTTAAGGGAGGCCTCGGAAGCTATCCAGGGCGCCGCGGAGGCCGTTGCCGCCAGCTGCGCAAGCAGGGCGCAGTAACGCACGCCGGGCTCGCCCTTGCCGGCCCCGGAGGCGATCCTCTCGGCGTTGATGGCCTCGTCGGCAAGGCCGCTGACGTCGCCCCGGGCCGCCAGGAAATTTATAAGCGCCTCGCGCGCCGGCCAGAAATGGGCGTCGGCGGCGATCATCTTCTTCAAAGCGTTCAGTTCCAGTTCCTGCGCTTTGGCGTAGCCGCTCTTTACGGCGGCCTCGGCCAGGTCCTCCAGCACGGTCACGGCCTGCGCGGAACCGGGAGCGTAGGAGCAGGACTTTTCTATCTGCGCGAACGCGGCGTCGGCTTCGGCCGGCGTAAGGTTCTGTTTCTGCGCGGCGGCGCGCGCTTTATCAAGGTAGTAGCCCGCCGCTTTCTGCTTGAACAGGCCGCAGCCGGTCAGAAGAAGGAAAACGCAGACAATGGTGACTATCGAAGTTTTTTTCATCTTGCGAACCTGTCGGTCCCTGGGGTCAGTTAATGCCGGTCCAGTCGAGTATTATCTTGCCCGATCTGCCGGAGGACATTATCTCGAAACCCTCTTTAAAATCCTTCGCGGGGAAGCGGTGCGTGATGATCGGCTTTATGTCCAGGCCGCTGGTCAGCATCGCGCACATCTTGTACCAGGTCTCGAACATCTCCCGGCCGTAGATGCCCTTGAGGAACAGCGCCTTGAAGATGACCTGGTTCCACGGGATGGTGGTATTCGGCGGCAGGATGCCCAGCAGCGCTATCTTCGCGCCCATCTTGACGGCGCCGATCATATCGTTGAAGGCAACCGCGTTGCCGCTCATCTCCAGGCCCACGTCGAAGCCTTCCGTCATGCCGAGGCTGTGCATCACGTCGGGCAGCTTTTCCCGGCGGGAATCCACCACGTTCTTTATCCCCAGCTTGCGGGCCAGGTCCATGCGGTATTCGTTGACGTCGGTGATCACCGTGTGGCGCGCGCCCACGTGATTGGCGATGGCCCCGGCCATGATGCCTATCGGGCCCGCGCCCGTGATCAGCACGTCCTCGCCGATCAGGTCGAACGAAAGGGCGGTATGCACCGCGTTGCCGAGCGGGTCGAGGATGGACGCCTCGTCATCCGAAACCCCGGCCGGCAGCGGGAACACGTTCTCGGCGGGGATGGCCAGGTATTCGGCGAAGCAGCCCGGCAGGTTGACGCCGATGCCCTTGGTGTTCACGCACAGGTGCCGGTGGCCGGCCTTGCAGTTGCGGCAGTGGCCGCAGACGATGTGGCCCTCGCCGGAGACGCGCTCGCCAACGGTATGGCCTTTCACGTTCTTGCCCAGTTCGGCTATCTCGCCCACGAATTCGTGGCCGACGTGCATCGGCACGGGAATGGTTTTCTGCGCCCAGTCGTCCCACTGGTAGATATGAATGTCGGTGCCGCAGATGGCGGTCTGCTTTATCTTTATCAGCACCTCGTTGTCTTTTATCTGCGGTTTGGGAACGTCCTCCAGCCAGAGTCCCTTTTCGGCCTTTTTCTTGACAAGAGCTTTCATGTTGTCTCCTTGCGCTGGAAATTCGGGTACACGGAAAGCGGCCGGGCCGCTCCATATTTATTATACAGCTTTCGTGAAGACCGAAAAATACTAAAAATGCTAATCTACCCTCCATGCCTTTTTTTGCCGCCGCGGCACTGGTGCTCCTGCTGTCCCCCGGCCGGGCGGAAGCCGCCGCCGCCTCTATCCACTATTTCGACCACGGCTACCGCATGGATTTCGACATGTCCGCCGCGGTGGAGGAGTTCGCCGGTTCCACCGGCACGGTCAAACTGGAGAACGTCTACAACGCCGTCACGCGGACCAACGGCGCCAGGTTCGTGCTGGAAGCGCCGGACAAACTCTCCGCGCAGGAACTGGAGCGCACCACGGATTACGCGCTGGACCACAGGCAGGACGTGTTCGCGGCCGATAATTCCCTGCTGCTGCCTCCGCCCGGACTGGTGGAGGCCTTCGCCGACAGCATAAAGACCAGCGAAGCCTCCTACCCGGCCGCGGAGCGCCTGCCCGCGGATATCCTTTCCGGGCTCTCCCCGTCCGGCCTGAAGTTCAAGGTGCTGTACATACCGTCGCTGAAGGAAAAACGCCTGTGGGAGCCGACCTTTAAAATGGTGCACCGCCTCTCCCTGGACGGCGCTCAGGCCGAATTCGTCAGCCTGGCCGTGCCGATGGGGCTCAACAGCCCGAGCAGCGGCGTAGTGGAGGAGGCCTCGCGCAAGGACACGAACCTGCTGCTCAGCCTGGCCCCCGGCAGCCACCTGGACGGCGAACTCCCCGACGCCGACCCGGCGCCCATGTTCAAATACCTGGCGGACGCCGGCGTGGACGTGGCCGCCCTCGACCTCCAGGACCTGAAGAATTTCCGGGGCTGGGCCCAGGCCGGCGTGCCGCTTTCCTCCGGGCCGGTAGAGTTCGTCTGCTCCAACGTCAGGATCTCGGACCCGCGGCTGGCGGCGGTGATAAAGCCCTATTCCGTGCGCAGGATAGCCGGCGTCAGGACCGCCTTCATCGCCCTGGCCCCGTACAACGCGGCGTCCGTTTCCGAACTTTCCGGCTCGCCGTTCGCGCTGTGGAACCCCAAGGACGAAGAGGCGCTCGGCGCCCTGATAACCGAGCTAAGGGAGAAGCAGAAAGCCGTCGCCATAGTGGCCGTTTCCTTCTACCGGCGGGAAGATTTCGGCTGGCTGATGAGCGTAAAGGGCCTGGACGTCATAATAGGGCCCAAGAGCTGGGAAAGCTCGGCCGCGATGAAGACGCGGGTGGAACTCCTTAAACGTCAGAAGGAGGGCCAGCGCGGCCACGGCATAGCCGTCTTCCCCGACTCCAGCGGCTCCGGCAAGATAACGCTGGAATTCGGCCGGCAGGGCAGGCTCGCCGCGGTGGAGACGCTGCCGGGCATGGAGGACGGCACCGAACCTTTCTACTACCGGGAAAAGACCGCGCTGAAAGAGCGCGTGGTCGAACGCATACTCGGCTCCGGCGATTCCCTGCTGCCGGACCCCCGCCACCTCTCGCTGCGCGGCAGGCAGCCGGAGCCTATCTACGCCATACCGGATTTTTTCAACATGACGGCCTCCCTGCTGCGCAAACGCTTCAAGACCGAGGTCGCGGTGCTGCGCCTGACGCCCAGCGGCAACAACGTGCTGGGAGACACCCCGTCCTCGCTGGTCAAGATCTGGCTCGGCCCCGACGAGCCGCTCGAGACGGCCTGGGTCCCCGGCTCGCTGATACGGTCTTTCTTCAGGAAGCGCCCACCGGCTTCGGCCAGCCTGTCGGCCTATTATTCCGCCCGGTCCTACCTGGGCAGGGAATACTACGCGCTGTCGGGCCTGGACGAGTCCGGCCGCGTGGCGGGCCTGCCGCTCAGGGACGCGGAACTTTACCTTACGGTGCTGCCGGCAAGCCTGCTGCAGGGGAAGCCCGAGGTACAGCGCGTCAAGGTCCCCGCCGCTACGCTGCACGGCGCGGTGATAGACGACCTGCGCGCCCTGAAAACTTCCGCGGCCTCCCGCGAAGCGTGGGAGAAAGCCGTTCAGAAGGAAGCCCTCAACATCACGGAAAGCCGCGATATCTGGCGCATAAACCTGCGCAGCCTGGCGCTGCAGATGGTCAACACCGGGGTGACCGGCGGGCCCGGCTTCGCCAGCGTGAACGAATCGCGCCTGAGCGCGGTGGACCAGACCAGGATACAGGGCTCCGGCCGGCTGGTCTCCGAATACTATTCCGGCAAGTTCAGGTTCGATTCCGGCGTCTCGGCGGATTACGGCAAGGTGGTGCTGCGCCCTTCGGGCCAGCCCCGCGTCACGGCCGAGAGCGTGGACCAGCTGGTGGGCGAAGGCGAGGTGCGCTACAGGCTGAGGAGTTACAACGGCGGCCTGGGCCCTATCGTGCTGGGCCCCTTCGCCGCCGCGGCCTACGATACCGAGTTTTCGAGAGCCCCCGCCCTGCCCCTGCGCAGGATCCTGCGCGGCAAGGCCGGCCTGAAGCTGTTCGAGGGCACCAACCTGCAGGAATTATACGCCGGCCTCACCACGGAACAGATCTACACTTATTCCCCCGCGCGCACCCAGTACGCGGCGGAGACCGGTTTCCGGCTGAACTGGCCTATCCCGGGCACGGCCCTGACCCTGAACGCCGACGGCAACTACCGGAATTTCGCCCGCAGCCGCTTCGACACGGCCTACGACCTGAAGGACCGCCTGGAGCTGAACCTGAAGGTCAGCACCAGGCTCTACGGCGACATAAAGATAAACCCTTTCGTCAGCTACCTGCTGGCGTCCGGCAAGAAGCTGGACGGCTACGCCTCTAACCTGACCACGGGTTTTTCACTGGAATACTCCAGGCTTTTCAAGCTGAAAAACTGAACCCGCCGCGAAAAAACCTGACACGCGCCGCAAAAAATTTCTATAATCGTATATTGACTATATAATGGCGAATATTTACACCATCGTATTTACCGTTCAGGCGGGGAACTGCTGATGTCCGAGCAGAACGATCCCGCGATAATCACCGGCGGCATGGGGATCTGGATCTCCTGCTGGGTAATGTCGCGCATCGTCTCCATGATGGGCGGCATAGGCACGGTTTCCGGCACCGCGCTGGACGTAGTTTACGCCCGCATCCTCCAGGACGGCGACCCGGGCGGCCATGTCAGGCGCGCCTTCGCCGAACTCATCCGCCGCCAGCCCGGCCTTTCCGGCGCGGTCGGCAGGATACTGAAAGAATATTTTATAGAGGGCGGCAAACCGCAGGGCGCGCAGTACAAAGCCACCCCCACGGCTAAACTGGACCGCGTGCGCAACGCCGCGACCGGGAAAAAATCTTTCTGGGAACCCGGCATGGATTTCCAGGTGCTCACGCTGGCCGCCAACTTCGCCGAGGTCTGGCTGGCGAAAGAAGGCCATAAGGGCAGCGTCGCCATAAACTACCTGCGCAAGGTGGAGCGGCCGCTTCCCTGGGGCCTCTACGGGGCCATGCTGGCCGGCGTGGACTATGTGGCCATAGGCGCCGGGAGCCCGTCCGATATCCCGGGCATGATCCGCAAACTGTGCCGCCACGAGGACGCGGAAATGCCCATCCGGGTTTTCGGCACCGATTCTTCTTCCGGCGATTTTTCGCTCTGCCTGCGGCCCGGCTTTCTCGGCACCCGCGGCTCCGCGCCGCTCCTGCAGCCCAAATTCCTCGCTATAGTCTCGTCTTTCCTGCTGGCCAACGCCCTGGCCTCCAACGTGGAGGCCCGGCCGTATGGGTTCATCATCGAAGGCGCGGTGGCCGGCGGCCACAACGCCCCGCCCGGCAAAAAAGCTTTCAACAACCGCGGGGAGCCCCTGGTCATCTACACGGACGCCGACGCCATAGACGTAAAAGCCATAGCCGGCCTGGGCCTGCCCTTCTGGCTGGCCGGCGCTTACGGCGGCCCTGAAAAACTTAAAGAGGCGCTGGAGCTGGGCGCCACCGGCATACAGTTCGGCACGATGGCCGCGCTTTCTGGGCAGTCGGGCCTGGCCGCGGAGCTGCGCGAGCAAGCGCTGGAACTCCTTATGCGCGGCGAGCTGAACATCCGCACCGACGGCAGGGCTTCGCCCAGCGGCTTCCCCTTCAAGGTGGCCGAAATACCGGGGACGCTTTCAGAAGAGGCCGTTTACTCGGTCCGCAAACGCATCTGCGATATCGGCTTCCTCCAGAGCGCCTATCTTAAACCAGACGGCGATCTGGCTTTCCGCTGCCCGGCCGAGAACGAGGCCGAATACGTGCGCAAGGGCGGCAAGGCGGCCCACACGAAGGGCCGCGTCTGCCTGTGCAACGGCCTGCTCGCGACGGCGGGCTTTCCGCAGACCTGGCCCAGCGGCTACAAAGAGCCGCCGATAGTTACGCTGGGCGACGACCTGAGCCACACCAAGATCCTGATGAAGACCCTGCCCGCTGGTCAGAAGACCTACAGCATCGGCAAGGCTCTTAAATACGTAGCTTCCCCCCTGAAGTGCGCCCCCAAAGACGCAGCCTGAAATTCCTCTAATTAATTAGCACAGAAAGCGCGCCCTGTTGCGGGGTTCGGGACGGCCATGTGGGCCGGAACGCAAAACGCGCTCGGCACACCGTGCCTCGCTCTTCCTCCGGCCTCGGCGCGATGCAAGCCTCGGCCTACGGACGGTTTTGCTAACCCGGCCCCCACGTCCGTCCCTCCAAAGCTTTTGCGCAAGCCTGCGGACGGCGCGGGGACCGGATTAGCAAAACCTTCCGACGACTGAGCCTTGCGTAAGCGGCGAAGGAGGAGGATGAGCGACGGGCACGGTGTGCCCTAGCGCGTTTTGCGTTCCGGTCCCCGTGACGGCCGCCGGATGGAGGGAAGCGACAGGTCTTCGCGCGGTTTGCTAACCCGTCCCCAGCGCGACGCACGCGCAGCCCTATGAGATACGAATAGACAAAAAACGGCCGGTCTGAAGACCGGCCGTTTCATTTTAGCGGGTAAAGCCTACGGGACAAGGTTCAGGGCGCGGCGGAAGTCCTCGACGGTGCGGAAGCGGTTCTCAGGCTCGGGGGAAAGGCACAGGTCCACCACCGCGTCGATCTCCCTGGGCAGCCCCAGGACGACATCGGAAAGCTTCTGGTACGCCTTGTGCGTTTTCTGGGTATGGAAGTCCGGGCCCTGGAAAGGCAGCACGCCGCTCACCGACTCGTACAGGCAGACCCCCAGCGAATAGATGTCGGACTCCACGGAGGACACGCCCAGCTCCTGCTCGGGGGCCATGTAGGCCGGCGAACCCACCACCTCTTTATTGGAGGAGAAGCGCGCCATGGATTCCATGGCCCTGCGCGCCAGGCCGAAGTCCATCACCTTCACCTCGCCCTCGTCGGAGATCATGATATTGGAAAGCTTCAGGTCGCGGTGCACCACGCCCTTTGAATGCGCGTAGGCCAGCGCCTTGGCCGCGTGGTCCAGCAGGGTGCGGGCCCTCTCGAACGGGATGCGCGCCTCCGAATCCAGCACCCTGTCCAGGGTGCGCCCGGCCACGTACTCGAACACCAGGTAGATATCGTCCTCTTCCTCGAAGATGGTGTAGATCTCCACGACGTTGGGGTGGTGCAGCAGCGCTACCGTGCGCGCCTCGTCGAGGAAGCGCTGCTTCTCGCGCTCGTTCACCTTGATCTCCTCGTTCATCTTCTTGATGGCCACCTTCCTGCCCAGGGACTGGTCCACGGCCAGGTAGACCTGCCCCATGCCGCCCTCGCCCACTTTTTTCTCGATCTTGTATTTGCCGGTGGCCACGCCCTCGTAGAAGATGGAAGGGGACAGCACGTCGGGATGGGTCCTGCGCCCGGAGATCTTGCCCTTTTCCTCGCGCCCGCTGGTTATATGGATGAGCCCCATCGCGACCAGGCCCCCGCCGGTAAGCGTGAAGATCATCAGCAGGATGAACCGCCTGAGCGGGTTGCGGCCCTTCTCCTCTTTGACCTCGCCGTCGGGCCCGTAGGACGCGGGGGCCGGGCGGGCGGCGGCGTTAAAGCCGGGCACGCGCGGGCCGTACTGCGCCACGGCGTCCTGGTAGCGGCTGGAATAATCCCCGCTCAGCGCCGCGGCCTGCCTGAAATCCTCCAGCATCTTCTTGTAATCGCCCTGCTTCTCATAGGAAAGGGCACGGTTGAACCAGGCGTCGGCAAAATTAGGGTTGATGCCTATCGCGCGGCTGGCGTCGGTCTCCGCGTCCGCCGCCTTGCCCTTGCGGTTCAGCGCCCAGGCGCGCATGTTGAAGGCCTGCAGGTTGCGCGGGTCCTTGCCTATCACATGCCCGGTGTCGCGGATGACGTCGTCATAGCGCCCCATGAAGTTATAAGCGTTGGCCCGCTCCAGGTAGGCTTCCAAGTTGGCCGGGTCCTTTTCTATGGACAGCGAAGCGTAGCCCGCGGCGCTCTCATAATCTCCCAGGCGGTTCTTGGCCAGGGCGGTCTTGAGGTACGCTTTGGACCTCGCGAAGTCGGGGGAAGAAGCGCTTTCCTGGCCCTCTATCGAGGCCGGCACGGTGCCGCCGGAACCCATCTTCACGGCGTCCACGGTGTCTTCCCTCATGCCCAGCGCGCGCTTCATCTCCTGCAGGGAGGAAACCGTCTTCAGCGTGCGCGCCGATTTTTTACTCTCAAGCAGGACCGACAGGACGCGGGCCGACTCGTCCTGCGGGTTTATCGACATGGCCTTGCGTATGTCCTCGATGGCGCCGTTGCGGTCGTCCATGGTGGCGCGCGCCAGCGCCCGGGTCTTGTAGGCGTCGGGGTTTTTAGAATCCAGCGAGATGGCGAAGGTGGCGGTTTTCTCGGCGTTCTTCGAATCCCCGGTCTCGTTGTAATACGTGGCCGCCGCTACCTGCACCGAGGGGTTGTCCGGGAATTCGGAGCGCACCTTGTCTATCGCCGCGGCAGTTTGTTCCGGGTCGCCGGAATTGATCACCATGCGCGTCTGCACCAGGGCGTCCACCGGGTTGGAATCCGTACCGTCTTCCGTACCGGTATCGGCGGCGGTCACCCCCGGCTTGTCGCCGCCCGGTCCGCCCGCGTCGGGCCTGTTACCCGGCCCGTTGCGGTTAAAGCCACGGCTGCCGGCGCCATTGTCCGGGGCCTCGAAGAAAGCCAGGGTGTGTATCCGGAACGGGGCCAGCTGGCCGGCGATCTCGGTATAATCCCCGGCGGTAACGCGCCCGCCCTTTACGTCTTTGTCCAGGGCGGCCAGCATCTCCACTATCTTGCCGCAGTTCTGGCGCCGGAAAGTGGCCTGTTCGTTCTCGGGCATGCCGGCCAGCAGCCGCACCAGGGCGGCGGCCGAAACTTCCGGGTGGTCCGACGCGTTATTGCGGAAAACATCAAGATCGCTTTCGCCGCCGTCAAAAAAAGGCTTCTGGCCGGGGTCATTGGCGTCCGCGTTCACCAGCACCGGGCTGCCCGTAGTCCCCGCCCCGGGCTCATCCTCCGCCGAAAGCGCGGCAAAAGGGCCCACGGCCGTAATGGCAAGGGCAAGCAAGAAGGTGGAGATTTCTTTCCGCATATCAATTTAACTATGAGCCTGACTTAATTTTGTAAATAATAGCATAGAGGGCGATTTGATATTTGTCAAGGGCCCAGCGGTCCGTGCCGGATAAGCTGGGTACATTGGCCCGCGGGCCTGGGCCTTTGCTCCCTTGCGGATAATGGCTCCCGGGTATAAACTATGAATGTAGTAATGAAGAGACAGCTTTCAGGAGGACACATGAAAACGAATCTGATCCGGGCGGCGGCGGTACTTCTGGCGGTCTCCCCCGTTTTCCAGCTCCCGGCCTTCGCCGGCAGCGCCTCTGATTATTACGGTATCAAGAGCGAGTCGGTCTCGGTCACCGAAGCAGGCTCCGGCAAGGAAGTCATCCTGGAAAGGCCCCAGGGCCTGCCGCGGACAGGCAAGCAGGTGGCGACGGCCACCGCCCTGATAAACACGGGCATAGCCGCCTGGAACGTGGTAAGCGGCGGCGCTCCTTCCGGGGCGGCCAGCGCGGCTTACGCCAGCGCCCTTCCCCCTTCCATCTACCTTAACTGGAGCAGCGTGGCCGGCTGGCAGGGCCCGAAAGAATACATCTACAGCTACACGGTGACCAATCTCTACAACATCGACGTCATCAAGGTGAAGTACAAGATCTCCTTCTTCTACGGCGCCACTGAAGGCACGGAGAACCGCCCCGCCGGCGCCGTGACCGGGAAATACCTGACCAACTTCACGGTCAAAGCCGTAAGCGTGGACGTGAAATGGGGCTGGCACTTCAACCTGGACGCCGTGATGTCCAACCCGATGAACATCGGCACCACGCAGAACCCGGTGGCCATGCTGCAGTCCGACCTTAAATGGTCCGTCTCCAACGTGCTGAGCACCAAGGCCGGGGTCTGGACCTACTCCGCCGACGCCAACGGCAAGTTCCGGGACCTCACCGCCGAGCAGAAGGAACTGACCAAGGCCATCCCCCCTCTCAAGGCCGCCGAGGCCCCCGCGATGTCCTGGAACTAAAAGGAGCAGCGCCGATAAAAAAACCCCCGGTCAGCCGGGGGTTTTTTATTTCCAGGGACGAAGGCCGTTACTTGCCGGCGCCGCAGCACTTCTTGTATTTCTTCCCCGAGCCGCAGGAGCACGGGTCGTTGCGGCCTATTTTAGGCTCTTCCCGGCGCACGGTCTCCACTTTCACGACGTCGCCGCCCTGGAGCACCTCGGGATGTTTCTGCATCCACTTCTTCACTTCTTTATCGTCGTTGATATCCACCTTGGCGATAAGCATCTTGCGGTAAATGCTTATTATCAGGCTCCGCTGCTGGGGAGCCTTGGCCTGCGCCAGTATCTGCGGCGAGATCTTGTCCAGCTCGGCCGCCAGCTCGTCGTCGGTCTTTTCCTCCGGCGACTTTTCCCTTGCCGGCGCCGCGGGTTTCGCCGCGGCAGCGGCAGGCTTCGCCTTCTCCGTCGTTTTCACGGGCGGGACCGGGGCCGGCTTGGGCGCGGCCGGAGCCGACGCCGCGGCCTTGGCCGCTTCCTCCCTGTTCCCTACCAGTTTCTTTAAAAAATCCCATGCCATAAGTAGTTCCTCCTTGAAGATATGCCGCCTTGGTTATTTCGCCGCCACCTTGGCGGCGTCCTTGAGATAGCAGGCCAGCGCGATGGAATGCAGCTTGGTCATCGGCGAGTCCGTGCGCGACGGCAGGATCACCGGGATGTTCGAACCGGCCAGCAGCGTGGCCGACTTCATGCCGGCGCCGAAGAAAGACAGGCACTTGTAGACCGGGTTCGCGCTGTCGAGGTCCGGGAACAGCGCGATGTCGGTATTGCCCGGCACCACGGCGCCCTTGATGCCCTTCTCGGCGGCGAGCTCCTTGGAGAAGGAGATGTACACGTCGTAGGGGCCTTCCACCACGCAGTTCTTTATCTTTCCTTCCCTGTTCATGCCCGCCAGCGCGGCCGCGTCCAGCGTGCTGGGGATCTTTTCGTTGACCTTTTCCACGGGACAGACCACGGCGACGTTCGGCTTTTCCACGCCGAGCGCGCGCATGATCTCCACGGCGTTCTCGGTTATCTTCACCTTCTGCTCCAGGGTCGGGCTGATAAGGATGGCCGCGTCGGTAACGGAAAAAAGTTTGTGGTAGTTGGCCAGTTCGAACAGCACGAAGTGGCTGAGCACCCGGCCTTCGGGCACGGCGGCCACTTCCTTGCGCAGGATGGCCTTCATATAGAACTTGGTGTCCACCAGGCCCTTCACCAGGAAATCGCCTTTGCCTTCCCTGATCAGGTCCACGGCCCGGTTGCAGATCTCCTGCAGGTCGGTCATGTCTATGATCTCGAAGATAGCGAGGTTCAGGCCCACCTTTTTCGCCATCTCTTCTACCTGCGCCTTCGGGCCGATGAGGATGCCGCCGGAGATGATCTTGTGGTCCACGCCCATCTTGCAGGCGGTAAGCACCTCGTCGTTGTTGGCGCCGGGCACCACTATGCGGTTGGTCTTGCCTTTCACCAGGCCGAGCAGTTCGTCAAAGTTCTTGAAGTTCATATGCCTCCTATAGCGTTTACCGAGCGACCGAAAATCAGTATTTCTTTATCTTCGCGGGCCGCCGCAGCGCTATCTCGGCGGCCGTGCGCAGCGCCGTCATCTCGTCGCCGCCGGGGTAGGAGAGGATCTGCGCTATCCAGCCGACGCGGCGCTTTATCTCCGGCACCAGCACTTTGTCGTAGGCGAGCCCGCCGGTGAGCACTATCGCGTCCACCTTGCCTTCCAGCACCGTCGCCATCGCGCCTATCTCCTTGCAGATCTGGTAGCCCATCGCGTCCACGGCTTCGCGGGCCTCGTCGCGGGTCATCTTGTCGGGGTCCAGGCCGCAGCCGGGCTTGATCTCCCCGGTCAGGATATATTTTTCCAGCGCGATGCAGTCCGACGTGCCGGTGTAGGCCACCAGGCCGCCCTGGCCTTTAAGCTTGAGCATCATATCCTGCTGGGTGTACTTGCCGCTGAAGCACATCTTCACCAGGCCGCCGGCGGGCACGCCGCCGGAGCGCTGCGGGGTGAACGGCCCGTCGCCGTTCAAAGCGTTGTTCACGTCGATCACGCGGCCGCCCATATGCGCGCCCACGGAGATGCCGCCGCCGCCGTGCATGATGATCAGCCGGCATTCCTCGTACGGCTTGCCCAGCTGGCGCGCCGCGTGGCGGCCTACGCGCTTCTGGTTGAGCGCGTGGAAGATGGAAATGCGGGGATTTTCCGGCATGCCGGAGTAGCGGGCCAGCGGGAGCATCTCGTCGACCACCACGGGGTCCGCGATGAAGGACTTGATGCCCAGCGGGGCCGCGATGTCGTGGGCGATGATGCCGCCGAGGTTGGAGGAATGGTCGCCGAGCACGCCTTCCCTGAGGTCCGCCAGCAGCGCGTCGTCCACCGCGTACACGCCGCCCTCTATGGGCTTCACCAGGCCGCCGCGGCCTATCACCGCGTGCAGTTCCTTCAGGTCCACGCCGTGCTCCTTGAGCGCCTCGAGCGCCATTTTTTTACGCAGGTCGAACTGCGCCGTTATCTTCTCGCGTTCATAGGGCTTAAGGTCCACCGGGCTGTAGCGCACCGTCTTGTGGAAGACCTCTTTCTCGCCGTGAAAATAACTGACCTCGTCGGAGGTGGAGCCGGGGTTTATGACAAGGATGTTGTATTCGGTCATTAAATGGTCCTTTTAGGGCTGCTTGAAAGTTACGGAATAAAGGTACGGCACGTTCTTTTTTTCCAGCGTTAAGAAGATCTTCCGGCCGCCGTCGGCCGCAAAAACGGCCTGCTCCTTGGCTCCCTCGCAGTAGTCGGCCTCTTTACAGGCGAGCAGCGCCGCGCCCGCGCTCCAGGGGCCCCAGGGCTCCGGAGCCTGCCTGGCCAGTACCCGGCCGGTGGCCTGGTCGAGGCTGACCGCCAGGTAGCTCTTCAGGAAGTCATTGTACGACACGGAGAACTCTTCGGGCGCGTCCTCCAGCGCCACGGAGGCTTCGGAAACGTCGTCCGTCCAGGCGCCGCTGGCGGCCTCGACGCTGTAATAGGAATACTTTTCCCTGAGCGGCAGGTCCTCCGGCTTTACCCGGGCCAGCGCCGCGCCGTACCTGCCCGGCTCGGTCATTACCCGGCCGTAGACGTAGAGCCAGCCGTCCTCATCGGGCCACAGGGCGGACCCGAACGCGGGCTCGATGTCGTTCCACAGGGGTTGGCCGCCGGGGCCCGGCGCCTTCTGGTACGGCCCGGCCGGATTTTCCGACCAGGCCAGGCCCTGCCCGACCCGGAAATAATCGTAAAATTCGGGGCCGAAGTTATTGAGCACGGAATAGAAAACGTAATATTTGCCCCCGGCCGCCACGCCGGCCCTGGGCCTGAACTTGCGCGCCTGGCTGTATTCCCCGGGGTTCCCGGAAAGTAGCGAGAGCGGCCAGCCGTTCTCGTCCGAAACGTAGTCGAGCGTTGCGCCCCGCGCTACGGGCCCGGTGCTGCGCGACAGGGCTACCGCCCCGTCCACTATACCCCAGACCGCGCTCTGCCCGTCCTCGCGGCTTTCCCCTACCCACAAATTATTCAGCAGCCAGAATACTCCGCCGTCCGGCAAGGCCGCGGCATAATTCCCGCCCTGGCCTACCACGGACCCGCTGGAACCGGCCTGGACCAGCAGCGGGGTGCCGCTCGAGAGCTCGAAGGCGGGCAAGGCAACTTCCTGCTGCGCGAAGACAGGAACGGCCGCCGCGACCAGCAGGGACAGGAAGGGTATTGATAGTTTCATCTTCATCGCGGGAGGGCCGGCCTTTTTATTATAGAAACGGGACTTGTGTTCAGGCTTAGTGTTCCGGATTATAATATAATAGAAAGCGCGCACGATGCAAATCTATACTTTGTAATATAAATGACATTGCTTTTACGAGGGTTTCTGATAGACTATAGCATGCTCTCCAGGATGACAAAGGGCCTCCTGCTTGCCGCGCTGCTGCTTGGCGCGGGCCGGCCTGCGGGCGCGTATACCGACCTGCACCCCTATGTCTCCGGGGGCGACATAAGCACTATCACCCTGTCCTGGGACACTACCGTTTATATCAACAACACCCCGGTGCCGCTGACGGCGGCCCTTTCCACCGACGGCTTTGCCACCGTGATCGCCAGCGGCACGGTCACGGGAAACACCAGAACCTATGCCGGCCTTACCGCCGGCACCACCTTTTCCTACACTTTCCGCGTGAAGATACGCGCGGAAGACGACGGAGCCTACCCCGCCAACCAGGTAGCGGTCTCCACTACCGTCGCCGCGCCCGGGGACCCGGCCTATTTCGAGTCTTACCGGTTCTCCGCCCCCTCCTCCTTTACGGCCGTGGCGGGGCTGGGCTGGGGCACCTCCGGCAATCCGGACTGGACCACTTACGAGGTGGCGTACGCCGACAATAGCGGCTTCACCGGGGCCCGGACCGGCAACTACCAGATCCCGCCGGTCTCTATCGGCGGCCTGAACGCCAATACCACCTACTATTTCAAGGCGAGGGCCCGCGCTTTCGGCGGAGACTATACCGCCTATACGGCCACGGTTTCTTCCTCCACGCTGGCCATGCGGCTTTCCATCCTGGGCGAAGACGTGCATGAAAGCAGCGTCACGGTCTCCTGGGTGCCGGTCTCGGACGGCGTACAGGCGCAGAGCTCGGAAGGCTACCGTCTTTTGTATTCTCTGTCCGAATCCATGGCCGCCCCCTTCGCGCCGTGGAATTCCCCCTTGTCCGCTGCTTCCTCCGCCACGCTTTCCGGGCTTACCGCCAACACCACGTACTATTACACCGCGGGCGCGCTGAACTGGATCGGGACGGCCAACCTGTCCAATACGCGTTCCTTTACCACGCTGGCCGCGCCGCTGGCCGGGTTCCAGAAGGCGACCTCCGCCGGCGACTGGTCAGACTGGACGGCGGGAGCCGCCACTTTCGGCTGGACGGCCTTGCCCTCCGCCAGCGGCTACAGGCTGGAAGCCTCCGTTTCCAGCACCAGCTGGGGAGCGGCGCTTTCCTCCTCCACTTACGATACCGCGCATAACAGCCTTACCCTTACCACCCTGGATTCCAATACCACTTACTATTTCCGGGCCGGTTCGCTGAACCAGGCC